>WNFT01001477.1_pt1 | contig 20265 bp, 18 predicted proteins | sample 5400191 | NCBI WGS metagenome assembly WNFT01 (sample SAMN13153359, study PRJNA577476) | soil metagenome | isolation source: 80 cm saprolite under Madrone tree | place: USA:California | collected 2016-06-14 | reverse complement strand
TGGGTCCACCTCCTCAACGTGGTTAGTAGGGGCGGAGCTTGCCTCCGCCCTGGGGCTGGGTGGTTTGGCTCCGCGCAACAATCTCACGCGCACCCCGTCAATACGTCAACTCTGATGTCCCAACGGAGACAATGGAGACAATGGAGACAAGTGTCCCCAAGTGAAAGGAGAGAGCGGGGACACCCTGCCTCAGCATTGACCGCTTCCTGGCTGTCACCTCGTAGAGCGTGAGAGGTCCTCGATTAGCTGCAATAACGCCTTCATCTGAAAAGGTTTGCGTAAGAGAGGACTCTGCGGAAACCGGCATTTGGCTTGCTCTAAGAGGCCGTCACCCGCCCCTGAAAGCATGATGATCGGGAGTTGCGCCGGTGTAATGCTGGTTCGGATGCGTGCAATCACCTCCAAGCCAGAGAGCTCACCTGCAAGAAGCAGGTCCGCCGTTACAAGGTCATAGGGCAGAGGCCAACGAATGCCGGATTCTGTAAAGAGCGTTGCTAAAAGGGAAGCTCCATGCGTATGGGCAGAAACGCGGTGTCCTGCCATTTCCAATGCGGTGGTCAGATATTCGCAAATGGCTGGATTATCCTCCAGCACAGCAATATACTTTGATGTCATATCATTTAAAATGTGTCTCTATTCATAAACACCAGGAACCAAACATCTCTTTAACTGGCATGATGCTTGAAGGCAGAAAATTTCTCAGAGGCCAGCGGCGTGAGGTCAAAAAAGTCTTCCCAGGCGATGATGTCGGCATTAGTGGCTAGCCAGGAAGTTTGCTCCTCGCTGAGCTGGTGTGATTGCACGCACAGATAGGCCGTCTTCTCAGCGCCTTGATACCATTCCTCCTCCTCTCTCAAGGGAAAGGAGTAGAGCGCCGAAGCTGGCGCGGTTGTGGTTGTGATGCGATAGACGGTGCACTGTTTCGCCACGCAAGAGGAGATAGCAGGATGCTGTTGCAGCTTTTTATGCTGCTTGTCCAACGCTTGATAGTTCGCCAGAACGACCAGCATCTCGTCATCGTACTGCTTGACGCTCATGAGCGCAGCCTCACCCAGATCCACCCGGGAAAGCCACGTTTCGACGGCCTCGCGGTCTGCAACCGCATACGTAAACTCAAGAAGATGTAAGTACACTTTTTGCTCCTCTCTCCCTGTTTCTCCTAATCCGCATACTCCGGCCCCAAGAGGACACGATGGAAATTCGCTCCTTTTCATCCCTTGTTTATCTGATGGATTGCATGATATTATTGCAGTATAAGCATTATTTTCAGGCACAACATCGGGGAGTTCCCCTATTTTTTGAGTCTATTCTCCCAAATAGAAGGGTGGCGTGTGGATATGGTCAACCACAAGCGAGCAGACGGGGATCTCGCAGCGCTGCTGTGTGCGCTGTCTTTCGCAACTGGTGTGGGGTTCGGTGGTCATATGGAACATGGTCTGGGGACTGCCTCTCTCGGACTGCACATCGCCGATGCATTCCCTCTTGCCAGTGAAGAGCGCGAAGCCATTTTCTATGGAGCGCTCCTCAAGGATGTGGCATGTACCGCTTGTTCGGCGGGAATTGCTGCCTTCTTGCCCGATGATGAACAGGTGTCTTTGTCGGATGTCATCCTCATGGATCCGTCCCGGGTCAGCGATATGATCGGGTGGTTATCTAAATACTTCCGGCTAGACGCGGGCTTTCCCGGTCGAGTCGCCAAACTCCTGTCCTTCCTGGTGCAGTGTGGACCGATGGCCAAGGAAATAATGCGAAGCCACTGTGAAGTGGCGGAACTGTTTGCGCGGCAACTAGGTTTTCCCGACTACGTCCAACGGACACTTCGTTTTCAGTGGGAACGGTGGGACGGTAAGGGTATGGCCTATGGGCTCAAGGGGCCAGCCGTACCCCGAGCGGCTCGCATCCTGCATTTCGCGCAGGTGCTGGAGCTGATGTATCGATTTGGTGGTCCGCCGGCAACACGTGTCATCGCCCAGGAAAAACGCGGGACCCGTTTCGATCCGGAGATAGTGGATGTGTTCCTGGCGCTGACGCAACGGGCAGATTTCTGGAGCACCTTCGAGGAGCAGTCAACACAGGAAGCCCTGCTGGCAAGACGACCACCGACCGTGGCAGATCACGCCCATGAGGATCAGACCGAGCGAGTGTGTGAAGTGCTGGCCGACTTCATTGATCTCAAAACCCGCGAGACCTGGCATCACTCGCGAACCGTTGCTGAGGTAGCAGTTGGGATAGGAACCTGCCTGAGATTGGAAACGCGCGAACTGACCAGATTGCGGTGTGCTGCCCTCGTCCATGATATCGGCAAAGTGACCGTTCCCCTTGCTATCCTGGCAAAGGGGGAGCATCGATCAAGCAGTGAATGGGAAACATACCGCCTCCATCCGTATTACACGCAGCGAATACTGGAACGGGTCGATGCCTTGCGAGACCTGGCGCAAGCCGCGGCAGCCCATCATGAATGGATGAATGGTCAGGGGTATCATCGGCAGCTTTATGGAGAGCAGATTCCCTTTCATGGCCGCATCCTGGCCGTGGCAAACACGTATGCCAGGCTCCTCCAGCAGCAGGGGGATCAGAAGGATCCAGCAGAAGTGTTGCGCAAGATGCGCTCCCTGGTTGGCAGCCAATTCGATCGAGTGTGCTACGATGCCCTGGTCACCTCAGTGACGGGTGCGGGTAGCTTGGGGAACGTCCCTCGCAGGTCTGGGAAGGTGGCCCACAGACACGGTCTGGGGGACCACCTACTCCCTGTCCCTCAGACAGGGTTCCGCGTGCCCCGGCCTGCGTCCTTGACCGAGCGGGAGGCCGAGGTGCTATGCCTGTTGGCCCAGGGATGCAATACTCCTCAGATCGCGCGCATGCTGGACATCAGTAAGAAAACGGTCGAGCACCATTTAGCACATATCTACAACAAAATTGGAGTCACGTGCCGAACGGCTGCCGTGGTCTACGCGGTTCAGCAGGGATTGGTTTAGAGGTTAGTTTCAGTACCCTCAAGCGGGTCGTGAAAGGACATGCTCCTGCCGCCCCCGCAGGGAAAGTATACACACCAAACCCTAAAAGGTCAAGTGAAAATGCATTAGGAAGCTGAAATGGGCTCGCGGTCGGCGAAGTGCGGCATCACCTCGTGGGCGAAGCGTTCTAAGGAGGCGCGCACACGCTCGGCCGGCAGTGCCCCGAAGTTCGCCAGGACCATCAGGTGATTCATGCCAACTGCTTCGAGTTCGCGGATGCGAGCAGTCACCTGCTCAGCGTCACCAAAGAGAATGAGGCCCGCTGCGTCGAGCTGGTCGTAGCTACGTCGCTTAGCGTAGAGCCGCGTGTTCACATACTTGTTGAGCGCCTCCTCGACTTCCACGCGGGTGCTCGTCGGATTCGCTGAGACGTAGGTATGGAGGGACACTGCCACGTCCGGCGATTGTGTACTGCTTGCCTCAGCAAGGCCGCGGGCATGCTCGTCGATGACGTTCTTCAGATCGTCGATTTTCTCGCACGTCGCGTACGGGATCAGCATAATGTCTCGGCCCTGCTTGCCGACATAGTAGGCGGCATCCGCACGAAGAATGGCGATCCAGAGTGCTGGATGTGGCTTCTGAATGGGCGTTACTGCGATGCGCGTGTTCTCCACATGGTGGTAGAGGCCGTGATAGGAGAACGGTTTGCCTTCCCAGGCCTGTAACATGATTGCAAATGCTTCGTCGAAGCGGGCTCGCTTCTCCCAGGGGCCGATGTAAAAACCGTCGAACTCGTGCTTCAGATAGCCGGAGCCGACTCCCAGCGCGAGCCGACCGTTAGTCAACTGGTCAAGCATGGCATACTCTTCTGCGACCGCCAGCGGATGGTGGAAGGGCAAGACGGAGACGGCCACCCCCAACTTGATATGCCTGGTACGTTGTGCTGCCGCAGCGAGCAGCGTAGGTGGCGAGGGCACGATCCCGTACTCGTGGAAGTGGTGCTCGGCGAGAAAGTATGCCGAAAAGCCAAGCTCGTCGGCCAATGCGATCTCGTCCAGGATTTGGTGGTAATATTCCTGGATCGTCCTCGGTTCCTCTGGATAATGGTCTGTCACGGAAAAAATACTGAAGCGCATGCGTCCCTCCTTGATCTACTACGATGAATTATATGACATGAACTTTCACAATCAAGATCGGTCATGTGTTGTCACGCCTCCGCGCAGCGAAGGGTCTCTCTCGATGGGCACAGAGATGCTTCGCTGCGCTCAGCATGACAGGACCGGTTTTGGTCGTGAAAATTTATACATTGTAGGCTCAATGATGACACTGCGTCCGAGAGTCGCCATGGCGAAGGCCATGCGTGTCCCCTCTTGCAGAGATGCATCGATTTCTGCTACTATACCTTTTGCGAGAGGCTCGCAGGGACAACGGAGGATCATGAGCCGTGCAACACGAAAGCGTCGCGATTCCTACCAGGCAAGCACCTGGCGTTGGACATGCACATAAACACAACCTACCCGTGCCACTCACACCCCTCTTCGGGCGTGAACAGGAACTGGAAGACATCTCTACGCTGCTGCGACGACCGGAAGTGCGCCTGCTGACTCTCACGGGAACTGGAGGGGTGGGCAAAACCCGCCTGGGGCTTGCCGCCGCTCGTACTGTGCAGGATACGTTTCCCGATGGTGTCTGCTTCGTTCCACTCGCCCCCGTAAGCGATCCCGAACAGGTCATTGGGACCATTGCCCAGACGCTTGGCCTGCGTGAATCCGGAGATCGCCCCCTGCTGGAACAGGTGCAGGACTATTTGCAAGAGAAGCACCTGCTGCTGCTGCTCGATAACTTCGAGCAGGTCATCGCTGCTGCCCCACAACTGGTTGAGTTGCTCGGGTCCTGTCCCCACCTTAGTATTCTGGTGACCAGCCGTGCCGCCTTGCATCTTTCTGGCGAACACGAGTTTGCTGTGTCTCCCCTGGCAGTGCCCGATCTCACGCAGCTTCCCGCACGTACAGACCTGGCGCAGGTGGCAGCAGTGCGCCTCTTCGTCGAGCGAGCGCAAGCCGTCAAGGCCGACTTCCAGTTGACGGAGGCCAACGCGCATGCCATCGCCGAGATCTGCGTGCGTCTGGACGGCCTGCCGCTGGCCATCAGACTGGCGGCGGCGCGCATCAAACTTCTCCCGCCGCAGGCCCTGCTCAAGCGGCTCTCCCATCGACTGGAGGTACTGACGGGTGGCGTGCAGGATCTGCCTGCCCGCCAGCAAACCTTGCGCAACACCCTCCAGTGGAGCTACGACCTGCTGAGTGCAGAGGAGCAGCGTCTTTTCCGCCAGATCTCCGTTTTCGTGCGTGGCTGGACACTCGAGGCGGTGGGGGCCGTGGCGAAGATGGGCCAGGAAAAAGGCCGCGATGGCTTCTCTGTCCTGGACGGGGTGGCATCGCTGCTAGATAAGAGTTTGCTGTTGCAGGTAGGGTATGAAGGGCAAGAGGAGCCTCGCCTCATAATGCTGGCGACGATTCGTGAATATGGGTTGGAGTGCCTGGCCGCACAGGGAGAGATGGAGGCCACCCGGCGCGCTCACGCTGACTATTATTTGGAACTGGCACAGGAAGCGGAAAAGGAGTTAGGCGGCACACAGCAAGCCGTATGGCTAGAGAAGTTAGAGCAGGAGCATGAGAACCTGCGGGCGGCTCTCAACTGGTTTTTAGAGCGAGGAGAGGCAACATCGGCCTTACGTTTGTGTGCCGCCATCTGGGGGTTCTGGTCGGTCCGTGGCCATGTGACTGAGGGACGCCACTTCCTGGAGCGGGCACTCGCGGGAAGCGCAGGTGTCCCGATGGTCGTACGGGCCAAGGCCCTCAATGCTGCAGGCATGCTGGCTCTCAACCAGGACGACTACGAGGCAGGCGAGGCCCTCTGCCGAGAGAGTCTGGCCCTCTTCCGCGAGCTTGGCGACAAGCAAGGCATGGCGTTAACCCTCTATAGACTAGGACTGCTAGCCTGGTGGAAGGGTCAGTATCCAGCAGCACGCTCCTTGGAAGAAGAAGCCCTGGCCTTCTACAGGGAGCTGGGAGATAAGGGAGGAGCTGCTGACCCCCTGCTTATCTTATCGAGATTGGCACTTGTGCAGGACGACTACGCGGGAGCGCGTTCGCTGGCGGAGGAAAGCCTGGCGCTCTTCCGAGAAGTAGGCGACAAATGGGGTCTGGCCTACGTGCTGCTCCATCTGGCACTTACGATCTTTGCCCGGGGCGATGCCGCGGGAGCACGAACACTCGTACAAGAATGCCTCGCGATATCCAGAGAGCTGGGCTACAAGGAAGGCATCGCCGAGTCGCTCAGCCTGCTGGGACAGTTTGCCCTTCACCAGGGCGATACGGCGATGGCACATTCGCTGCTGGCGGAAAGCCAACTGCTCTTCAGAGAAGTGGGCGATCGCAGGGGGACTGCCAGGTCTCTCTGCCTTTTTGCGAACGTAATCGCTGCCCAGGGAGACAACACAAGAGCACGTGCGCTCTACGAGGAGAGTCTGGCACTCCTGAGAGCGTTGGGCGACAACGAATACATAGCTCTCTGTCTGGAAGGATTAGGAGCAGTGATAGCGGCCTCCGGTAATGTAGGACCCCGATTTATCGTGGGTCCGCGGGGTGGTGCTGAGTGGCCGCGGGCCCCTGCGGATGCCAGGTCGGCAGTACGGCTGTGGGGGATGGCGGAGGCATTGCGTGAGGCCACAGGTATCTCTATGTTGCTTGTCTATCGCCCCGGCTATGAGCGCATAGTAGCTGCTGTACGTGCCCGGCTGGGAGAGAAGACCTTTGCTGCTATGTGGGCTGAGGGACGCATGATGACCCTGGAGGTAGGGGCTGAGTTTGCCGCCCTGCTGGCAACACCTGAACCCGTTACCAATCCCGAACCAGTTCTCACTGCGCTGCAACCACCCATGGCCTCCAGGTCGGCACTTACGCCTGTCACAACCTACCCCCATGACTTGACCGCACGCGAAGTCGAAGTGCTGCGTCTGCTCGCACAGGGCTTGACCAGCACTCAGATTGCCGAGCAGCTCGTCATCGGCCTGGTCACCGTCAATTCGCATGTTCGCTCGATCTACAACAAGCTGGGTGTCAGTTCCCGCAGTGCAGCGACCCGTTACGCCATAGAACACCACCTGCTGTGAGGCTTCCCCATCCCAGCCTTCCTCCTCAGAACTGAGGAGGCACCCTCAGCAACTCTTCCTCCCTCCTCCTTGTCAGAATTCCTCAGTTCTGACGATGCTTTCTCAGCCACCACATACTAGACTTGATAGCAGAAAAGCTGAAGTCAAGACGAGAGTAGGGGCGTGAGACGTGCTCGATAAATCGCCTCCACGATAAATCGGGAGGCTACAGCCTCTGCCCTTCTCCGCAGGAGAACGTCATGGAAGAATGCGTCGGCAAAGCACACGTAGGCAATGAGCAACTCACCGTCATCGGGAAGCAGCTACACCCAGAAGAGGCAGCACCCGATTTCTACCTGGATTACCTTGATCTGACGGATATGGCCGTCCGCGCTGTTCACCTTGCCGACTCCGCAGGGATGGTGCGCCTGCTCAGCGTGGTGAACACCCTGGAAAGCCCTGTCTGCCAACTGGTGACGCGACGTTGGGAGGCTCTCTGCGCAGACCTACCGCCGAATGCGTGCATCTACACTGTGAGTATGGACCTACCCCAGATGCAAGCTCGTTGGCAGGATACTGAGGGCGTGATACACCAGGCACTGTCGGCCCATCGCAGTCAGCAGTTCGGGCATGATTATGGCGTATGGCTCAAGCAATGGCGTCTGCTGCAGCAGGCGGTCTTTGTAATTGATTGGAACGATCGCATCGTCTATGCCGAGTACGTAGCCGATCAGATGGGTGAGCCAGACTACGCAGCAGCCATGGAAGCGGTCCATCAGGCTGGATTGAAAAGTGGTGTTGCACATTCTCCCACGATAAATCGGGGAGCTACTGTAGACCCCCGATTTATCGTGGGGTCTACAGTAGCAATGGGCATTGAGATGGAAGAACTCCCCAAAGACATGAGTTTGTCAGCCCTCGCGGACCGCTGTACGCGGGAGATCAGCAACCACCGTCGTGGGGAGGCCTGCAACGATCAGTATTGTTTGGAGATGTTCCGTCGTGCCATGCTAGAGCAGGACGATAGTGTCTGGGCGTTGCTAGTGGAGCGCTTTGATGAGTATATGCTGGGTTTGTTTCGTCGTCATGTGAGCAGAGAGGCGGCGTCTCGTCTCGATAGTCCAGAGAATTACGTAGCGAGGGGATTTGAACGTTTCTGGCTTGCAGCAGTGCATAACCAGCAACTGCAGTTTACCACATTAGCAGCCGCACTCTGCTACTTACGTAGTTGCTTGAATGGTGCTATCGTGGATACGTTGCGGGCCTACTCACGAGCGAAAGAAGTGGTCTTGCCAGAGCCAGGCTTCCCTGACGAGCCGACAGTCGAAGATCATGAGGAGGAAGATCAAAGGCTGTGGGAAGCTATCCAGGATATGCTCCCTAATGAGCGCGAGCGGCGATTGGCCTACCTGCTTTTTCACTGCAACCTCAAGCCACGGGAAATTGTGCGTCGCTGCCCGCAGGAGTTCAGTGCGGTGCAGGAAATCTATCGCTTGCGGCGTAACATTATAAAGCGGCTCTCGCGCGACTCAGATCAAATTCGTTGGAAGATGACCCACGAACAGTAGGTATGGGTGTAACTATACTGCTTCCTGCCTGGCCCCCTCACGAGAGCAGCCGTGGCACCTCCTGCCAGAGCACTTCTAAGAGTGCCATGCATGAGCTCGCATCGGGCAGGAAGGACGACTCGCTCACCCTGATCGTCTCAGGCAGAAAGGCCGCCAGGGAGATGACCGGAATTTGCTGACCTTGTTGCACCACGATGCGTTGGAGCAGCCACTGCGTATAGAGCTGATCAGCCGGGTCCAGATCGCCCAGCAGGATCGCTTGGGGTGAAACTGGATGCTGCACAAACCAGCGGAACGCCTCGACGGTCGTGTGCGGGACATAACTATGATAGTGGGCGAACGAGAGGAAGCGAGCGACCCACCTGCGTCGAGCTTCCCACGCATCAAGCACTACGATCAAAGGCTCGCGGGCAACTGCTGGCAGAGGAGCGGTCGGGGAATCTTCGGCATCCATGGTTGAATTGGGGCGACCACCTCTGTTCGTAGTGCCCATTCCTCCTTTGGCGTACTCTCTACCTTTATTATAACGATGGAAGGGTTGCTAACAGTTGCCCAATTTTATAGACTCTCCTCTGCTATCATGAACTTTTTTCCAACAGGTGAGTGGTTGCCTCAAACCCCAACTCATGCTATACTTTCGTTTACCAGGACAGATGTTCATAAAGGGAGAAAAGATGCCTACCGGCCGAAATCTTCAACCCCTGAGCTATGACCTCCGCTTGCCTGATGAGGCCCAGGCGGATGCGCTGCGTTTGCTGGATGCCAGCCGTGCGGTGGTCAATGCGGCGTTGGTCCAGTTATGGCCCTTGCTCGATGAGTTCATGGCAGCGCGAGCGGGTCCAGCCTGGAAGCACGTGGTTGAGCTCATTGGGTCTCCTGATCCACATGGAGATAGACAGTGGCGGTGTGAAGCCGAGACAGCTGGCCGAATCATGCGTGGACAGGCTGAGCGAAAGCGGGTCTTTCACTTGATCCAACCCATCCTCTCCGATGGCTTCATTCGCCCCAAAGCCGAGAAGCGACCCGCAGGGAAAAAGCGCAAGACGATCAAAGAGGCCATCGAAGCGCTGCAAAAGACGCTGGAGGATGACGAGACGGCTTTCGTCGCCCTGCAAAATGTGATCGAGCAAGCCTGTAATTACTTCCTGGAACATGGGCAGTTCCCGTCCACCTATGAAGAGATGCAAGCGGTTCCCACACTTAAAGTGGGCCTGCTGACCTATGCGGGCGACGATGGAGGAGCCAAAGGGCAAAGTTACCGCCTCTCGTTTGATGTGGAAGCGAAGACGGCGACGCTCCTCTTCCGTTTTCCCGATGAGCAAGGGAAGTGGCAGTGGAGAGCCGAAGCGGTGATGGTGCCATTGCCGGATGTGGTGGTGGAGCGTCTCAAGGAAGGGGCGCGCATGGCTCCTACCTTACGAGAAGAGGTCAAAGCCGATGGCCATCGGATCGCTGTGCTTGATGTGATCGTGCAAGTGCCAAAAACCCCGCTTGCCGACTGGAAGGACGTAGAGCGAGTGATCGGGTTTGATTGGGGAGTCAAGGGCCTCATTACCGCCGTGGTGCTTGATGCGAACAGCCAGCAGATATCCCGCCCGCTGTTCTTAGACACGGGAGGCATCGATGGGCACCAGGCACGCACCCGCCGCCAGATTGACCAGTTGAAGGCCATGCGAGACCACCTTTCCCCTGATGATCCCAAGCGCCCTTTCTACGAGGCTGAAATCACGCGGTGTTGGCGCATCTTTGAGGCGAGAAACCGCGAACTGGCTCATCTGGCCGCCAATCTATTGCTGCTCTTTGCCTCCATCTGGGGCTGCTCCCTGATCAGTGGTGAATCCCTCACAACCTTGAAATCCACCGGGCGAGGCAAGGGAGTGCGGGGCAAGTGGCGCAATTGGAGGAATAACACCACGATCCGCTCTGAGATCTGGCGTATCTTGCGCTACAAAAGCCACCTGGCAGGCATCCGTTTCCGCTCGGAGAAACCTCGTGGCACCAGCCATACCTGTCCCCGTTGCGGCAAAGCAGCCCAAACATACCGCTCCCCGCGCCTGCACCATCGAACCGACCCCGTCAAATGGGGACACTGGCTGGTGTGTGCCCACTGTTGCTTCAATGGCGACCGAGATTATTGCGCGGCGATGAACATTGCTCGACTCGGCGTCGCGTACCTTTCCCAAATGCAAGCCTACGGCCTCGCACACGCTTGCTCCGTGACCGATGCGTCGGTCAAGCCCGTCCGCTATATGCCGACGGGCGCGGTGCTGCTGTTTCCGCCGCAAACCAGACTCACCCGCCTGCTTGACTCAGGCAAAATCTACCTGAATGGATGGAAAAAATCCGCCACCATTCGATCGTCCTATACCACTCCACTCCTCTTACGACTCTGTAGCTAAGAGTGTTATGGATGGTTTAGGATAGTGGTAGAAAAAAGAAACGGTCCACTTAAATAACGAGAAATGCATAGAGGAGAACCCCGTTAAATGGGGTCCTGCACAACCATAGGCTGCGAAAAGAGTATAGCACAAGAGTTGGAAGGGAGAAAGTGAGATAATTCACTTGCTCGCACAGCTCGTGCCCTAGATGCTGCAATGCTCAAACTGGCTGTGATATACTTCGTTATCAACTGTGCAGCAAGGGAGACAATGGCAGCGAACAAAGAACGACTGGATGTTGCCCTGGTGAGGCGTGGGTTAGCCCCGAGCCGGGAGCGAGCGCGTGCACTCATCATGGCGGGCCAGGTGTACGTGGGAGATCGCCTGGTGGATAAACCTGGTACGGTCATACCACTCGATGCTGAGTGTCGCCTGGCGCAAGTCCCTGATGAACTGAGGTACGTCAGCCGGGGCGGGTTGAAGCTCGAAAAAGCTCTGGATACCTTTCAACTGCATCCGTCAGGCCTGGTTGCCCTCGATGTTGGAGCGTCAACGGGCGGGTTTACCGATTGCTTTTTGCAGCATGGGGCGCAACGAGTCTATGCCCTCGATGTGGGGCACGGCCAATTGGCCTGGACCTTGCGCAATGACCCACGGGTTGTCGTGATGGAGCATACCAACATTCGCCACGTGACGACCCTACCGGAGCCGGTACAGTGCGTGGCAATCGATGTTTCATTTATTTCGCTGCGGCTTGTACTGCCTGCCGTTGTGCCGCTACTAGCTCCTTCTGCCTGGCTAGTGGCGTTGGTAAAGCCGCAATTTGAAGCTGGCAAGGCCGATGCAGACCGGGGCGCGGGCGTGATCACTGACCCTGCTGTGCATGCGCGTGTCGTGCAAGAACTACAGGATTGGATACCATTGCATACGCCGTTACAAGTACGCGGTTTGACCGATTCGCCTATTTACGGGCGCGATGGCAACCGCGAGTTTCTGCTCTATCTCAGTTTATAGCAAAAGCCGCTGCCAGTGCGGTCAGGAGAAAAGAAATGTCTACTACCATTCCCGCTATCCCTAATGTCATTGTGCCGGACCAATTCAATGTCGCCACAGCGCTCCTGGATTGCCATCTTGCCGAGGGACGTGGCGCAAAAACCGCTATTTATCACGAGGGGGCTGCCTATACCTACGCGCAGGTAGCGGAACTCGCCAACCGTGTAGGCAATGGTCTGCTTGATCTGGGTGTTGACCTGGAGCAGCGGGTCGCCTTGCTGCTGCTCGACTCGCCACAGTTCGCCGCCGCTTTCTTTGGAGCGATAAAGATAGGCGCTGTCGCCGTTCCCCTAAACACCAATTTGCGTCCTAGTGACTATGCGTACATGCTCAACGACAGTCGTGCGCGTGTCCTGTTTGCTCATGCCGACTTATGGAAGCTCGTGCAGCAGATTCAGCCGGAACTCAAATACCTGCGACACGTCGTCGTGATGGGCCTGGAGCAGGGTAGCGAGCAGGAGACGGCGACGGTGCACGACTTTGAGAAGTGGACGCTCAAAGCCTTGACGAAACTGGAGGCCGCCGACACAAGCAAAGATGACAGCGCTTACTGGCTGTACAGCTCCGGCAGCACCGGCTTCCCCAAGGGCTGTGTGCACTTACAGCACGATACGATCTACTGTGTCGAGTATTATGCCAAACCCATCCTCGGCATCTCCGAGAGAGATATTACCTTTTCTGCAGCCAAACTCTTCTTTGCCTATGGTCTGGGCAACAACCTGAGCTTCCCATTTGCAGTTGGGGCCGGAGCAGTACATTATCCGGGAAGGCCTCTGGCAGATGACATGTTCAAGGTCGTCGAACGGTATCGTCCCACCATCTTCTACGGTGTACCTACGCTTTACGCAAGCATGCTTGCGCTGCCCGATGCAGCCAGGCGCTTCGATTTCTCCTCTGTGCGCGTCTGTGCCTCCGCCGGTGAGGCCCTGCCTGCCGATATCCTGCGGCGCTGGGAAGATGCCTTCCACGTAGAGATTCTCGATGGCATCGGCAGTACGGAGATACTGCATATCTTCATCAGTAACCGTGCGGGTGAAATACGTCCAGGGAGCACGGGAAAACTGGTGCCGGGCTACGAGGCGTTGGTTACCGATGAAAGCGGCCATGCAGTGAAGCAGGGAGATATCGGCAATCTCTTGATTCGCGGAGATAGTACAGCGGCATACTATTGGAACAAGCACGAAAAGACCAAGGACACGATCAACGGTCACTGGATTCATACCGGCGACAAGTACTACCAGGACGAAGATGGCTACTTCTGGTATTGTGGCCGTTCAGATGATATGCTGAAGGTCGGTGGTCAGTGGGTCTCGCCCGTTGAAGTAGAGGGTGCGCTGATTGCCCATCCTGCTGTGCTGGAGTCGGCGGTGGTAGGTCATGCCGACGCAGACAAATTGATGAAACCCAGGGCATATGTCGTTCTCAAGAGCGGTTATGAGCCGTCAGATGCCCTGGCGGACGAACTGAAAAACTTTGTTAAGGGACGGCTTGCGCCATTTAAATACCCGCGTTGGATAGAGTTTGTGACTGAACTTCCCAAAACGGCAACCGGCAAAATTCAACGCTTCAAATTGCGGGAAACGATTGAGGACTGAGACAGAGGGTTGCATGCAACAGGCTTATCGAGCGCTACGCATCGTGGCCGAGGCGCAGACTATTCGCATGGTGCTGACGACTCACCCTGGTGAGTTGATGCTCAGAGAATTGCGCATGGCCTGCACAACACTGGATACAGAGAGCAGTAACGGGGTCAAGGCGACCGTTCTTGACTTCGCTGCGCGCCAGGATGCATCGAGCGCTGAGGGTGAAGCGTTCTCGCAGGCGGCTATCGATGACGCTTGTGTAGCGGTGCGTGCTGTGGCACAGCCGGTGCTGGCTGTGGTGCGCGGTACACTCTCGGCGAAGGCTTGTGCGCTTATACGTGCCGCCGATTTCACCCTTGTAGCATCGGATGCACTGCTCACGCTCTCAGAGGGAGATGATACGCTCACCGGGACACAAGCGGCACGATTGGGGTACGTGACCTGGACAGCACCGGCCCAGCACGTGAGCAAGGAGATGGAGCGTATCCTGGATATGCTACGTGGAAAAAGTGCCGCGGCCTTGCGTCTCACGAAAGCTAGTGTGCGCCTGGGGCAGGCGAATCAGGCGACGCAACTGGAGGCATTACGCCAGGTCAATACGTTCTATCTCACACAGGTGATGCAAACTGCTGATGCTCACGAGGGACTACATGCGTTTCTCGAAAAGCGTCAGCCCGAATGGAAAAATGCTTAGTGCAGTATCCTACGACGGATCGAAGAGAAAGAGAAAACCCCGGTGCTGCCCCCATGCCTGCTGACATGGGTAATTCTAACGGAACAATGCTTAACATGTCAAGTGGTTTTGCATATAGTATGAACAAGGAAATGGCATGACGAAACACCATCCCTGGACTACGCTCTCGTTTCACCAGGTGATCGATACTCCTCATTTGAAGGTGCGTTGTGAGCAAGTGGCCGTGCCAGGTGGGCCGGTGATTCCAGACTATTACATCATTGAGAATCGCGGTTGGGTGGGAGTTGTTCCGGTCACGGAGGACGGACGGTTTCTGATCAATAATCAGTATAAGCACGGTATCGGCTTTGAGGTCCTGGAGTTTCCCGCTGGCGGCATTGATGATCATGAGCAAGACCCGCTGTTGACGGCGCACCGGGAGTTGATGGAGGAGACGGGCTACAGTTTCGAGGATGACCAGGTGGAATTGTTGGCGCATATGTATGCCAATCCGACGGGGGCACGCACTCGTATCTGGTGGTACCTGGCTCGCAACGTACGCAAAACAGGTGAACCGAAGGTCGATCCCGTCGAGGTGATCGAGAATCGCCTGGTCACTCCCAAAGAGCTGCTGGCGCTTATTCACGACGGGAGCTTTGCTGTGCAGGGGCAGGTGGCTGCTGCGTATATGGCGCTGGAGCGATTGGGATTGATGACGGTGTCGTTTTAGAGTTCTGACAATACCTGCAACGGGAGCGTTATTATGCTCATCGACGACAGCCAGCAGCACTTCGATCGTACGGCAAAAATAGTGCTCAAAGGGGATTGACAAGTGGCGAGGTTCGGTATACAATCCTGAACATAATCAGTATTGCCCTCGTGGCGGAATGGTATACGCAGCAGGTTGAGGGCCTGTGCCGAGAGGCGTGGTGGTTCGAGTCCACTCGAGGGCACCCCACATTGGAAGGGCACCCCTGCTGGGTGCCCACTTCTATGTCATTCATGCATTTCCTTCTATGGGCGACTAGCTCAGTTGGTTAGAGCGGCTGCTTTACACGCAGTAGGTCTGGGGTTCGAATCCCTAGTCGCCCACCTTTTCCGCTTCGTTCGTAGGGAGTTGGTGGTGAGTGTAGGCTGTGCCGTCACTGGCGGCACAGCCTACACTCACCACCAGAAAGGGTGAGCCCCGCAGGCGGCGAGCAGTCCTGAATAGTTACTGTATTTTTAGGTATTTATCGTCAACGGCTCGATAATGGAGGAGAGTTATTGTGGCACTTGGAAAATCACTGTATTCTACACCATATGGTTCTGCCTATGTTGGAGATTCACTTGATTTACTCGATCGATTAGAGGCTGACTCAATAGACTTAGTTATTACCTCTCCTCCATTCGCTCTACAGCGTGAAAAGTCTTACGGGAACGTCACCCAGGAAACGTATGTAGATTGGCTCTTAGAATTCTGTAAGAAGGTTTACCGCGTGCTCGCTCCTACAGGCAGTTTTGTTATCGATCTTGGGGGTGCGTATCAAAGCAAACGGCCGGTAAGATCGCTGTACAACTACCATATCTTGATCAGGTTATGTGAAGAACTCGACTTTCGCCTTGCTGAGGAGTTCTTCTGGTTTAATCCAGCCAAGCTTCCTTCTCCTATCGAGTGGGTAAACAAGAAAAAAATTCGTGCAAAGGATTCGGTGAACACAGTATGGTGGCTCTCGAAAAGTGATCATCCTAAGGCAGATGTCAGGCGCGTCCTTGTACCGTACTCAGATCGCATGAAGAAGTTACATCGAAATCCTGAAAAGTATTATTCGCCTAAAGTTCGTCCTTCTGGTCATGATATTAGTACGGGTTTTGCCATCGATAATGGAGGAGCAATACCCTCAAACCTTTTGCAGATACCTAACACTGAGAGTGCCTCCCAATATCTTCGACTGTGCAGTGCCCTAGAGACTGAAGCTCATCCCGCCCGCTTTCCTATGCAGCTTCCCGCGTTCTTCATCAAATTTCTTACAGAGCCCGGAGATGTGGTACTGGATATATTTGCAGGATCAAATACGACAGGTTTAGCTGCTGAAACTACTCAACGCCGATGGTTAGCGTTTGAAAAAGAGCAGCAATACCTAGCTGCATCAGTCTTCCGCTTTCTGGATAAAGATGTATCCGAGGAACAGGCCAGAGTTTTATACATGCGTCTTCTTGATTTTCACGAATCCGTACGTATAGAGCAGGCCATAATTACAGCAGACGAGTCTTCAGAGGAGATCATAGAAAGACAACTCAGCCTATTCGAAGTCTGAAAGGTGCAGTTGGGCCTCCTGAGCATATTGCGCTTCTTTTTCTTTGATCAGCCTTGGTTTTTTCGCGCGTGGTACTGGTGGCTTATTGGGGTTTCGGTAGACACATTCACCTCCTGTTTGAACGAACCAGAGAGGAATTTTAGGATTATTTAATTCTTTACCCGTCCGGTCGATTATTGCCTCCCAACGTTGGAATAGTTCTTCCAGTTGAAAGGGAGGAACTTTCCATATCTCATGTAGTTCAATGTCTTCGTAGACCGCGAAATACCAGGCTTTTACCTTCCTGTACTTGTCGAGAATCTCTTTATTTAGATGATGGTGAGTCGATATCTGTGTAGTCAGGGCATAATTGACCGTTTTAAGCTCGTACTCATTCCCCTCGTCGTCCAGAGCATCGTTTCCCTCCCGACCCGGCGATATCTTTAATCCCAGCATGATCAGGACCTGTAAAACTTTGCCTCCATTGTCCTGGAAGATATCGGTAATGCCGAACTCCTTAGCTAGCTTTTGGAGTTCTTGCACCTTCTCAAAAGCGTCTTGCATCCGCTCAAACGCTGATCTGCGTTTCTCCTCTGATATAACAGGCTCTTTCACTGACTCAGGAAGGGGATCAGAGGGCACCAGTGCTGGAATTGGCTCCGTGCTGTATTGTTCAGTTGCTGTAACATTGAGCAAGTAAGACAGGGATACACTCAGTACTCGCGCAAGATCCAGAAGTAACTCTAAGGAAGGTGCCCGCTCTCCTCGCTCTATAAAGCTTATATGCTCTGTAGTTTTATCAACTAGCTCAGCCAATTTTTCCTGTTTGATATTTTTCTCTTTACGTAGAGCACGTATTCTTTCTCCTAAAAGTGAGAGAAATTCGTTATAATACATAGCCCCTCGTATGCTTCAAAAGTTAGGTTAACGTTCTCTATCGAATCATATGGGGAAGAGTTTGAGGTGTACACGTACTGTAAGTGCGTTTTATATGAGAAGACACTGAAGATGGGTAAGTAATATGGGAACTCCTTATCGTAGAGAGTGTTTCAATACTCTTTAACTAGTTGAAGAAGAGGATTGGCATTAGAGGCAAGCGTGTGTCTGCTCACAATTGTCGGTAGTACATGGCGACGACGCAATTAGCTGATGGAAGGAGCCCACTTGATGTGCAGCATCAAATGGGGCATACAACGCTCCATATGACGAACAAGTACGCTTTTCTCACTGTAGAGCGCTTGAAGAAATCGCACGAGAGGTATTCACCGTTGCGTGTAGATAGGGGTGGCTCAATTGAGGTGCTTGGTAGTGGTTATTGGGAAGAGTAAGAAGTCCATACAAATTGGCTTCTGTTAGGTGATCAGGTACTCACAACGTCTCCTACTGAGCGGTACTTGCCTTTATATGCTGACATATGGGGTTCTACCGTTTCATTAGCGGGGCGTTCCTCGTTTGAGCTGTAAGTCTATTTTACGACTTTCCCCAGGGGATAAGGTTACGTGTATAGGGGGAGACCCAGTAGTCCAGAACGTATATTGCTGTCCAGGCACAAGGTCCCGAAATACTGCTCCGTATACAAGACGACCATCTACACTCTGCTCACTAATGTATTGCATTCGTGTGTCGGGGTTGCGATCCCTAGCAAGTAGATTGGCATAAAGTTCACTATCAAGCAGGTAGGCTTGACCGACAATGCTTCTATCTGCACGAACGATCAATCTCGCTAGTCGGTGCATTCGGGAAGATGTAGCCCCTGAAGAAGAAAAGGGCTGCATCGCTGGTACGAAGGACACAACTATACCAATCACAGCAAAAGCAATTGGCAGTATACGGGAGTCAGGGTTCCTTAGCCAGAGAGCGGCACCAATAGCGATGATAATGAGACCAACAATAGTGATAATTATGCGCTGAGTTTTAGACATACTATAGTACCTTTCGCTTACTCATAAAAGCAAAAAGAGCCGATGTTTCAATCCCAAAGGAATTTCCATCGGCTCAAGGCTCTCAGTGTTCTTTCTGCACTTAGTTTACCACAAGTATGAGAGGTTTTCAAGCCTACTGTCTGGCGATCTGTCCGCTTGACGCAGTTGGTTTTGGTCGCCTAAAATGCCTCTAGAGGCCGATTGGATGTTGTCGAGAAGTTCGATGCTTTACACGTAGTAGGGCTGGGGTTCGAATCCCTAGTCGCTACCCTCACTCGCCTTTTAAGGAGTATCGAAACTTTCTCTATCTGCCATAAGCCATGCCCCGATGGCTCGGACTGCAACACGAAGTCGCATACCCTTTGCTGGATAAGGTAGCCACCGCTCAGTAGCTTGTGGCGGACATTGCGCATCCATATCCAGGTCTACTACTACAAACCAGGGTGCAAAACGTGCGGCTTTATTATAGTTGGGTAAACATTCCAGTAAATAAGACTTTCCTTTTCTACCGTAAACTGTACCCACTTCTAAGCCGATATGATTGAGTAGACGTTTAGCAACAAGCTCATCAGTGCTTCCTTCTACAAGAACATTTACCGAAATCATTACAAATACAACACTTCTACTTCTTAAGTATCTAATCATTCTCCGAAAAAAGAAAGTTGTTCTGCCTTCGGTGGACGTGTGTGTGGTAAAACCGCTTCAGAGATAGAAAGTCCAGTATCTAGTAGCTGTTTTATCTCAGCAATATCGGCGCTTACCTCTTGATTTCCGCTTTGATTGGGTATCTTGAGAATTGACTATTAGCTGGGAAAGCATTTAGAAGCAGATATAGCCAGGAGTAGCCAGACATGAACCAGGAACAACAACGCAAGCTCATAAACGATATCCAGCAGCTACAATTCGAGTTGTTACGACGAGTACGTTATAATCTCCTTGATGGAGCCAGTGTCGTTCGTGATCTAATAGACTGGCGTGATCTTTGGTATAGTGTGATTGCAACACGCCTGCCGCTGCTTAGACGTCAGGAGAATGGACTACACGCTGACGCTGATCTGTCTCTGTTACGAACAACGCGCTGGAACGATTGGCCCGTCGATACCCTCTATATCTGGACCAGTGACGAGGCTGTGACGCAACTAAAGCACCTGATTGAAGGGCGCTGGCAGCCAAGTGAGATTGAGATACTTTTGCCTGATGCTGTCGAGATGATCTTTGCTAATTTGTCTGATCCACACAATTGCGTTCTGTCTATTGGTTGCTGGTGCAGGCGTCGTGAGAGGAGAGCCCGTTCGGCCTGGAGTTCCTTTCCTCAGCTAGAAGGTAGCTCTATTCAGGACTCCTCACTGCCTGCGGCAGTTCGCATAAGCCTTTTTCTGCTGCGGGTCTGGCAGCCGCCGGCTGCCAGACCCGCAGCAGAAAAAAAGTATGAGCCGCCGGAGGCAGAATGCCGATTGAGTAGAGTGCGGATTTATCTCGTAGTGTAGCCCACCGATTTATCGTATGCGCGATTTATCGAGCACGTCACGTCATGTGCAGCGAGGAGTTAGCCATCTGAACAGTCAGGCTAGAAGAGAGAATAGCCAATCTGGATAAAGATGCAACAACCAGGCATGCGATGTAGTATACTAATGCCATCATGTGACACAGTTTATATAAGAAAATAATGTGTATGCAGAGGAGAGCTTAATGCGATCAAGTGTAG
>WNFT01001568.1_pt1 | contig 20266 bp, 24 predicted proteins | sample 5400191 | NCBI WGS metagenome assembly WNFT01 (sample SAMN13153359, study PRJNA577476) | soil metagenome | isolation source: 80 cm saprolite under Madrone tree | place: USA:California | collected 2016-06-14 | reverse complement strand
AGCCCTCCACGGCGTTGAGCCAGGAGCACGAGGTCGGCGTGAAGTGGAAGCTGAAGCGCTCGTGGCGGTCGAGCCATGCCCGAACCTTAGGGTGCTTATGGGCGGCATAATTGTCGAGGATGACGTGAACAAGCTTCCCGGCAGGAACCTCCGCTTCGATAGCGTTGAGGAAGCGGATGAACTCCTGATGCCGGTGGCGTTGCATGCAGCGGCCGATCACCTTGCCTTCGAGCACGTCGAGGGCGGCGAAGAGAGTGGTCGTGCCGTTGCGCTTGTAATCATGGGTCATCGTTCCGGCGCGTCCCTTCTTCATGGGAAGGCCCGGCTGGGTGCGGTCAAGGGATTGGATTTGGCTCTTCTCGTCGACAGACAGAACGATGGCGTGAGCCGGTGGATCGACATAGAGCCCGACGACATCGCGCAGCTTGTCGACAAACTTCGGATCGCTGGAAAGTTTGAACTGCTGGATCTTGTGCGGCCGAAGGCCATGCGCGCGCCAGATGCGCTGGACCGCGCTAACGCTGATGCCCGACGCTTTCGCCATCATGGCCCCCGTCCAGTGCGTGGTCTCGCCAGGCGGGTTGGTAAGTGTGAGCTCCACGACGCGCTTGGCCACATTGGCGCCCAGCGGCGGGATGCGCGAAGGCCGCGTCTTGTCACGCAGCAAGCCGTCGAAGCCTTCCTCCATGAAGCGCTCCTGCCAGCGCCAAATGCTCGTCTTCGCCTTGCCGGTTCGGCGCATGATTTCGTTCGTGCCGAGCCCATCGGCGGTGAAGAGCACGATCTCGGCCCGCCACACATGCTTCTGGGGCGCATTGCGGTCCCTCGCCAGCGCCTTCAAGCGGCGCCGATCGGAGCGTGTGACTGTGATGAAAATTCCTGTGCGCATCCGCCAGACTCGCATGCGCCGAAGCAACCTGGAATCCCCTTCGGGATTCAAATGTCAGGTAGCCGGTTAGATGTTGCGCAACGTTTCGAGCGCTCCCCCCACCCGGCTCGCCTTTGCGCTGTCGCGCAAGAGGCTCGCCGACCTCCCCACAAGGGGGAGGTAAGTTCGAGGCTTGCGCTCCTGATCGATACACTCGAGCCATATGCGATAGCCCTGCGTTTACGGGGGAGGCGCTCGCGAAGCGAGCGGAGGGGGGAGCTGTCGACGCGCAACGCACGATTCGGTCGAAGCTAGTCCGTGCGAGGCGGAGGGGGAGCAATCGCACGATGCTCTCCAAAACCAGTTCGCCGAAAGCAGTTCCCAAATACCGCGTCCCGGCGCAGGCGCGACCAACGGATGACTTCGGCATTGGTCATGCGACGGCGCAATTGCTTTGCCAGTGCGCGCGACCGAGTCTCGCCTTTTCGCATCCCCCCTCCGGCGCCCCCGGCTCAAAGGCCGGGGTCGCCACCTCCCCCGTAAACGGGGGAGTAAAGTCTAGACTAAGGCTACGGCGGACGAGGCGGGAGGCGGGAGGCGGGATATTTTTTGTTACGTCATTCACGCCGCGCGCGGCCGCACGTCTTGCTCGATCTTCACGCCGCTCTGCTGACGGGCCTTGGTCAGATCGTACATCGCCTGAAGATTCATCCAGAATTCGGGACTGGTGCCGAAGAAGCGTGCGAGGCGCAAGGCGGTGTCGGCGGTCACCGACCGCTCGCCCTTCACGATCGCTCCCATGCGCGTGGCGGGCACACGCAAGGCAATCGCCAGCGCATTCACCGACATGTTGAGCGGGCGAAGAAATTCCTCGCCGATCACCTCGCCGGGATGCGTGGTCACCCGGTTCGGTGTCGCGGCTGTCCGATGAGCCTTAGTGGTAATCGACGATTTCGACATCGGCTGGACCCTCCTTGGTCCAAATGAAGCAAATGCGCCACTGGTCATTGATGCGAATCGAGTGTTGCCCTTTGCGGTCCCCCGACAGTGCTTCGAGCCTGTTTGCCGGGGGCGCCCGCAGATCGCTCAGTTCGCGCGCGCCGTGAATCAATCGAGTTTTCGCCGCGCCTGGCTTTCGATGCCGCTGAAGCGCTTGACGAACTCGCCCATCCAGAACCGCTCGGTCGCCCGGTCGCGAAACGACCTGATCATGGCCGGATGATATCCCGGATAGCGTTATACGTCAATCGTACAAGTCAATGAGTTTATAAGGGTAGCGCTTGACATGTCGCAATGAGAAAATTATAGTAATGGCCGCCGGAACGTGAAGCGTACCGACGCGAAGCGAGTGCGCTCGCGCAGCGCCGGCTTTGAATGCAAGCAATGGAGACTCTGACGTGCCTTTGATTTTTGATTTTATTCAACGAACACTCAAACCGCGATCCGACGCGTTTGATAAATGTTCAGTTTTGGAAATCGAAAACTCGGCACTTTTCCTGGCTTTTCGCTTTCAGGATATCAAAGATATCAAACGCCGCCGAATGCTTTCACGGATCGGGGCGGCGTGCCCGTCTGGCGCGATCAATCTTAATACGCGCGGATCGCGAAAGACCCCGGGCATGGCATCAAACGGCTTTGATTGTTTTCAAACGGACACCAGGAAAAGCGCGGAGTTTTTGATTTTCAAATCAAAGTTTTTTATTCAAAGGAGACAGCGAAAATGCCGAGAGGCGGTAGACGAAAGCGGCCGGACGGCGCGAAGCAGTTTCTCGAATTCGCGCGAACGAACTAAGGGACAAAGACTGCCGGCGCTGCTGTATCGACAAATGTTGACACATGCGCGTCTCTATTCTATGTATCAACGTTGTCGATACTAAGAGGTCCCTATGCGAGTCATCCTCAAAAAGTGGGGTAATAACGCAGCTGTTCGTCTTCCTGCCGCCATTGTGAAGGCGGCCCGTCTGCGGCTTGATCAGCCACTGGAGGTCCGGGAGGAGCACGGGCGCGTCATCATAGAGCCTGCTCAAATTGTCCCGCGGGAGATCGATATCGAGGCGCTCTGCGCCACGCTCGACCCGGACGAAAAGCCGGAGCTGGTCGATTTCGGCCCCGCGGTCGGCAGTGAGGTCTGGTGATGGCCGAAGAGTACGTGCCGGATCGCGGGCATCTCGTTTGGCTCGATTTTGATCCTAGAATCGGCACCGAGCAGAGCGGACACAGGCCGGCCCTCGTGCTCTCTCCGACCGTCTATAACCGCATCGGTCAAATGATTTGCTGCCCGCTGACCAGCCAAAAAAAGAATTGGGCTTTTTTGGTCCCGATCACGGGTGGCGACAAAGAGTCGTTTGCAATCGCAGACCAATTGCGCTGCGTCGATTGGCGCACAAGAGGCGCCCGTTTCATCCGCCGCGCTGAAACGGCGGACGTTGCAAAGGTTCGCACGCTTGTGCGCGGCCTGATTTGAAGCAGAACCTCTCCCCGCCGGGCGACGGGCTGAAGCAGCCGCAGCGTTTCTGGGCCATCGTCACCACGGCCATCGCCATTTTCATGACCGTGATCGACTCCTCGATCGCCAATGTGGCGCTGCCGACGATCGGGGCCGATCTGAAGGTCGATCCGTCGGCGACCGTCTGGATCGTCAACGCCTACCAGGTCGCGATCGTGCTCGCGCTGCTGCCGCTCGCCTCGCTCGGCGACATTTTCGGCTACCGGCGCGTCTATCTCGGCGGTCTCGTGCTCTTCACCGCGGCCTCGCTCGCTTGCGCGCTGTCGCCGGCGCTGTCCACGCTCGTGCTCGCGCGCGTGGCGCAGGGCATCGGTGCGGCCGGCGTGATGAGCGTCAACACCGCGCTGGTGCGCTTCATCCATCCCGCGCATCGCTTGGGCTACGGCATCGGCATCAGCGCGGTCGTCATCGCGGCGTCGGCGGCAGCCGGCCCAACCATCGCAAGCGCCATCCTCGCGGTGGCTCCCTGGCCGTATCTCTTCGCCGTCAACGTGCCGATCGGAGTGGCGGCGGTTGCGCTCGGCGCCTCGGCGCTTCCGTTCACGCCGCGCTCGAGCCACAGATTCGATTTCAAGAGCACGATCTTAAGCGCGATCGCCTTCGGCGCGCTGATCGCACTCATCGATACGATCGGCCATGACGGCTCGCCGCTCCTCATCGCCGCCGAGCTCGCGACTGCTGCAAGCGCCGGAGTCCTGCTCTGCCGCCGGCAATTGTCGCTGCCCTTGCCGCTGTTCCCGATCGATCTCTTGCGCATTCCGATCTTCGCGCTTTCGATTGCGACCTGCGCCTTCTCGTTCGCGGCCCAGATGCTGGCGCTGGTCTCGCTGCCGTTCCATCTGCACGCGCTCGGCTATTCGGCGGTGGCGATCGGCCTCTTGATCACGCCATGGCCGCTCGCCATTGCGCTCGTGGCGCCGATTTCGGGACGACTGTCCGATCGCTATCCCGCCGGACTGCTCGGCCTCTTGGGGCTGCTGGCCTTCGCCGCGGGGCTTGCCGCTTTGGCACTGCTGCCGGCCCGCGTGGCAACGCTCGACATCGTCTGGCGCATGGCGCTCGCGGGCGCGGGCTTCGGCCTCTATCAATCGCCCAACAATCGCACGATGCAGGCCGCGGCGCCGCGCCCCCGCAGCGGCGCCGCTTCGGGCCTAGTCGCCATGGCGCGGCTGCTCGGGCAAACCGTCGGCGCCGCGCTGGCGGCACTGCTCTTCCGGCGCTTGGCAGGTGACGGCGCGGTCGCCGCGATCTGGCTCGGCGTCGGCTTTGCGCTTCTCGGCGCCATCGTCAGCGCGATCCGCCTAACCGACATGCCGCAACAAAAAGCGACGCGTGCCTAGATGCGTTCAACGGCCGCGATAGACGAACTCCGCCTCGCCGGTCGCTTCGGCGAGCTCGGCGACGATGGCGTGATGCGGCGACAAATGGCAGACCGGATCGGCGGCGCGCACGTCGCCGGTGAGCGCAAGCGCCTGGCAGCGGCAGCCGCCGAAATCCTTTTCGCGATAGGCGCAGCTGGCGCACGGCTCCTTCATCCACGCCGTGCCCCGAAACGCGTTGAACGCGGGCGAGCGCTCCCAGATAGCGGCGAGATCGTGTTCGCGCACGTTCCAGAACTCGAGGCCCGGAATGGTTTCCGCCGCGTGGCAGGGCAGCACGCGGCCCGACGGCGTGACATTGAACGAGCGCCGGCCCCAGCCGCCCATGCAGGCTTTGGGAAGCCGCGCATAATAATCCGGCGTCACCGCGTCGATGACGATGCGCCCGAGATAATCGCGGCGCAGCTGTTCGATCTGCGCCACCGCCGCTTCGGCTTCGGCGCGCGCCGGCATCAGCGCGACGCGGTTCTTCAGCGCCCAGCCGTAATATTGCACATGGGCGATCTCGACTCGCTGCGCGCCGAGCTCGACCGCAAGCGCCACCATCTCGGCGATGCGCGTAATATTGTGCTTGTGCACGACCGCGTTCACGGTCAGCAGCATGCCGAGGCGTGTCACCTCATGGGCCAGCGCGATCTTCTGGCGATAGGCGTTCTTATAGCCGGCGATGCGGTCGGCTTCTTTCGGCACGCTGTCCTGGATGGAGATCTGCACGTGATCGAGCCCGGCGTCGCCAAGCGCCGCCATGCGCGCGTGGCTCACGCCGACTGCGGAGGTGATCAGATTGGTGTAGAGGCCGGCATCGTGCGCCGCTTTGGTGATCGCTTCGCCGCTGCTAGACATCGACGACGTCCAGCAGGCGCTTGTCGGCAAGCATTTGTAAGAGGCCGATGATGTCGGCGAGGATGCGTTCGCGCGGCGCCGAGTAGGTGACCGCGAATTCGTCGGCCATCTGATTGACGGTGGCGCTGCCGTCGCAGCGCTGCAGGATGACGGAGGCGATGCCGTCCGCCTTGAACACGCGCTCGGGCGCGACCAGCACCCAGCCCTGCTGCGGGTTCTCGGTCAGCCGCACGCCGCGCGGCAGCATCGGTTTCGACTCTGGAGAGATCTTCGTCGTTTCGCTCATTGGCCTTCCGGCACGAAGGCGCCCGGCGGGATATGGCCCGGCGTGACATAAGCATGCATCAGCGCATCCAGCATCGCCCACAACACATCGCATTTGAAGGCGAGCGCCGCAATCACGGCCTGCTGCTCGGCCTCCGTCGCGGCGTGGCGCTTGACGTAATCGAGCGCGAAGTCGGAATCGCGGCGGGCTTGCGGCGGGCGCTTGTCGAAATAGGCGAGCGCGTCGCGCGTCACGAAGTCGTAGCCTTCCAGCATGCCGGCCACGCGTTCGCTGATGATCGTGGGCGAAAACAATTCCGTCAGCGAGGAGGCGACCGCTTCGGTGAGGCTCTTCTCGCGCACGAAATGGACATAGGCCTCGACCGCGAAACGCGTGCCGGGCAGAAGGCCGCGCAGCGACGTGACGTAATCGCGCGGGAGCCCCAGCGCGTCGGTGAGATGAAGCCAGCGCGCGACGCCGCCTTCGCCCTCGCGCGCGCCGTCGTGATCGATCAGCCGCTCTCGCCATTCGCGCCTGAGCGCCGGATCCTCAGAGCGCGCGATCAGGCTCGCATCCTTGATCGGGATCATCGCCTGATAATAATAGCGATTGAGCGCCCAGGCCTGGACTTGGCCCTTGCTGCATTTGCCGCCGTGGAGAAGACGGTGAAACGGATGCAGTCGGTGATAGCGTCTCTCGCCGAGCTCGCGCAGCGCCGCTTCCAATGCTTCGGGCGAGAGGAGGCTCACAGCGCGAACTCCATGCCGTCATAGGCGACGTCCCAACCGGCTGCGCGCACGGTCTGGCTCTCCGGCGAACCGTCGATCAGAATCGGATTGGTGTTGTTGATGTGCAGATAGACGCGCTTCGCGCCCGGCGGCAGCGCGTTCAGAGAACCGTCTTCGCCCGCGATCGGCATGTGTCCCATGCGCCGCCCGGTCTTGGTGCTCGCGCCGGCGCGGATCATCTCGTCGTCGGTGAAGAGGGTGCCGTCGAAGAAGATGAGATCGGCTTCCGCAACGCTGCGCTGAAGGGCAGGGGGGATCGATGCGGCTCCGGGAATCACGACGATGGAGCGGCCGTCCTTTTTGAGCTCGATGCCGGCGTTGAAATCTTCCACGTGCCCGGCGGCGGCGTTTTCCAGATACAGCGGAACCTTGCCGGGGCTTGCGAACAATCGCGCCTCGATCCCGCCCGCGATTTCAAACGGGCGATCGAAGCTGACCGCTTCGCGCCGCACCGCGCTCGGATCCAGCGCGGCAAAAATCGGATTATCGGAGAGCGTGGCGAGCACGCGCGCAGTTCCAAAGACCGTGAATTTTTGCCGCTCGCGCAGACAGAGGAGACCCGTCACTTGATCCACTTCGGCGCCGGTCAGCACCACGCCTGCGATCGGGCTGTCACGCGTGCCGTCGCGCGGCTGCAGCGCTTTTGTTGCGTGAATCTGCGCCGTCAAATCCGGCGACGCGTTGATCAGAACCCAGTCGGAGTCGTTTCCGGAAACCGCGACGCTTGCTTGCGTGCGCGGACGCGCACGCGGATCGCCTGCCCACGCAAGCAGACATCCCGCGCAACGGCAATTCCATTGCGGGAAACCACCACCCGCCGCGGCGCCGAGCACAATGGCGCGCAGCGTCATAGGGAAGTTTTAGAACTCGGCCGGCGCGTACGCGTTGATTTCCATGCCGATGCAGATCTCAACCAGTACAGGTGTGGTCCAAGCCATGAGCTTCTCCCTCTTCGATTTTATTGCTCTTCCGAGTCCCAAATTGAGCACGAAAGCGCCCGCCACGCAATATAAGCGCCCGGTTGTACCCGTTCCTGCCCGCTATCGATGGCGCCGTCTGCCCCGTTCCGCCCCAGCTCTAGCGGGTCCGACGCCCAAGAAAATGGCGCGCGTGACGATCACGCGCGCCATCCGAGGCTCTGGCCGGAAGTGTCTATTTCCCTGTAACCATGCCGACGATGTCGCCGGAAGCGAGAACCTTGCCCTTCATCGCGGCGATGACCGCGGCGCGGTCGGCCGTCGCGGGATCGAGATTGAGCCGCGAGCTCAAGGCAAAGACCTGAAAGTGGTAGGGATGAGTCTGACCTGCCGGCGGCTTCGGTCCGATGTAGCCCGCCTCGCCGCGCACGTTCTTGCCCTGGCCGGCGCCGTTTTCGAGTGTGGGACCGGCGGGAACGGCTTGCGGCAGTCTGTCGGACGTGGAGGGAAGGTTGTAGACGATCCAGTGCACGATCGGCTCGGGCCGGTTCACGCCGGAATCTTCCGCCATCACCACATACGACATTGTGCCGATTGGTCCCTTCGACCACGTGATCGCGGGCGAGATGTTTTCGCCGAACTGCGTGTAGCGCTCGGGCAGCGCATCGCCGCTCCCGAACGAGCTCGACGTGACCATCATCCTCATGCCGCCTGCACGCGCGGTCACGATGTTCTTCGCCAACACCGGCGGGCCGGCCTTGGCTTGGTCCTGCGCGTCCGCGGAGGCGGCGCACAACACCGCAAAAGCCAACGTCGCTACCGTATTACGCACTACGCTCTTCATTTGGTTGATTCCCTGAAATGATTGCGCGCGCGCTATAGCGGAGCCGTCAGTTCAGGGCCAGTGACGAATTGTAAGAATGTATGGCGTTGCGTCGCGCCGGGGATTTCTCGCGTGCCGGTGGAAAATCGTTCTCGTTCACCGTGTGATTTGTGTCAGCGGTAATGAAGTCGTTACATCTTGACACGAAAATTTGCGCTTATGGACGCATCTCGCTCGAAGAATTTATCACCGCGTGCAGGCTGCGCGCGTAATCGATCGCGCCTCTGATATCCATCGCCGGCGCCACGCGCGCATATTCCTTGATAGCGAGCACCGCGGGCTGCGGCGCTTTGAGAATCGTCGCGCACAGTCTTATCGCCACCGCGTCGCATTGGCCGGCGTCCGCGACTTCGCTGACGATGCCGAATTGCTCGGCGCGCTCGGCGCTCAACGCCGCAGTCGAGTAGGCGATGTACATCAGCCGCTTCGCGGTGACTTTTCCCAGAAGCGCCGACATTGCGATCGTCGGCATGATGTTGTCGCCGAATTCGGGCATCTGGAAGACCGCATTGACGTCGGCAACGGTGATGTCGGCGCAGGCGGCGATCGCAAAGCCGAAGCCGAGCGCGCGGCCCTTGACCGCGGCGATCACCGGCACCGCACAATCGCGGAACGCGCTGTAGCAATTGAACACGACGTCGCGCCCCTTGCGCACCGCGAGCGCTTCGAGCTTGGGCGCCGCGGCGCCGCGCGGCGCAATGCGGCCAACGCAGAAATCCGCGCCCGCGCCCTTCAAGACCACGAGACGCGCGCGCGCGGCCGCACCGGAGATCAGCCCCGCAAGCTCCGCGATGCCCGCATCGTTCAAGCCGTTGCCGTGCTCGGGCCGGTTCAAGACGATGTTGAGAATATTGCCGTCGCACTCGACCAGAATGTCTTCGCTCATGTGAGCTTCCCTTTTATGGCGATGGCTTCATCCAGCGCATCCGCCGACAAAGAGTGGTCGAATTCCATCACCCTGTCCACGATGCGCTGCTGCTCTTCGCGCGTAAGAATCGGCGCGGTGACGGCATGGAATTTTGCGATGACGGCAGCCGCGTCCAATCCGTCTTGCGAGAAGCCCGGCGGATACGGCACTTCGACTTCGACGAAGCGGCCGCTTGCGTCCCAGGCGCGGATCGAGCAGGGATAGGTCCCAGGCGCGCGCGCATTCCAACGTGCGTCGCGGCGCAGCACGATTTTCGCCATCAGCGCTTTGACCTTGTCGTCGTGCCAGCGCTCGTCGTCGAATTGCGCGACGCCGAACGCGCCGTCGATCAGCGCCACCGCTACCAGGAACGGAAAGCTGTGATCAGCCGCTTCGCGCGATAGCGGGCGGATGCGGGCCGGATCCTCCTGATGGCGTTTGGTCACCTTGTAATCGGCCATTGTCACTTCGATGCGCGCCAAGTCCGCTGCGCGGCCTTCGATCATGCCATGCAGCTTCAACGCCGCGGCGACCGCGCTTTGGCCCGTGTTGATGCACGGATAGGCTTTGACATGCGCATGCATGATCGCGCTGTCGGCTTCAATGGGTGCGCTAAGGTGAAACTTGTCGCGCTGGCCGAAGAGATCGCCAAGCCCGCGCGCATCGTCGAGAATGGCAAGCGGGCCGGTCACGCCGCGCTCGGCCAACAGCGCCGCCTGCACGCCCGATTGCGCGACCATCGCATTGGCAATCGATTTGGCCGCCGAAATGTCGCCGCTTCGCACGATCCACGGCGTCACCGCCCGCGCCGCGCCGAGCGCCAGCGCATGCGCGAGTTGTCCCTCGTTCAGCGCCATCAAGCGGCCGGCGATAGCGGGCGCGACCAATCCTGAAACCGTGACTCCGTCGATTGTTCCGCCGCGGTCCATGGCACGCTGCAAACGCGAATAGAGCTCGTAGCCGATGAGGATGGCCTCGAGAATGTCGCGTCCGGATCGGCCGCGCGCGGCGCCCACCGCCAACGCGACCGGGATATTGTCGCTCGGGTGACCGCCGGATTCCGGCTCGCCATTGGGCGCTGCGGCGATGATATAATCGTTCAGATCCAGCACGCGGATTGCCGCGCCGTTTGACAGAATGGCACCCAGCACGCCGGTGCGCTCTTCGCGGCCGATGACGGCGCATCCTCCGGCTTCGCCGGATTCGCTCACCGTCCGCCACACCGCTTGCGCCACCGCTTCTTGCGTTCCCGCGAGCCCGCAGCCGAGCGTGTCGAGCAGCAGCAATTGCGCCTGTTTCATCGCGGCAGCTGGCGCAGGCCCCGCCGTCAAGACCGCGCGCGCCATCAAGCCGATGGTGCTCGATCCATCCTTCGTCTCGCGCTTGTCCGCCACGTTGAAGCCTTTGCCTTGAGGTAGGGATGAACTATCGTCGCCGCCGCTTTTAAGGGCGCGCGCTCGTGATTTTGCTGACCAATGAAGACGTCGAACCACTGCTGAACATGCCAGATTGCATCGCGGCAATCGAGGCGGCGTTTCGCGATTTGGGCAATTCCGACGCGGTCGATATTCCGCGCCAGGACGCTATCGTTCCGATCGCGCGCGCCGGCGCCGTCCACGACCTGAAAACCATGTCGGGCACGTGGCCGCAAGCCGGCATCGCCGCCATCAGGCTCAATTCCGATATCGTCACCGGTCCGATCGTCAACGGCGCGCCGCGCCGCGTGAAGCTCGCATTGTCCGAGCCGGGCGGCCGCTACAACGGCCAGGTGCTGCTCTTCTCGACCGACACCGGACAGCTTCTCTGCATGGCCAATGACGGCATCATGCAGCGCGCCCGCGTCGGCGCGACCAGCGGGGTCGCGGCAAAATATCTCGCGCGCAGCGATGCAAAAACGCTCGGCCTCCTCGGCACCGGCTTCCAGGCCGGCGGCCAGCTCGAAGCGATGTGCGCGGTGCGCGATTTCAACGAGATCAAAGTCTACAGCCCGACCTCGGAAAACCGCCGGCGCTTTGCCGAGCACTATCGCAAAGCCCTCGACCGCAATATTCGCGCCGTCGATTCCGCCGAAGAAGCCGCCGCCGGCGTCGACGTACTCGTCACCGCCACCAACTCGGTCAGCCCGACGATCGAACCGGAGTGGCTAAGAACTGGCATGCATCTTTCCAGCGTCAACCGCACCGAGCTTCAGCCCGCGGTCTTTCCCCGCATCGGCCGTCTGGTGGTCAACGCGCGCGAGGGCGGCAAAAGCTTTACCGCGCGCAATTGTCCGGACATCGGCGGCTTCAATCAGAACGACCGCAACGCCCATTCCGGCATCGCCGATGTCGCAAAAGTGCCGGAGCTGCGCGACATGACATCGGGCCGCTTTCCCGGCCGCCAATCAGCCGCCGAGATCACCTGCTTCCACAATTATCAGGGCCTCGGCCTGCAATTCGCCGCCATCGGCGCCATCGTCTATCGTGAAGCGGTCAAGCGAAAGATCGGGCTCGTCCTCGACGACCGCACCTTCACACAGGAAGTCCACCCTTAGCCGGGCGGCTCTCGGCTCATCCATGGCAGCATCAGCCCGATCGGAATGATCCAGGCGGTGCCTGCAATCGCGTAATAGATAAGGGCGGCAAGCGGATTGGCCTCGGGCAGCAGCGCCACGCCCGCGCGCATCGCGATCAGCGCGTAAAACGGCACCCACAAAATAATCACGATGCCGCCAATCAATTTTTTGCTTCTGGGCTTCAGTGCGCGGCTCACGATTTAACCGAAATTTGGCGTCGAACCGCATGGACGAGAACGAGCGGCGGGTTTAGGGATTGGGGCGCAAGTTAAAAGGAGTTGCAAGCGTTAGATGGCCGTTACCGCAGCATCCGCCGCGCCGCGCGTCGAGCCGATCCCCACCGATCGCGGTGTCGGCATCTGGCTCTTCGTCATTGCGGCGATGATCGGGCTCATGGTCGTCATCGGCGGCTTGACGCGGCTGACCGGCTCGGGGCTTTCCATTACCGAATGGCAGCCGGTGACCGGAATCATCCCGCCGCCGTCCGATGCCGCCTGGCAGGCCGAGTTCGAGAAATATCAGGGCACGCCGCAATATGAGCTGATCAATCGCGGTATGGGCCTCGCCGGCTTCAAGACGATCTATTGGTGGGAATGGTCGCACCGTCTGCTCGGCCGTCTCGTCGGCGCGGTGTTTCTGATTCCGTTTCTGCTTTTCTTGAAGCAGCGACGCATCGACCGCGCCATCGCGATCCGCCTCGGCGTCATTTTCGCTCTTGGCGCGGCGCAGGGCTTGCTCGGCTGGTGGATGGTGCAGTCCGGCCTCTCGGGCGAACGCGTGGCCGTCAGCCAGTACCGCCTCGCGGCGCATCTGGGACTCGCGATCGTGCTCTTCGGTTACATCCTCTGGACCGCGCTCGAGATCGTCGGCGCGCGCAAGACCGCAATCGCATCGGCCGCGCGTGTCCAAGCCTGGGCCATCGTCTTCGCCGGCCTCGTTTTCGTTCAGATGCTGCTCGGCGCCTTCATGGCCGGTCTCGATGCGGGCCGCGCCTTCTCGTCATGGCCGACTTATGGCGGCGCCTTAATTCCGTCCGGCCTCTACGATCTCTCGCCGTGGTGGATCAATCATTTCGAGAACCACGCGCTCGTTCATTTCCAGCACCGCACCCTGGGCTACATCGTCGCGCTGATGGCGGCGTGGCTCTATATCTCGTTACGCCGCTCCGCGGACAAGCCGCTCAAGCTCGCCGGAATTCACGTCGTCGTCCTGACCGCGCTGCAGATCGCGCTCGGCATCTTCACCGTGCTGACCGCCGTCGCCCTGCCGCTCGCCGCGCTGCACCAAATCATCGCCCTGGCCCTTTTCGCCTGCGCGCTGTGGTGGGTGTTCGTTTTAGGCGAGCGTCAAGCCGCCATGGCCTGATCGAGATCGGCGATCAAATCTTTCGTGTCCTCGATGCCGATAGAGAGCCGCACCACTTCGGGCCCGGCGCCCGCCTTCACCCGTTCCGCGTCCGTCAATTGCCGGTGCGTCGTCGACGCCGGATGAATGATCAGGCTCCGCGTGTCGCCGATATTGGCGAGGTGCGAAAAGATGCGGACATTGTTCACCAGCTTCACGCCGGCATCGAAGCCGCCCTTCAGCCCGAACGTGAAAACCGCGCCCGCGCCCTTTGGGCAGTATTTCTGCTGGGCGGCGTGCAGCTTGTGCTTTTCCAGCCCGGCATAATTCACCCACTCGACGCGGGCATTGCTCTCGAGCCATCGCGCGATGGTGAGCGCGTTGTCGCAATGCCGGCGCATCCGCAGCGGCAGCGTCTCCATGCCCGTGAGCACGAGGAACGCATTCATGGGCGCGAGGCAGGGCCCTAAGTCGCGCAGCGAAAGCGCGCGCGCCGCCACGCAGAAGGCGAAATCGCCGAACGTCTCGTAGAAGCGTATGCCGTGATAGGAGGGATTTTCCTCCGTCATCGCTTTGAATTTGTCGCTTTTGCCCCAGTCGAACGTGCCCGCTTCGACGATGGCGCCGGCGAGCGAATTGCCGTGACCGCCCAAAAACTTCGTCGCCGAGTGCACGACGATATGCGCGCCCCATTCGAACGGCTTGATCAGGTACGGCGTGGCCAGCGTGTTGTCGACGATGAAGGGCACGCCCGCGTCTTCGGCGACACGCGCGATGCCTTCGAGATCGCTGATCACGCCGCCCGGATTGGCGATGCTTTCGCAGAAGATCGCACGCGTCATGTCGGTCACCGCGCGCTTGAAGCTGTCGACGTCGGTCGAGTCCGCCCATTTGACGTGCCAATCGTATTTCTTGAACGAATGCGTGAACTGGTTGACTGAGCCGCCGTAAAGCTGGCGCGCGGAAACGAATTCGGCGCCCGGCTCCATGATGGTCTGAAAGACGAGCATCTGTGCCGCGTGGCCCGACGCGGCTGCCAAACCCGCCGTGCCGCCTTCGAGCGCGGCAATGCGCTCTTCGAACACGGCAACCGTCGGATTCATGATGCGCGAATAGATGTTGCCGAAGACCTGCAGATTGAACAGCGAAGCCGCCTGATCGGCATCTTCGAAAACATAGGCCGTGGTTTGGTAGATTGGCGTGATCCGCGCGCCCGTCGCGGGATCGGGCTGCGCGCCTGCGTGCACGGCCAAGGTGTCGAAGCCATATTCGGCCATCTGTATCTCCGTCCTTAAAAGGTCAGCCGTCCGCGCAATTCTTCGTACGAAATCATGACGTGCTCGCGATAGGCCGGGCGCTGTTGCAGCCGCCGGTACCATTCTTCGACATTTGGAACCTTCGCGACTTCGGTTCCCATGGTGAAGTAGCGGTACAGATGCACGCCGCTCGGTATATCTGCGAGCGTCAAGCTGTTCCCGGCGATATAGGGTCTCGCGGCCAGCTCGGCATCGAGAACGCGCAAATGGCGCTCGGCGCGCTGCGCAAAAGCGCGGATCTGATCCAAGTTCCGCTCGTTCTCGGGCGTGCGCCAATAGCTCCAGAACATGCCGATCATTTCGGGCTGGAATGTGGTGGCCGACCAGTCGACCCATTGATCGATCGGCGCGCGCTCCCGGGACTCATCGGGCCAAAACCGGTCTTTGCCGTAACGTGCCGCGATGTAGCGCATGATCGCATTGGATTCCCACATGACCAGCCCGTCGTCCTCGATCACCGGGACCAGGCCGTTGGGGTTCATCGCGCGGAAGCTTGGCTCGTTCAGCCCGCCGTAGGGACCGCCGGCAGGAATGTGCTCGTGCGCGAGCTCAAGCTCGCCTACGAGCCACATCACCTTCTGCACATTGGCGGAGCTTCTGCGTCCCCAAACCTTGAGCATGGTTTCAACCCCGCGCGAGCGAGCCGCCCTTGTTGAAGGCGTAGGGCTTGCGGTTGTCGATGACACGCCGGTTGACGCCGTACCAGCCGATCTCGCCCGAGAGCCGGCCATACTCGATCTTGGGGCAGCGGTTCATGATCACGGTCAACCCTGCGGCTTCTGCGCGCTTCGCGGCCGCGTCGTTGATGACGCCAAGCTGCATCCACAGCACCTTGACGCCCAGCCGCTGCTTGTTGGCGATCACGTCATCGGTGATAGGCCCCGCGGCTTCCGAATTGCGGAAGATGTCGACCATGTCGATCGGCGGCGGCAGATCGTTCACCGACGCATAGACTTTCTGCCCCAGGATTTCCTTGCCCACATGGCCGGGATTGACCGGAATGATTTTGAAGCCCTTGTCGGTGAGATATTTCAGCGCGAAATAAGACGGCCGAACCTCGTTCGGGCTCGCGCCGACCATGGCGATGGTCTTCACGCTTCTTAAGATTCGCGCGATCAGCGCGTCGGGATAATTGGGGTAGGGCACGGCATCATCTCTCCGGCCAGTTGGGCGGGCGCTTGTCCAGAAACGCGCCGATGCCTTCCCTGGCTTCTTCATGCAGCATATTTTGCACCATCACCTCGCCGACATAATCATAGGCGCTGGAGAGTCCAAGTTCGAGCTGGTGCTGGAACGCCTGCTTGCCCATTTTTAAGGTCGTGGTGGGCTTGCCGGCGATGAAACGCGCGAGCGCTTCGGTTTCCTTTTCCAACTCGGCGGGCGCGACCACGCGATTGACGAGGCCGATCCGCCGCGCCTCCTGGGCATCGATGGCTTCGCCGGTCAGCAGCATTTCCAGAGCGGTCTTTCGCGGAACCACGCGCGACAGCGCCACCATGGGCGTCGAGCAGAAGAGCCCGATATTCACCCCGGGCGTGGCAAAGCGCGCTTCGCTGGATGCGACCACGAGATCGCAGCTTGCGACCAGCTGGCACCCTGCCGCCGTCGCCACGCCCTGCACTTGCGCGATCACTGGCTTGGGATGGCGCACGATGGTCTGCATCAGACGGCTGCATTGCGCGAACAGGCCGCGATAATAGGCAAGCCCGCGATCCGCATCGCTGCGCCGGGCCGACATCTCCTTCAGATCGTGACCGGAGCTGAATGCCGGTCCCTTGGCCGCCAGCACGATTGCCTTGATGCTCGCGTCCTCGACCGCTTCGTCCAGCGTGAGCTGCAAAGCCCGCATCAGGCTTTCCGAGAGCGCGTTGCGCGCTTCGGGGCGGTTCAATGTGACCGTCAGCACGCCGTGACGGCGCGCCGGCAGGATAGGAGGCAAAGACGTCGGTTTGTTCATCGCGCTTCCCTAGCACAAACCGCGCGTTGGGGGTGCAAATCGCGCATCGGTCCCGGCGGTAGTATGGTACCGCTTGACGGGATTGACGCCACCGACTACATCCGCGCGCTGTCCGGACGCCAAGAAAGTGCCGGGTCGAGGAGCGTTCCATGTCCACCTATTCCCCAAAAGCGTCCGAAATCCAAAAGAAGTGGGTACTGATCGACGCCGAAGGCTTGGTCGTCGGCCGCCTCGCCGCGATTATCGCCACCCGGCTCAGAGGCAAGCATAAGCCGAGCTACACGCCCCATCTCGACTGCGGCGACAATGTGATCGTCATCAACGCGGAGAAGGTCCTGCTCACCGGCGATAAGGCCAAAAACCAACTCTACCACTGGCACACCGGCTATATCGGCGGCATCAAGGAGACCACGCCCGCGCGTCTGCTTGCCGGGCGTACGCCCGAGCGCGTGCTCGAGAAGGCGGTGCAGCGCATGCTGCCGCGCGGAGCCTTGCCCAAGCATCAGTTCGCGAATTTGCGCGTCTATGCCGGCCCCGATCATCCTCACGCAGCGCAGCAGCCCGAAGTGCTGGATGTGGGCGCGATGAATCCCAAGAACACCAACTACCGCAAAGTGAAGGCAGGCTGACCATGGCCGAAGTCCGCGATTTCTCCGATCTGAAATCCACGCTGATCAAGGCGAAGGCGCCCGAGCAGGCGCAGGCGGCTCCCGCGGAAGGACGCCCAAAGGTCGACAGGCAAGGCCGCGCCTACGCGACGGGCAAGCGCAAGAACGCCGTCGCCCGCGTTTGGCTCAAGCCCGGACCCGGGCGCATCCGCGTCAACGACAAGGAAGAGAACATCTATTTCGCGCGGCCCGTGCTGCGCATGATCCTGCGCCAGCCTTTGGTCGCGGCGGGTCGCGATGGGCAGTACGACATCGTCTGCACCGTCGTCGGCGGCGGGCTTTCCGGCCAGGCCGGCGCATTGCGGCACGGAATTTCCAAGGCGCTCATCGCCTATGAGCCGAATTTGCGTCCGGTGTTGAAGCTGGGCGGCTTCCTCACTCGCGATCCGCGCGTCGTCGAACGCAAGAAGTACGGACGGCCCAAGGCTCGCCGCAGCTTCCAGTTCTCGAAGCGCTAAAAATTATCCGAGCACGGGACTTGGCGTTTCTGTTCCGCGCGTGGCGACGCGCTGGTGACTTTTCGGAACCAGGACATTGCGCTAAGAAGCCCTGGCGCGTCACAGCTTCAAATTCACGATAAGACGGGGACTCCGGCATCCTGCCGGAGCCCTGTTTCCACTCCGCCCGGAAAATCTCAATAGCGACGGTCGTCGTAGTAGCGCCGATCATAGGTGCGATCGCGATACGGATACGAACCGTAGCCATTATAATTGTTGTAGTTTCGATAGCCGTAGCCGCCATAGGGCTGGCTATAGCCATAATAGCCGTAACCGGAACCGCCGTTGCGGTTGCCAGAGAAACCACCGCCATAATAAGCGTTGCCGTAATAAGGATCGACGCAGCCCGATAAAATCACGAGAGCCCCCACGGCGACCAACGCGGCTGCAAGCTTTTTCATCTTCGACTCCAATTTCATGTGACGCCTCCCAAGTCCTGAAGGGAAATCTCGTCCACTGCACATGAACCGCACATGAACGCCCCCGTCAGGGCCGCGGAGATCGCTTAAGCTCAAGCTGTCAGAATGAGCTTCTGCATGAAGACAAGGTCGAGCCAGCGCCCGAACTTGAATCCGACCTGCGGCATGCGTCCTGTCTCGACGAAGCCGAATCGCGCATGCAGCGCGAGCGACGCGAAATTGTCCGAGGCAATTCCGCCCACCATCGCATGCATCTTCAGCCGGCGCGCTTCAACGATGAGATGCTCCAGCAACGCCGCGCCGATGCCCTGCCGCCGCGAGTCGGAAGCGACATAAACCGAATGCTCGACGGTGAAGCGACAGCCCTGGTGCGGGCGAAAGTCGCCGAATGTGCCATAGCCCGCGACAAGACCGTCGGCGTCCGCAACAGACAAGGGAAAGCCGCGCGCAACCCGCGCCTGCCACCAGCTGCGGCGCTCGGCCAGGTCTACGACCTGATCGTTCCAAATCGACGTTTCGTGCAGAACGGCGTGATTGTGGATCGCGAGGATCGCCGGAAGGTCCCGCTCTTCAGCCGCTCTTAAAGTGATCACGTCGTCGACTTAAACGGCCATTGCCGGTTCCGGACCGTACTGGTTCGTCCCCGGTGTACCGGGTTGGAGGCACAGATAGATCAAATAAACGGCAGCACCAAGAGAGATGAGAGTGATCAACCACATGATCGAAAGAAGCGGCAGCAACAAAACGACGGCCCTGAACGTCATGGCCGTGAGAAACGTGACCAGGCTGCTGATCAGCAGCGGAACCATCAACATCCATACCAGTGAGCCGTTCTGGCCGGTGTCTTGCAGGCGGCGAGCGGTGATGCCGGCGGTCGGCAAAAGCAGCGCGAGCTGGACGAGCGCCATCAAAGCCAAGCCGACGACGCTCTGAATAACGGCCGCTAGGATCGCAATGCCGAGATAGATGGCGACATAGGTCCAGAAGTCGCTGCGCGCCACTCGTCCCTGAAAATCCGTGTAGTGCTTGGTGACCACGTTCTGGAAATATTGAATGGCCTTGTTGACGTCGAAATCCATGTCCCCCCTCCATAGGTTTTGCGTCAGACGCGGATCCGGCTGCCACCTTCTCGGTTCGAAATGAAGCGACAGCCAGTTTGACCCCGAAAAAACGCTGCGCTTTACCGGCCTCGATGAGCTAAAAGGCTCCCGCATTGCAAGTCAAGGAACGGCGGGTAGCACCCGAAAACGCATGGTCGAGAAGGTTTTCATAGATGGCGCGGCAGGGACCACGGGGCTGGAAATCCGCGAGCGCTTGGCTGGCCGGCGCGAGTTGAAGCTCACGGCGCTCGATGACGCGCGGCGCAAGGACCCAGCGGCGCGCGCCGATGCGCTGAACAGCGCCGACGTGGTGATCCTGTGTCTGCCCGACGACGCAGCGCGAGAGGCTGCGGCTCTGATCGTCAATCCCAGTGTGCGCGTCATCGATCCCTCGACCGCGCATCGCGTCACCGAAAGCTGGGTTTTCGGTTTTCCGGAACTCGAGCCCAAGCGCCGCGAAGAGTTGCACCACGCCATGCGGGTGACAAATCCAGGCTGCTATTCGACCGGCTTTCTCGCCATCGCACGGCCGCTGGTGCGGGCCGGCATCATTCCGCCCGATTGGCCGGTCATGTGCAACGCCGTCTCGGGTTATTCCGGCGGCGGCAAATCCATGATCGCGGAATTCGAAGATGCAAGCGCGAAGAATTATGCCCGGGAAATGTTTCGCACCTATGGACTCGGCCTCGAGCACAAGCATGTCGACGAGATGCAGGCGCATTCCGGTCTCGTGTATCGGCCGTTGTTCGCGCCCGGCGTGGGCCGCTTCTATCGCGGCATGCTGGTCGAGATTGCGCTGCAATTATGGGCGCTGCCCGGGACTCCCAGCGTAAAAAATGTCCACGCCGCGCTCGCCGATTCCTATCCCAGGGAAAAGCTGATCGAAGTCGCATCCCTTGAAGAGGCAGCCGCGAAGAAGACTCTTGATGCCGAGGAACTGAAGAACACCAACCGGCTCAAGCTCTACGTCTTCGGCAATGAGGCACGGCAACAGGCGCGAATCGTGGCCGTGCTGGATAATCTCGGCAAGGGCGCCGCAGGCGCCTGCGTGCAAA
>WNFT01001484.1_pt1 | contig 20270 bp, 19 predicted proteins | sample 5400191 | NCBI WGS metagenome assembly WNFT01 (sample SAMN13153359, study PRJNA577476) | soil metagenome | isolation source: 80 cm saprolite under Madrone tree | place: USA:California | collected 2016-06-14 | reverse complement strand
TGACCGATGTCGTTGCTTTGGTGTCCACATCTTCCAAATCGACCCTAGCGCTCGGAACGGTAGCACCCGTCCTGTCGGAGACTGTACCCGTCACTGTGGACGTTGACGCCGTTTGCGCGGAGAGCGAAACGGCCGTCGACATAACAACAAAGACGAGCGTCACAACAACTCCCAAAAACACCTTTACGCAGCGCATAAAGACCTCCTCAAATTTATTCACTCTTTGGATGGACGGGAGTGGGTGGCGAAATAAATCGCGGTTCACAGGGCACTCCTTAAATTGTGCGGTAGGCTAGCTCACTGTCGGATTACAAGCAAGCTTTATTTTGTTAAGTTCAGCTAATCTCCTTTTTCCCGGTTTCTTCGAGCACAGAGACGCTCTAGCCAGAAGTCATATAATTTATAAGTAAGATACTTATAAACTGGGAAGATGCTCGAACTTCAGTCACGGTGCTGACTTAGTGCTCTTATTCAAGTGCTCTTATTCATAAATACGATAACGTATTATTTGTGACTTTGTGCCCTCCCTGTTATGCTGCCACTGGGAGGGCACGAATTTGCCGCGAAGAAGCCCGTACAATATAGTCCTCACCAGGCAAGAACGAGAAGAGTTGGAGCGACGCGCCAATAAATATACGTTACCATATTTTATGGTCGCTCGCGCCAAGATGATCCTCTTCGCCCAGCAGGGCCTCTCGAACGACGAGATCGCCGACCGGCTCAGCACGCGACGCGAAATCGTCAGCCGCTGGCGAAAACGGTTCTTCAAAAAACGACTGGCCGGTTTGGAAGACTCCGAACGCCCCGGCCGACCTCGGGTTTTCCCCCCCAGAACTGGTCGTGCACGTTAAAGCCATCGCCTGCGAATTGCCCAGTCGGGTGGGCGCGCCTCTTTCTCGCTGGAGCGTGGCCGAACTTGGCTCCCATGTCCGCGCCTGCGGGTTGACGGCCTCCCTCAGTGACACCACCATCTGGCGATGGCTGAACGAGGACGCCATCCGTCCTTGGCAGCACCGCTGCTGGATCTTTCCGCGCGACCCGGATTTTGCAACCAAGGCCGGACGCATCCTGGATTTGTACCAACGCCTCTGGAAGGGCCGCAAACTTGCTCCAGACGAGTTCGTTCTCTCAGCCGACGAGAAAACCAGTATTCAGATGGGATGAGTTCTGCATGTCGCTTCAGCGCCACAACGATCTATGAAAACGAGATCGAGTTTAAGTTAGCTTTGCCAAGACGTGTGGTCCAGATCCAGAGGTCTTCAGCCTTACTGGTGCTTTAGAGCCCGCGGATGAGTTTGACCCGGGACGCGCCTTGGCACAACGGACTGTAGCCTCCTCGTGAGAGGAGAGCACGCGAGGGAGAATCATTCAATCGGCGCGTCCTGGATCGCACGTCAGAGGAGGTTTGATCATGGACGTGCTGTATCCGAGATGTTGCGGTCTAGATGTACATAAGAGCTCCATTTCTGCTTGCATTTTGGTACAGGGAGCGGGGCGAGTGCAGAAGCATCAACGTCGTTTTGGTGCGATGACCCAAGACCTGCAGGAGCTCGCAAATTGGCTCAGGCAGTTCGAGGTGGCGCAGGTAGCGATGGAGTCCAGCGGCGTTTATTGGAAACCAGTCTGGAACATTCTAGAGGGACAATTCACAGTCGTTCTGGTGAATGCGCAGCACATCAAGAATGTGCCAGGTCGCAAGACCGACCAGAAGGATGCCGAATGGATTGCGCAGCTGCTGCAACATGGTCTCCTGCGGCCCAGCTACGTGCCCTGTGAAGTCATCCGCGATTTGCGTGACCTCACGAGAATGCGGGCGAGTCTGTCGCAAGAAGCTTCGCGTATCAGCAGCCGAGTTCAGAAGGTGCTTGAGGATGCCAACGTGAAACTGGCGAGCGTGGCCACGAACACACTCGGGAAGAGTGGACGGGCCATGCTGGAAGAAATCATCGCCGGCCAAAATGATCCGGAGTACCTCGCGTCCCTCGCCTTAGGGCATCTCCGAGCCAAAACCCCGCAATTGAAACTTGCCCTGGAAGGAAAGATTCGTCCACATCACCGCTTTCTGCTCCGGCGTTTACTTGATCAATTGCGTTTTGTTGAGCACGAGATCGAATTGCTGGATGAACGTTTGGAGGACATCGGACGAGAACGGCCGGAGCTGTCACAAGCCGTGGCTCGGTGGGACACAATACCGGGCATCGACCGAGTAGCAGGATGGACTCTTCTAGCCGAGGTAGGTCACAACATGGCGCAGTTTCCGACGGCTGAACAGTTGGCGAGTTGGGCTTCCTTGTGCCCGGGTAATCACGAAAGCGCTGGGAAGCGCCTGGGCGGTACAACTCGCAAAGGTAGTCCGTGGTTGCGTCGCATGGCATGTCAATGTGCCTGGGCTGCAGCGCGAACCAAGAACACCTACTTGTCGGCGCAATTCCGGCGATTGGCGCCCAGACGTGGCAGCAAGAGGGCCATCATCGCGGTAGCACACAGCCTTGTAATCATTGGCTACTACCTGCAAAAGAGCCAGCGCAACTACGAAGATCTCGGTGGAGATTATTTCGATCGCATAGATTCTGACGGTCTGAAGCGGTACTTCGTCAGACGACTCGAGAAACTAGGGCACAAGGTGACTCTAGTGCCGATCCAAGCCGCCTAACCAACTGCTTCTCATCGGTGTTTTCGAGGGAGAAGGCCGGTCTCCACGGGATGCGATACGCTCCCAATCGACGTGCTCGAAGCACAAGAGAAAGGAGACCGGCTGTGAAGAAGAATAGCACTGTGACGATGCGTGGCAACGAGATTTTTGGGGAGCTCAAGCTGACCGTCGGTCTGGATCTGGGAGACCGCGCAAGTCATTACTGCATCTTGGATGAGGCAGGCAATGTGATTCTGGAACATAGCTTGCCGACGACGCCGAAGGGCATCCACGAAGTCTTCAGCCGAATCCCGCGCAGTCGAACCGCACTGGAAACCGGGACCCATTCCCCTTGGGTAAGCCGGCAGTTGACCCAGTTGGGCCACGAAGTGATCGTGGCTCATGCGCGCAACGTGCGACTCATCGGGGAGAGTAGCCGAAAAGATGATCAGCTCGACGCACGGACGCTGGCACGGCTGGCAAGAATCGACCCTGGCCTGTTAAGCCCGGTGCGCCATCGCAGTGCAAAAGCGCAAATCCATTTGACGGTGATCCGCGCTCGAGCGGCGCTCGTCAGCACACGCACGGCGCTAGTGAATGCCACACGAGGGCTGACGAAATCCTATGGCGAGCCGCTAAGGAAGCGGCGACGTCACGAGAATGTCGCTCGCTGGCTCTGCATTCCGCCAGCATTTCCGCGCTTTGAAGACTTCCACGTACGCTCGTGGCTCCGCGCCGGATAGGCGACGGAAATGCCTGCAAATACGCAAGCGCTTGCGCCGCGACGCGCGGTCGAGATTCAGCGCGTGGCGGAGCCTCGATTGTGCACCGTCCGCACCAACGACGAGGCGCGCGCGAATCGGCTGACCTTCCACCAGCAGGCCTATCACGCGTCCCCGCTCGAAAAGCGGTCCGCTCACGCGAGCGCCTGTGTGCAACGTAACGCCCGGGGTTTTCGCTGCGACCTCCGCGAGTGCGGCGTCCAATTCGCGCCGCCTGATCCCGCGCCCCAGCCCTGCTGCTCCGCTCTGCAGAAAACGCCCCTCGGCCATGCGGCCTCCACAGTGGTATCGAATGCCGCAAAATTCCGCGCCGAGGCCGGCCGTGTCGATTCCTAGCCGCTCCAGCGCTGCGACACCCGCTGGCATCACTCCTTCTCCGCATGGTTTTTCGCGCGGAAAGCGGCTGCGTTCAACGAGTACAACCGAATAGCCGCGCCGGGCAAGGTGAATGGCCAGCGCCGAGCCAGCAATCCCGGCACCGGCGATCAATACGTCCTTCATCGAATTGTCCCCGCCAGTCCTGTGGCTCTCGTGTACTCAAAACAATCTGGCCAAAAGCGTGGCTCTTGATCCATTGCCGCACCATAGTCCGGATTCGCTAATAGCATCTGATCCTCGGCCGCCAACCGCTTGGACAAGACCCAGGCGTGCACCAGTGGCCCTGTCGGGGCCGTAAATCCACGCCGTGTCGATCATCGGCAGCGCCAGCATCTCGACGAAAACTGTGACGTAAGCGTGCCTAGAGTTGTCATAGCTGTGTAAAAAGTTTGTCTCTTTTCCTTGAAGAGAAAATCGCCCTGTTGAGCTAGTTTCACTTTGTGGCCGAACTGATTATCTGGTATAGGCTTACCGTGGTGTCGGACTGTGGCGCGAGAGTCCCCGAGCTGAGCTTCGACAGAATAGAAAGGTCGGTGCGCCTGAGTCTGTGTGAATCGCCGATGGAAAGAATTCTTGTTATCGAAGACGACCGTCCGGTTCAGAAGGCACTGAAACGCCTGCTGGAATCGGAGAATTACACAGTAGTGATCGCCGGAGACGGCCCTACGGGAGTGCAGTCGTTCCACAGTACACTGTTCGATCTTGTCATTCTGGATTTGAACCTGCCTGGAAAGCCGGGCCTTGAGGTGTGCCGGGAGATAAAGAAGGCGTCTCCCTTCCTACCCGTGATCGTGCTGAGCGCAAGAACTGAGGTAATGGATAAAGTGCTTCTCCTCGAGCTCGGCGCCGACGATTATGTGACCAAACCATTCAGCCCCAGAGAACTCCTGGCGCGTGTGCACGCAACTATGCGTCGCTTGAGTCAGCCCGTGCGCTCTGGTGATCAATTTTCTTTTGATGACATCACCGTGGATTTTTCCAGAATGGTCTTGACACGCGCTGGCGAGACAGTCCAGCTTACCGCGCACGAGTTCAAACTCCTTAAGTTCTTCGTCGAAAACCCCGAGCGAGTTGCCTCGCGGGACGACTTGCTAAATCAGGTGTGGGGATATGACAACTTTCCTTCCACGCGCACGGTGGACAACTATGTGCTCAAGCTGCGGCAGAAGCTTGAAAAGGACCCCGCTTCGCCGAATCATTTTCTGACGGTACATGGCGCAGGCTACAAGTTTGTGCCGTAAGAAGAGATGGTGAGCCGTCTGGTGTATTAGGAAGAGCATAGTGCGGAGAAATCGCTGATGCCCCGGCTTCAAATGCGCACAAAGTTCTTTCTTTCCCGCCTATTGATAGGGGCGGCTCTCACTGTGACGGCCACGGTGGTTGTGCGGCAAAGTGTGCAGGAGCACGTACAGAAGGAAATCGTCGGGAGCTTGCTAAACTCGACCGCTACGTTTCAGAATTTCGAGCGCGAGCATGAACTTAGTTTGATGCACTCCGCGGAGTTGCTTGCGAATCTGCCTAGCCTCAAAGCCCTGATGACAACGCAGCACGCGGCGACCATCCAGGATGCGTCCACCGACCTGTGGCACCTTGGCGGTAGCGATCTATTCCTGCTCGCCGACCGCACTGGAAAGGTGGTCGCGCTGCATGCGACAACACCGCTGTTCAGCCGCACTCACGCTCAGGAATTACTGCAGAACTCTCTCCGCCAGGAGGACTCGCGACACTGGTGGGTCGATGGCGAGCATCTCTACGAGGTCATTCTCCGACCCATCTTTTTTGGCGCCCCGTCGGACAACAGCCCACTCGGAGTTCTGGCCGTGGGCCATGAAACCGATGAGCGCGCAGCTCAGGAGATGGGCCGCATTGCGTCGGGCGACGTGGCTTTTAGCTGGGGCAACACCATCACAGTGAGCACGCTCCCCCCGGTCCAGAAGGCAGAGCTGGCCCGGCAGATCCACAATGTTCCTTCGCACGACGTAGGCGATGCGCGGGAGATCCGGCTAAGTGGAGAAAGATTTCTGCTTACGTCAGTTGAGCTGGCTCCCGGCGATGGCTCGCCAGTCGTGATGTACGTGTTGAAATCTTACGATCGGGCTATCGAATTCTTGGACAGCCTAACACGACTCATCATTTGGCTAGGCTTGGGAGCGGTGCTGGTGGCGACTGCTGCCGTTCTCTTGATTGCAGACACATTTACGCGGCCGCTGAGCAACCTTGTCAAAGCGGTGCGCGCGCTTGAGAGAGGTGACTTCGGGTATCCCCTGGAAGTGCGACAAGGTGACGAACTAGCTGAGGTAACTGCCGCATTCGACGACATGCGGCAAAACCTTCAGAAAACCCAGCAGCGCCTGCTCGAGGCGGAGCAATATGCAACTATTGGACGCATGGCCAGTTCGATCTCCCATGACCTACGTCATCCGCTGACAGCGATCGTGGCCAATGCCGAGTTCCTCTGCGAAGGGGATTTGACTCAATCCCAAAGGGAGGAGCTGTATAAGGAAGTGCGGCTGGCCGTCGAACGTATGACGGACCTAATCGAATCGCTGCTTGAATTCTCGCGGACGCGAGAATCATTGCACCCGGTTCGCGGAAACGTCGAGGAAGCAATCGAGCGCGCTGTGCATATGGCGCGCGCCCGGCCGGAATTTGAAGGTGTCGCCATTTCGGTCGGATGGGATGGCGGCAGCGAATGCTGGTTTGAGTTCGACCCGAAGAAGCTCCAGCGCGTATTCGACAATCTGCTGGTAAACGCCTGCGAGGCTGTTTCTCGCGATTCGGGCAGAATCGAAGTGATGCTTTGCGAAACGCCAAAGGGCCTCGAGATCCGCTTCAAGGACAATGGGCCAGGCGTACCCGAGTCCATTCGTGACAAACTTTTCATGCCGTTTGTTAGTTTCGGAAAGGAACGTGGCACTGGGCTTGGCCTCACAGTAGCTCAGAAGATCATGCAGGAGCACGGGGGCAGCATTGCCCTGGAAAGCTCGGCCCCTGGCTCCACTGTCTTCAAGCTTTTCCTCCCGCTGACGGTCTCACCTGAAAATGTCACGGGGACAAATGTGATACGGCAGACCCTTAGAGACTAGCTTTTGTCGACTTACGTGCCTCCTTTTGATCTTACTTGGCGAACGGCACCGCTACTTGGTTGAATTCATCAAAGCACGTAACAGTCCTCGCAAAGGGGTGGAATATGAAACGACGGACACTGGCTTGTCTCGCTGGCAGACTCGGAATTGTGGCTATGGCGATACCGCTCACGTGTAGCCTAGCTTGGGCACAGCAACCTGCACCTTCGCAAGAGCCAACGTCGCAAAGTTCGCTCAACAAATCCCTGAGTGAATTACAGACGCAGATTGGTGATTTGCGTACTCTGCTTTTGCAGATGCGCGCGGAAATTGACCGTGCCCACGCTACGAACCTTGAATTAACCGAAAAACTTCGCGAGACCCAGGAGCGTCTGGAAGTGGTTGACCACGATTTTCGCAGCACCATTCGGCAGGGTAGCGTCGTCGGCTCCGGGGCCATGTCTCAAAGTACGCCTCCCGAGGGAAAGGTGGCCGAAAGCGTTGGGGAGCGTTTGGCGAAACTGGAGGAGGACCAGCAACTCCTCACAGGCAAGATTGACGATCAGTATCAAACCAAGGTCGAGAGCGCTTCAAAGTACCGCGTACGTCTTTCTGGCATCGCTCTCTTAAACCTTTTCGGTAACATCGGAGCTGTGGATAGCGCGGATTTTCCCGCGGTGGCACTTAAGCGGAGTGCGCTCGATTCTAGCGGGAATTTTGGCGCGACGATGCGTCAATCGGAGGTGGGGATTGAAGTCTTCGGCCCGCAGGTCCATGGGGCGAAGATTAGCGCTGACGTGCAGATGGATTTCTCGGGTGGAGTCCCGGACATACCAAACGGAGTCAACTCAGGGTTTTTCCGCCTGCGGACGGCCACCGTGCGGTTCGACTGGGCGCGCACTTCAATCATTGCCGGACAAGACCCGCTGTTTATCTCGCCGCTTTCTCCTACGTCGCTTGCCTCGTTAGCCGTTCCGGCGCTTTCTTATGCAGGGAATTTGTGGACCTGGACGCCGCAAGTGCGCATCGAACGCCGACTGGATTTTTCTGAGAACTCGAGCGTGCTTTTCCAAGGTGGATTCCTGGACCCACTCGACGGTGAATTAGCGCAAGCCGAATATGTCCGCCTTCCCCAGGCCGGAGAAAAATCCCGGCAACCTGCTTATGGAACGCGTATCGCTTGGAATCGCCGGGCATTCGGCCGGATTTTCACGTTCGGAGTTGCGGGCTACTACAGTCGCCAGAATTGGGGATTGGGTCGCAACGTAGATGCATGGGCCGACATGTCTGACTGGTCAGTGCCCTTTGCAGGCTGGCTCGAACTGAGCGGAGAGTTTTATCGCGGGCGGGGAATAGGCGGCTTCGGCGCGGGTTTCGGACGCAGTGCTGTCTGGAGTGGATCACTTTTTGACCCGAGCACTACTGTGCGTGGTCTGGATGCGACAGGAGGCTGGGCCCAGTTGAAGTTCAAGCCAGCACAAAAGTACGAATTCAACGGCGTGTTCGGACAGGACAGCTCGCAGGCAAGTGAGGTTAGGCGCTTTCCAAACACGCAATCCTATTTTGACCCCACTCTTGTTGGAGATCGAAGCTGGATGGCGAATGTTCTGTATCATCCGCGCTCTGACCTGGTATTCTCCGTTGAGTATCGCCGCCTGCGAACCTTTTCTCTCGCGGGAGCATCCGAGAATGCGAACCACATCAACCTAGCCATTGGCGTTCTTTTTTAGTCCCATCGGAGGTGGCAACGAGTGGTAACCCTGCGTCGGCGACGAACTCGGTGCTTGCTCCTCTTGGTCGTCGCGTCTACCGTAGTCAGCGCCGGAGCGCAAGAATCCCTTGTCACAGGCAGGGTTGAATTGTTCGACGCTGAGAGCCCCAAGAAAGAGGCAAACGCCCCTGACGTTGTGGTGTGGCTTGAGCCTGCTGCCGGAGCACCTTCAGTGACACGCCTGACAAATTCTTCCCAGGCCCAAGTACTGCGACTCGTCCAGGAACACAAATCCTTTCACCCCCGCCTTCTTGTTGTCGAAGTGGGCGCCTCGGTCGAATTTCCGAATCACGATCCTTTTTTTCACAACGTTTTTTCGCTGTTCGAAGGAAAGCGCTTTGACCTGGGACTCTATGAGGCCGGCACTAGCTACATGGTGCATTTTGATCGGCGCGGGGTTAGCTATATTTTCTGCAACATACATCCGGAAATGAGTGCAGTTGTCATGGCACTCAACACGCCTTTTTTCGGCGTTTCTGATTCAAAAGGCAATGTAGCCATTCCGGGCGTTCCGCGCGGGCGCTACGTACTGCGGATTTGGCATGAGCGTGCAACGCCGGACGCCCTCAAAAGTCTCAGCCGCGAAGTCACAATTTCAGAAGATTCGCGCAGTTTCGGCGTGCTCCGTGTCGTGGAAACAACTGCCCTGAATTTGGCACACAAGAACAAGTACGGCCAAGACTATGTGCCACCCTTGCCATCGAACCCCGCTTATCGTCGACCCTGACGCGTACTGAGGCAAAACCAGTTCACGCGCCCTGGGATTTACAGAAAAAGGCTTCTTTGCTGCACCCGATTCATTGTTGAGCAAAACGCGATCTACCGACACTTTGGTCTAGCGGCGCAAGTGTCAATGGTTTTTTACATCTCCCCGACAATCCCATGACAACCGCATTTCGTGAATTGCCTAATCTCTCTTGTTGGGATACCTGGCAGCAGGCAATCGAATCAAACGGGCCGGGCTGCATCATTGATTCGGGAGGTGTTCGAACATGCCACGACACATCGTTGGTTTGATGCCGCGCTTTATTTTGTGTGGATTGATCTTGGCTGCGGGTCTTCTCGGCCTTGCGGGCTGCGGCGGTTATAGCGCACCGTCTCAGCCACCACCATCGCCAGCGTCCGTAACGATCTCTCCGACAAGCGCCAGCGTGCCGGCTGGCACCGGAACGAAGAATTTTACCGCTACAGTCATGAACGACTACTTGAGCAGAGGGGTCACCTGGGCCCTCTCCGGCGCAGGTTGCAGCGGGGCCACCTGCGGTTCGCTGTCCAACATGACCTCGAGTTCGGTCACCTACAATGCACCCGCCTCTGTTCCCAATCCTGCCACCGTCACACTCACTGCGACCTCGGTCAACGACACTATGAAAAGTTCCACTGCCACGATCACCGTGACGTCGGGAGCTGCGGCGGTGTCCGTCACGATAACGGACACGCCGCCAGCGGGAGTGACGCTGCTGTCGTTTGAAGTAAACGTCACGGGAGCGACGCTCAATCCGGGCAGCGTGGATCTGCTCGGTGGCAAAGGGCCAATTCGGATTGAGGTAAAGCAACTCGAAACAGAATCGGCATTTCTCGGCACAGCCACCGTAACTCCGGGGACGTTCACGAGCCTCGCCCTAACGTTTGCCAATCCCGAACTCACTTTCAAGAATGATACGGGAGCCGCGCTGGCCGGTTGCGCCCCTGGGGCCGTATGCGAGATCAAACCAACGGGAACGCTTACCTCAGCGGTCAATTTTCCAGGGTCGGGTATTGTCATCATGGCGAATTCGCCGACCGGCATCCAGGTGGACGTCAACCCGAACACAATTCTCAGCACTACTCTGGGTGTGGATTTCAGTCTCGCCGGGGCAGTCAGCGTTCAGCAACTCAGCATGAAGCCAGCTGGTGAGTTGGACGACCTGGATGACTTGAGGGGAGCAGTTCAAAACCTCGACACCACGAACAAGAAGCTCACGCTACACACAGCGGACGGCGACTTTCCGATCACAACCGACAGCAATACGGAGTTCGATTTTGAGGCATGCGCTGCGAATAATTTCACCTGCTTGCAGAACAATCAAGTAGTGGAGGTGGACGCAAAGCTCATGGCCGGGGGAGTGTTCCTGGCCAAGAAGATTGAATTCGAAGACGACACCGAGGACGACGAACTCGAAGGCATCGTCTTCAAAATCGATGACGCGACGCACTTCGAGATGGTTGTGCTCGACGAACTCAGAAGCGTCAACAACGTGAACGTCGGGAACCCCACCGTCGTCACTTTGAGCAATCCGGGATTCCAGGTGAAGGCTGACGGCCTATCGGTACCGAGTGCGCTACAGGGCGGGTTCGAAGGAGCAACGGATACGTCGCAGCTATTGCCCGGCCAGACGGTCGAGATCCGGCTGACGGGTCCGGCGAATCCAGGTCCGCCCGTCGCGGTGACCGCCGACCGGGTGCGGCTACGGATGACCCAGTTCACAGCAAACGTGAAGGCTGGCTCGATCGTACCACCCAACTTTAGCGTCGATACGCTGCCAGCGCTGTTCACCAACGCTGGCATTAGCAGCATCCACGTTCAAACATCGAGCAATACGGACTTCGAAAGCGTTTCAGACGTTGCCGCTTTGGCTGACGGCAACACGGTGTCCCTGCGAGGGCTTCTTTTCAAAAACGGCGCGCTTTCACCAGAGCTTGTCGCGAAGAAGGTGCGCAAGCGCTGAGGAGAGCGTGAATCAGGGAAGGACGTGCGCCGCGGAGGTTCTTCTCGGATCATCCCTCACAAGAGGGCGCGGAAGGTTGGCGAGTGACTACGAGCGAATCCGCAGCTGGCGAGGAAACGGCCGCGCCATCATCGCCCCGGCCCAGAAACTTCTCGGAATCACTTGCCACACGCTGAACGCCTGGTGGGTTTGCCTGGACTTCGCGAATCTCCTCTTGGAGGAAGCTACAGTGTGAAAAGGACTTCCGTCACTACGGAGTAGACAAACGTCAAAGGAGAATGGACATGAAAGAAGATAGAAGTGTGCAGAATCAAAGAGCGAATCGGCGCTCATTCTTGAAGAAAGGAGTCCTGGCAACAGGGGCAGCGACCGTCGTCGGCGCCGGGCTGCTTGGGAATCGGCTTTTGGCCGCCAACAAAGGACCGGAAGAGAAATCGGGCCGTCTCACGCCGGGGGACGCCGCGATTCTCAGGTTCCTGGCGGCCGCCGAGATCCTTGAGACTGATTTGTGGCAGCAGTATAACGAACTCGGAGGAATCCAAGATAGCGAAGTCCCAGGAGGGAGTGGGAGTCCACTCTACACCGCCGCCCTTAAAGTTCTTGACGGCGATATGGACCAGTACATCCACGACAACACCGAGGATGAGCTGACTCACGAAGTGTTCATTAACGCGTATCTCGCATCAAAGGACGCAGACACGGTTAACCTGGATCGGTTTCGTACATTGCCAAGCAGCAAGGCCACAGGGGCACAAAATATCGGACGGCTGACAAACCTCATGCAACTCACCGTGGACACGAGTTGGTGGACTCGCTACCGCAGCCGCACGAAGAACCCGGATTTCGGCGACACCTTTCCTCCGGCAATCCCGACTTTGGCCGCGGGTATGCATCCTGCAATCCCCCGAAACGATGGCGACCTAGCCCCCAACGACCACATTCAAGCAATTGCCAACACGGCTGGGTTCCACTTTGGCTCCATCGAGCAGGGTGGGACCAGCCTCTACCCATCGTTGGCTCAAAGGGTAACCGATGTCGAGGTCCTGCGGATCGTGCTCAGCATCGGCCCAACTGAGGCCATGCACTTTCAGACGTGGGAGGACAAGGCTGGCAATGCGCCTGCTTTGACGGACCCCACAGATCCTAGCTTGGTGTTTCCAAACCTCAACGCCACGCCTTTCGGCGGGGAAGATTTTCAAACCAACTTGATCATGCCGGAGCCCACCGTATTTCTCAGCAGACAGTTCCCGGCATGCTCCATCGTTCGCCCAACCCATACCAAGGGGGCTGCCATGGGAGCTCTCAAGGGTCTCACTGCCAGTGGACTCTTCCTCGGTCAATCAAAGGAGTTCTTTGCCTTTCTGACCGATCTGGCCGAAGATGCGGATGATGCTCGGCGCGAATGTGAGCGAGGGGGCGAATAACAACCTCGACCGCAACATGGTTATCTGGAACAGATGCGACAGGCCAGGCCTCTTACGCGTCTTGGCCTGCCCACCGCTGGGCGGCTTCGTTCAAGTCCCGTTATGGGAAGTGTGGTATGCGTCGCGCTCCCGTTGTTTTGTTTGGTGTCTTTGGTGTCTGTTTAGGGCCGAAATTGGTGCTATCTATGCGGAACAGTTGAAAGAGTTGCAAAAGAAGAGACCGTAGAAATCGCCAATATCCATGCGGTTTTCGGGCATGTTGTTGAAAACATGGTAGTATGGCGAAACCGGCTAGGTGAGTATCCCACCAATCTCAGGCAGACCAATGTGTTTCTGCGAGTAGCCCCTGATCGCAGCAACTGAACGCAAGACCCCGGGATAGCTCTACGCTAGGCGTAAGGGAGGAGCTATTTCCCGTTTACTAATCTTTCTGGATACTTTCCTAGTTGGCGACAAGGCTAGCGACGATACGTCCAGAATGCCGCGGCGCGAACGGCGCTGATAGCTCGGCGGCAGCGAGGCTGTGATTACTACTGAATTCCATCGTCAAAGTATCCGGTCTGCGCGCTAACCCGGTAGCCAGGGGAAGTAACTTTGACGGGATGAAAGCGATTTAGGTGAACATCTGGTACTAAGATTTCGATCAGGCCTTGCGAATCCAGCGCCAAAGTAAGTTGCTGAGTGGCTTCATGGGCCTTTCGCGGTTTATCTCCCACTTCCCACAGTCTCCCGCCAGTCTTGGGAGCCAACTCAACCAGGTAGTACCCATAGTGCCGTACCTCCCGACCATAAAAACTGTGGTCCGCGAACATAACCACATAGCAAGGGATATGTCCTCGTTGCGCCAATCGCGCCAAGCTGGCCCATCCGATGGTACTTCCATGGTCATTTCCTTCTGCGAAGATAACGACAGCCTTTGCGAGCGGTCCGTTGCTCAATTTTTCGAATGCGCGTTTCATTGCGTCGTATAGCAGCACAGTTTCATTCCGCTTGTCGGTCTCTACCCGCAATGAACCCGTAAAGTTCTTCAAGCTGTCTAAGTCGTCGGTGAGGTCTCCCGAGGAATGAATCTCTGCTCCATAGCTCATCACGAGAGCTTGTGCTTTTTCCTTTTCGAATTCGGACAGCAGGTCAATCGCAGTCTGTTGTTCGAGAGCCAGAACCTTTCGTTGGTGGAAATTAGAATCGAGCAACAGAGCGATCTGTTTGGGTCCTGCGCTCTTGGGACCGTCCACAACCTGCAGTTTCTTGCCATGTTCCGTCACTTGAATGTCTTTCACAGAACTGGGTGCAGCCGGATTCCCTCGTTGATCCTTAATATGGATAATTAACGCGACCTTCCTCTGACCGCCGTCACTCTTTCCGGGGTTTGCTTGCGGCACTGCGAGACAAAGCGTCGCCAATAGCGGACCGCAAATTACAGCGAGGACCGCTGTTCTAAAACGTCGGTCTTTCAATGTCCTCACATTGAGACGAGGCTCCCTAGTCCTTCCGCGGTCTAAATTGTGCTAACTGCTCTCTCCAAAATCTGCGTCTGGTTCTGGCAGCTTGTCGCCATCTCGGGCAACCCAGACATACAAGGTAGGCAGCAGGAAAATACTTAGCAGCAGTGCGCCTATCAACCCGCCGACAATGACGATGGCAAAGGGACGCTGCGAGTCCGACCCGATACCACGCGAGAGCGCAGCGGGGAGCAGGCCGAGCGTAGCGACTAGCATCGTCATCATGATGGGGCGAAGGCGAAGAACGGCGCCTTCGATGGCCGCAGATTCGATCGTGTGACCCGTGGCACGCAGCTGGTTGATGTATTCCAGCATGATGACGCCGGTCTCCACAGACACTCCGAAGAGCGCCAGAAAGCCGACGCCGGAAGACACGCTGAGATGCGTGCCTGTCATGAGCAGAGCTAGCAGTCCTCCGATAGGCGCAATCGCCATGTTAGCAAGAATGAGGCCGGCCCACTTTGCGGAAGCGAACATCGTGTAGAGAACAATGAAAATCACTAGAATCGTGATCGGCACGACAATCATCAGCCGTCTCTGAGATCGTTTTTGACTCTCGTATTCACCCGCCCAATCGATGTGATAACCGACGGGAAGTTTCACCTGTTCGCGGACGAGCTTCATCGCTTCTTCCACGGCGCTGCCTAAGTCCCGGCCACGGACGCTGTATTTGATCGCCACATAGCGCGAATTTTCTTCACGGTATATTTCGGATGCCCCGTCTCGGACTTCAACTTTGGCCAACTGAGCAAGGGAAACGCGTTCTCCAGAGGGTGACAAGAGTCGGATATTCTCGATGGCTTCTTTCGTTTCGCGGTAGGGAGCCTCGTAGCGGACGACCAGGTCGTAACGTTGTTCGCCCTGCAAAACCTGGCTAACCGCTTTGCCGCCCACCGCAGTCTCGACGGCATCCTGAACGTCGGCGACATTGACGCCGTGGCGCGCCGCCTGCAGGCGATCGACGGTAATGTTCAGGTTGGGCTGTCCCAAGATTCGAAACAGGCCCAGGTCTTCAACACCGGGGACGCGCCGCATTACATTGACGACCGCATCGCCCCTTTCTTCGAGGACTCGAAGGTCATCACCATACAACTTGATGGCAAGCTCGCCTTTTACACCGCTAACCGCTTCTTCCATGTTGTCCGCGATAGGCTGGGAAAAATTCCAAAGAATCCCAGGCATCTTGCTGAGTTCGCGGTCCATCGCAGCGATGAGTTCGTCTTTGTCTTGGTGAAACACAGGCCGCCATTTTTCCTTCGGTTTGAGATCTACGAAATATTCGGTGTTGAAAAAACCGGTCGTGTCGGTGCCGTCATCGGGCCTTCCCACCTGGCTTGTCGCCACGGTGACTTCGGGAAACGAAGCTAGAATGACGCGGGCCTGATCTGCAACGCGGACGCCCTCGGTAGGTCCTGTGCTTGGGGCAAGTGTCCCCCGAACCCAAATGGCGCCTTCATCGAGATGTGGCAGGAATTCCGAACCAATGACGCCGCTGACTATCAGAAAAATGGCAACCGCAAACGCGGCCGCTCCCACACCCACCGTTACGCGGCGATGCTCGATTGCCCAACGAACCCTGACGCGATACCTCTCCCTAAGGAACTGCATGACAGGGTTGTGCCATTCACGCACTCCATGGTGGAACTGCGAGAGAGCGAGGACAGGCGCAATCAGGATGGAAAAGACCAGAGCACCTAAGAGCGCGAAGGAGACCGTCCAAGCCATGGGCTTGAACAAACGCCCCTCGACGCTCTGCAAGGTGAAGATTGGCAGATAAGCGGCGATGATGATGGCTCGCGCGTAGAATACGGGCCGAAGCACCTCGCGCACTGCGTCGCGAATGCGCTCCAATGGCGTCTTGCGAGCACTCGCTGCCAAGCTAAAGTGCCGGACAATGTTTTCGATGATGACGACGGTTCCGTCGACAACCATTCCAAAATCAAGAGCGCCCAAAGAAAGAAGATTCGCCGGAATCTTGTTGAGGTCGAGGCAGATCGACGCGAAAAGGAGCGAGAACGGAATCGTCAAGGCAACGATCATGGCGCCACGGAAGTTGCCCAGGAAGAAGAAAAGAATGATCGATACGAGCAGCACACCTTCGGTCAGATTGTGGAGGACCGTATGGGTCGTCAAGTGTAGGAGATTGCTTCGGTCGAGAAACGGAACGATTTTCACGCCCGGAGGAAGAATGTGGTCATTAAGTTCTTTGACCTTGTCATGAATGGCGACAAGAGCCTCATCCGCGTTAGCACCCTTCCGCAGGAGGACAATGCCCTCCACAGCGTCGCCGCTGTCGAGCACGCTTCCGTCAGCGCGGCGAATGGCCTTTCCAATTTGCCCTAGCCGAATTCTCGGTCCTTGGGCCACCGTCGCAATGTCTTTTACGCGCAGCACCGCTCCGTTCTTCGCAGTGATAACCGTCTGCTCGATGTCCCAGACGCTGTTGAACAAGCCCACTGCTCGAACATTAATCTGCTGCAGTCCGGCCTCAACAAAACTGCCGCCCGCGTTGGTATTGTTGCTCGCGAGTTGCTGCTCGATCTGGCCTACGCTTAAGCCGTGGGACACCAGAGCGTTCGGATCGACGCGGACCTGATACTCCCGCGTGGTGCCGCCAAAACTGGAAACATCAACGACGTTGAGCACAGACTTGAATTGCTTTTCGAGCGTCCAGTCCTGGATGGATTTCAGCTCCATCAAGTCATATTTGGGATTCGTGCTCTTCAGCGTGTACCAAAATATCTGCCCGACCGGGCTCCAGTCCGTGCCCATCTGAGGTTGCAAACCGCTGGGAAGCGTTATTTGAGATAGCCTCTCCAGCACCTTCTGTCGATTCCAATCGTTTTCCGAATTGTCATCAAAAATAAGCATCACGCTGGACAGCCCGAAGAGCGAGACCGAGCGGAGATGCGCCAAATGCGGCGTTCCATTCATCTGAATCTCGATGGGAATGGTGACCTGTTGTTCCACCTCTTCCGCCGCTCGACCCGGCCATTGCGTGATGATTTGGACGTAGTTATTGGCCACATCTGGATAGGCTTCTACGGGTAGGCTATGAAATGAGATGGCACCCCAGAGAAGCAATAAAACAGCAAGGGCCAGCACCATGAACCGGTTGTTGAGCGCGAAATCGATGAGACCCCGCATCATCGGACCGCCTCGCGAGCGCTTGGATGGACTCTCACCTATTGCTCCACGGTGTTCTGCAGAACCAGCGCGTTGCTCACGACCTGCTGGCCTAGCTGTATACCTGACGCGATTTCTTGCATGTTGTTCGGCAGTGAGCTTTAGGCAACAACCTCCACGCGGCGAAACTTCTTGTCTCCCGCTGGGATGTAGACCCAGTCGCGGTCGTGCAAATGGAGGATGGCGGAAGCGGGAACACTCACGCGCGCCGCCTTCTTTTGACCGTGAAACGTGGCGATGACGAACATACCAACTCGCATTAGTCCGGGATTGCGCACTTCGATGCGGACCTTCGCCGTGCGAAGGCTTGGATCGAGGACAGGACCTACGTTGCTGATGTGCCCGGTGAAAACCTTCTCCGGAAAAGCGTTCAAGCGGATTTCAGCTGTCTCACCAATGTGCACATTGGCAAGATCGTTTTCATAAACGTCGCAGAGAATCCAGACGTTTGAGAGGTCCGCGATCGTGAAAGGATTGGGAGAACTCAGGCCGGCCACACCGGCAGCATTGGTAACCTGCTGGTCGGTGATCACGCCTGAAACCGGAGCGCGAATATCGACCATCGCGGCTGGATGATCGATATCGCCACCGAGAACGCGAAGACGCTCCGTCGTGTTTTCGACATCGACTTTAGCTTTGTCTTCCGTATCTTGAGAAACCTGAAGATCGTTCAATGAGACAGCGCCTTTGTCGTAAAGCAGCTGCGATCGCTCCAACTGCGTACGCGCGAGTTGTTCGTCGGCAACAGCCTTTCGATAGTCCGCAAAAGCACTGGACATGTCCGCGCTTTGCACGCGCAGCAAGAGCTGGCCCTTCTTCACGGTGTCGCCGAGACGCGCGTGAATCTCCACAACGCGGCCCGTGGCGATCGAGATAACCGGCACGTTCCTGGAGATGTCGGGACTTACTGCACCGGTCGCAACCAACTGGGAGGTAGCGACATGTTCGACCGCACTGGCCAGCGGGAATTGCTCGGGATGGTCCACCCGCACGACATTGACATCTTCTTCGTGCTCAACTTTTGCCGGTGGCGGAGCCTCTGCTCTTGGATCCCCTTTGCCTTCGCTGCAGCCCGCGAGGAACCAACCTACTGTGAAAAATACGGCCATCGTTCCGAAGCCCGAGCGTCTCATTGGAGGACCTCACGTCCTGCTGCGAGATTCAGTTGGTTTGCCGCGCTCATATACGAAGCAACCAGATTCAAGTAGTTGACTTGCACGCTCCGGTATTCGGACTGCGCGCTTAGAAAATCGAGGAGTGATGCCGCGCCGTGTTCGTAGGAAAACGCAATCGTGTCCCGCACTCTCAAGGCCAGCTCCAAATACCGGTCTTTATAGGGATGCAGGAGCGTCACCGTGCTCGTCACCGTGGCATAGGCGGAATCCACATCGCTGAGCACTTGTGCCTTGGTTGCTTCTGCCAATTTTGCGTTGCGGTCGATGTCCAAGTGCGTCCGCAACTTTTCCCCCTGGTTGCGGTCGAAAATGCGGAGAGGGATGCTGATACTGGCGCCGAGCGTTTGGTGGTCATACGGATTGTTGAACGAGGGATTGTATGTATACCACGCGCTCAAAGTCGGATCAGTTGACCCGTTGGCGACCGCTAGCCGGTGATCGGTCTTGGCCTTTTCGATGGATTGCAGCGCGGCCCTCAAATCCGGCCGGGCATCGATGGCCTCATGGCGCACGTCCTCAAGTGGAGGGATTTGCCTCGAAAAATCGAAGGGGCCGCTGACGTCGAATTGCTCCACCGGCGTCCGGTCGTTCAGGAGCATGAGAAGCAGGATTTTCGCAGTTTCTAAACTCTCTTCTGCAATTTGCAGGTCGGATTCATACTGCACTCGTTGAAGCTCCAGCCGGTCCAAATCCACACGGGAAATCGCGCCGGCTTTGTAGCGCTCGCGATTGACGTCAAGGACGTGGTCGTAATACGCAAGATTTTCCTTCGCCAATTCCAAAATCGCCTTTTCCTGCAGCGTCCGCACAAAGGCCATCCGTAAGCCAAAGACGAGAGTGCGTTCCAAATCGACTTGCACTGATGTCGCGATGCCCGTGGCCTTCTGAGCGCTCTCTAGCCGCAATTCCCGCTTGCGCTGCCGTTCGTGCAGATAGCTAAAGTTGGTCGAAAGCATAGTGCCGGCAAGCGGTCGCCAGACTCCTTGGTAAGGAGCGATTTGCGTCCCATCCGTCAGGAGAGTGAAATTCGGATTCGGACGAAGGAACGCTGTGATCTCTTGCGCCTTTGACTCGTCAACGCCAATTTGCCCCGCTCGCAACGTCGGGTTCGCCGCCTCGAATTTGTCTCGAACCTCCTGCCAGGTCAGTGCTCTTTGGGCGAAACCGCTTTCCGCCGAGATTGCGGTCGCGAACAACCCAACGAACAGACGACTCAAGAAACGTTTCATGAAACCTCCCCGGACTTTCTTGGCAGCGACTGAAACACAGCGTTTGCGCACGCCACCGGCGATGGCGCGCTGCTACGTGTAGGTGAGAGCGTGATTGACGACGTGTGTCCGGCGCTTCGTAAAGCTGCACTGATGGACGCGTGCGTGCCAGCCTACGTCTTCTCCAGCAGCGGGTTTAGATGTGAAGAACGAAGGGGGGTGGAGCTCGACCGAGGAAAGAAACTACTGCAGACGAAAGCGAATTACGAGAAGCCCGCAGAACAAGCAGCCCCGTCACGTTTCGAGGTGACGAAAACCTGCTGCCCTCTGGGCAATTCCCCGTGGGATAGCGCGAAAGAAGGACGGCGGTGGCGTCCTTAAGCTCATCAGTCGTGCAGGCCCAAGATTTTTCAGAAGTGGTAAAGGCTCCCGGAAATGC
>WNFT01007175.1_pt1 | contig 20273 bp, 27 predicted proteins | sample 5400191 | NCBI WGS metagenome assembly WNFT01 (sample SAMN13153359, study PRJNA577476) | soil metagenome | isolation source: 80 cm saprolite under Madrone tree | place: USA:California | collected 2016-06-14 | reverse complement strand
AACAAGCGCTCCAGTAAACCGTTCGCCAGCCCCACTCAGCGCCTACGAAGCCAGTCGCAGTCCGGGCAAGGAGTACCCTGATCAAGCCACCGCTCATCACGGTTCCTAGTACCTTGCGCGCGCTTCCGGAGGTGCCAGGCGGGCGGCGAACGGCATCATTAAGTGGGGAATGATCGACGTCATGCCAAGTGCAACGCTCGCCAGCGCTAACCAGACAAAATTCGGGGAGATCGCTGTCAACGCGGCCGCGCAACTCGAGGCAATGCTCACCGCCACTATGAGTCGACGGCGTTCAGTCATGTCCCCTAACGGGACGACCGCGAACATGCTCAGCATCACTCCGCCCAGGGTGAAAGTTGGAATATAGCCGGAGCGTGCGCCGATCCCGAGTGATGTTCCGATCTGAGCCAATAGCGGTTGACAATAGAAAAGATTGGCGACGCCCAGCCCGACGACCACTGCCATTACAATAATCGTCCGCCTGTTAATCTGATTCACCATTGCTCCCACTAGACTATAAAGCCCGACTGGTCCTTGAACGTTCGTTCGTCAATAAAAACAGGCCGCTGACTTTCTCAGTCGAACAAGCCAAAATCCGGTTATTCTGGTCCTTCTTGCGCAAAGTACAGATTCTGGAACGATCAGTCAAACACTTGCGACAAGGGCGCCCGCCAAGAGGCGGGATTCGAACAGCGGCATCGACAAGTTCGAAGGAACCTAGCGAGCAGATCAGAAGTTGCTCACAAGCGTTAGCCGACGGTTCGCATGGGCTTCATTCAAGCGTTCGCGGCTATTTATCTAACTGCTCAGCAAAGTCTTTCAGATCGCGCACCACCAGATCGGGATGAATGTTCCAGGGGTCGAATGCAGCTTCGGACTTTCGCTTTATCCATGCAGCCCTTAGACCGGCCGATTTTGCGCCGATAATGTCAAAAGGATTGCTCGATGCGACCCACGTATTGTCATTTGTGCACCGCAGACGCCGAGCGAGGTAAAGGTAGACTTGAGGTGCTGGTTTAAAGGTCCTGAGATCGTCTACGCTCACGATCCCCTGCAGGTGAGGCAGGATTTCAGCTCTCCGAAACAGCTCACGTAAAGTAGCTTCGACGCCATTCGAGAACGCCACCGCCTGGTACCCGGCGTCCTTCAGTTTTTGCAATCCCGGAACCACGTCAGGGTATGGCTGGAGGCTCTGATACTGCTTGAGCAGACGCTCCCGGTCCGCCGCCGACAGGTCAATTTGAAAGCGCTCGAAAGCGAAGATCAGCGCCTGTCTTGAACAGACGTCAAAGTTCTCATACTTGCCCATAGCAGCGCGGCGGAAGGTATATTCAAGCTGCTTGGTTCGCCATAGCTCTGCCAACTTTCCGGCGGCAGCACCGACCAGTGGCCTCAAATGAGCATTCATCTCCAGCGGATCGACTAGAGTTCCGTAAACGTCGATTCCTATGCCGATCGCCATCTGACCTTCCTCGCCGTCAGGGTGCTACAGACGCTCAGATAAGCTGGAGGCCAAGTACGCGCCAGCCCACTGTGATACGGCCAGTTCACTCAGCCTTGAGCGCAAGGAAACATACAATTACCCTGCGGTCTTTCTCATTGCGGGGTTTTTCCGTGTTTGAGCAGAATTTGATTCTTCAAATATACAACGACGGGTGCTGCTTCCTTCGGTTGCCATCCCTTGTAGGCCACCTTCCAGTTGACAGGCCACACAATTGGAACGTCCGTTCGGACAGGAAGATCGGTCCGCTCGTACAAGGATAAGGCCGCGGTCGCGACCGTCCTCTGCATTTCCCGATCGTGCGGCATCCCAAAAGGATGTCCAAATGGAAACTCCACTGCCACAATACGCGGCAGACGGAACCGTTCTGCCACATCGGGCAGCATGGTTACGATAACAGTCGGGATTCCGGCCGCTTCGACGATACGCGCCAGCACGGGCACGTTTCTGCAACAGTCGGGTCAACCGGGCGCCAGTATCAGAAGATCAACCCGCTCCTCCCGCAGCCGTCTCGCGAGTTCGGGTCCGTAGACATCGCGCCAGGCGGCGATTGAACTTCCCTGGTATCCCATGAAGGAATAGTTGTTCTGTGCCAGGGAGCCGATCCGTCCACCCTTCTCGAATTGAGCAAACAGTTCGAGCGGAAGCGCAATATTGAAGTCAACGACGATATCATCAGGATTTAGATGGAGATGCGCGACTGATATCTCATCCTGACCAACATCGCGCGGAATTACTCGATACGTCGGATCTCCCCAAAGCGGTTCCCGGCGCTCACGCTCCAAGTCAAAGGATGGCTGCCGGTCCCGGAGGTAGAGTCCACTCGACGTAAGAAGCGCCACGCGTGCATTCCTTACCGAAACGGCAGGCTCGGCCTTCACGACATCGTCGGCCTGGTAAGGGAACGCTTTGAATTCGGGAATCATGCTCCGAGGGAGGAACTTGTAGCCATCTATCCTGAAGCCGTCATCGGCAGTTGGCATAATCGACCTCGGACTTTGCTATTCCGGCCGTTTGGGTGCAGCTAGAATCCCGGGCTCAATTTTTAGGGGCAATTTGAATTCCACTGTTTGTGGTATTTCGCATACCTCGTCACTGCATGCCTGAAAGCGAAGTACTCCTCTGATGCTGTGTAGTCCCGGTTCGATTCGAGGTCCGAGAGCCTCGAGAAACTTGGCCGGCATCGGGGGACTCCAACTGATGCCGAGCTTGCCGATTGCTCGAATCTCACCTTCGTACACCGGCAATGTTTCACCCAACGCCTTCAGCAACATTGGCTTGGCCGATGGCATTTCCAGCGATTGCTCGCCTACAAGCGGGCCTTCGAAGGCCAATTCAACGGGTTGGTAATTTCCGGGCAGAGGTTTGCCGTAAACATGCCAGCCTGGCTTTGGATGCACGTCGAGCGCAATTCCCAGTTCCTGTCCTGCAAAACAGCGGTCGGTCGACAGACTAACAGTAGCGGTGAGCACGTCCGTCTTGATTTCAACCGAATTTCCGCCCGAGGCAGCGCCATAATTCCGCAAAGTCATCTGAGACGCCGAGGGACGGTGCTCATAGTTGCGCAGGAACAGCTTGTCGCGCACAGTTCCGTCGGGGGCGATCAGATAATGCCCCGGCCACGGCATCCCGTACATCATCTTGTGATCTTCCGGAACGTTGGTGTTGAGTATTCCAAACCCGCGGATCACCTTGCTCCCGATATCCGAAAGGAGCGGATATTCTATTTTGTAGGCCTCGCCAAACCGTTGCAGAACTTCGCGCGAGTCATAGGTTATCGACGCGGCGTTTACTCCGTGTGCCTTGAGGCCTTCGAGAGAGAGTTGCAGCTCGACGAGCTGGTTGCGGCAGTAGGGTCACCAATCAGCGCTGCGGCTGAAGACCAGCAGCAGCCCGTTCGGTCCAGTCAAATTGTTCAACTCCCTAATCTGACCGTGCTGGTCGGTGATGGCAAAATCGGGCACCTTCTGGCCAATGTCAGGTCCGGTCCGATAGCCGTCATTTTGTGCCTCGACAAACTCCAGCCAGTCCTCCGTCGTGATGTCCGCGCCACCCGCTCCCATCCGGCGGATCATGCCGTGCAGAACGGAAGCCTTGGTTGATTGGTCCATGAGTCTGCTCCCTTTTGGCGCCGCTATTGCGGTCAGCTTCTGAGACCGCCGCGGCTTCGACGCCTCTGGAATATTCGAAGCTAGCGCATTCTAGAACGATCAGTCAAGGAAAGTGATGCGATATTAGAAAGTGCTTAACATCGAGACTCAAATTGCTGTATCCTTCAAGTGAAAGAAATGTGGCGTTCTCGCTCTATAACAGTTCCAACATAACTGGAAGAAATGGCGGGCGTAAAACAGTTTGAGCGGAGTGAAGTGCTTGATCGCGCGATGGCAGTCTTCTGGCGACGCGGCTACGAGGCGACGTCGATTCGGGATCTGGTCGAGGCAACGGGCATAAACCGCGGCAGCATTTACGGGACCTTCGGTGACAAAAAGGGGCTGTTTCTCGCGGTCTTGACCCACTACGCCGAAGAGGTCGCAAAACCTTTGATGGCAGAGCTATCAGATCCGGATCCGCGCCGCGCCATTGAGCGCATGTTTGACTCGATTATCCGGCGAACGAGCGACCCGCGATTTCCACGGGGGTGTCTCAACACGAATACCTCTCTGGAGTGTCCAACCAGCGGAGACGAAATTACGCGTAAGATCGCGGAAGGGTTCGGCCATCAGGAATCGGCGATTTATGGCGCGCTGCGTCGGGCACAAGTTAAAGGTCGGCTCGACTCGGGCCTTGATGTAAGAGCGTTGGCGCGTTTCTTTATGGCAGTCGCCCAAGGCTTGAACGTGGTAAACAAAGCCGTGCCCGACCCGGGTATCCTGACCGACGTGTCCCGAGTTGCGATGACTGTGTTGGATGCCGTGAGCGGGCCTCAGAGAGACCGGTGGACACAAACATCGCGCAGACAATGACAACGATCCAGCGCGCCTTGGCGTGCGAGCTCAATCTGCGAGATCAGGACGCCGAGCGCGTCGGCGGAATCGGAGCCACATGCCGCCGGTCAGAGTCGAGAGTGCGATCAGCGCAAGTGCCGGCAACAGATGCCAAGTAAGAACGTGCAGCGGCTCGTCGATCGGACACGCGACGCGCATCATCGCAAACGAGAAAAACAGCGCGCCGGCACCGACTAACAGTCCGGACAATCCGCCGCGCATTGAGGCGCCGCGCCTTACCATCCACCACAGCAGCAGCAACGGTAGCGCGGCGAACATCCAGGTATCGCGCGCGCATGGCAGGCCGGCTCGCACAAAATCGCCTAGAGGATTAGTAGTGTTGATGGGTTTGGCGGCGGTTACAAGCGCCGCTCCAGCGAGTACCAGGACGGCCGCAAGCATCTCTTCGCTCGCGCGCAGAACCCGCCCCGGAATAGCAGACCGTAACGCCAATGTCGCTGAGATTATCGCGGCGGCGGCAAAAAAGAGTATCTCAATTGCGTAGACCGGTTGTCTGAGCTTCTGAATGAAATCGTTGTCGGTGTGAGTCACTACCCACGCCAGGACGCCAACCTCCAATAGAATCCAGATTCCTAGCCGTACCCCAACAGACCACAGCCGGCGCGTCGGCTTGACCTCGGTCGCAAGCCGGCGGACTAAAGCACGATGGTGGTCCTCGTGGGTGATTTCAACTGCTTCGGGCATCTATTCGCCAATTAACCGTTTCAACGCTTTGTAGGCGCGATGCGCCCTCACCTTCAATGCACCAACCGAGACACCCGCGCGTGCGGCCGCTGCCTCGAGCGACAGACCGTCGAGCTTCAGCATCGAGAAGGCTTGACGCTGATCAGACGGAAGTTTTGCGAGAACTGCTTCAAGCTCGGGTGCCGCTGTGTTCGAGGTATCGGCCGGTCGCTCAGGTGGTTCCGCGACAAGCTCTTCCCAGTGAGCGCGGGACCAACGGCGGCGCGTATAGTCGACGGTGATGTTGCGCGCGATTGCGAAGAGCCAGGGCTCAAATGGACGACCAGGCTCATAGGTGTGACGCGCTTCGAATATTGCCATGAACACTTCCTGATACACGTCCTCGAGCTCATGAGGGTCGGCCACGCGTCGCCTCAAGAAGTACGTCAGAGAAGGCCCAATATCCTCTAGTAGCGCGCTGCACGCGTCGGGATCACCCTGCTGCAACCGTTCCATCAGTTGAGCACGCAGGCGGCTGCGCTTAAGGCGCTGGGCGTCATCCAACTCTTTCATTCTCGGAACTCTGACGAAAGTTACTCCGCGATTGTGCTCTGTCTCGCCGGAGATTCACGGACGCGCCGAGCATAGCCATTTTGAGCGCGTCGCGACAGCCGAGGCCGCGATTGTCGCGAAAATGGCCGTCCTGGGAGGGTTGGGGTGCTATCAAACAGGTAACTTTCGATATCCCAGCACGAATTGGTTAAATACTGGGTTCATCCGTTGAATTCCCTCTTATGACTGAAGGGGTGTGTCATGGACATTCGACTTTCATCGCTCCTCACGAAGCATCCGAGGCCCGACTCCGAACGCACTGCCCGCCGTCGCGCCAATCTCCTCACACAAAATAAGTCAAAAATGACGCTCTTCTCGTGCGCATCGATGCTTGCCTTCGTTTTGCAGATGACGATGCTCTGGGTGCCGATGGCGTGGGCGGCGTCAGACCTGAATCTGGCTCCCAAGCTTTCCTTCGATGATGACTCGAGCCCGAACTTCCCGATCCAAGGGCAGAACCTCTCCGAAGGTTCGATAGCTTCTGGCGAAGCGACCGTGATTTTCTTTGGAACCTCGAACTGCTGGAACACCGCCCGCGAGGCCGAACGTCTGGTAAAGCTCTATCCGCAGTTCCGCAATCGGATTCGCTTCGCGATTGTGGACCTCAACCACGTCGGACCCGAGCAGGAAGCGTTGGTGTCTCATTACTACCATGGCTACATTCCCACGATCACCGCGATCGATAGCAGGGGTAAGCTGATTTACGATCGGGCTGGGGAAACCGCATTGACTCGCGGCGACACCAGCAATCTGGAGCGATTGCTCGATTCGGTTCACTAACCAGCCCAAGAGTTGAGATCCTTAGCGTGCGTGCCGCGCCTGAGCGATGCAAATCCATTGGGAGGCACATTATGACAATGAAGGCGAAGTCTCTCTCGATTGCGACCGCCGTAGCGCTTTTGTTCATTACCGGTGGGCTCGTTGCAAACGCCGGCGAAAGCGCCGGAGCTGTTCAAGTCCGATGTTCTGGCATCAATAGCCGCAAGGGACAAAGTTTTTGTGCTACGGCCAAAAATGCTTGCGCAGGGCAAAACGCCTGCAAAGGCCGGGGTTGGCTTAAGGTCAGCCGCGAAGAGTGTTCTTCCGAAGGCGGCCAAATACTACCCGATAAAGATGATTAGATACGCGAGATACAAGGAGAGCGAATCAGAACGGACCCTGCCGATCACGCTGAGGTCTCGCGGAATGTGGCAAGAATCCTCTGGACGAGGTCTTCGGGAAGCTTCCCTTCTCCTGATGCGTCGGGTCGTTCGACGCTCTCCTTAATTAGTAATGTGATCCGCTCGTAACCGCGCAGATAACCCGTGCACTTCTCGCACCGAGCTATATGCTCGTCGGCCCAAATTCGGTGCCGCGGCGCAAGCTCACCGTCGCGATATTGCGACAGCAGACCGATGAATTCGCGACAAGTCATCAGCGGTTTGCCGTCGCAAGAGCGCGCACTTATCGTGCCTCCTTTTTCGATCGTACGAGTTTTCAGCTAACCGCCCTGAGACCGTCAGAACCGTTGGGATTCGGTGAAACCGGCTCAGCCTGGACGCGTACCACTGAAGCCCCGCGCCTGCGCCCACGCGGTGGCGTTGTTACACACGCGAAATCTTTCGCGAAACAGAGGTCGAGCGTCCAATCCAAGGCTACGCGGACTTTCTTCTCTGCGCGCGGCAGCTTGCAGAGATAGATCGTTCGCCACAGCCACCAGGCAACGAAGCCCGAGAAATTCAGGCCAAAGATGTGGGCCACGCCAGTGCGGCGACCGATGGCGGCAACTTGTCCAAGGGTGCGATAACGGAATGTGTTTTTTCGTCCACCGTATAGAGTCGCGACGACGTTGCGCGCCGCTACGTCTCCTTCTCGCAACGCGTGCTGTGCGGTCGGCGGATAGAAGCCGCCAGTGGAATCGGAAATGAGCGCACAGTCCCCAACCGCCCACACTCCTGGCCATCCCTCAACCCCGAGATATTGGTTGACGACGATTCGGCCGTTGCGCTTCGGTAATGGCAATTCCGCTATCAGCGGATTCGGCGCCGTGCCGGCGCTCCAGATTACGGTGTTGGCTACGATTTTTTCACCGTTTGTCAGTTCAACGATTCCATCGCTGATTGCGCTCACCTTTGCCCTCGTGATGATCTCCACTCCCCGCCGGGTCAACTTGCGCTGAGCGTAGATGCCGAGCTTTCGATTGAGCTCCGGTAGGATCACTTCGTCAGGTGTGACGAGCACGAAACGAAGATAATCCGGGTGCAGATTGGGATAAAACCGAATTGCCTGGCGCACGAAGTCGTTGATACCACCGAGCGTCTCGACACCGGCAAATCCGCCCCCCGCCACGATGAAGGTCAGCAAAGGCTGGCGCTCGCCGGCCGCGCATTCGGAGTTGGCTTCTTCCAGATGGGTGACGAGTTGATTGCGGATAGTGATCGCGTCTCCGAGGGTCTTGACCGTAAGACAGGAATGCTCGACACCGGGAAGATTGAAGAAGTTTGTCCCGGCACCCAGTGCCAGAACGAGTTGATCATAAGGCAAATCGTGAGTATGCCCATCGAAGCCGTGCGAAACCGTGACATGTCGGGCCGCCAGGTCGATGGCTTCGATCGAGCCAACGAAACTCTTCACGCGCTTGAGCAGCCTGCGCAGAGGGTTGACAATCGTGCTTTGTTCAAGGTCGGCGGCCGCAACCTCAGGCAGCATCGGGGTGAACAGGAAATAGTTGTCACGCGTGACCAGTGTCGGAGTTTCGTGAGGAGTTTCGCCGGGAGTCAGCAGCGTCCGACCATGCCGCGAATTCGTCCGAGCTCAGCCTGGTCCTTGGCGCTGCGACCGCCCGGAGCCCAGCCGAAGGCGCCTGTCGCATTGCGGTTTGAGTTACGGATGCACTCGTCGATCACGTTGCGAAACGCGTCCGCGACAGACCGATCGATCGAATGCCGAATGCATTCTTTTAGTAACGTGAAACTCTGCACCAGTCAGGCGGTATCTAAATTCACGCAGCCAGGATTTCCGGAATAGCGCGCTATCACGCAGCGACCACGATGGCGAATTTTGCCGCGCATGTCCGAGAAACCTTTGATGCGACCCAGAACTTGACAGATCGCGGGTACAGTCATCGGCAAGGGTTCGCACAGCACGACCATTTAACTCAAACGAAGAGGAGAACCATCGACAAGAAAACGTTAACGGGCGCGGTTTCGGCTGCGGCGGTATTACGACGGCGCCACGACGGTCTAGGGCGGCCAACGTTTGCGGGCGGAAGCCAGCAATTTCAGTAATCCCGATTAAAGAGGGCGTGGATCCATATCAAGTGCTCCAGAGACTTCAAGCGCGACATGTGACCGGCACGACCGGTGCGCTGGCTTCGGACGAAGCGCTTGCTTATGTATTGCTGCGCTTAACGGTCGGCGTCACGATGCTGATCCACGGCACGAACCGTATCGGGCATGGTCCGGAACAATTTGCCGCAGTCCTGGTTAGAGACTTCGCTCCCACAATTCTTCCCGAGTTCTTGGTACATCTGTTTGCATTGACCTTGCCCTTCCTGGAAGCAGCTCTCGGGGTTCTGCTCATTCCGGGACTGCTGACGCGATTGTCCCTTGTCGTCGTCCGCTTTTAATGACGGCACTGGTTTTCGGAACGACATTGAGGGAGCAGTTCATGACCGCCGGCATTCAGCTTATCTACGCCGCGATTTTTTTATTCTAATCTTCAATCTGCGTCACAATCGTCTATCGCTGGATCACTTTCTCGGCCGGAGAGCCGAACGCTGACTATGAGGCGCGGAGCAGGTACCCCCACATCTTTCTCGAACGCTGCGGGCAGGAGATTCTTAATTTGCCCGTACGTTGCCCCTCCGAGGGTAACTGGTCGAACAATCCTTTAGCTTACAAAGGATTACAAAGGAAATGTGGTCGAGCAGAAGTGATTTGAACCCGAACCCAAAATCCGAAAAGCCAAGTGAAATCAAGGTCGCGATCGGCGCGCCAGCCGGGTCACGAAACGGATCTGGTCGCCACGGTAATAGAGTTTCTCGTAATCGATGGGCGTGTGATCGGTGGTGTACGAAATGCGTTCGATCAGGAATATCGGGCTGCCTTCGGCAATACCGAGGGCTCGTGCCACCGTCGTGTCAGCCAATACGGCTTCGAGGCGGTACTCCGCTTCCACCAAAGGCGTGTAGTACTTCTGCTCGAGCAGCGAGAAGACCGGCTCCGTCTCCAGATCGTTTTCGAGGATCCTCTCGCCAATCGCACGTGGCAGATAGGTTTCGTTGAAGGACAAAGCAGCGTTATCCGCAAGTCGCACGCGTTGAATGCGGACCAAAGGAGTTCCCGCGGTGATCGCGAGCTCCCGATTCGCTGGCCGGCACAATCTGCTTATCCAGCAGCCGGGCTGACGCCTGGCGACCGAGCGATTGCATGTCTTCCACGAATCCGCTCAGCTCCGTCAGCTCCTGCGTAATCTTCGGTTGTAAGACGAACGTGCCCTTGCCGCGCCGGATCTCTACCAGTCCGCGGCGTATCAGATTCTGAATTGTTTGCCGGATCGTGGTGCGGCTGACCGCGTACCGTTCGATCAGCTCATCTTCGTTGGGCAGCTGACTCCCCGCGGGGAACGTGCCGTCGGCGATTCCAGCAGCAAGGATTGATTCGACTTGAGCGTAAAGCGGTAGCGGGCTGTCTGGATTAACCTTCAGAATCGACATAGTGACATTATGATGTCACTATGTCAATCGAAGCACCGTAAAGAGAAATTGCCTGCGCCGAGTCTTGAGGTTAGGGACCATGAATTTGTTGCGTGACTTTTTTCTCGCGTTATCGAGCCGATTTCCGATTGCTCGCTGGGCTCCCATTCCGCTGCGCCTGATTGTTGGATACGGCTTCATGGAACACGGGTTCGCCAAGCTGTCCAGGGGCCCGGAGGCATTTGCCACTATTCTTCAAGCGATGGGCGTTCCCGACCCTTATCTCATGGCACGGCTCACCATACTGATAGAACTGCTCGGCGGCTTCGCTGTAATTGTGGGCGCATTCGTGGCCATCGTCAGTGTGCCGATGACGGCGGTCCTATTGGTGGCCGTGTTTAAAGTGCACCTTCCCTACGGTTTTAGCTCAATAAAGCTCCTGGCCGTGACTGCGTCGGGCGCGAAGTTCGGACCGGTGGGCTACGAGATCAATCTGCTATATATCGCCTGCCTCGCGGCCGTCGTTCTGGGCGGCCCTGGACCATTCGCGTTAGATAGACTCATCGCCGACGTCTTTTCCAACCACTTGCGGCACTCGAACTTCGTCGCGCTTCGAGACGAAAAGGATGTGGGTGACGTGGGTCGCACATTGCCGATCACCAAATAAGCTCTAGTCGCTGGCTATCTGATCCTCCTCAACCAGTGGCCTCGCTTTTCGCCAACCCTAATCCTCGGATTGAAGACTTCGATCGGCCTTCGAACCACTTGACCTACGAAGGCAGGTACAATCGCGCAGGCCCCCCCTGTCTTTATCTAGCGAGCGATACTGAAACATGCCTGCGTGAAATGCGAGGGGAGCCTCTTTGATGTAGCAAAAATTCGGCTTCTACTGCCACTGAAGATTCTCGACCTGACGCGCACTGAATTTCGCTACACTGATGGCATTGACGTCTTGACAGCAGTCGTTTTCTCTTCGTTGGTGAGTGCGCCGCGCGAGGGCGAAGGTTGGCACCGGCCGCAATACGTCTTTTCGAGATTTGTCGCGGATTGCGCGCGATGGGCGAATTTTGATGCCATCAAATATGCAACGACAAGAGCGTCGAGTGGCCACAATCTAGCGATCAGTAACCCAAACTTCGGGCTGGCGGAAGTCGGGAAAGTAATCTCGATAGAGTCGATCCACGGCGCGGAATGAAGCGGCGCGCTTTGAGGGGACAAATGGCTGGAATGGTTTCGCCGGCATCGAACACGGTGCCGCCTGGGATCCCCGCATCCGGTCGCGCGAAGCAAAACGTGCGAGCGCACCAGAGGAACCTCGAAGATAATGCTTTTCTGGCGAAAGCCTGTTGAGCTCAGATTTATGAAAATACCCACGCCGCGCGTGTTTTTCCGCCAAATGGTCAAACGTCATTTAGCGCACAACATCTGGGTCTTCGTGCTGGCTACCTCCGATATCGTTCTTTTTCTAATCTGGGGCATGACGGTCTGGGCGCACTGCCGCCAATCGGACTAGCAAACTGGAGCGTTGTGGTGCTCAGAGGTCGTCGTCGTCCTCGCGGTTGGGTTTATACTATTCTTCGCGGAAGGCTTCGAGATAGCGGCCGTTTCTCTTTTAGACAAAGACCCGATACTTCTTTGGCCCTTTGCCAAGCGGGCGTGCTTGCGCCAACAGCCGATATAGGTCGCATAGGCGGCGCCGTGCGCGCGACGGCTTGCCGCAGAGTGATCGTGCCAGGCCCAAAAGGCGGGAAAGTCGATCTCTAGCTCCACCGCACCGCAAAGGCAGCTGCCAGACACGCGGCGGCCCGATAGCTTTGGGAAGGCGCCTTCCTTGCGGCTTTCCAATCTCACGCTCAAGCCTCCTTGAGGAACGGGTTTCTGGCGAGAGCTTCACGACTAATACAACGAGCCGCCAACTTGAGCAGCGGGATCTGAAGGCTCTGCCTATCTGCGGCGATCAGTGTTCCATTTCAAAGCCCTTCGAAAAGCTCACGCTCATTCTCGCCCGCGAGGCTCTTTACCTGACCCGCAACTTCACCATGCGCAGCCTGGCGCATCAAATCTGCGCTTTTCGAGATTTCCTCGGCGGCAGATTTCATCTCGTGCCGCAACTCTGCAGCACGCACCTTCGCTTGGGCATCCAGATCGAAGCGTCCGGCGAGCTTGATGAATTCGCGTTGCGCGGTGCGACTGCAGGCCTAGGATCACACAGGAATTCTCGCCCCAGAACTGAGCATGCCGAAAATATGCTCGTCGCTCGCGACCCCCCAAAATTATTCCAACATTTCACAAACGACCCGCCGATCGCACTACGGAACACGCGTGACGCTGAAAAGTGAGAAGACTCTTCCCGACAGCTGAAGCCGCGAGATCCCGGCGGCAAGAACTAGGGTTACTCGGCGCAAATGTTGCATATACAACGAAATATGCCTGATGTTTAAAAGGGACCGGATGATCTCGTAGCAAAGCGCGAAATAATGAGCGATTTGCGAGAAATTCGGCATCAGGACGTGAAGGAGTACTGCAAAAGGAGCAAGTCATGATCGATCTTTACTACTGGCCGACCCCCAACGGCTGGAAAGTCACCATCATGCTGGAAGAGTGCGGGCTTCCTTACAGCATCAAGCCGGTCAACATCGGCCGTGGCGACCAGCTATCCCCGTCGTTCCTAAAACTTTCGCCCAACGGGCGAATGCCGGCGATAGTCGACCACGAACCCATGGGAGGCGGATCGCCGATAACGATCTTTGAATCGGGCGCGATCATGATGTACCTGGCGGAGAAAGCCCGGAGGTTCTGGCCGCAGGATCCTCATCTAAAGTACGAAGTCTGCCAGTGGATTCTCTGGCAGGCCGGCAATCAGGGACCGAAGTTCGGTGAACAGGGCTTCTTTCGCCGCGCGTCCACGGACTCAAAGAATGGCGACTTGTCGTTCCCGTTACTAGGCTTCGACAATGAGGTGCATCGGCTCTATGGTGTGCTGAACCTCGGATTGTTCAAGAAGGGCTATCTTGCCGGCGACGATTATACGATCGCCGACATGATCTGTTACCCGTGGGCGTCGCTCTGGCAAGGGCGAGGCATCGATCTGGCAGAATTTCCTAACGTCCAGCGCTGGCTTGCTGAGGTAGGCGAGCGTCCCGCCGTCAAGAAAGGGATAGGCATCGGCAGGGAACTACGCGAGGATCCAAAATCGCTCGCGCCTGAAGAACAAGCGCGTCGCGCGAAGCTCGTCAACCATCAGCGCGCGCAGGCGGTGCCCAAGGAGTGGACCTAGTCCGTGCGTTAGCACGAAAACGAACAGCGTCGGCGCGCACTGCGCGGCTGCGATATGCATTTTGCATTTTCTGAGGGCGACTTTCACAACAGGAGGTTTTTGAAATGAGCGGACTCATGGAAGACCAGGGTTCAACAGCGACGGCTCCGGTCGGCACTTTTGTCGAGGCGACCTTGAACTACTTTGCCGACGGTTCCGAGAGGCCAGTTATATACACTTATGAACCGCCCGTGGGAATTCCACGGATGACGGGAAAATCCGAGCCGCACTCGGTTTTGATTCGTAATGCCCGCCTTGCGGACGAGTTGTCGCTCGACAGGCAGGGATTTCAGCTTGTTCGTCACGAGAGCGCTGTGCGCGACTTTTACGATCGAACGGAAGTGGAGAAGGTCTATTATCCGGAGATTGAGGTCTTGCTGAAGAAAGTAACCGGCGCGGATAAAGTGGTGGTTTTCGACCACCAGGTCCGCAATATTGAACTCTCGAAGCAAGGCGAAAGAAATGCGAGGGAGTATGTCCGGACGGTACACAATGACTATACGGCAAAGTCTGGTCCGAGGCGCGTAACGGATCATCTGCCTGCAGCCGAAGCAGAAGAGCGGCTGCGCCATCGCTTTGCGGAGATCAATGTGTGGCGGCCAATTCGGGGACCGATCGAATCCACGCCGCTGGCGGTCTGTGACGCGCAGTCAATCGACCCCCAGGACTTTGTACCTGCAGATTTCGTTTATCGTGACAAAGTCGGCGAGGTCTATCGTTTCACCTACAACCCTAACCACCGATGGTCTTACTTCCCGCGTCTCGAACGGAACGAGGCAATCCTGCTCAAGTGTTATGACTCGAAGGAGGATGGGCGAGCGCGGTTTTCGGCGCATTCGGCTTTCGATGACCCGACCAGCCCGCCGGAAGCGGCGCCGCGAGAAAGCATCGAGGTCCGCGCGCTGGTGTTTTGGCCGGCCTCTCAGTAGACCGTCCACGAGTTGCTCGAAGCCGTGTTGGCCGAGCGATCCTTGGGCTGAGCAAACACGGCTTTTTTCGATATCGAGGCCGAAGAGAAAAAGCAATGACAGACAAAAAGGTAGCGGTCATTATCGGAGTTGGTCCGGGACTTGGCGCCGCGCTCGTCAGGCGCTTCGCGGCGAGCTACGCCGTCGCCCTTCTCGCGCGCAACGCGGACTATCTGAAAGCGCTCGCCAGCGAGATCCGGCGAAGCGGAGCCACTGTGCTGGATCTCGCCTGCGATGCGAGCAATCGCGCGCAGGTAATCGAGGCGTTTCGCACAATTCGCACTGACCTCCGCGAACCGGAAGTGCTCCTCTACAATGCCGGCAGCGGCACCTTCGGTACGATTACGGAGATCACGCCCGAACAGTATGAAGCAGACTGGCGAGTCAACGCCCTCGGGGCGTTTGTCGCTGCCAAGGAAGTCGCGCCAGGCATGATCGCGCGTGGCCGTGGCGTAATGCTGTTCACGGGGGCAACCGCCGGGATTAAGGCTGGACCGAGGTCGGTCTCGTTTGGACCAGCGAAGTTCGCGATGCGCGGCCTGGCGCAATCACTCGCTCGCGATCTCGGTCCGAAAGGTATCCATGTGGCGTGGGTTAACGTGGACGGCAGCATCGATATCCCCGGAGCGCGTGGTTTAAAGGCTAGCCTGACAGACAGCGATTTTCTCAAGCCCGACGCGATCGCCGAGACCTATTGGCATCTGGCGCATCAAGATCGCAGTGCGTGGACGATGGAACTCGAAGTCCGTCCTTTCAAGGAGAAATTCTGATCGACCTTCACCCCGTTGCGACTTTTTCCGGACGCGCACGCGGACACCTATTGGCATCTCGCGCACCATGACAGCAGGGCCTGGACGCTCGACATCGACGTGCGTCCGCTCAAGGAAAAGGTTTAAGGGTGTGGCGGTTCGAAGGATTGGGGCCCAACAAGCGCCGGGGCTTACTCACCAACAAGAGAGTGCCAGCTAACTGTCGTCGTCCGCGAATTCCTTCACTTCTTGACGGACGGCATGTAGTTGCATATACAATATACTATGAGTCAGCAGCCCAGGAGAGTCGGATCAGAGTGCCTGGGATTTAGAGCCCGGCTGCTGAGTAGGATAATCACGTCGATCTATGACGACGCGCTTGCGGAAGTCGGATTGAAGGTCAGTCAGTTTGGCATTTTGAACGCAATTGCCACCCTTGAAGAGACGCGGCCCGCCGAACTGGCTAGGCTTCTTGCGACGGACGACTCGACACTCAGCCGCAATATAGCGCGTATGTGTGCGAGGGGATGGCTTCGGCTGGAACCCGGCCAGGATGATCGCCGCAGCCATCAAATCACGGTTACTGAAAAAGGCAAGGCTTTGCTACGAAAGAGTTATCCTGCTTGGCAAAAGGCTCAAGACCAAGTAGCCCACCGGCTGGGACCCGAGGGAGTTACAGCTCTGGATTCAGTTGTGAAAAAGCTACGCAGCTGAATACTGCGGACCTTCAAGGAGAAATTCTGATCCCCTGCCATCTTCTCATTGGAACGGGACGATGTGACGATGTTTGGATGCCACGAACGTCAAGAGCGGAATTGGTGCGAGATTGGTGGCCATTGGAGAAGAACAAGGAATTTGATGCCCTCTATGGCGCGGTGTTTGCCCTGCTCGCAGCCTCGATCGCAGAAGATCCCGATCGAGTTGCGCACGATACCAAGCTCGCCTTCCTCTCGAAGGACTTGAATGAAATCTCCGAACGCGCAACCAATATCTCCGAAATCGTGATGTTTCTGGTTGACGGCAAGGAGATTACTCATATGGATATACGCGGGCGTCGGTCGATGCGGTAAGGACTGGGCCACCGCGTCTTCGTGGACACGAATAAAAGATCGGGCAACTCCATTGCTCGGGTTGCGGCGACGCCAATGAATTTCCTTCTGCGTATATATGGATAAATGCTTGTGCTTACTCTTTTGGGTGAGACAATCATCCGATGTCGTCATCGGAGCCTGATAACAGCCGCTACCGACTCCCGGTCGCCGTTGGTTTCTACTCGGCGACCTTCTGAATTCTGCGATCGCTTTTATCCTCGCACACTCATGTCCGCATACATGGCATTTCCTCAGTTTCTGGCCTCGTCCAGTGCCGATAGCCGTGCTGCTTTCGAGGCATCCTCCTGGCGCTATCGGCGGCTTCGCCATCGATCGTAGCGGCCGCACGGCTTGCGCTTCGCCGCTGGTTCCGCCAGTTCGCCTTTCGTCTCGATGATCGACTAGGCTGTCATCGCGATAATCCCACCGGCGTCATCTCTCCGCCACGCGCACGATGATTAATTTCGCCTTGAAGTTACCTACGTCCCCTGACGGATACCCCGAAACCTCGAACTCGCCCCTACCACTGCGGCCTGGCTGCGGCTTCGTGCTGGCTGGAATCGCAAACTTCACGCTCATTTATTTCCTTCAGCGCATTGCTCCGCGCGGACGGGAGGATGGGAACCAATGGCTGTTCGCGATACCAGCGCTGCTGGCGGCGATCGTCACCGGCGTGATTGCAGGCTGGGTGATTGACTGGACCGCGCGCACCACGGCGGCCTTCGCCGCCGCTTTCGTCACATCACCGTTCATCACGATGAGCCTGATGCCGATGCTTCGGACTATTCCCGGGGTGAACAAGGAAGCGCACGGCCTGCCCTTTGTCGTCGCGACAGTGCTAGTGATGCCCGCTGTCACTTTCCAAGGTGCTCACGAAGCGGCAATCCAATACTTCGCCGCTCGTCGGCCATCGCTTCCGCCACCCGCCCCGCGTTTGGCGTGGTCGAGATAGCGCCGCAGCATGGCGCTTTCCGATTCCCTGCCGACGAATACGCTCGCTTCGCCAAAAGTGTAGATCGGCGCGATAGGAAGACGCGGAGCCACAGGTGGAAAATCGGTGCGATCACGCACTGGCTCAGGTTCTTCAAGAGAGTACCGCCAGGCTATCGCGTTGGTTAGACCAGGCGCATATACAGTGAACAAGCCGGTCTTGATGGAGGCTTCGAGCAGTTCACCCAACGCGACATGGTGGTCGGTGATTTTTTGCACCGCGCTTTTGATCGCGCGCGTCACGCTGAGGCGCGCCCGCTCGGCGGCGGAGCTGGCGCGTCGATCGCGCCCTCCCAGACCCACCGCTCGGATGAGCTCGCGCTCAATGAAGTCAATTTCCGCTTCGATCTTCTCGCCTCCCTCAAGATCGCCACGTCCGCGCAGCTCTTCGAGTTCTTCTCTGAGTTCGCGCAGCCGCCTTTGGTACTCCTGCTTGGCTGCTGATCGAGCATTTCAGCGGCGTCACCAAGTCCGCCAACACTTAAACCGCTTGATGGCCTTCAGTGAGAAAGTGACGCCGCCATAGGACAATGTCCAAAACTCTCCGCTCCGGGCAAATATGCCGAGCCGCACCTGTAGAGTATCGCTTGGCACAGGTTCCTCTGGCCGTCAAAAATCGCCGATCCGCGAAAATCTTAATTCAAACCCAAGGTTGCTGTCCCTCTTGTCCTCTCTTTCGATTCTGATCGAGCAGCATAAAGATCGGCTCTTGATGATCTGTGACCAGCCCGGTGTTCCAACAAGCATGCTCCTGGTCCAGTGAGATAGCGATTTTGTTCTGCTCGTGTACCCGCGTGAACGTCCGTTGAACGTAGTTGTATAGAATCGGCCGATTGAAAGTCGTGGGCGTGTTCTTGTAGTTCCAGTCTTCGAACTCAGCTATTTGCACCAGTCTCGCAAGCTTCTCGTGAATGGCAGGAACAATCGCAAAGTCCCGGAGCGGCTTCAGTTCGTGTTCTTCGGACATTAATCCCCTCTCACGCGGTCGAAATTCTAGATCGGGGTGGGGCAATCGTAAATCTTCGATTGAAATCGCGCTGGCAGGTCGGTTGGGTTCCCATTGATGGGGAGTGACGTTACGCACCGTGGCGCTTGACAAGACTCGGACAATTCTTGTACAAATCGCGTTATCGAGTGGGCTAATGAATCTGCAGTTCTCCAGAAACTCCTTGATTTTCTTGGGATATGTTGGTGAGCCGTCCGGGACTCGAACCCGGGACCCTCTGATTAAAAGTCAGATGCTCTACCGGCCTGAGCTAACGGCTCACACGGAGGAAATGGAAGAAAAGAAATCTTTACAGGGATTTGCGTTCATTGGAAGGCCTGGCTGTGCTCGAAATTGTGCTCATTCGAACCGAGCTTCTCTCTCCCGCACTTGGTTTTATAGTCGCGGAAGACGTCGAAGTTTTTGGTCACAAATCGGAGTCATCATCCTGGCTAAAGCGGCAGGCGCAATTTTACCAAAATTTGTGTATGATGGCTTTGCGCAAAATTAGCTCGATACTGCGCGGTACCCGAGGGGAGGGGAACATGCCGCAGAACGACGATCCGAAGTTGGATCTTCATGAGATCCAAGGTGACGTGCTGATCGGGCTGCAAAAGAACTTCGAGAATTTTATTTTCTTCAAAATTGTCGATATCGCCGCCTTCAAGGCAGCGATGAGGCAGCACGTCATCGGCCAAATCACCACGACGCTGCAGGCGCACGAGCGCGACCTGACAAATCATCGGCGCAAGAGGCTCGGCGAGAAAATCGAGCCGTGGCTGGGTCTGAACGTTAGCTTCAGCAAGGATGGCCTAACGACGCTGCTTGGTTCCGGTCGCGCCAAGCTAAGCGCGTCGTTTGAGAACGGCGCGGAGGCGGCATCGCTCGCTCTGAATGACCCGTCGCCTTCTACATGGGTATCGCAATTCAGGTCTGATCGCATCGACGGTGTTTTCTTTGTGACCGGTCCGGAAGAAACGTTTGTTACAAACCATAGTCAGGTGCTGCTCGATCACCTCTCTGACTCTGTTAAAGTCGTCTATCGAGAAATGGGCAACGTCCGCCCGGATGCCGAGAAGGGGCACGAGCACTTCGGATTTCTCGACGGCGTTTCTCAGCCAGGCATTCGCGGACTTAGACAAAGATCGAATCCGAAGCTCGAACCCAACCAGGGCCTTCCCGGTCAAGACCTCATTTGGCCGGGGGAGTTCGTCTTCGGGTACCCAGGACAGAACCCTAACGACCCTGTAGCACAGGGCCCCCCTCCCGCCGCACCCGAAGTACCGTGGGTTAGTAACGGTTCTCTGATGGTGTTCCGGCGGCTGGAACAGAAAGTGCCGGAATTCAACACATTCATCAGAGAGCAGGCAGAGGCATTGGGAATGGACTCGGAACTGTTGGCGTCGCGGATGGTAGGGCGCTGGAGGAGCGGTGCGCCGCTGCTGCTCGCACCACTTCAGGATAACATCGCACTCGGCAAAGACCCAGCGCTAAACAATGATTTTGAGTACAGCAGCGACCCCTTTCAGCGCGCCTGCCCATGCGCGGCACACATCCGCAAGACCAACCCGCGCGACGATCCGAACCCCAACAAAGCCGAGGTACAAACCCATCGTATCATCCGCGCCGGCATCCCGTTCGGTCCCGAGGTTGGACCAAACGAGACTACCGAGACCGCACAATCAATATCGCGCGGACTGATGTTCGTCTGCTATCAG
>WNFT01001413.1_pt1 | contig 20276 bp, 14 predicted proteins | sample 5400191 | NCBI WGS metagenome assembly WNFT01 (sample SAMN13153359, study PRJNA577476) | soil metagenome | isolation source: 80 cm saprolite under Madrone tree | place: USA:California | collected 2016-06-14 | reverse complement strand
CCAATTTGACGGACGTCAGGGCGCAGGCAATGGTAGAGTTTAGGTTGCCCACCACGAGCACGAGATCCGGCTTTCCCTCCAGCAAGACCTTCTCGAAACGTTGCAGAATGAGAGCTGTCTGCACCGCATGCGACGCTGATCCAACATCTAAGTTTATATCCGGCTTGGGAATCGCCAGCTCCTGGGAAAATAGCTTGGACATAGTCTCGTCATAATGCTGCCCCGTATGCACGAGAACTGCTTGGATCTCCGGATGGCGCGACATCTCCTCCATCAAGGGAGCGATCTTCATTAAGTTTGGTCTTGCTCTCACGACGTTGACAATTTTTCATACGCATGACCTATGACATTCACGGTTTAGAACACCACGCAGCATACGTCCTGTGCCATAGCTCTAACATCATGAGATTCCATAGGGCTGTGCCATAGAAAGACGTCTGATCCGTTTTATGGCGTTCTATTAGACCTTCAAGTGTTTGCCGGCGAAAGTATCCGCGTTGGATACTCTGAGGACTCAGCACGAGATCGTGCATCATCTCGTTGAGCGCTCTATCCGTACGCAGCCACTCTGGAATGGGGAGTCCAAAGCCATGTTTTGGCTTTGCCCGAATCCTGGAAGGGAGAAGATCAGCATAGGCACGTTTAAAAAACGACCGGAGTTGTCTACCATGCATTTTCACATTGGCCGGCACTGTTGCAGCAAATTCAGCGAAACGATAGTCTAAAAATGGATACCGCACCGTGACCCCAGCCGCTTCGGTCATGCGTGTGACCTTGAAGAGGTCATTGTCGCTAATCGCCAGTTTCAAATCAATATAGAGCTGCCGATCCAAAGCGTTTTGAGCCGGGGCCTGGAAGTAGTACATGTTTACAGCCGCATAGGGATCATACGCCTGGCCAATAGCCTCCATCAGCTCATCTGTAAGCAGGGTCGGCATGGGTACCATTGTTGAGAAACCGTACGACGAGAGACGTGCAGGGTAAGGAATGCTGGCCCGCTGGATGTACTTTTTCCCCTTAACGAAGAGGGCCCACTGCAGCCTCTCAGCCAGAGTATACATCAACGGTTTCAGCAACGATTCACGCAGCCAGCCGGGTATCTGCGCGTAATAGTCAAACAGGCGCTGTTCAGCGTAACGCTCGTTACCGGCAAACAGCTCATCGCCACCATCCCCAGCATACAGTACTTCTACTCCCTGCTCTCGGGCCATCTTGGCGCAGAAATACGTCGGGACGGCCGAGGCATTGCCGAAGGGTTCGTCAAAGCCTTCGAGGAGGACGGGGATGCTGTCGTAGGTATCCTTGGGGGACACGAAGTATTCGTAGTGCTCAGCACCAAAGGCTTGAGCAGCAATGCGTGCATAATCAATCTCGTTGAAACGTTGCTCGGCAAAGCCGATGGAAAAGCTCTTGATCGGATGTTTGGCCAACTGTGTTAAGACGCCAGTGACGGTACTGCTGTCAATGCCACCGCTCAGAAACGTACCGATCCTCTCTGGACGTTGCTCTCGTGCCAAACGAATGGCAACAGCGTCGCTAAAAAAAACTTTGAGTTTGCGAGCCAGTTCCCCTTCGCCTGCACTATCGGGGTATAGGAAGTTGATATCCCAGTATGGCGTTAACTCCATGGCCCCTCGACGCACCCTCAGTATATGACCCGGAGGGAGTTTCTTCACTTCCTGGAAGATCGTCTTCGGGGTAGGAATAGCAGAACGCACTACGACATCCGCAATGGCTTCAGCGTTGATAGTGCACTGGATAGGCAGGGGGCATGCCAGGAGTGCCTTCATGCGAGAGGCAAACACGAGCTTGTGCTGGTCCTGGTAATAAAACAGGGGATGCACACGGAATGGATCGGTCGCCAGATAGAGTGTCTCCTGGTGTGCATCCCACAGCGCACAGGCAAATTCTCCGCGTAGGCGTTGGATAAATCCTATGCCTTCCTGCACATACAGGCGCAGGAGCCCTTGACAAGGGTTGCTCGTTTGTTCCTCAGTAGGCAACAGCTCAAACGCGTTATACACACTGCCATGGAAGGCGAGAGCCAATGGCAGCCCATGCTGTATCATATGGCCCACACCTGCGAGGCGTCCAGAGAATCCTTGCGCCCCTAGGCCCACTGTCCCCACGGCAACCCGCGCTTCCTCCTCAGGTACCCCACAGCGCAGCGCCTGCACCATGGGTAGCAGGTACGCTGCTTCTACGTGGCTATTATGCCCAGACAAGGCCAGACCACAAATTCCACTCACCGCTATGTTCCCTTCGTCATTCCACACACACTGGTGCTAGGGTTTTCCTGGTATGCTGCAGTCATAAAACACCATGCTTAAGGATATAGTCATATGAATGCGATAGAAGGTAAAAAATGACGTTGTAGGGCTCACTCTTCCTTGAGTCGGAAGAGATATGCATTCCGGTTAATATTATTCAGCACGACAAAGGCATCTAACGCCGGGGAATAGCTCCAGCGCTTATAGGTCCCATTGATACTAGGAGATCCTGGCCCTGCGTGGTAGATATGAGGTGTCCATACCTTCGTCTCTAAATCCAAACTGTACACGGTATCGCCGCCATGCCAGGCAACAATCCGACCCGTCGGGGTATGATACGCTAAACCGGGATAGGGAGCCTGCATAATGGCATCACCACCTGTAGTCGTCAGCATCTGGGGCGTATACGAACTCTTTGAAGCAATATCATACATCCAGCTCTGGCGACCACCTATCATTACGAACTTCCGACGCTTTGGGTCTATTACACCAGTCAGGTGATAGTCAGCCCCTATAGGTTGACTGCTGAGGCGCTCGTAGCTATCCGTGTGAAAATCGTACGTGTATAAATGAATCTTATTATGGAGAAAGACCTTCCCCGTATCTGGATCATACGCTGTCACTATCCCAGGACCGGCAACAGGGATCGGTCCTTTTGGGGTCATACGCTGCCAGTTCTTGGTGGCAAAATCAAAGGTCCAGGTACCTACAGAATTTTTCCCTTCGCAGGCGAGGTACCCGCCAAAGACGAACATGCGATCCACATGCGCTATATATGCGATACCATCATAAGTATGACGGGCGTTTGGTTGCGTGTCATAGGCGATAGCCTCAACACAGTTTTTCGGATCTGCAGCAGGCAGTCCCGGTTCAGTGAAGCGTTCAACAGTGAATTTCTCCAGATTCAAGGCGTAGAGTTCGTTACCGTAGTAGTCAGCGTGTCCTCCCCCCCACAGGATGAGCCTGTTGCGTTTTGTATCAAATACTCCACTATTCCAGGCATCAATGATCGCTGCACATCCTGTCGATCCTCTGATCGAAGGCTCGGTCGCACACACGGGACGCAGCTTTGTATTGGGAAGCTCATACCATCCGGGGTCTGAGGGCAGACCTTGATCTAACACGCGTGGCGTTGTTACCTGTACTGATTCTGACTGACTCGTGGTCTTCCCTCTATCATCGTAGGCGACAGTCGTATACGCATAGGTCGTATATGGCGTAAGACCAGTGTCCGTATACGAAGCAGTCGTGGTCGTGGCAATTTCAGTGCTGTTGCGATACACCTTGTATCCCTTTACAGCACGGGCATTATCTGGTGCAGCCTGCCATGAGAGCTTGATCTGGGATGGAGAGACAGTAGTAGCCACGAGATTGCTGGGAGGGGAGAAAAACTCAGCCCCAGGGGAACCAACACCGAACTCATACCCACCTATGTCAACCGCTTTGCCTACAATCTTCCTCTCTTTCTTTCCCGCAGGATACACGTGCTGCCAGACAGGAGTCAAATCAACCCCATTGGCGGAATCTGGAACAATCCCCGCATCGATAGCAGGAGAGCCAGCAGTAAGATGATAGTTGAAGTTTGTACGATCCACGAATTCCGGGTTGTTCGTGACGAGATTATTCGGTGGCGTACTTGCTCCAGTCAAGACAGCCCCGTTACCAACGAACAAGTTGTTCACGACCTTCATAACTGCAGGGGGCCTCTTCACTTGGATGAAAGTGCCTGTCTGCAGATCATTTACAAATGTATTGTTGATTACATAGATCTCTTGCAAGGGATTCGTAGGACCTTCAAGAGCAAAAGCGACCAGAGTCGCATTCTCCGTAGCTCGACTTTGCTGGATAATATTCCCGATAATGTAAGATACACCCCCATTGGGAAGGTCAATATTATAGCTGGAATCCCCGTCAGCCTCGTCCGCGAGGCGGTTATAGAGAATGTAGTTCGTATGTGCACGGCTTTTGACAAGATGACCGATGTGCGCGTGATGCGAGTAGCTATAGCGCAGCGTGAAGCTGCGGACCTGACCGATATAGATATTGTGTGTCTGCCCTGAACGATCACCGTTCCAAGCAAACTCCGAATGCTCAACGAGGATATCGCTCTTGAGATTTACCCCGGTGAGAATACCCATTTGGTTGTGATGGAAGTAGCAGTGACGCACTGTTAGACCAGTCCCTTCTTGTCTAATACCTGCCCCATTAGTGTCAGGGACTTCTGCTCCGGAGAACTCAATGTTTTCTATGGTGGTATTATTGCCTTTGATAACCCATATACCCTTGCCCTGCGCATTGACACCATTTGCTTTAAGATGCGCTCTCCCTCCCACCCCGCGTATCGTGAGGTTATGGGCTTGCCAAATGGCTGCGTCCCTGGCGTAGACCACCGGGTCTAACTCAATAATATCACCATCCCGAGCAACGGCGGCAGCCTTGCTGGGTTTGGTATATTGTTTATCGGGCCCGACACGTAAGGTACGTGACGAAGGTATGACGTGGGGGGGCTCAGTCGTAGGGAGCGATTGTGCCATAGTGCTTTTGTTTGTCTGGCACGCCATTACTAAAACGCCTAAGCATAGAACGATCCACACTCTCCAATTCTTAAACATTGCGCTGTCCGATAGTCCTGGAGTCCGATGACTATTGTAGGTAGCCTTCGTTCCGGAGGTTGCCTGTAAGAGGCTGTTTGAAAAGTTTAGTTGCCGTGAGTCGACGCAGCCTCAGATGCGGTATCGAGAGGTAAATCATCGTCTCCCTACTCTTGGGCAACCATTTACAGTCCATACTCAAGCAGTGGGCCTGGCTGATTCATACCAACGTGTGTTCGACAAGTATTATTACCATCTTCTGATCAAGCAATAGTATACCCGCTTGCAAGCGACCCGTATCGGGGCTTCCTGTCTGACACGCTCATAGCCGAATTGTTCGAGCGCATCTCCGGCAATCTCGTCAAAGAGAATCTGGTCAGCAAGGGGCATCTCACGCTTCCACGCCAATACCTTCGTCTCGTCAGGAGCCGAGACCGAAGTCCTGTGCCATTGTAGGCTCTCGCTGGGCATCTCATGTGCGCCATCTTGATGGTAGTGCAGCATCTGCGCCTCGTACTGTTCCCCTAGGAAAGCACAGACTTTGCTGAGCGTTGCCTCTGGGCTCCGGACGAGGTCCTCGTAATGCACCTCAAGATAAGACGCCCAGATCATCTCTCCCATCTTGTGACCGAGCATCACTTTCCATCGCCAATCTGCAGCCACTCTGGGCGTGTGGCTCGAGCCCCAGGAAATACGGCGGTACGACAGTGCCACGTCTCGACCGTCACGTATGAGATGGATAATCTTGCAATGCGGGAACAGCCGCCATATCTGGTCGATCTCTGTGACATATGCCGGGGTTTTCACACCCCAGCGCACCTTCCCGCGTCTGCGGGCATACTGCTGGAATACCGCAGTAAGTAGATCACTATATGTCTCGATAGACTCTGCCAGAATTGCCTTGGGTTCCTGTATAATCTTGCCTTTTTTCGTCAATGGTTCTTCGGCGAGCGCCTGCAAGAGTTTTTCAGTATTGCTCTTGTTTTTCAGATCCCCATATTGGACCAAGTTGGAATACTGACAAAGAAATGCCGACTCAAAGGGCACCGCTATGCGTGAATGGCTATTCAGCATGAGTCGCAGCATGGTAGTACCGGAGCGCTGCGCTCCAACGACGAAGAAAGGCATATATTCGGCTGAGGCCATAGAGTTATCGTCCTATCAGGGGGCGTCTGACTTTTCCGCTGAATGGTCTCAGGGATTTCCCCTGAGGTTTTCCCAATGGGGCTTCATGAAAAATCTTCTCTCTCAATGCCTTATAGGTACTATCAAGCAGACGATCCCATGCGTCCGTGCTGGAAGTACTCGACAGGACATGCTTTAGCAGCACCAGCGAAGTTCGGGGCAGAATTGTTCGCTAGCAAGCCAACGAGCAGCCCGTATTGCAGCGCAATACGCTGAGCATTTCGTCTCAAACTTTCCAGGTGCTGATCTTTCAGCAATTCAAGGGAAGTTTGAATCGAAAAGGCTTTGCTACGCTATGATAAGAGGATAAGCACATCAATAGGACATAGCCTATTTTGAGGGGGTATGAAGTACCAGTGCCGTCTCCGCATCCTCGGCTACCGTAATGCCTGCCGCTTCTGTCATACGGGTCACTTTGAATAGGTCATTGTCGGTAATCGCGAGTTGTAAATCTACGTAGAACTGCCGATCCAGGATGTTCTGAGCTGGGCCTACCTATAATAACTAAACATCGTGTCGTACGGATTGTAGTCTGGCCCAAGCGCATCTAACATACGGTCGGCAAACCAGGGAGCCATGGGCATAACCTCAAAATAGTCATATGCCGTCAAGGGCTCAGGTAGAGGGACCAGAACTCGCTGGATATACTTCTTCTCCTGTACGAAGATGTCCCATTGCAGCCCATCTGCCAGAGCAAAGATCAATGGTTGCACTGTCAGGCTGCAGAAAGTTAATCGTCCAGTACGGTTCCAACCTGGTTTCCCCCTGGCGATAGGTCAGAAGATGGCCCGGCGGGAGTTTCTGTACCTCACGAAAGATAGTCTTTGGGGTCGAGATGGCATAGAAGACAACGACGTCGACAATGGAGGCTCTCATGCATGGCTAAGGCCACAGAGTGGCCGTGTACAACCATCGTGGCCACCCCTGCCAGGCAGCCGGGGAACCGCTGGGCACCTAGCCCTATTATTCCTAGACTCGCCTTGTACGTCTCACCGCATTCCGCTGGGCCAAGAGCCTAGACCATCGGTAGCAGGTGGGCCTCGCTTACCTGGCCGATATTTTCCTGCAAATCAATCCCACAAATGCCACTCACTGCTGCCTGCTCCTTGTGACCACCCCCGCCCGTGACGGCGCTCTTAGGGAGCACCGAAGCGTACTCATTCCCCCGATACCAGGGCTAGCGTTTTCTTGGCATTTGCCTGCCACAAAAAGCCGCGTTCAAAGATACTGTAGTGTGCTTTGCGACCGAGGGCAGCTCTTTGCTCTGGATCGTGCAGAAGCTTCCACAACGCTGCGCTCAAGCTATCTTTGTCCCCTACTTGGAATAGCAAGCCGGTCTCCCCGTCATCCAAGATCTCGCGGATGTTTGGCTGATCTGGAGCCACAATACATTTGCCTACGCCCATATACTCAAAAATCTTCATCGGGCAGGCGTACTCTGGTGCACTAGGTTGCACGGCAATATCCATAGCCGCGATGTGCTCTGCAACGTCTTGCTGCTCGACAGCACCAGTAAAGATGACAGCGGACTCCAAGCTATGGGAGATTACATAGTGGCGTAGCGCTGGACAGGCTGGTCCATCTCCTACCAGCAATAGACACACCCCATGCTCAGCCAACCGCATCTCATGCACAATCTCCAAGAGCATCTCGAGCCCATGCCAAGGTCGAAACCAGCCAACAAACCCAATCACGAGCTTGTCCTCTAGTTGGTAGCGCTTCCGGATGGCATCTCCAGAAATGCCCGGGTGAAACTTCTGGGGATCAATTCCATTGGGGACAACCACCATCTTCGCAGGCGGTACACCTTCCTGGACCAAAATGTCTTTCATCACGTGGGAGACAACGAACGTCCAAGTAGTATGTGAGCAAATCCACCGCTCCGAAAAAAGCGCCAGGCGCCGGAACGTCAATTTGCCAAGTTTGCTTTCTTCATGATACAGCGGGGCGTTGACCTCAAGCACGAGTGGAATCCCCCATCGTCGGCTCGCCCAGAGACCACAGAAGGTATTTAGAGCGTACCGCTCGTAGAGTAAAACTGGACGTTTTAATTTAATCATTTGTCCCAGACGGCGGTAGCCATGCAGGTTGTAAAGAAGGCTCATCAACTCATAGAACCATCTGGGCATCCAGTCGATGAACCACTTCCATCGGTTTCCACGGACCTTACGCTCACTCTCCTCATTCACTTCGACCAAGGCGACCATCTCGACGTCATGACCCAAGTCACGAAACGCTTTGATCATCTCGGAAATGTGAATGCCCTGGGCGTCTTCGGACTGCGTTCTGTGATGATAGAGAATCTTCATCGAGCGTAGACCACCGAGATGTTGAGAGACTATCCGATACGCAGGGCACACAAGGCGCTCAGGACCGGTGAATGGGCGGGCAACTTATCTGGGTGTGCAACCCTTATCACCTCACGCATCCGTTTGGCCGGGGCAGTTATGAGCCGGTATGTCGAGAATATGCAAAACTTTCAGGGGACTATTAGCTGGGAACATGGTCGTGCGCGGCCAACATCTTTACAATGCGTTCACCAGCATGGCCGTCCCAGCATTCTGGCCGGTTGGGTTGCACGGCTGGGGTGAGTTGACAGAAAGCATGCTGGATGATGGACGTCTTTTGTGTACCAGCGAGGACGTTCGTCCCATGCGTAATGGTGATTGGGCGCTCCGTATTGTGTCTCAAGGTCACTCATGGGAGCCCTCAGGCAGTCGGCTCCTGCTGCAGGCCTCCAGAATCTGTCAACACCAATTTGGCATGCGCCATCAGATAGAGAAAATCGAGATACCCAAGAGGCTCCAAGATACGAATAGGCGTCGGTTGTGTCCCGGCTTGTTCTTTGGTCTGTATGCACCCACATAGGCTGGAGCGGTTGAGCGCTGGAGCTGTTATAAAGGTTCAGGGCATCAATGATCGAAGCGATTTTCATACTATTCAGTGGGCCTTATGCTGATGTCCGTGAGCCAGTTCAGCGCATCGCTGTGGAACGGTTGTCGTAGACCGGGACGCCTTGTGCTGCCAACACGGTTTGGAACGTGTACAACACCGAGGATGCGACGCGCTCCCACGTCTGTTCCCTAGCGTATTGGACAATAGCATCGGATTGCCATGATTTCTGTAGAGCGGCAGCAATCCCCGCAGCTAGGTCCCGCTCACTCCGCTTCGTTAAAATGCCGAGTGTGTCAGAACAAATGATCTCCGGGATACCCCAAATGTCCGTAGCAACGACTGGAGTTCCACTGGCTAGGGCTTCTAGCACAACATTTGGCCAACCCTCCCTACTACTGGCCAGACAAAAAAGATCGGCTGCGCTGTACCAGAAGTATAATTCCTGGTGGGGAATAGCACCTGCTAAATACACATGCTCCCCAAGCCCGAGTGAATCAATTAATTGTTCTAATTCTCTTCTGGAGCTTCCCTCCCCTACAATGACCAGATAGAGATCTCGTTCGTGCCATTCTTCAAAGAGGAGTTTGAGCGCCTTGATCAATAGATCGAATCCCTTCCGCGGAATCAATCCACCTACCGAAAGAAGGATCCGCTTGTTGAGCGGAAGGCGCAATTTCCTACGTGCTTCCTCTTTTGAAAACGGGTGAAACTTTTTGGTATCTACACCGTTTGGGATAACAGTTATCTTCTCTTCAGGAATTCGTAATTGTATCATAGCGTCCTTCAACGCTTGACAAACAGCAATAACTCTGTCTGCCTTGTTGATGGTATATTGCAGGAAGCGCCGAATCAGTGGAAACTTCGCGAAAAGGCTAATATCACTACCACGCGCAGAAACCACAACAGGCTTTTTGAAAAAACTTCCAAGCAACACCGCTACAAATCCATCCGGATACACATAATGCGCATCAATAATATCAAACGCAAAATCCCTCTGAAGCTTTTTTATACATGGTAGGACAGACAAAAACATAAGCAAGCCATGGAAAGCCATGCTGACTTTAGGAATCATGAAATACCGTGGATGATATACTTCAAGTCCCTCTATGACTTCTCGCGGCGTAATCTGAGAAAATCCTGACCTATGGCCAAGCTTGATAGGGGGAAAATATGGAACTGGAGCCACAACTTTAACACTGCATCCCTCGATCTGGGCAAATGTGGTCATCCGCTCTTTGACAAAAACACCATGATGGGGCCACACATTGTTGGGATAGAGTGACGTAAAAACAAGGACGTTCATGATGCTGCCTCTCGGAAGGTAAGCGATCACAGGGGGGCTCTCCTATAGAGATGCAGGGTACCTCCCCGCTCTTTTTGGCTGACGCTCCGCACATTTTGTGGTACAGATCTACTCACGCCACGTGAGGAGCCGCTATGGTGCCGCCACCCAATACACCAGAAGCTATGCCCGCAGGGCTGGATAGTGCCCCCGCCGATTGGCAACAGACGCCCCCGAGTGTCCAGACGCTGGTTGTGGCATTGCTGCAGCGTCTCGAAGCCGTCGAAGCACGGCTCAAGCAGGATTCCACCACATCGCAGCGTCCGCCCTCGACAGACTCGCCGTATACAAAGGCACGCAAGCCTTCCGGAGACGCTCCGCCGCGCAAAGCGGGGGGGCAACCCGGCCATCCTGGCCATCGGCAGGCGCTCTTGGCCCCGACCGAGACGCGGATACTCACACCGCCACAGTGCGCCTGCGGGCATACAGCCTGGACGGTGACGCGCCCCTACCATACGCATCAAGTGCTTGAGTTGCCCGCCATCCAGATGGAGGTGACGCATTGGGTGTTGCAGGAAGCCTGGTGTCCCATGTGTGCGCAGTGGACCAAGGCGCCGGTTCCCCCTGAGCATACCGCCGGGTATGGTCCACGGTTGACCGCCCTCGTTGGGGAAATCGCTGGAACCCACGGCACCGGGCGCCGCACGATCCAGACCTTTTGTGCCTCGGTCCTCCAGGTCCCGCTGAGCCTGGGAGCCATCCAGAAGATGCTCGATCGGGTGGCGCATGCCATCGAGCCGCACTATCAGGCCATTGCAAGCCAAGCCCGCCGGGCTCCGGTCAATTACATTGATGAAACCTCGTGGTTTCTCACCAACACCCTGCACTGGTTGTGGGTCATGGCGAATGAGACTGTGGCTTTCTATATGATCCACCCGCACCGCTCCAAAGTCGCCTTTGCCGCTCTCATCGAGGAGTGGGCCGGGCTCCTCGTCAGCGATGGCTATGGGGTCTACCAAACCTGGGTGACCCAGCGCCAAACGTGTCTGGCGCATCTCATCCGGACGGCACGGGGTCTGGCGGAACGCTCGTCCCCCGACCTGGCCGCCTGCGGGGCGTGGGCGTTGGCGGAACTCCAGCGCCTCTGTCATATGGCCACCGCCCCGCCAACAGGGGGCGAGTGGCGTGCGTGGTATGCGCGGCTCTGCCGCCTGATTGACCAGTATCATGACCGCCCGGACGACGCGGGCCGGTTCGCCCGCCGCCGCCTGCGCGAGATGGATTCACTCTGGGTGTTCCTGACCCAGCAGGGCGTAGAACCGACGAACAACCGGGCCGAACGTGCCTTACGGTTTGGCGTCCTCTGGCGCAAGCGCTCCCAGGGCACGGCCAGTGACAAGGGCAACCGATGGGTAGAACGCATCTTATCCCTCAAGGAAACCTGCCGTCTGCAGGCCCGGTCGACATACATGGTCCTGGTCGAGGCCGTCAGTAGTCTGTTCACCGGCCGACAGCCGGAACTTGCCTGGATCGGCCAAAAGTAACTGCCTTGCCCCCCTGTGATCGCTTACCTCGGAAGACTCCTACCGCATAAATCTCTGACACCAACACTCCAGCATCAGGAGAGCCCAGAGATATGGGGCATAATCCCGCATGCCACGTTGATGGTGTTCCCACCAGCGCCGGATCACGTCCAGGTTATAGAAGTTCCCGACATAGGCGTCCTTAGCCAGGATACGCTCCTCAAATGTGCTCTTTAAATCACCTCGGAACCATTGGGCTAAAGGGATGGAAAAGCCCATTTTGGACCGGTACAGGATGTTAGAAGGTAGTAGTCCTCCTAGAGACTTCTTCAAGATGTATTTGCCTTCCCCGTGTCGCAATTTGTAAGCAGCAGGAATACACGCGGCATACTCCATGACTTCATGATCCAGGAGTGGTACACGCACTTCCAAGGAGTGCGCCATACTGGCCCGGTCCACCTTGGTCAGGATATCATCCACCAGATAGGTTTTGATATCCACATATTGGATCCGCGACAGAGCGTCCCACCCTTGGGAACGGTCAAAGTAGGGCTGCAGGACAGAGAAGGCATCGTAATCGTGCAACGCTCTTTTGAGCGACTCTCTGTAGAGCAGGCTCTTCATCGCCGGGGTAAACCAGCTCATGGTCTGGTAATACGCCCGCTCAGGAGATAGGGACAGATTCGTCAGGAGCGTTTTACCGCGGAAGATACGTGGCAGCCAATCGACCTTGGGGTACAGGTATCCTAGAGTCCCAAAAAGGGACCGACGCAGCTTAGCGGGAAGTATGGTGCGCAGGCGGTTTTCGAAAACGTCAAAGCGGTAGCGCCGGTAGCCCGCGAAATTCTCATCGCCCCCATCGCCAGAAAGGCATACTGTGACATGTTCTCGTGCCACTTGGGAGACATAATACGTTGGCACCATCGAAGAGTCAGCGAAGGGTTCATCAAAGTGCCATACCAGGGCGTCCAGGATCTTGGCGGCGTCGGCAACAACTGTACGCTCATGGGCACGCGTCTGAAAGCCCTGTGCCACCTCCCTGGCATAAGGCAGCTCATCAAAATCCGCTTCACGAAATCCGATAGAAGCCGTATTGACGGGCTGATCTAATAAACCAGCCATGATCCCGACCACTGCACTCGAATCTACTCCCCCTGAAAGGAACGCTCCCAAGGGCACTTCGCTCATCAGATGTATGGCCACGGTCTCCCGGAGCTTTTCCAGGAGCCCCATAGCGTAATCCGCTTCTCGCAAACCATCTTTGGGCTCGAAATCAAGATCCCAGTATTCCCGCTCTACGACTCCACGGGCCGACACGGTTAAAGTGTACCCTGGGCGGAGCTTCCGTATCTTCTGAAAAATCGTCTTGGGTCCCGGAATGTACAGGTATGTTAGGTAATCATCCAACGCCTGGGGGTCGAGCGTTTTCTCCACGCTGGGGTCTTGCAGAATCGCCTTAATCTCGGAAGCAAACAGAAATTTTTGCCCATCCCAATAGTAATAGAGAGGCTTAATTCCTACCCGATCGCGTGCCAAGAAGAGTTGCTTTTTGACCCCATCCCAAATGGCAAAAGCGAACATCCCTCGCAGATGCTGCACACACGCCTCGCCGTATTCCTCGTAGGCACGCAGGATGACTTCTGTATCACCTTGTGTTGTGAAGTGGTGCCCCCGCTGCAGCAGGGTATCACGCACGGTCTTGAAGTTGTAAATCTCCCCGTTAAAAACAATCGCCCTCGTCTTGTCCAGACTCAAGATCGGCTGCCGACTTCCCTCCACGTCAATAATACTCAAGCGTCGGTGCCCGAGACCGAGTGCACCATGCACATAGAAACCATCGTCGTCTGGTCCACGATGGCTCAACACAGAGGTCATACGCCTGAGTTGCTCTGGGGCAACAGCATGAGCAGGCTGCGTATACAAAATACCAGTTATGCCACACATACGTGAACTCTTGCCTCTGGTCCTCTGCACACCTCACAGGGACGACAGTGAACGCCTCATCCTACGACGGTCTTAGGCACCGGCGCCTTATCCCACAGGTATCTGGGGCTCATCCAGGAACATACGGAACCACATCTCTAACACGATTAAGCACCAGATCCACGCGCTGTAATCCCGCTGCCCTGTAGCATGATGCTGGAGCAGGCGTTGCAGCGTCCGCGGGCGAAAATAGCCTCTGGCGAGTGCCCTAGGATCGAGCAAGAGGTCCTCTGCAGCACCACGCAGTTCTTTCTGAAACCAACGGTCTTTCGGCAGCGCGAAGCCCTGTTTACGCTTGGTCAGTACAGAGTCAGGCAGGATACGGCCGCAGAATTTGCGCAAAATGTATTTGCTCACCCGGTCCCGTAGTTTCAGGGTGGCCGGTAGGGTGGCCATGTATTCCACCAACGTGACATCGAGCAGCGGCGAACGGACCTCCAAAGAATTCGCCATGCTCATGCGATCGACTTTGGTCAGAATATCAGCCGGCAGGTATTGCAGCGTGTCCACATATTGGTAGCAACTGATGGGATCGAGATGCGCAGCCTGCCGCAGCAGGCGTTGGGCCGATGCGTGGGGTTGACTCATGTGCAGGTGCGCCTGAAAGTCAGGGCTGTAGAGTTTCTCCTGGATATACGGATAGATGCCCAACCCGGAAGGCAGGGCGTCTGCTGCTAACCCTCCCATAGCATACAGATAGTTCCAGCCTGGCCAGGTGAACGGCATCGCCGCTGTCAAGGGGTTGATGATGCCGTGTTTCATCCAGCTCGGGAGCCGTGCCATACGTCGGTAACGCTGGAGTTCCTGGTAGCGTGTATATCCAGCAAAAACTTCATCGCCACCGTCACCAGAGAGTGCCACAGTGACATGCTGGCGCGCTGCCTGACATACGTAGTAGGTAGGCACTGCCGAGGAATCGCCAAAGGGCTCGTCAAGATGCCACACGAGGCGGGGCAGGATATCGAACGCGGCAGGCTTCACGATCATCTCATGATGATCCGTCCCGAGATAGTGCGCCACGACACGTGCATCCTCGAGTTCGGAGTATGCCGCTTCCTCAAAACCTATCGTAAAGGTTTGCACCGGTCGATCAGACAACTGCGCCATGAGGGCAACGACGACACTGGAGTCGATACCACCGCTTAAAAAGGCTCCTAAAGGCACATCGCTCAGCATACGACGCTTGACCGCCTGGGAGAGCAGGTCCCCCAAGTGCTCCACCACTGCTTCCTCATCTGGCGGCTCCGCAGTTGGCTGGAAGGTAAAATCCCAATACGAGCGGCATGTGACCTGCCCGTCGCGTACCACCAGCACGTGTGCTGGTGGTACGCGATAGATACCATCGATGATGGTCTGCTCACTCACGATATAGCTATAGGTGAGATACTCATGCAGGGCAGACAGATTGACCGTACGCTCAATTCCACCATACGCTAGCAACGACTTGAGTTCAGAGCCAAACAGGAAGGTCTGCGTCTTCTGCGTGTAGAACAGAGGCTTTTTGCCGAAACGGTCCCTGGCCAGGACCAACTGGTGCGTGCGCCGGTCCCAGAACGCACAGGCAAACATGCCATTAATCTTCGGGAACGCCTCAAGCCCGTAGTAGAGATAGAGGGCCAGAAGCACCTCGGTGTCTGAGCGCGTGCGAAACACGTAGCCTTTCTGCTCAAGCTCCACTTTGAGATCCGGGTAGTTATAGATCTCGCCGTTGAACACGAGGCAGACCTGACCATCAGGGCTTTCCATGGGCTGCTGGCCAGACACGAGATCAATGATGCTCAACCGTCGATGGGCGAAGCTCACAGGGCCAGAATGATAGAACCCTTGCTCATCTGGGCCACGATGCGCCAGCACTTCAGCCATGCGCTGCAAGCCTTCGCGCGAGGGGCGGCGATCGGCCTCAAATACCAAGACACCGGCAATACCACACATAGTTCACCTCTGAGAGGTCTGCGCAACGCCAACCTTGTGGTGCGAGCGTGTGCCCTGTAAAACAGCATCGTACACCGCCAGGTAGCTATGCACCATCGCTGCCATACTAAAGTGGCTTTCCACCCGCTGACGCCCAGCCCGCCCATGGCATACTGCTAAATCACGGTCGCGGCTATAAACCCAAATAGCTGTGGCCATCGCCACAGGATCAGCCGGCGGTACGAGTTGTCCTGTATGCCCCTCTTGCACCAGTTCTGGATTGCCACCGACCCGGGTTGCCACCACGGGCAACCCACTCGCCATCGCCTCTAGAATAGTATTGGAGATCCCTTCACGCAGCGAAGGTAACACAAAGACGTCCAGGGCACGCATGATGTCAGGACCGTCCTGCCGCTCTCCTGGCAACCACGCGAGTGACTCGGCACTAGCTGTGTGTAACAACTGCCTTGCTGCCTCGCGTAATGGTCCATCACCAATGATGACGAGTCGGAGCCACGCACGCGCCTGTGGTACAGTCGACAACATATGGAGAAAGGCACGGACAAGCGTGAGTTGATCTTTGACTACATGCATACGGCCGACCGTCCCCACAACCAGGGTGTCTTGGGAAGCAAAACCCTCTGGCCCCAGAGGCGGACGGGGGCCGACACGTGGGATAAAACGCTGCATGTCGACGCCGTTGTAGATCTGCGTAACGCGCCGGCGGTCAGCCCCCACCGTGTGTACGAGCCACTCTGCCAGGTCCACGCTCACCGCAATGTAGTGCTGCACAAACGGTTTTATCGCTCGACGCAGCAGGTTATATTTGATATTTGTGCCATCTAAATCGTAGATATCACGTCCATGCTCGCCATGGACACGTCCCGGGATCCTCGCTAAGGCTGCTAACACCAAGTGCTCCAACCCCGAGAGGTTGCGCGTATGGACAAGAGCTGGACGTAAATGGCGCAGCACCCGCCACAGACGCACGTACACACCCAGATCATGCCCCTCCTTCTTATGGAGGGCAATAATCGGTACGCGCTTATCCCGAATACGCTCTCGGAAATCGGTATAGTCGGTGAGGCACACGATCGCATGGCGATACTGTGCGGGAGGCATGCTGTTAATCAAGTTCACCAGCCCATTTTCCAAACCGCCTACCGCAAGCCGATGAATGATATGCACAACGAGAGGGGGTTGCACATGCCCCGCCTGTATAGTGTGAGACATCGTCACCCCGGCATCAGGACATACGACCGCGTCCATACCAACACATGCCTCCCTTACGCAGTGGCTTGTGCAACAACCATCTCACGTAACAGTGCTTCCAGGCGTGCGTTGTGTTCGTCCCACTGGTGGTGCTCCTGCACGTAGCGTCGGGCCTGTAATCCACATTGGTGTCGCAAGGCGTGGTCCTCAAGCAGGGTCACGAGTGCGTGTGCGAAAGCGCGCGGACTCTCCGCCATACGTACCCCATCTGTCGTGGTCGCCCACGTGCCTTGCAGCGCCGCGGGAGTCCCCACGACTGGCAGCCCCATAGCCATGGCTTCCAGAATCTTGTTTTGTACTCCGCGCGCGATGCGTAGAGGGGCCACCGCCACCCGCGCCCGTACCAGGTAAGGACGGACGTCAGACACAGCGCCAGTGACGATCACATTAGGCTGGCGGCTTAATTGTCGTACCTGCTGGGTAGGATTCCGGCCAACAATATAGAACTGCACCGCCGGCACCACCTCGCGTACTAATGGAAAAATCTCATGGCAAAAATAGTTCACCGCATCAACATTCGGAAAATAATCCATCATCCCGGTGAACACCAGGGCGGGTGGCTCAGTCACGGTCCCTCTATGTGGGGGGGGCGTAAAATACTCGAGATCGACACCATTTGGAATGACAGAAATCGGCCGATCAGGCACGTGTTCTTGGAGAATCTGGGCCTCACGATCGGTCACGAGAATAGTATGATCAAAGACGCGGGCGACTTCGACCTCGTGCCGGGCAAGGCGACGCGCCTCTAAGCGATACACCCAGGACAGCATCCAAGAATGATAGTCGGCAAACAGCCGCCATTTTTCGGAATCGACATCCACGAAGTCTATCACCTTCGGTATTCCAGATACCTGCTGGACATAGACGGTCATAGCCGACGAGAACACGACAATCCTGTCAACCCGCTCTACGGCGAGGCGCTGCCTCACCTTGCTTGCGAGGGCGGAAGAATAAAAAGACGCTACCGAGAGAGGTTGGTTGGTACACAGCGCTCGTAAGGCCAGCAGCTTGGCACCGATTTTCGGCCTATAGACCATATCAATGGAAGCACAATACCGCTCCAACGCTTCGACGTGTTGGAGATCCTCCGCATCATCAACTAGACAAGCCAAGTGGATAGTGTGTCGGGTAGCGAGGTAGCGCAGCTGATGGAAGGCCCGGATCTTTTCTCCTTTGTTGGGTGGATACGGGAGCCGATGGCATATGTAGAGGATGTTCATGGAAAGAACCGTACGAGCTTAGGCCCAAGCCATTGCGTACACCATAGCGGCAGGCGTTTCCACACCTCAATAGGCAAGGCGAATTTGGAGTCCAGAGGATTGATATTCGGTAGCGTTTTCTGTCGGACCAGGTAGTATTGATATGGCAGCGGCGCAGGTTCAAAGCCCCAGTGACGTTTAAAATCATACGCGCCCGTGCCTTGCTTGCTGCGGCCAAAATCGAAGAGACGATAGCCTTGCTCGGCAGCATAACACATGAGCTGCCAATACATGAAATCATTTACAGCATATGGCAATGCCTCCTGCAACGCCCCTCCGTAATATGGTAATACCTGATCCCGAAAAAAGAAGGTCATCACCCCTGCGACCATTTCGGTGTTATGAAACACGGCCAAGATACGACAGGCAGAACCGAACTCGCGCAAAAAATCGGCAAAGAGGTTGCGGGGATACACTGGGGTGCCCAGGCGCTGCACACTATGAGCGTAAATCTGGTAGAATCTTTCGAGAAATTCCTCGCCACCAACCAGAGCACGCAGGCCGTATTTGTCCCCCTGCCGAATCATACGTCGCTGTTTGCGCGGGATAGCAGCCATATTCTTTTCTGGATCACCGTCGATTTCCCGGCGGAAAGTGACATAGAGCTCTTTCTGCGGCAAATCCTGCAATGGCTCTGTCTGGCGTAGCTCCAGGTAGCGCACCTGCAACTGTTGGGCAAGTGCCTGGGCATGGTGGAGCAAGACATCACGTGAGCCTGTGTCATCCGCACAGATCCCTCCATAGACCGCCAGAGGCGCTGATACCAACGCCTGTCCAAAGGGCAAATGTCGCACGAGGAAAAGTGGTAGCACGCCAGTGATGCGTCCGTTGCATCGCGCCGCACAGGAGAAAGAGCGGTACGCGAACGTCTTCTCCACCACACGCTGCCATCCTGTCAGGTGGAAGAACGTTGCCGGCGTATGGTGCATAACATAGGCGTCCCACTCATCGGCGGCTGGGGTATGGTCTATGTGAATCTCAGACTGCTTCTCACCATAGGTCTCGGCAGCTTCTAAGTTTTTGTCCCATGCAGCGACACTTTGGTCATCACTGGCTCTTTGCTTACTCATACACGTTGTATATCCTTACGACTGAAGTATGCTGAGAGAGATTTGCTGCACCGATGGTGGTTTCGAAGATAGGCAAATCTAAAATTTTTCATGTTCAAACATGGTCGACACCCGCACCATAACGCGTAATGACGCTGTCGATGATACCAGTGGTCGATACCCCAGACACATAGGGCACGATACGTACCTCGCCACCATAGGCTTCTACTTCCTTTCTGCCTACCACGGTGTCGAGAGTATAATCCCCACCTTTGACGAGAATATGCGGTCGCAAGAATTCGATAAGCGCCAATGGTGTTGCTGCGCTGAAAATCGTGACGTAGTCTACGCATGCGAGAGCCGCCAATAGACGTGCCCTGTCGTCCTGGGGGAGCAAGGGCCGTTTCTCACCTTTCAACAGGCGTACCGCAGCATCATCATTAAGCGCTACAACGAGACATTCTCCCATAGCCCGCGCCTGCTGGAGGTATTGAATATGTCCCACATGCAAGAGGTCAAAACATCCATTCGTGAAAACGATACGCTCTCCCTGCTGGCGACGATGCTGCAAGGCGACAGCTAACTCGCTACGCTGCAGCACTTTGCGCTGGCCGAAGGCATCCCCAGCGCGGAGCGTCGTCCGTAGCTCCTCTGGGAGGACCGTAGTAGTCCCCAGCTTGCCGACGACAATACCAGCAGCGACATTTGCCAGATAGGCAGCATCGACCAATGGGAGACCACATAGTACTGCCATGCTGAAGGTCGCAATGACAGTATCTCCGGCGCCGGTCACATCGAAAACCTCTCGGGCTCGGGTAGGGATATGGACTGGCGCATGCGGGGGATGAAACAGGGTCATGCCATCCTTGCCACGGGTCACGAGCAGGGCCCGTGCCTGGCTCTGTTGCAAGAGCCTCTCCACCGCTAACGTTAAGGCTCCCTCATCACTCACCATGATCCCACTGGCTCGTTCGACCTCCTCAAGATTAGGGGTTAATACCGTTGCTCCACGGTAGCGTGAAACGTCTTGCGCTTTGGGATCGAGAAAGATCGGAT
>WNFT01001411.1_pt1 | contig 20296 bp, 20 predicted proteins | sample 5400191 | NCBI WGS metagenome assembly WNFT01 (sample SAMN13153359, study PRJNA577476) | soil metagenome | isolation source: 80 cm saprolite under Madrone tree | place: USA:California | collected 2016-06-14 | reverse complement strand
CGCTGCACATGCAGTGCCTGGTGAACAGCCTCACGCACCTCAACAAAGTCGAAGAGGGCGACTCCAGCATGAACGTCTGGTGGCTCGGCCCCTTCCAGTTGACCGCCTGGGGCGAGAACTGGCACAAAAATCATCACACCCACGCCGGCTCCGCGCGCCTCGGCCTTCGCTGGTATCAGACCGACATCGGCTGGTACTTCATCTGGATGCTGGAAGCCGTCGGCCTCGCTCATTCCGTCAAGCGCCCCCGCACTTCGTAATCGGCCGGGCGGATCGCTGCAGCTCTGATTGTTTTTCTTGCATGTACGCGCAAAAATTCAACGTCAACGTGATCATCCGCGGCGAAACCCGCGCTTGTCCGCTCGAATGGCTCGATCAATTTTGCATGCGCAATTTCACCAACTCCGCCGACTTTGATGACACGCTCCCCATCGCCGCCGGCAAAGTCGAAGCCAGCTTCCGCCTCACTCCGGAACGCTTCGCCGAAGGCCTGGGGGCGTGGCTCACGCAACGCGGCAAAGGCGAAGGCCACCCCGTCCTCGTGCAAGTCACCCGCGAATAATACTTCTGGAATCTTTCGAATTTAGGCGAGAAAGAAATCTTCACCGAAAAGGAATGAATTTTTCTACGCTGCGGAGTCGCGTTTCTCGCCGCGAAGCGCAGCGCGAATCTGCGGCAACGCGGCCAGCGCCGCGGCTTCGCCCGCCGCAACCATCTCCGGTGTTTTCGTGAAATCGTCCCACACAAACTGCTTCACATCCGGCTCGATGATGATGTCCGCCTGGGTGCGCCACGCCAGATCCGAATGCCGCTGCAGGATGTTGAACGCGCGGCTGAGGACATCGGTGAACGTGCGAGGCTGCTCGACGTTGCCAGCTTCGAGATAAACGGCGATAACCAGGTCCGCGCCAAGAAGCAGAGTGCCTTCGATGGGCACCGGCGCGGTCAAGAATCCGTCGACGAGTGTCCGTCCATCGTACTGGATGGGCACAAAAAGGCCGGGGTAGGCGCAGGAAGCGCGAATCACCGGCGCGAGCGGCCCGTGGGAATAGTAGACGGATACTCCTGCATTAATATCCGTAGTTGCGACAGCGAGGGGCGTCTGCAATTCTTCAAACGTTTTTACGGAAGCGAAACGCGCCAGATATTTTTCCATACGCTGATTGGTGGCCAGGCCCAGCCAGGACGGCGTCCAGCGTCCAAAATCCGCGAAAGTCGTGAGGGCGCCAATTTGTTGCATCTCTTCCAGCGATGCGCCGGCGCAGTACCCGGCGCCGATCAACGCGCCAACACTCGTGCCGGCCACGCAATCGATGGGGATGCCTGCTTCGCTAAGGACGCGGAGCACGCCGATGTGCGCGATCCCGCGCGCGAAACCGCCGGCGAGCGCGAGCCCGACGCGCGGGCGCCGATCCGGCTCCATCTCCTCGCCGAAGGCAAACGAATGAAGCTTGTCCTTTGCAGTGCGCAGCCATCCGAGCGGGCCGGTGGCTTTCTCGTTTTCCGCCATCTCTCTATTCTAGCGCCAGGACCGGAGTTCGAACGGGTGTTTGACGGCAGCATGCCGGTTTTGTAACCTGTCCATCCATTCGAATTGCGTAAGAAGGCGTGCCATGAAACGTCGCATCGAAAAAGCAGTGGTGCTGGGCGCAGGAACGATGGGCTCGCGGATCGCGGCGCACTTCGCGAACGCCGGCCTGCCGTGCATCTTGCTGGACATCGTGCCGCCGAATCTGCCGGCCGGGGCTCCGGCCGCGGAGCGCAACAAGATTGTGCGCGCGGGACTGGAAGCGGCGAAAAAATCGAAGCCTGCGGCATTTTTTAGAGCGTCGCTTGCGGAAAAAATCGCGATTGGAAATTTTGAAGATGATCTTGCGCGTTGCGCGGAAGCGGACTGGATCATCGAAGTGGTCGCGGAAAATCTGGAAATCAAAAGGAACTTGCTGGCGCGCGTGGCGCAGTTTCGAAAGCCCGGCGCGATAGTTACCACGAATACCTCGGGATTGCCGGTTTATCTGATCGCCGAGGGCATGAGCGAAGAATTCCAGCAGCATTGGGCGGGAACGCATTTTTTCAACCCTCCACGTTATCTCAAATTGGTCGAAGTCATTCCGGGGCCGAAGACTTCGAGCGATGTGGTCGAGGCGTTGAGCGATTTTTGCGACAAAAGGCTCGGCAAAGGCGTGGTGATCGCGAAGGACACACCGAATTTCATCGCCAACCGCATCGGAACTTTTTCGATGCTCAACGCGTTGCGGCTGATGGGAGCGCTGGGAATGACCGTGGAAGAAGTGGATGCATGCACCGGCCCGGCGGTGGGCTGGCCAAAATCGGCGACGTTTCGAACGGCGGATATCGTCGGCCTCGACGTGCTGGTGCACGTGGTGAAAAACATTTATGAAACGGCGCCGGATGATGAATCGCGCGAAAGGTACAAAGTGCCTGCACTCGTGGAAGAAATGGTCAAGCGAGGATGGCTGGGCGACAAGACGGGCCAGGGCTTTTATAAAAAGGTGAAGGGCGAAGGCGAAAAGGAAATCTTGACGCTCGACATCAATACTATGGAGTACCGCCCGCGCCAGAAGGCGAGATTCGCGTCGCTCGAGATGGGGAAAGCCATCGAGGATACGCGCGAGCGGCTGCGCGCGCTGATCGGGCCGGTGCTGGAAGGGCAGAAAGGCGACAAGGCGCAGCAGTTTTTGTGGGGCGGACTTTCCGAGACGTGTCTCTACGCGGTGCGGCGCGTGCCGGAAATTTCCGACCATATCGAGGACGTCGATCGCGCCATGCGCTGGGGATTTGGCTGGGAATTGGGGCCGTTCGAAATCATGGATGCGATCGGCGTGAAAGCGTTCGCGGCGCAAGTGCAGAAGGAAGGGCGCACGCTGCCGCCCGTGATTGAAAGAGTGCTGGCAAGCGGCCGCAAAGGCTTTTACGAATCGGAAAAAGGCACAACGACGGTCTTCGATCTTGGCACCGGCGCGGCCAAGAAAGTGGAAGAGCCGAAAGGCGTCATTATTCTGAAATCGCTGAAGGAGGCCGGGCGCGAAGTGGAGCGCAATCCCGGCGCGAGCCTGATCGATCTCGGCGATGGCGTAGCATGCGTGGAGTTTCACGCGAAGATGAATGCCATCGGCGCCGACCTGATCGCCATGATTCACAAAGGACTGAAGCGCCTGGAGACGGATTTCGATGCGATGGTGATTGCGAATCAAGCGGCGAATTTTTCCGTTGGTGCAAACCTGATGCTCGTCCTGGTTGGAGCTCAGGAGCAGGAATGGGACGAACTGCACATAGCGGTGAAGCAGTTCCAGAACATCAACCTGGCCATCAAATACGCGCCGAAGCCCGTGGTGGTGGCGCCGCAGGGAATGGCGCTGGGCGGCGGCTGCGAAGTAAGCCTGCACGGAGCAAAAATTCAGGCCGCCGCGGAAGCGTACCTCGGCTTGGTCGAAGCTGGCGTCGGCTTGATTCCAGGCGGCGGCGGTTCGAAGGAGATGCTTATCCGCGCCAATGAACACGCGGCGGGCGGTGAAGATTTGGATCTATTTCACGCGCTGAAGCCGGTGTTCGAAACCATCGCCATGGCGAAAGTGGGCACGAGCGCCGAAGAATGCCGCGAGCTGGGCTATCTGCGCCGCGAGGATGGCGTCTCCATGAACCGTGACCGGCTGGTGGCGGACGCGAAGGAAGCGGCGCTCGCGCTGGTTCGCGGCGGGCACAAGCCGCTGGCCGCGAGCTGGCAGGAAGGCACGCAGACCACGCAGATCAAAGTGCTGGGCGAGCAGTTCCTCGCGGCAGCAAAACTGGCGATTCACATGATGCTGCGCGGCGGATACGCTTCGGAGTATGACGCCCACGTAGGCCGCAAGCTCGCGAACATCCTCGCGGGCGGACCGCTGACCTCCCCGCAGATGGTCAGCGAACAATACGTTCTCGACCTCGAACGCGAAGCCTTCGTCTCGCTCTGCGGCGAGAAGAAAACGCAAGAGCGCATCGCTCACACGCTGAAGACCGGCAAACCCCTGCGCAATTAAGTGCAAAGGCATTGCCGGCCGGATCCGGTTTTCCTTTCGCGACAAGTCGGGTTGCGCCGGCCACGCTGTCCCCTCCCTTAGCGTATTAAAACGTATTGCTATAGCGAATCCATTCGATATATTCTGTGTAACCTTCGGAGGTGCGCTTTGCAGAGGCTGCTGGCGCCGCGGGAAGCGGCGAACATTCTGGGCATCAGCTATCCCACGTTGAAGCAGTGGATCTACCACGGAAAGATCAGGTCCGTGAAGACCCCGGGCGGGCACCATCGCGTTCCGGAGAGCGAGATCGACCGCATGATCCCGAAAAAACTGGAACGCGGCGGCATCGAAACGCGGCGCGGGAATTTCCGCAAGATCAGCGGGCGCAATCAGCTGATCGGGCGTGTGCTGGAAGTGAAGTACAGCGGCCTGCTGGCGCAGATCCGGCTCGCCATCGGCGAGCAGCACATTACGGCAATTATCACCGCTGATGCGGCCAAGGAGATGCGGCTGAAAGCCGGAGAACGCGCATCGGCGCTGATCAAGTCAACAGAAGTGATGATCTTAAGAGTGTGATGGAAGGGAAAGAAGGAATTTAACACAGAGGACGCAGAAGGAAGAGCACAGAGGACACGGAGACGTGGGGGCGAGCATGAGGACGGCGGCTCTAAGCTTTATTGGTTTGATTCTGGCTTGCGCCGCCACGCGTGGAGCGAGCGCACAAGGGGAAGAGCTGAACGTAGCGGCAGCGGCGGACTTGAAATTCGCGATCGGAGAGCTGGCGGCGAACTTTGAAAAGCAAACGGGAAACAAGGTGAATGTGACGTACGGATCGAGCGGTAATGTTTTCTCGCAGATACAAAATGGGGCGCCTTTCGACCTGTTTTTTTCGGCGGATGTGGAGTACGCGAAGAAACTGGAAGCGGGCGGACTAGCGGAGCCGGGAACGCTGTACAACTATGCGGTGGGACGAATCGTGATTTGGATGCCGCAGGGCGTAAAGGTCGACTTGAATGCACAAGGCATGAACGCTTTGCTGGGTGCCGTGATTCAGAAAATCGCGATTGCGAATCCGGTGCACGCGCCATATGGAAGGGCGGCGGTGGCGGCGATCAAGAAATCCGGGATTTACGAAAAGGTGGAACCCAAGCTGGTGTATGGCGAGAACATTTCGCAAGCGGCGCAGTTCGTGCAGTCGGGGAATGCGCAGGCAGGGATCATCGCGTTGTCGCTGGCGATTTCCCCGGCGATGAAAGATTCGGGAAAGATGTGGCTGATCCCCACGGAGCTGCACTCGCCGATTGAGCAGGCTGCGGTGGTGGTGAAGAATTCGCGGAAGAAAGAAGCGGCGAAGGCCTTCCTCGAATACGTAAAAAGCGCCGCGGGGAAAGCGGTGATGGAGAAGTATGGTTTCACCGCGCCGCCTGCCGGCGAAGTGAAGGGGAAGTCGGCTTGATGGCGGGGCCGTTGCTGCTTTCGCTGAAGCTTGCATCGGTGGTTGCGATGCTGTTGCTCGTCGTGGGAGTCCCGGCGGCATACTGGCTGGCATTTTCGAGGTGGCGAGGAAAATTTCTGGTGGAGTCGGTGGTGGCGCTGCCGCTGGTGTTGCCGCCGACCGTGCTCGGATTTTATGTGCTGGTGGCGATGGGGCCGCGCGGTCCATTGGGAAAACTGTGGATCGCTTTTTTTGGGCATGGATTGGCGTTTACGTTTGGCGGGCTGGTGCTGGCGTCGGTGCTCTACAGCTTGCCGTTTACCGTGCAACCTTTGACCGCTGCGTTTGAAAGTGTGGATCGAAAGCTGCTGGACGCGTCGGCAGTTTTAGGAGCGGGAAAGTTGCGGACTTTTTGGCGAGTGATTTTGCCGCTGTCGATCCCCGGAGTGGTTACCGCCGTGGTGCTGAGCTTCGCGCACACGATGGGAGAATTCGGCGTAGTGCTGATGGTGGGCGGGAACCTGGCCGGCGTGACGCGAACGGCGTCCATCACGGTGTATGACGATGTTCAGGCGCTCGACTACGCAGCGGCGAATCAGACGGCGCTGGTGCTGCTGCTGATTTCGTTCGCCGTTCTGTGCGCCGTGTATGGAATGAACCGGCGAGTGTGGAAGCTGTGGCCAGCGAGTTGAAGCCGGGCGCGTTGATCGCAAGAATCCGCGCGTCGCGGCGGAACAAGAAATCCCCTCCGTTTGTTCTGGATCTTTCCGTGGAGGTTCCTGCCGGGATCACTATCCTGTTTGGGCCATCGGGCGCGGGAAAGTCGACGCTGCTGGATTGCATCGCGGGCCTGGTGCGTCCGGAGGAAGGAAGGATTGCGCTGGGAGAAAAGACTTTGTTCGATGCGGAGACGCGCGTGGAGTTGCCGCCGCAACAGCGCAAGATGGGCTACTTGTTTCAGTCGGCAGCGCTGTTTCCGCATATGAGCGTGGAAGAAAACGTTGCGTATGGGCTGGATAAAGTGCCCGCGAACGTCAGGCAGGAGCAAGTCCGGGAGATTCTGGAGGCGTTTCGCGTGGAAGCCTTGCGGGCCCGAAAGCCCGGAGAAATCTCTGGAGGCGAAGGGCAGAGAGTAGCGCTGGCGCGATCGTTGGTGACCGGGCCGCGCGCGTTGCTGTTGGACGAACCGTTGACGGGGCTGGACGCGGGGCTGAAGTCCGCGATTGTGGACGACTTGCGCGCGTGGAACGCGGCGAAGCGGATTCCGATTCTCTACGTGACGCACAGCCGGGAGGAAGTGGATGCTCTCGGTGAGCGTGTGATTGCGCTGGAGAACGGACGCGTTGTTAGCTCTGGTGCGCCGATGGATGTGCTGGACGCGCCACGCCGCAAGCGGCTCGCGCAAGCCGCCGGGTTTGAGAATTTGCTGGCCGGCACGGTTCTTGATTTGCGCGAAGCCGACGGAGTCATGCGCGTGAGGCTGGGAGAAACCGCGTGCGAAATCGAAGTGCCGCTAGGCTACGCAGCGGTGGGCAACCGCGTGCGAGTGGCGATCCGGGCGGGAGACATTTTGCTGGCGACGGAGGAGCCGCGCGGATTGAGCGCACGCAACGTGATTGCGGGGCAAATCACTTTGCTGGAACGACGCGGCACGATGGTGATCGCGCGGGTGAATTGCGGCGTAATGTTTTTGGCGCATATCACGCCAGGGGCAGTACGCTCACTGGAACTGACGGCGGGGCGGAAAGTCTGGCTCGTGCTGAAAACACATTCCTGCCATGCGGTGGACTAGCAGAAATTTTGCGAATTCAGATCTCTTCAGGGTTTTGGCTTCGGCGCGGCAGGAGCAGCCGCTTTGGGCGCGACTGGACGTGAGAACCGCACTTGGCCGGCTTCGAGACCGGTGTCTTTCGGCGTTGCATGAATGACGACGAAGTCGCCCGTAGCGAGGTCGGCAAGCTTTGCGGGCTTGTCCTGGTTGTTGTTTCGCTCGAGGTAGACAGTCGAAGCCGCCAGTTTCACTTCGACGGATTTGCCGTCTTTCATTTTCACCACGAGCGAATCGGGGTTCGTTTTCTCGACCGTGCCGACCACGTGCACTTTGCCACCGTGAGCAGAGACGCTGCCCGCGGCCAGCGCGAGCAGCAACAGAATGGAGATCCAGCGAATCCTCACGCCATCCTCCCGGGGAAACTATAGCCTAGCATTCATCACCTCACCGCGGATGCTGATTCTGTGATTCACGCTTGGGCTTCGGTGTTGCCCCGTTCAAGAAACTGTTTTCTTCCTGTTCCTCGGTGCGCTCGTCCGGCCCTTTGGGATTGTAACGCTCCATTTCAACGCGTTCCGCCGCGGTGAGGTGCGGCAGGTGACGAATGAAGTGGACCAGCTTCCAGCTCTCCAGTGCACCGCCGTGCTCCTCTGGATTCGCGAAAGCCGGCATGCCGGTAAAGCGCACGCCATTCTCGATAATCCAGAAGAGCTCGCCGTCTGTGAGGTTTTGCGTTTCCGGCAGGCGCAGATCGGGCGGCCGCGGATAAAGCCCCTTGCCGTACAGGGTCTGGCCGCTTCCGTCATTGTCGTGGCAGACCGCGCAATGATCCGCGAAGTGCAACCGCGCAGTGCGCAAGTCCTCTTCGGAAGCGATGACCGGGTTTTGGGCGGATCGGGCGTTTGCGGGGATTGCGAGACGATGAGCATTGCGCGCAATCGCGGCTTCCAGCTTACTCGGAGTGGCTCTAGAACTCACGCCATCATGGAGAAGGGATGCGGCAATAGCAACTACGACGCCCACGACCGCAACACCGACTATTAGAAGAATGGAGCCCCGTCTCATCGTCTCGAGCAGCTATGGTAATGGATGAGAGTCCCACGGGCCAGCCCCGGATTTCCCTGCCGTCGCGCGAGCACTCGAGAGGCCTCCTCTGGTACGATACGCAGGAAATGGCAACGCGCATGAGCAACGACGTCGTTTCGGCGGCCCTTGAGGCATGCCCCGCGGAATTGCGCGAATGCCTGCAGGCAGCGATGGGCGGAGCGGAGCTAACATTCGAACAAGGGCTCCAGCTGGCCACTGCGGAAGGCGTAGCTCTGGAAGCCTTGCTGGCCGTCGCGGATCAGCTCCGGCGAGAAACCGCTGGCGACGCGATCACCTACGTCGTCAATCGCAACATTAATTTCACGAATGTATGTTTCGTGGGCTGCAGTTTTTGCGGATTTGGCCGCGGACCCGGCGCTGCCGATGCCTATTCACTCTCGTTCGAAGAAATGGTGCGCCGGGCCCGCGAAGCCTGGGACCGCGGCGCCACGGAAGTTTGCATCCAGGGCGGCTTGCCGCGAGACCTCGACGGCTTTTTCTATCGCGACCTTTTGCGGGCCGTCAAGCGCGCGAATCCGGAGATGCACGTGCACGCCTTCTCTCCGATGGAGATCGACTACGGCGTGATGAAGACCGGGATGCCGCTGCGCGAGTACCTGCAAATGATGAAGGACGAAGGCCTGGGAAGCATCCCCGGAACCGCCGCCGAAATTCTGGACGATCGCGTGAGAAAGGAACTAAGTCCCAACAAGCTGCCCGCGCGTCGCTGGGTCGAAATCATCACCACCGCGCATGAGCTTGGCATACCCACTACATCCACGATGATGTACGGCCACGTCGAAGAGCCCGCCGATTGGGTGCGCCATATTCTTCTTTTGCGTGCAATTCAGAAGCGCACCGGCGGCTTCACGGAATTCGTGCCGCTCGGCTTCATCCATGAAAATACTCGTCTGTACCGTCACGGCGGCGCGCGGCCCGGCGCCAAGCGAGATGAACATTTGCGGGTCCACGCGCTCGCGCGCGTGCTGCTCCACGGCGCGATCGAGAATCTGCAAGTCTCCTGGGTCAAGCTGGGATTCGAAACGTCGCTCGCGTGCTTGCAAGCCGGCGCCAACGATTTCAGCGGAACGTTGATGGAAGAAAGCATTTCGAAAGCCGCTGGCGCGACGTTCGGTGAGTTCGTCTCGCCGGAAGAATTTCGCGCAAAGATTCGCTCGATAGGCCGCATACCGGCGGAACGCACGACGACTTACAAGATTCGGCGGACGTTCGAAAGCGAGGCAGACGCGCAGTCCGTTGACGCGCGGCTGCCCACGCTGGGCACGCATCACGCCGCCTACACCGAAGGCGCTTACTGAGCGATTCCCATGCGTGCACTTCTCCTTCCCGTCAAGGATTTGACCAACGCCAAGAAACGGCTCATCGGCGTGTTGACGCCCGGGGAACGCTTCGGCTTGGCCCAGGCGATGCTGGTGGACACGATGCACGCCGTGAGAAGCGTGCGCCGGGCGGACAAAATCTTCGTCGTGACCAATTACGTGCCGGCGATGCGCCTGGCCACCGAAAACGGCTGGGAGATTTTGCCCGAAGAGCGCCAGATTTCCGAAAGCGATTCCGTGGATGCCGCCTCCAGGATTTGCGAAGCTTGGGGAGTGCGCGCGGTGCTTCGCGTTCCGCTGGATCTTCCGCTGATCCAACCCGATGACATCGATGAACTTCTTGCGCTGGAATTCGAATCGCCCGCTCTGGTCATCGTGCCCTCAAGGGACGGCACGGGAACCAATGCAATCCTGCGTACGCCGCCGACGCTCTTTCCTTCGCATTTTGGAAACGGCAGCTTTGCGAAGCATCTCTCCGAAGCAGACAAAGCCGGCGCGCGCGTGATGGTGCGCCGCAACGCGCGCCTGGAGATGGACGTAGACGACGAATGCGATCTGCGCGCCTTGCTGGAACACGATTTGGGCGCGACGGAAACGGCGCGCTGGCTGGACCAGAGCGGCGTCGCCGCCCGGCTTCGTTCGAACGCGGAAATACTCAATAAAATGGCAGCAAGAACCTGACGAATGGAAGCGCGATGAAGCAAAAAGTTTATCCAAGCCTCGATGCAGCCGTCGCCGATGTTCCCGATGGCGCCCGAATCATGTTCGGCGGATTCGGCGGCGCGGGCTTTCCGAACAATCTGATTCAGGCACTCGCGCGCAAAGGGACAAAAAACATCACGGCAATCAGCAACAACTGCGGCACGCGCGAAGGCGAGCTCGGCTTGATGTTCAAGAACAATCAAGTCAAGCACGTCATCGCGTCATTCCCCGGGCCGCACGCCAATCATTTTCAGGACCGCTACGCCGCAAAAGAAGTGACCCTGGAACTCGTGCCTCAGGGAATCCTCTGCGAACGCATGCGCGCCGCTGCTGCCGGCCTGACCGGTTTTTACACCACCGTTGGCGTCGGCACCGAAGTTGCCGCAGGAAAAGAAGAGCGCGTGATCGCCGGGGAGCGCTGCATCCTGGAAATGCCCATCCACGCGGACTACGCGTTCATCAAGGCGCAGAAAGCTGACGCGCTGGGCAACTTGACCTACCGCCTCGCCGCCAGAAACTTCAATCCCATCATGGCCATGGCCGCGAAAACCACGATCGTGGAAGCGGAAGAAATTGTTCCAGTGGGCTCGATCGATCCGGAAAATGTGATTACGCCCGCGATTTTCGTGCACCGCATCGTGCAGGCGAAAGGACTCCATTATGCCGGGTGACGCCAGCCAGGGAAAAGCAGTGCCGGTAAAACCGCGGCTCACTCGCGAGCAAATCGCTCAGCGAGCCGCGCGGGAATTGACGGACGGGGCCTACGTCAATCTCGGCTGGGGAATTCCCAATCTCATCGCCGAGTATTTGCCGAAGGGTATCACCGTCCATTTTCACAGCGAAAACGGAATTCTCGGCATGGGCCCGCGCGCCAAACCCGGCGAGGAGGATTTCGATCAGGTGGACGCGATGAAAGTTCCCGTGACCCTGATTCCTGGCGCATCATTCTTTCATCAGGCCGACGCGCATCTCATGACGCGCGGCGGTCATCTCGACGTCGCCGTGCTCGGCGGGTTTCAAGTTTCGGAGAAGGGCGACCTGGCCAACTGGAAAATTCCCGGCGCAAAAGGTTCCGGCGGCATCGGCGGTGCGATGGACATCGCCGCCGGCGCAAAGACCCTGATCGTCTGCATGGAACACACCACGAAAGACGGCGCGTCCAAAATCGTGAAGCAGTGCACCTATCCGCTCACTGGGCTCGCCTGCGTGGACGTTATCGTGACCGATCTCGCGGTCATCGACGTGAAGCCCGAGGGCTTGGTCCTCCGAGAAGTCGCGCCCGGATGGACCGCGGAGGAGGTTCAAAAAGCTACCGGCGCGCCGTTAATCGCCAAGAGCCGTGTAGCGGAAATAACTTTTGTTTGATCGTGCAAGGAGGAACGAGATGAGCCAGGTGATTCCGGAAACACACAAAGACTTACTGGAGAAGCCCGCTTTCGGAAATCTTGGGACGCTGATGAAGGACGGCAGCCCGCAAGTCACGCCCGTCTGGGTGGACTACGACGGAAAATTCGTGCGCGTCAATTCCGCGAAGGGCCGCGTGAAAGACAAGAACATGCGCCGCGATCCGCGTGTTTCCGTTTCGCTGCAGGATCCCGCGAACCCCTATCGTTATCTGGAAATCCGCGGGAAAGTCGTGGAAGTCACCGAGAACGGCGCGGACGATCACATCAACAAGCTCTCCAAAAAATATCTCGGAAATCCCGTATATCCCTTCCGGAAGCCGGGCGAAGTCCGTGTCATTTACAAGATCGAGCCCGAAAAAGTCAGTTCGATGGGATAGCGAGGCTTTTCCTGCGCGGAGCCCAACCGGCCCTGACTCGGCGCTCCTGGGCTAACCGCTAAAGCCCAATAACCAAAAACCGCACTTACAATCGTGCCGCAACCCGCGCCGCCGTGCGCCCGTCCGACGTGCGAATCACCAGCACTACGCGATCCGTCAGCGGCACGCCCGCGCTGGGAATCGTGAATTCCAGAAACCACCGGTAGCGTTTTGCCAAATCCTCTTTGCTCTCCATGTTGTAGGGCTCGATGGGCTCGGCGGTTGCAGTTCCTTGCTTGAGATTTTCGATGTGTCGCAGCTCCAGATTGCGCTTCCAGTAGAACGAGAAACGCAACGCGAGCATCATCTCTTTCGTCAGATACTGGCGCGGGCCGGGCTTTTCCAATTGGCCGGGGCACGGAAAATCGAGCATCACCAGCGAAATGATAAGCTCCTGGGGAAACTCTGTTACAACCTCCCGTCCGCGCTGGTAATGCGTTCCATGCTCGTCATCGATACGTTTGAGTCCGTCGAAAAAGTGCGGCGCGGTGGCGCGCCCGGAAACGCGAAAGCACGTGATTTCCGACAGGCTGCCGTCTGTCTCAAAAAAGACGCCGCCGTCGAAATTCATCACGTCTTTCCGGACGGACTTTTCTTTTTTTCCGGGTTTTTGCCGTTCCTGATTCGCGGTCGCAACGGGAACCAGCATCAGAAGCGCGAATAGAACGACGGAAACTGCTGTTTGCAAGAAGCGGCCCATTCCCATCTTTCTGAGGATTTCAGTGTACCCCGGTCGCTTCTGCCTTGAGCAAAAACGTGATGCCGTCCGTTGCATACAAAGATTCTCCGCCATCGCTTTTTTGCGGCGGCACTTTCCCGGCGCGAACGGCTTGAATTGCGGTAACAAGCTTTGGAAGAACATCGGGATTCGCGACCGGAACGTTATGTGCGCCAAGCACAAGCTTCAACTGCGGCGCCAGCTTCGCCAGTTTCTTTACCGACGCCTCGTACGCATCGAGATCCGTTTCCGGCCGAAAGAGCCAGATCGGAGCGGGATAATACGTGTCGCCTGTGAACAGCAACCCGTTTTCCCGGTCGAGCAGCGCGATGGCGTCCGGTGTGTGACCCGGCACCGAAAGAATCTCCAGCGTGCGGCCGCCGAGATTGATCTTGAAGCCGTCACCAATCGTTCTTGAAATCTTCCACGGTTTTGTGACGTACGTCCTGGCATCGAATCCCTTGGGCAAATTGCCGCAAATCTGATCCGGCGTGACTTCCGCCTGGGCGTCTTCGCGCGGGCCTCGCGCATTGGTCCGCGTGAACTCGGTATCCATCCCATAGACGAAAGCGAACTGCCAGTTGCCGCCGACGTGGTCGTTGTGCGTATGAGAATTCACGACGACGACCGGGCGCGATGTCAGCTGCGTGGTTACCCTGCGAATGTTGGCGATACCCATTCCGGTGTCGAAGAGAACCGCTTGCTTGTGACCGACAATGAGATAGGAGATGACTTCCTCCGCCTGATGCGGCTCGTAAATTGCAAATACGCCCGGCGCGGCCTTGTACACCTCGAACCATGGATCGCTCTCGAGAACGCGCTGCAACGCCTTGTACTCCGGCCGCGGAAGCGCCCGGCACCACTCCGGAGTGCCGTTGCTTTGAGCCGCCAGCAAGAGCGGCATGAAGCAGGCCAGGAATAGCGACACCAGTGCTTTGCCAAAATGCACGTTTCCTCCAAGTCTTGCGCTAGCGTCTGGAGCCGGGGGCACCATGGTATAGCCGCAAGTGGCGGCGAGCAAATGGCGGAAGGAAATTGCGAACAGCTCCCGGGACTATTTGCCGTACTTTTCGTAGAACTTGTTGGTGAACAGCTCGTCCGGATCGTAAATCCGCTTGGCCGCAAAAAATTCATCCACGCGCGGGTACGCTTTGCGAAGCTGTTCCTGCGAATAGAAGAGCTGGTAGGGAAGATAGTAGGTGCCGTCGAGCCCGAGTGCGAGATCAATCAGGTCGGTCGTCGTCTTCTGCAGAATCCGGCCCTCGCGCTCGTTGAATTTCTGATTGAAGTACAGCACATAGGCAAACATGTCCTGTTTCGCGTAATTCAGTGTGGTGATTTCGTCTTTGCGCACGATTCGAATCGTCACGTTGATGAGATTCGCGCCATTGCCCTTCACGATGCTTCGCAAACCGTCCACGAACTGCGGCATCTTGTCGTGCGGAATGAAATATTCCTGCAGGATGTCGGTGTCCCGCAGTCGATTGTTCAAATAATCCATCGAATCGTACATTTCCTGGTTGCGGGAGACCAGGCAGCCCTCTTCCCGGCTCATCGCTTCGTTGCGCGAAAGGCAGTTGTGCAGTCGCGGCTCTCCATATTTTTCCATCGTCCAGCGGAAGCGCCGCCCGGTGTCGCCGGTCTTCGAAAAATTGATGATGAACCGGTCGAGCCACACGTAGCGCGGCAGCTTCAGCGGGACCAGGGGCACATCCGTGTGCGTTTTTTCATAGGTATGAATCGCTGTCTCCGCCAGGAACGTGGAAGGCGACATCGAGAGCCGGCCGTAGGCCAGCCCGATATTCGGGTTTCCTTCGACGTTTTTCTCGTAATAGCTTGCAAAATCTTTGTAATCCAGGTAGTGCGTCTTCCAGAGGTACATCTCGTTGTCCACCACGTCCAGGTCCACGTCGAGAATAATCCCCATCAAACCGTAGCCGCCGAGCGCATGATGAAAAAGCTCGGCATTTTCCGTTGGGCTGCATTGCTTGATGTCGCCATTGCTTAGCAGGATGCGGAAAGACCGCACCGTCGGCGCAACTTGTCCCGGATTGTGCGCGATGCCGTGTGCGTTGACGCTCAGCGTCCCGCCCACCGTGAATATATTGATGGATTGCATGGCCTTGACCGCCAGCCCGTATTGGTCCAGGTACAGCTGCAACTGTTTCCACGTGGCGCCCGTCTGCACGTTGAGAATTTTGTGCTCTTTGTCCAGGCGGACCTGATGGAATCCGCGCATGTCTAGAACGAGTCCGTCCTTCACGAACGTATGCCCGCCCATGCTGTGCCGCGAACCGGCAGCGGTCACTTTCAATTTGTGATCCCGCGCAAATTGCAAGGCGTTCTGAATATCTTGCACGGTCGTGACTTTGACGATGCCGTAGACCGCGGTCTTATTCAGGTAGCTCGCATCATTGATATAGCCGCCCACCTGTTCGAACGGCACCTGGGCTACAGGTGGAACTTGCAAGACCAGCGTGGTCGGCTTGGTTTGATCGGCGTTCGGCGGATAAACGAAGTTGGATTCCTTATCTTTTGCGGGGGCGGCGGAGTAATCGAAGAATTTTTTCGCGGCCACGACCAGCAGCGAGGCCACCAGCAGCAGCACGATCAGCCAGCGTCTTCGGCGGGAAGGGAAAGTTTTGTTTTGCATGTTTCCGCCGAAGCGGTTGCTTTCCCGGCAAGTATAGAGTAACTATGCTCCGTCTGAACTGCTCGAGAGCTTACTATGCCTAAACAAATAGCAACAATTCAAAAGTGTGCCTGGGGATTTGCCGCACTCTTTCTCGGCGTCTACTTGCTGGACTACGTTCCCGGAATCATGGACGCGAATGGGCTGATGTTCGGCCTCTTCCACATGACGCGGATCGTGGACCTCGGGCACCTCGGTGCTGGAGCGCTCGGCGTGATCGGCGCGCTCACTTCGGCGCGCGGCGCGCGAATTTATTTTTATGTATTGGGAACTTGGTATTTGATCGATGTGGCCGTCTATTTCTACACCCACCTGAATCAAATCTCTTTGAAGCCCAATATTCTCGTCAACCTGCCGCACATCCTCATTTTCATCGCGGCCTTCTGGATCGCCGCCAAGGTGAGCCGCAATCCTGCGGAGGCCTGAGCCCGCAATGCGCGAAGGGCTAAAGCGCTTCTTCAAGCGAAGGGTCCTGCCGTTTTTCCTGATCCTGTTTGGAGCATTCGTTTTATTCGTCGCGGCCTTTTGGCTGAAGTGTGCATTCGTCAAGCCCGCAGTCGGACCTCTTTCCGTGTTTGCACAGCACGGAAACGCTGCACCTGATATCGGTGACAAAAATCGTAGGCCGCTTGAGGACTCCTATTTTTCCTATCCCGAGTGGTACATCGTTTGGAGTTACGAAGAGCGCGCGCAGTACCTGCCTAAGAATCTGCCGAGCGGCTTTCCGTACTTTGCTTCGATTGGCCAATATTGGCGCTCGTATTGTTTCATCTGCGGGCTGACGCAAAGCCGCCATCAATTCAATTTTGGTGATCACCTGAGTTCGTTCGTGCTCGGCGGCAGCTTCGCGCTCGAATACGCAATTCGCGGCGCGTACGAGCAAACCATCGGGCGCCTCAGCGAATGGACCAGCTCGCATGAACTCGTCGAAGAAGACGCCTACGCGGCGCGCGTGGCGCGCGAATACGCCGATTTCGTTTACATCCGTCCGTTCTACGAATTCCATTTTGCGCATGCGCTGAAGCAGCTTTGGAAAGAGACACCGCTCTGGGGCAAGCATCCCATTCGAAGGTGGGAGCGAAAATTCATCCTCAGCGTGGACTACGGCATCGAAGCGATTTACGCCGGGGCCATGGAAATAGCCAGCCACCTCACTTACGGGGCCGAATCGGCCGGCACCTATACGTGGATCGAGAACGCGCCGGAAACGCTTTTTCGGGAATTTCCGAGCGTAAAAAAAGTAAAAGACCTCAGCTCGCAATCATCTGTGGTGATCGTTCCGCGCTATCAGGAATTCACCGATCTGGCCATTAAGCTGGCGAATCGTGATGTGCATTTCAATCAAATCGCCGGCAACGACGAAATCATGCTGACCGTGGTTGCTCCTAAAACCTGGAACTACGATTTGCCCGCGAACGAAGCCACCCTGCTCTTCACCGAGAACTTCCTGACGCAGCCCCAGGTGAAGCGATTCGCGCTCGAATGTCCGGTGCGTTCCCTGCATTCCGTGCTGACCCATCTTGCCGTCCGCGGTGTCAAAATCGAGCATATCTACGACTACTGAAGCGCTGGCACCCCCTAATTCTCTACGGAACAAAAAACAAGGCGCTGCCGTATCTACTGGCAGCAGTCCATCCCTAAGAATAGGTGTCCCTCGGGGGTATCCGATGACCAACTTCTGGCAAGACATCCGGTACGCATTTCGCATGCTTTCGAATAGCCGCGGATTCGCTTTGATCGCTATTCTGACGCTCGCCCTGGGGATCGGCGCGAATACCGCGCTCTTTTCCGTCGTGAACGGCGTGCTGCTGAATCCGCTGCCGTTTTCGATTCCCGACGAACTCTACGCCGTCTATGTGAAAACTGCGGCGTTTGAGCAAAGCTCGATTTCCTATCCGAATTTCCTCGACTGGCAGAAGCAAAACCATTCTTTTTCGAACCTAAGCGCTTTCCGATCCGACGACTACAATTTGACCGGCGCAGGCGAACCGGAGCGGCTGCACGCGCACATGATATCCGCGGAATTTTTCCCCACCCTTGGCCTCAATCTCTTGCTGGGCCGGAATTTTCGCCCTGAAGAAGATCGGGCGGGCGCGGGCCCCGTGGCGATTCTTGGCGATGGTTTGTGGAAGCGCAAATTTGCCTCGTCGCTGGAGGTTCTCGGAAAAAACATCACGCTCAACGGCAAGTCCTACACGATCGTCGGTGTAGCCCAGGCACGCATTCCGGGGATCAGTCCTTCGGACGTCTATGTCCCTATCGGCCAGTGGGCCGATCCGACGTTTCTCGACCGCCGCATTAGCATGGGCATGAACTCGATCGGTCGCCTCAAGCCCGGCGTCACATTCGCTCAGGCGCGCGCGGACATGGACTCCGTCGCGCAAAATCTTGCGGCGGCCTATCCGGAAGCCGACAAAGGTCTCGGGATCACCCTGATCCCGCTGAAGACGGACGTGGTCGGCGACGTTCGCGGAATCTTGCTCGTGCTGCTGGGCGCGGTTGGCTTTGTTCTCCTGATCGCCTGCGCCAATGTTGGTAATCTCTTGCTCGCCCGTTCGACCGGGCGCACGCGCGAGTTTGCGATTCGCTCGGCGCTCGGGGCCAGCCCCGCGCGCGTCATCCGCCAGTTGCTCACCGAGAGCGTAATCCTTGGCATCGCCGGTGGCGCGATCGGCTTGCTTCTCGCGAAGCTGGCGATGCGCGCCATACTCACCGGATTGGCGGACGCGCTTCCGCGCACCGACGAAATCGCGCTCGATTCGCACGTCCTGCTTTTCACGGCCGGCATTTCCATTCTCACAGGCATCGTTTTCGGACTCGCGCCCGCGATCAAAATGTTGCGGCCACGATTGAGCGAGACGCTGAAGGAAGGCGGACGCGGTTCAAGCGGCGCACGCCATCGCACCCAAAGCGTTTTCGTCGTCGTCGAAATGGCCATGGCGCTGGTTCTCTTGGTCGGCGCGGGGCTCATGGTTCGAAGCCTCGCCGCGCTCTGGGGAATCAATCCCGGCTTCGATCCGCACAACGCGCTGTCGTTCGCAACTTCTCTGACTTCTGATCCCTCCGTGACGCCGGGCCAGTTGCGTTCGAAATACCGCGAAAGCCTGGGGCAATTCGAAAGCGTCCCCGGAGTGGAATCCGTCGCTATGATCGGCGGCTCGCTCCCCATGACCGGCGATTCCGAAGTCCCGTTCTGGCTCGAAGGCCAGGCACCGCCGGCGAACCAAAACGATATGACGTTTGCTCTTTTCTATCTCGTGACGCCGCCTTATCAGCGAGCCATGCGGATTCCTCTTCAGCGCGGACGTTTCTTCAGCGATCGCGACGACGAGCATTCGCGGGCCGTCGCGGTGATTGACGCTACGTTTGCGCGCAAATATTTTCCGAACGTTGATCCCGTTGGAAAGCGCATCAACGTCGGGCTGCTCGATATCCAGCCGGAAATCATCGGCGTTGTGGGCCACGTCGAGCACTGGGGCCTTGGCGCCAAAGGGCACGATACTTTGCAGTCGCAACTTTATTTGTCGGTCTGGCAGGTGCCGGACCGGTTCTGGCCGCTCCTTTCCAGCGGCTCCGGATACGTCGCACGCACGACGGCTTCTCCGCTCGGCGTCGTGAGTGCGATTCGCGAAGCCGCGGCAAAAGCGGATCCCAGTTCCGTCGTTTTCGGCGCCCGGCCGCTGCAGGAAATTGTTGCCAATTCCATCGCGACACAGCGGCTGGCGATGATACTTCTCAGCGTTTTTTCCGTGCTGGCGCTGGTGCTTTCCGCGATCGGAATTTACGGCGTGATTTCCTATCTTACCGGGCAGCGCACGCATGAGATCGGTATTCGTGTGGCGCTCGGCGCGTCGAGCAGCGATGTGCTGCGCATGGTGCTCGGCGAAGGAATGAAAATCACGCTCATCGGTGTGGCCATCGGACTCGCCGCAGCGCTCGGATTGACGCGGCTGATTGCGAAATTAATTTACGGCGTCGGCGCTTCCGATCCCCTCACGTTTGTGGGCGTCGCCGTACTTCTGACGGGCGTCGCGCTGCTCGCTTGCTACATTCCGGCCCGGCGCGCGATGCGCGTGGACCCGATGATCGCTCTGCGCTACGAGTAAGTCATGGTCCCCAGGGGCCCACAACGAAGGATGAAAATGGAATCGAGTTGCGATAGCGTTGCGGATAGCCACGTGGCGACAGAGGCCGAGCTACTCTGGAGCGAGCAGAGCCCGCCTACGAGTATGGCTGGGACGCTGAGAAGCACAACGAATTGTAGCCTCCGGAAGTTGCGGAGAGCACGCGTAGGAGATTTTCGCTTTTCGAAGCGTCCAGCGCCGCGCGGTGGAAAGGAGTCGCGCGATGGAAGTTGTCTATCCGTGCTGTTGTGGTTTGGACGTACATAAGAAGAGTATTACCGCATGTGTGTTGTGGGCCGCGGCCAAGGGGAAGAGCCGTAAAGAGAAGAAGCGCTTCGGGACATTCACTCACGATCTGCTTCAGTTGGCCGATTGGCTGCAAGAATGTGAGGTAACCCATGTGGCCATGGAGTCCACCGGAGTGTACTGGAAGCCGGTGTGGAACATTCTTGCGGAGCAGTTCGAGGTGTTGCTGGTGAATGCCCAGCACATCAAAGCCGTGCCGGGCCGGAAGACCGACCAGAAAGACAGCGAGTGGATCGCGGATTTGCTGCAGCACGGATTGCTGCGCGGGAGTTTCGTGCCCCCGC
>WNFT01001472.1_pt1 | contig 20302 bp, 16 predicted proteins | sample 5400191 | NCBI WGS metagenome assembly WNFT01 (sample SAMN13153359, study PRJNA577476) | soil metagenome | isolation source: 80 cm saprolite under Madrone tree | place: USA:California | collected 2016-06-14 | reverse complement strand
CAGGGCGTTTGGCTTTTTAACCGCACCGACAATGGAGACGTGGCGCCGCGCTGGATCATTTCGGGTCCCAAAACCGGGCTCGGCGTCGTGTTCGGTACACGGAAAGTCATCTTTTCTCCGCAGGGCAAGAAGATTATCGCCACGGGACGAAGGGGAGGGACGCCCACAGGAGAACTCTTCAGCCGGGCTCCGGGCTCGCAGCCGTTTATTGGAATCTGGAACTATGGAGACACCGGCGACGTGGCTCCCTGGGCCATCATGCCGGATACTGCCGCCTACTCCATGGACCTGAATGCTGCCGCGAAGGAATTGATAACGGTAGACCGCGGGAAACTCGTCGTCTACAGGATACCGGAGTTGTTTCAATAAACGACACTTCACTGTAGCGGCGGTCTATGACCGCCGGCTGGAGATTGGCCATTTGGAACCGAATAAAAAAGGAGGGCTTCGCCAGCATCTATAAGGTGGCTTCGCAACATTGATCGACCACCCCGTCTGCGCCGGCTAAGGAGGCTTCGCCGCATTTATTGATGGCGCAGCCACCCCTCCTAATCTAGGAGGGGGAATTCAGAGTCACGTTTCGTGTGCATGACCACTCGCGCAACGAAGTGCAAAAATTGGAGACGCCAATGCGGACACCATTGCTCACAACCTCCGAAAAAATGGCCAATCTCCAGGCGGCGGTCTATGACCGCCGGATTGTCGGCGGTCATAGACCGCCGCTACAGTCACTTCTGCTACTTTTTCTGCGAGTCGACGAGCTTTTTGTACGCGGCCGCTTCCGTTGGGGAGCAGATCATCTCCATCAAGTCGGCGTCGGCCGGCACCAGTTTCAGCGGGAGCTTATTGCGCGGCGTCCAGGTTTGGGTATACGCCGTCGGATCGTCGATCGTGACGGTGAGCTCCAGCGTGTCGCGGTCTCGGCGATGGTACTGTTCCTGGACGCGCATATCGGCGCTGTGCGGATTGCCCGCATTGTCGAGCCAGGTCCTGTCGTCCATCCCGATCGTCTCCACCACGAAGGTGTAGTCGTCTTGCCATCGGCCAACCGAGTATCCGTACCAGCGCGGATCCGGATTTCTGGGAAGCGCTCGCCCGTCAGTCCATATGACGCGCCACCTCTTCTCGAACATGTAGAGCATCAGGACCTGATTCGGCGTCTGCACGATCTGCACGGGCCGCAGCTCGTACAAGAGGAGGCGCGGAAAGCCGGCGGGATCACACATGATCGACAGCGGGTCGTTGATGAACTCTTCGGTCACCGCTCTGGGCCCGTTTCCCGGCTTGATATCCTTGAGCCTCTCCTGGGCCCAGGGCGTGAAGGGAGACGCCACGTGCCCGGGTCCTGCGACTCCCCCAGGGCCCGCGTCCCAGGTGCCGGTCAGATCCCGTGGCGGCGCTGGAGCTGGTTTGCCCTCCGGCGATTCAAAGGCGCTCCGGGGCAATCCGGAGCTGTTCCAGGTTTGCGCGAGCGTGACGCCGGATAGACACATCAGTGCCGCCACTAAGGGAACGAAAGAGACGACGAAGCGTCTTGGCATGTTGAAAGTCCTCCGCTTCAGGCTGTCACTTCGCCGGCAACGGGTCCGGGGCGGTTACCCCAGTCGCCAGTAACACCCGGCCATCGGCAAAATAGACGGTTCTCACGCGCCCGATGGGTGCGCCGTTCTTGACGCCCTGCAAGGTCAACGTCACGACGTCTCCGGACTTGAATGAGGTTCGCGTCCACCCGAGCGCGCTCATGGTCGTCGGATTCTGGGTTTCGACAGCCCAGTTTGTAACCTTACCGCTCTCGTCCTTGACATCGTACTTCAGGAAGCAGTGGGGATTGGACCAGACCCACTCGGTCACGGTCCCCTTCATCGCAAGGATTTTGTCGTCGAAGCTCGCCGCCCCGTGGTGTCCCAGCAGGAGAACTGAATGCACCAGAAGGCCGACAGCCGCGACGAAAACGCCGGCAAGCTTGTTTCTCACAAGGCCCTCCCCTCTTTATTGTTGTAATACGCCGAACATAAAGATACCGGGCACGCCTGTCAAGACATTGCAACGCACGAAGAACGTGCCTAACGGTCGAAAAGGCAATGGGAACCAGCCGCGGATTACGCGAATTACGCGGATGCAGATTTACAATCTGTCCACTGGGCCTCAGCTCTGCATCCGCGTAATTCGCGTAATCCGCGGCTGATTCCCCGTCTTCCTGTCGGAACCCGTGAGAAATCCGGGCTAACACTTAACCTGGCGCGATCGCACGTTTTGACAGCGTCGGAGGCGAGTGCTATAAGTGCCGGGACAAAAGACACCCACAACCCGCTTCCCATAACAAGCCGCCCATCCTCAGGGGCGACGCGTTTACTTAAGGAGATGAGTATGCGTAATGTTCCGCGTATCCTCGCACTTCTGATCGCGGCCGCCATCCTTGTTCCATGGACTGGCGTGTACGCGCAAGTCACGACCGCGACTCTCTATGGAATCGTCCGCGACTCGAGCGGAGCCGTGCTGCCTGGCGCGAGCGTCTCCGCTACGAATGAAGGCACCAATCTGTCTCGCGAGATCATCACAGACGAGCGCGGCGAGTTTGCCATGCCGGCGCTCCCAACGGGCCCATACACGTTGAAGATCGCCCTGCCGGGTTTCAAGACCTACACCAACCAGGCCCTGCCGCTGGGCGCGGGTCAAACTTTGCGTCAGACGTTCGTGCTCGAGATCGGACAGGTGTCAGAGGACATCACGGTCGCAGCAACCGCGGCGCTGGTCGAGACAGTCTCCATTACGCAGACCGAGGCCCTCGGGCTGGCGCAGGTGACCGAACTCCCGGTGGCCCGCCGCAACATTGGCAGCCTGCTGGCGTTGTCCGCGGGTGTGAGCGCAAGCGACAGGTCAGAAGGGACCAAGAGCTTCCGCGTGAACGGTGTCGGCGATGGCGGCACAGGCATCACGGTGGACGGCACCAACGCGCAAGCCAATCCCGAGAACCACGGATTCAGCCAGTACGGCGGCCAGAATCAGATCGACATCATGGGCCTGGAAGCCGTGGCGGAGGTCCAGGTCGTCAAGGGCATCCTTCCGGCCGAATACGGCGGAGCCATCGGCGGCCACATCAACATGCTGACCCGCTCCGGCACGAACACCTTTCATGGTTCGTTGTTCGAGAATTATCAGAACGACGCCTTCTTCGTTAAGGACTCGTTCCTGCCGGCGACAACGCCCAAGCCGAAGGTCAGGTTCAACCAGTTCGGCGGATCGGTCGGTGGACCAATCGTCCGGAATCGCGCGATGTTTTTCACGACCTATGAGGGCTACCGTGAGGAAACGGGCATAACCGTCCAGGGAACCGTTCCAACGCAACAGCTGCGTGATCGGATCCTGACAGCGCTGCCATTCCCAGAGACCAGGATCACACTCGACCAATTGCCGCTGCCCAATCAGCCCATCACCGCCGACGTCGGCAGGTTCACCGACGCCAAGCAGCGCACGCGCAGGGATAACCACATTCTTGCCAAAGGCGACGTTGTCGTGCTCAAGGGAAATTTATCAGTGACCTTCAGCCGGTTGAGGCCATACGCGGTCGTTCCCTCGTTCTACACGAAAAACGATCAGAGTTACCAGAATGGCTCGGATCGCCTGACCACACAATACGTGCTGGCGCGCGGTTCCTGGATTTCCGAGAGCCGGTTTGGATGGAACCACACCACTCTGGCGCGAGCCCAGGATTTCTGGTTAGTGTCCGATCCGACAAAGCCGGCGGATACACAGCTCACGACCCTTGGCCGGCGCATGTCTCTTTTTAGTGTGAGCGGCCTGTTTTCCACAGCGTCTGCCGAAGTGTTGGACATGAAGAACCACACGTTCAACCTGGACCAGAAGCTCGGCCGTGTGATAGGTGGGCATAACCTTAAACTAGGCTTCCGATGGGCGCGCGAAGCGGGAGGTAAGACCAACCCGCAGAACAGCACCGTCACCTACCAGAACCTTTCAGATCTATTCGCGAACATTCCGGACCGTGTAACGCTCCTTTACGGCCAGCCGCCACACACCATACGCCAGGACCAGTGGGGTGCGTTCATACAGGACGACTGGCGAGTCAACAACAAGCTGGTGCTCAACGTCGGCCTGCGTTACGACTACTATCCGTTGGTACGTTTTCGGCCAACGACGGATATTCCCGCGGAGATCGTGAACCTCAATCCGCCAAGCGACCTGCGGAAGATGGATTTTGGCGCCCCACGCGGCCAGGACAATGTGTACGACCCTGCCCGGCTCAACTTTGGGCCCAGGTTCGGTTTTGCCTGGACACTGGATAAGAAGGGCAACACGGTCATTCGCGGTGGCGTCGGCGTCCTTTACAGCCCGCACCTGTTGGCGCTTTATCAAAACGTCATCTCCGATCCACGCATGCCGCCGCGCGTCAGCTGGAACCGGCCGGACGTCGCCTCCAGAGGTCTTAAGTGGCCCGTGTACGGTCCTGACTTGCGTGACGTCGTCCTGCGGGAGTCCGGCGGTAAGAAAAGCCTCTACGGGATCATCGACACGCGCATAAAGAATCCCCGTACCATTCAGTCGATGATCGATGTGCAGCGGGCGATCGGCTCCACATGGATGGTCTCGGCGGGCTATGTACACACGGCCGGCAGCGGTTTTCCCATGTCGCGCTTCTTCCAGGCGGCATTCGACAGAGCGACCGGCGCGCTGCCCAACCCGGCGCTCGGCCTCCCCAGCGGTTATTACATCGACAGCTCGCAGACGCTGGTCTACAACGCGTTTGAAGGAAACGTCCGAAAGCGGTTGTCCAACAATCTGGAGTTCAGCTTCCACTACACGCTGGGCAAGGGATTTGGCCAGCAGGGCGGCGATCTTGTCGGGAACTTCAGCGGCTCCCCCGGCACCTGGGCGTCCACACAGGACTTCTATGACCCGAATTTGGACCGCGTGCCGCTCTCCGAGGAAGTCCGGCACCGGGTGACCGGCCAGGCCATTTACGATCTCCCCTGGTTCAAGGATGGCGGAGGCGCACTCTCCAGGATTTTGGGTGGATGGCAGCTTTCCGGTGTCCTTAACAGTCGATCGGGTTTGCCGTTGCGCCTCCTCCAGTCATCGGGAATACCCAACAGCCGGCCGGATTATGTCGGCGGCAATCCGGTCTTGTCGAATTGGCACGACACGCTGCTCTACCTGAACCCAGCCGCGTTCGCCCGCGTTCCAACGTTTCCGACGACCAACGCGACGATTCGGCCCGGCACCCAGAACCCCTCTCAAGTGCACGGTGCGGGGCGCCAGACGGTGGATATAGCGCTTGCGAAGACTGTCCGCCTTCGGGAATCCATGAGTGTGCAGTTCCGAGCTGAAGCGTTCAACGCGCTCAACCACGCGAACTACAAGGATCCCAATATCAATATCCTTTCGCCGGATTTCAGTAAGATCACGAGCGCCACCGAGCGGCGCACAGGACAGATCGGCGTGCGTTTTATGTTCTGAGCGGGCTCTCCTACTGTAGCGGCGGTCTATGACCGCCGGTTTCCCTTGCAACATGCCATAAAACCGGCGGTCATAGACCGCCGCTACAGTGGAAAATTCACTAACGCGACGCGCTGGACGTCTGCGCAGCGGGACGCACGATCAACTTTTGCACGCGCCAGTTGGAGGTCTCGGCAGCGTATACCTCAGTTTCCGAAGCGCACGCCAGTTGGTGGACGCCGGAGAACTGCTTGAGTTGGCGTCCCGAACGGCCAATGACGCCGAGCACTTTGCCGTCGAGCGAAACCTTGAACAGCCGCCCGGGATACGTCGATTCGCCGATATACAGCATCTGGTTCGTCCCGGGCGTGATGCAGATCGAATTGGGCGCTCCAATCACGGCCGCGAGACGCGCACCCGTTGGCGTCTCGCCGTTGACTGGCGGGATGCCGGGGGGCGGAGGCACATCAATGGTGAACATCCGCAGAAACTTGCCATCAGTGTCGAAGACCTGAACTCGCCGGTTCGACCGGTCGCCCACATAGATGTTGTTATTGCGGTCGATCACAATCGCATGCGGAAGGTTGAACTGCCCTGGACCGTTACCTTTAGTGCCCCACGATTTCACCCAGTCGCCGTTCTTGTCGTATTTTGCGACTCGGGAATTGATGTAGCCGTCAGTGATGTAGATGTTTCCTTCGGAGTCCCACGCGACATCGGTCGGCTGGCGGAAGAGTCCGTTCACCGCGGGCAGAGGCGGGTTAGGGTGCTCCCAGGGTTTGGTTTCCTCGTCGGCCGATTCCTTCCGGCGTCCGAAAACCATCATTACTCGTCCCGCTTGATTGAACTTGATGACCATATCCGAGCCCTTGTCGATGGCCCAGATGTTGTCGTTCTTGTCGATACGCACGGTGTGGGCTTCCGACCAGGCATAAAGGCCCTTGCCAATTTCGCGCAGGAACTCGCCCTTGGGACCGAACTCGAACAACTGCGCGGCCGCGGGAGCAAAGGCTGGACCGGTGGCCGTGTTCGAACGCGTAAACACATAAACATGGCCCCTGGAATCAACAGCCACGCCTGGGACCTCACCGAAATTCATTCCCTGCGGAAGCTTGAAGAAGTCAGGAACCGAGTCGAATGGAATTTCCGGCACGTTCTGCTGAGCCGCCAACGGCGCCGCCACCAGCATGAACAAAGTCAACAGATAGTGTTTCATTGAAGCCTCCCGGCCGATCTTATCCGACTGCGCCCGCGCTTAAAACAAAGAATTAGCCGCGAATTACGCGAATTACGCGGATGGGCGCATCAAAGGTTTTAAATGCGCCCATCCGCGTAATTCGCGGCTAATTCTTTGTTTTAATTCTCTGTTTTAATTGACATCCCGGAAGGATGCGGATTACAAACCCGAAATGAACTGGAAGATTTGCTTTGCTGCTCTGATTCTCGTGGCGATGAGTCTGCCTCTGGCGGGTCAATGCGTCGACTACTCGAAAGATCCTGCGGGCTGCCAGCCGGCCACGTTCGATACGCCGATCGGACAAATGCCTTCGGTGCGCGTCAACCGCCTGGGCAACCTGGATCCGAATGCTTCCGAGCAGGACGTCCGGGTTGGCGTCTCGGCGCTTGAAAAAGAACTCCACCTGTTTCGGAACTTCCAGAATCTGCATTGGGTGTTAACGGTGCCGTCGGTGAAAGACCCCGCCACCGGAGGCTGGAAAGGCGGAGACCTTGACGGCGCGGGCGACGGGCGAGGCCTGGGTATCGCCGGCAACTGCATCTTCGTTGGTCATGGGAACGGCCCCGGCGTGCGGCATGCGGTCAACATTTTCAAGATCCAGCCGGATCCCGAGAAGCAGCCGCCGGCTCAAGTGGGCGAGATCCCTGCCATGTTCGAAGGGAACCAGGGATTCGATGAGCGCGAGCTTCGCGCGCTCGTGTACACGACCTCCCGCGGAGAAGACCGCTACATCCTTATTCGGAACGCAGGAACCAACAACATCGGAAGAATGGAGACGCTCCGCATCGATCCGAATACGTGCCTGCCGATGGCCAAGAGCGAGACTTACGACTTCGGCGGCCAGTCGCACGAATTCTTCTTGTGGCATGACCCTGCGAATCCGAATCGGGTGCTCGTTTACATGACGATCTGGACCTCGGGACTCCCGGACCCGAACAATCCCGGCTTGAAAATCCCCGACGCCGTTGCGATGGCTGTGACCGACGAAGACACGGGAGAGATGCTGACCAAACCCCGAGTGCTCGCGGGCTTCAGCTTGCAGGATGTAGGTGGTCCGCCGCTCGACGAGAGGCCCGATGCTACAGGTCTGTTCTCCGACGGCCGCTTCCTCGATTTCAGCGATCAGAAAAACCGCTCGGGCCAGCCGGGAAACTTCCAGAACCGGGAGCAAAACAAACTGCACTCATTGTCGGTCACACCGGACGGTGAGCGCGTCTACGTCGCGGGCACGACGGCGGGATTTTATGTGCTCGACTCCGAGGCGATTGCACATCACAAAGACGCCGATCTGCCTGCCGGCAGGGCCGGCTGCAGCCCGCGCTCGACGATTGTGTCGGCCGACGGCGTGATCGATGGCTCCAAACTTGCCGCCATTGCCAACGATTGCCTGCATATGGTCATCAACAACGATCCCGGGCTGAAAGCATTTCTGGCGGCCGGCGCGTCGCCTCAGGTCAAAGCCCAGCGTTATCTGGTCCTGTTGACCCGATCGCGTTTCGATGTCTATCCGCCGGTGAACGCCTTGCCTACTGGTACTCATAGCGCGGTGTTCGTGCCGAACCGCCCCGCACAGGTGAAGGGAAACACCAGGGGCCGGCCCGCCTATGTGTGGCTCACCGATGAGAACGGTGGCTGCCCGCTCAACTACGCGAGAATGGTGTCGATTGAATCGGAGATCACGCCCATCATGGTTGGGGCTTTCGCCATTCCGGACAATCAGCTCGATGAGTGTCTCGATCAGGCGATCACCGAGCCCAACGGCCAGCCTCGCCGGCGCGTCGCCCAGCAGAATCACAATCCGACGGTTTTCAAGAATCTTGTCTTCAATACGTGGTATGGACACGGGCTGCGCGCCATCGATATTTCCATACCGCAGAATCCGCGGGAGGTTGGATATGCGCTGCCGCTTCCGCACGGTATCGCCAGAACCTATCCCGTTTTCAAGGATGGGCTGATCTACTGGGTCGATAATGACACGGGCCTGCACGTCGCGAAGTACACCGGCCCTCGGAGTAGCGAGTTGCCCGGCCCGGGTTCGGGTGTATATGAAGGAAACGCGACGAGCCCACACCGATGAAACACGAAGACACAAAGACACAAAGGCACAAAGAAAGACCGCAACAAAGATTTTTTATGCGGTCTTTCTTTGTGCCTTTGTGCCTTTGTGCCTTTGTGTCTTCGTGTTTCCTCTATTGTCGGTTCAGGCACCACCCGAAGAAGAGACGGCCTGGGTCTGCCCCATGCACGGCGACTACACGATGGACATCGCCGGCAAGTGTCCTCGCTGCGGCATGGACCTCGTCCGCGCGGCGCCGTTCGATGTGCGCGATTACCAGCTCGACTTCCGCACTGTGCCGGCGCTCGTGAAGCCCGGGCAGAAAACCACGCTGCGCTTTAGAATCCTGCACCCGGGCACCGGTGAGCAGATCCGGAAGTTCGAAGTGGTTCATGAGAGGCAGTATCACCTCTTCGTCATCAGCCAGGACATGGAGTACTTCCAGCACATCCATCCCGAAGAGATGCCCGACGGCACGTGGACCATTGACGTGACACTCCCGAAGGCCGGCTACTACAAGGTCCTGTCCGATTTCATGCCCACCGGCGGCGCATCCCAGTTCATCGCGCGGCCGCTCGTCACTTCGGGGTATGCGGGCGACCTGGCTGCCGACAGCGCGCATCTCATTCCCGATACTGTCCCGATGAAAACGGTGGACGACATCACCGCGACCGTGGACTATGATCCGGCAACGTTCCAGACGGGTCTCTACGGCCATCTGAACTTTCATCTCACCGATAAGAATACCGGCCGCCCGGTCACCGATCTTCAAACCTATCTCGGTGCATTCGGCCACACGCTCATCATGAGCGAAGACATGGTGGACTATGTTCACTCTCACCCGCTCGACATCCTGGCCAAGCCGGATGACGACGGCGGGCCCCCAGTATTCCTGATCCCGCCCGGAGCCGATTTGGAAAAACTTCGAGGCGGCCCGGATGTGACGTTCGAAGGCCTGATGCCGAAACCCGGCCGCTACCGGGCCTGGACCCAGTTCCGGCGTCACGACAAGATCTACACGTTTGCGTTCACGTTTGAAGTGATGTCATGAACCACAAAGACACAAAGGGCACAAAGGCAAGCCGCGATCTAGTCGCGTCTATTAGCCGATGTTTTTTCGCGGCTTGCCTTTGTGCCCTTTGTGTCTTTGTGGTTCCCAACGGCAGCAGTGCTCACGAAACCCTCACGACGACGGTGCTGTTCGACCGCGAGATCGTCCGAATCCTGAACAAGCATTGCGTGATGTGCCATGTCGAGAACGGCCCGTCGTTTCCGCTCTCGACCTACGAGCAAACATGGCTTCAGGGGCGGAAGGTCCGAGCCGAAGTCATCGCGCGCCACATGCCGCCATGGGCTGCGGTTCCGGGTTATGGCCAGTTTGCAAACGAAAACAACCTCACATTGCGCGAAACACAGTTCATGGTCTCGTGGGTGGAGGGCCTCGGACCCAGAAACGCCGGGACGGTGTTTCTGAATGTCCAGGATTCGGGAGCTCCGCGGTCCAGGCCGGTGCAGGCTCAGGCGGACTTCGGCCATTGGCAGCTCGGTGAGCCGAGCCTCTTGCGTGAGCTTCCCGCCAATACAATCGAGGCGCAGGCGGCGAATGACATCAAACGCACCGTGATCGATCTGGGGTTGACTGCCGAGCGGCGTGTGCGCGCCCTCGAATATATGCCCGGCGACCGGCGCGTCGTGCGCGCTGCATTCTTCACGGTCCAGGAAACGGGACAGTGGATTGGAAGCTGGACGCCCTGGTATGGGTTTTCGAGTCTTCCTGAAGGCGCGGCGTATCGGTTGCCGGCGGGCTCCCACGTCGTGGCAGAGATTCATTATCGCGGCGCGAAAGAGCGAGTCGTGGAGCGGGGAAGGCTCGGCTTATTCTTCGCGGATAAGCCGGTGCCAAACACGGTTTCGAGTCTCGTACTCGAAGGGAAGAGTGATTCGCAAAAGCTCCGTGTCGAAAGCAGGCTCGCAGCGGATGCGTACGCGCTGGCGCTGCGGCCGGAGATTGGGGCCGGAGTGAAGTCGGTTGAAGTGTCGGCGAGGAAGCCGGATGGAGGGACGGAGATCTTGCTCTTCGCGAAGGATATCCCGGTGGATTGGCCGACACCGTACGTCTTTAAGGCGCCGGTGCTTCTTCGCAGAGGAACGGTGCTGTCGGTAACGGCGTACTCTGCGCAACCGGGAAGGATTCGGCTGACGGTAACAACGGCTTCCTCAATTTCAAATCACTGACATCAGTGATTTCAGAATTAATTCGCGCCCGCAGGACCCACCGACACCTTTAAATGAACGTTCGTCCAGCAGCACTGGAACCCGCCGCCGCCGTCGCCGCTTGCATCGTTGGATTGCCCGCGCAGGATGTACTCTCCTGGTACGCTGAACGTGGCCGTGGTGGACGCCTTTCCGTCAGTGGGATCGACGATCGGCCTCGGATTCTCGAACATCACAGGACCCGGACCCCGGAATTTGCTCCAAACGATATTTGCCGGTGGTCCCTGGCGAGGACGCGCTTCCGGTGGTTGTTTCCCATCATCGTTAAGCCATACGGTCAGCGGAAGGGGCTCGGCGACCTTCGCTTTCAGTGAAGCCGCGAAGCCGCGCGGAGGACCTTGATAGGGGGCGCCGCCCGGCTCGAACCTCACAATCGGAGGTGTATTTCCTATGCCTGAGTCCTTGAGAGGCTCGACGACCCAGAGAGGATTCAGGTGCATCGGAACGGACGTGGTTTGTCCATTGGCGGTGATGGTCCACGTCAGTCTCTTGTCGCCGAAATCCTTCGGAACGATGATTGTGAAAACACCCCACTGGCGGCGAGGCAGGAAGTACGTGGGCTGACCCTGATCGGGCCCGCCCGGCTCGATTCGATTGTTCGGTCCGACGGGAATGTCGAGCGTTTCTTTCTGGTTTCGATTGAAGTAACCGACAAGCAGGCTGTAGGTCCCGTCGGGATTCTGATACCAGCCCTCAAAGGCACCGGTTACGCTTTGTCCGGAATCGTGCACCGGTGCGAGAGGTAGCTGCGATGGAAAAAGCACCAGGGAAGCCAGAAGCCAGAAACCAGAAGCCAGAATAGAAAACCGCAAAGTATTCCCATTCTGGCTTCTGGCTTCTGGCTCCTGGCTTCCTTTGTTTCCGCTTTTCATTATTCCTGTGACGCCGCCTTTTTCTTCGCGACTTCTGTTTGATAGTCCTCGTCGCTCATGTACGTGATGTTGACCCACGCATGCCCCATCTCATCGACAGTGCGATCGCCGAATCCCACCCACTGGTTCGGGTCCGGGTTGTTGGGGTTTGCCGCGGTGTTGTCATACCAGGACGTAATCTTCAGGATCGTGCCCTTCGGCAATAGCGGGGCTGCATCGTCCGCATAGACGTAATTGAGGTGCCAGTTGAAGTTGAAGCGGTCCACGTTGCTGAGCATCATCGTCTGGCCATTCGGCAGAATCGCTTCCATCGACATGGCCTTTCCGCGCAGGTGCATATGCGGCTGGAAATTCTCGACGCGGCCCGCCTGTCTCAGCGGGATGAAGTTCTGACTGACAAATGTGGACTCGGGTGCAATATCGATGTTTCGAGATCCACCGGCGACACTCTGAAGAGCGGCCAGTGTCTGCCGATACTTCGGCTCCTGTCCCTTCGGGTAAAAATAGATTCCCAGTTCGACGTGATCCGTGATCGGTTCGCCGATGGCGTGGTAGTGCATCTCAAAAATGATCTTGGATCGGGGCAGCATCAGTTTCCCGCTGTTCGGGCGCATGATCTCGCCCTGTTTTCCGACGGCCCACTCCATGAACAAGCCTCCGACGCCCCCTCCGGCATCATCGGCGGTGTCGATGGAGGCACGAGTGAGGGAAGGATCCTCTTGTTGAAGCCTTGCCAGAGCGTGATGCGTGACCTTGCGGCCTTTCACGGTGGCGGGATGGATCTCGATTGCCCGCACCCACCGCGGTTCCGTGAGACCTGTGGGGACGACCGGCTTATACCAGGCGTCCAGCGCTACAGCCGGCACCGACCAATCCGGGGATTTGATGATCAAATCCGGTGGCCCGAACTGATCGGCAAAGCCCCACTTCGACTCGTCTGGCCACACCTTTGGAGACGGCATATCTTTCGGATCACCCTTCGGGGCGCCTGCATCGACCCATTTGACGATCGTTGCGATCTGCGCATCGGTGAGCGACCGGTCATTCTTGAATTGCTGGATTCCGACTGTTTTGTCGATATGCCAGGGGGGCATCTGCCGCGTGATCACGCGTTCGCGGATGGCCTTCGCCCACGGGCGCGACTCCTCATACGTCACGAGTGACATCGGCGCCATCGAATCGGCCCGATGGCATGCCTGGCACTTCTCCTGCAAAATGGGGGCCACGTCTTTTGTGAACGTGACATTTGTGTCCGCCGCTTTTTGAGCACTCATCTGCAGCGGAAGCACCAAGATGACAACAAGCGCCAGGGCGCCCAACGCTACAGCCTGGAACTTTGCATTTGCCATTACCGGCTCCTCCAAACTTGTCTTCGACCCCTCAGTCTTATAAGGCTGGTATATATGCGTCCGGGCCGATGATCAAGCAATAAATACAACAGGTTGTCGTCGCGACAATATCTTGCATTCATTTGATGGCTGCGCCCTGTCGGGCTTGCATTCGCAGCCGCTCATTCTTACTTCTTGATGATGGGGTTTACGTATCCCGCCGGCAGCACGCGGTCGGGGTCCGGGCGCACGCTTAGATAATCGACGTGATCGGTGATATCGGTCCAGCCGTGGGGCACCGTCGCCGGGATGATGACGATGTCTCCGGAGCGATGCATCGACTCCATGCGTACTTTTTCATGATCCCTCCTCTTATTGCCGCTTACCTGTAAACGTTCCTTCGCCGAGACCCGCGAGGACGACGGTTCCTTTCACGGAATCCGTACCCTCGATCCTTCCGCTGTAGATTGCCTCGACGCGAAAACCCTGAACCTCTGTAACAAACTTGAAGTCCATCTGCCGGCCTTTGACGGTGCCGGCGAGGTCGGCCTCGCCGAGTTGTCCCGAATAATGGCCAGTCAGCTTATCGCCTTCCTGCTTGAAAGTGAACGTCGGCGTTCCTCCTCCGGCGGTGGTCTCGACCTGGAAGACCCACTTGCCTGTCATGTCGGCGGTTTGTGCGTAACTGAGAGTTACGGCGCACAGGATCGTCAATAAAAGATGCTTCATCGCAGGTCTCCTTTTATACAAATTCTGAACGCGGGCTAAAGCCCGCGACTACATTTTGAGAACCATGTTTGTCCCCCAATGTAGTCGCGGGCTTTAGCCCGCGTTCCTTCTTGTTTTTGTCGGCCTCGAACTTGCCGAAGCTCCGCCAGTTCCGGATCGGCCTTGTTCCAGTACTTCTCAATCGCCGGCAACATTATGAGAAGCACTCGACCACAACGAACCGAAGTGCGAACGTGCGCATGATTCCTTCTCCCAAAGTTGTTTTGCCCGGAAGACTCGGTTTTTGAACTTTGTATATATGCGGTCGGGGCGGGGGTCAAGAGACAAAAGTCCTGGGGGTTGTAATTGCGACAATGTCTTACATTCTTTGCGCTTTGACCTATAATCGCGCCGGGAACATACTTCTACCACTGTAGCGGCGGTCTATGACCGCCGGTCTTTTCGGCGGTCATAGACCGCCGCTACAGTTGAAAACCCGGGGGTGAAGAATGTCGCGAACAATGTATCGATCCGTGTCCGCAGTCGTACTGCTATGCGCAGGAGCCCTGTGCCTGACGATCGGACTATCGGGTCAATCCGCAAACCAACCCAGCACGAAGAATGGCGAATGGCCATACTACACGGCCGATCTGAAGGGCACGAAATACTCCCCGCTGGATCAGATCAACGCCTCGAACTTCAAGGACCTGGAGGTTGCCTGGCGCTTCAAGACGGACAACCTCGGTACGCGGCCGGAGTACAAGTTGGAGGGAACACCCCTCATGGTCAAAGGCATCCTCTACGCGACAGGAGGAACACGCCGGGCAGTTGTTGCACTCCGGGCCGAGACTGGTGAGCTTTTGTGGACGCACTCCGAGTTTGAAGGGGCGCGCGCTGTTGCTGCTCCCCGGCAGTTATCGGGCCGCGGGCTGTCGTACTGGACCGACGGGCGCGACGAGCGGATCCTCTACGTGACACCAGGCTATCGGCTCGTTGCACTGGATGCCAGGACCGGCAACCGGATTTCCGGATTCGGAAAAGACGGCATCGTCGATCTCAAGGTAGGCGTTGTCTACGGAACCGGCCAGCAGATCGATCTGGAGACGGGCGACGCGGGACTCCACTCCACACCAACGGTCGTCAAGGATGTGGTGATCGTCGGCATGTCCATGAAGGAAAGCATGACGGTCAAGACCCACAACAACGGCAAAGGGCAGGTCCGCGCATTCGACGTCCGGACGGGCAAACAACTGTGGAGCTTTAATACGATCCCCAGGCCGGGAGAGTTTGGCAATGACACATGGCTGAACAATTCCTGGGCTACGAATGGCAACGCAGGTGTATGGACACAGATCACTGTCGATGAGGAGCTCGGGCTCGTATACCTGCCGGTCGAGTCGCCGACATCGGACTTCTATGGCGGGCATCGTCCCGGAAACAATTTGTTCGGCGAGAGCCTCGTCTGTGTCGATCTGAAAACAGGTCAACGAAAATGGCATTTCCAGATCGTGCATCACCCCATCTGGGACTATGACCTCTCGTCTGCGCCGATTCTTGCCGACATTAACGTGAATGGCAGAGCGATCAAGGCGGTCGCGTTGCCGAGCAAAGAAGCGTTTCTGTATGTCTTCGATCGCGTGAGCGGTCAGCCGGTGTGGCCAATCGACGAGCGTCCCGTCCCCAAGGGCGAAGTTCCGGGTGAGTGGTACTCGCCGACGCAGCCGTTTCCAACCAGGCCCCCGGCTTATGCGCGCCAGGCGGTCACCGTCGATGACTTGATCGACTTCACGCCCGCGTTGCGCGCTCAGGCGTTGCAGAATGTCGAGAACCTGAAGATGGGGCCGATGTTCAACCCACCCGCTCTGAGTAAGCGCGGTGGAGTCCTCGCCGCGCTGACGCTCGGCACAACCGGAGGCGGAACGAACTGGCCGGGAGCGGCGTACGATCCGGAGACCCACACGGTTTATGCGCAGGCCGCAAATTCGCAGATTGTGCCGATTGGACTCATCGAGCCGCCGGGCGGATTCTCGGACATCAAGTATGTGCTGGGCACGGACGGGCAACCATTCCGCGTCAGCGAAGGACCCGGTTTCGGAAGCGCTGCCGATTTCCCGCAACAGCCGAGGACGCCGCGTCCTGCGGCAGGGGCCGCGCCTGCAGCGCCGGCTCCGGCTGCGCCTCAGGCAGAAGGCGGAGGAGTGCGCACGAACGTCCAGGGTTTGCCGCTCGTCAAACCACCCTACGGCGTGCTCTCGGCAATCAACCTCGACAAGGGTGAGCTCATGTGGCAGGTTCCGCATGGCGATACACCGGACGCCGTCCGCAATCACCCGGCTTTGAAAGGATTGAATATTCCCAAGACCGGCCAGGGCGGGAGCGTCGGATTGATGGTCACCAGGACGTTGGTCATTCTTGGCGATCCGCAGGTCACAACGACGCCTCAGCATCCGCGTGGCGCCATGTTGCGCGCCTACGACAAGGCCACGGGGAAAGAGGTAGGCGCGGTATTGATGCCCGCGCCTCAGAGCGGCTCGCCAATGACCTACAGCGTCAACGGCAAGCAGTACATCGTGGTGGCTGTGAGCGGTGGCGCGTACTCGGGCGAGTACATCGCGTACAGTTTGCCTTCGGATGTCCGATAGGTATGCGTTTGAAACTCCCCTCCTAAGTTAAGAGGGGTGCCGTTCGCGCGTCTTTTAGCGAACGGCGGGGTGGTTCCAAAGGAAACCACCCCGCCTGCGCCAAATTCGGTTGCTTCGCGGCATTCTCTTGATGGCGCAGCCACCCCTCCTAACTTAGGAGGGGAATCTCCACTCTCGCGAGGTATCGTGCCAAAGAGAATACTCAGTATTGCAATCGTCGCCCTGGCCGTTGCGGGCGGGCTTCACTCCACTCGTGCACAGCAGCCGCAGCGTTCGGTGTGGGACGGCGTGTACAACGAGGAGCAGGCAAAGCGTGGTGAAGCGGCCTACGTGGAGAACTGCTCGAATTGCCACGGCCGGGATCTGGAGGGCGCCGACATGACGCCCGGCCTTACCGGATTCGGGTTCATGTCGAACTGGGACAGCTTGACCCTCAGCGATCTGGTGGACCGAATCCGGATCTCGATGCCTCAAAACCGTCCGGGCACGCTCTCCCGTCAGCAAACCGTCGATATCGTGTCCTACGTGCTGCGCTTCAACCAGTTTCCCGCGGGTAAAGAGGAACTGCCGCGCGAAGCTCAGGTGCTGAAGGAAATTCTGTTCAAGGCGCAGCGGCCCTGAGGATTCTTCTGTAGCGGCGGTCTATGACCGCCGACACTTTTGCAAGCCTGGAGATAACCGGCGGTCACAGACCGCCGCTACAGTGGTGATTCATGAGGTTGCAGTTGCTGATTCTTGCCTTACTCGCCGCTCAAACACCCGCTTATCGCGCGCCGCGAACGCCTGACGGCAAACCCGATCTCAACGGAATCTGGCAGGCGCTCAACGAAGCCAACTACGACATTGAAATGCATTCGGCGAGACCTGCGATGGCCGTCAGGCCGGGACCCTACGGTCCGGTGCCGGCCGCGCCCGTGCTCGCGCTTGGCGCTGTCGGGTCGGTGCCTCCCGGCGTCGGCGTGGTGGAGGGCGAGATCCCCTACAAGCCGGAGGCGCTCGCCAGGAAGAAAGAGAACCAGGAGAACTGGTTGATTGCCGATCCGGAGATCAAGTGCTATCTGCCCGGCGTCCCGCGCGCAACGTACATGCCCTACCCATTTCAAATCCTTCAGAGCTCCAGCGCGATTTTCATCAATTACGAATATGCGGGCGCTGTACGCAATGTCTTTCTGAAGGATCCGGGTCCGCCTCCAGTCGATTCCTGGATGGGGCAGTCGGTCGGCCACTGGGAAGCAGAAACGCTGGTGGTCGATGTGAGGGGATTCAACGACCAGACCTGGTTCGACCGGGCCGGTAACTTTCACAGCGAGGCGCTGCACGTTGTCGAGCGCTACACGCGCACCAGCCCTGATGTGATTCAGTACGAAGCGACGATCGACGATCCAAAAGTTTTCACGCGGCCCTGGAAAATGAGCATGGCGCTCTACCGCCGGCAGGAAAAGAACGCGCAGATCATGGATTTCAAGTGCGTCGAGTTCGTGGAAGAGTTGATGTACGGCCAGTGGCGGAAGAAGCCGCTGCCGAGGTAAACGGGGAGAACGCGGGCTAAAACATTTTGAAATTGGACGAATCCTGCATCTCAAATCCGAAATCCGAAATTTCCAATTGGACTCAGTCCAATCTGAGATTTCGGATTTCGGATTTGAGATGCAGGATTCGTCCAATTTCAAAATGTTTTCACCCGCGTCGTGTCGAATCAAGGGGGTGCTAATGCGGAATAGGTTTGTTGTGTTGATAGCTGCGCTGGCGGTGTTCTTGTTGCCGCCTGTGACTGCTGCCCAGGCACCACCGCGCTTACCCGACGGTCATCCGAACCTTCAAGGCACCTACGATCTCGCCACGTTGACGCCGCTGGAGCGGCCGGCCGGAGCAAAGGCGATCCTCACGGCGGAGGAAGCCGGCAAGCTGGAGAACGAGGTCGCCGCGCGGAAGGAACTGGGCGACCGGCCCATCAGCGGCAACCGCACGGCGCCGCCGAAGGGCGGTGACGGATCGACCGGCGCTGCAGGCGGTGTGGGCGGCTACAACACGTTCTGGCTCGATCCGGGTTCGTCATACACGATTGTCAATGGAGAGCGGCGCACATCAATCGTCATCGATCCGCCCGACGGCCGCGTGCCTCCGATGACGCCGGAAGCGCGGCAACGCGCGCTCTCGCGCCTGGTGCGGCCGACCTCGGACACAACGCAAAGCAACGATCCGGGACTCGAACCGCCGGGTTCCTACGATAACCCGGAGCAACGTCCGCTGGGCGAGCGCTGCCTGCTGGGATTCGGTTCAACGTCGGGACCACCGGCACTGCCCGACTACTTCTATAACAATCTCCACCAGATCGTGCAGACGAAGGATTACGTCATGATCCTGACGGAGATGGTCCACGACGCCCGCGTCATTCGCATGAATTCTCAGCATTTGCCGAAGACCATCCGCAAGTGGATGGGGGACTCCGTCGGTCACTGGGAGGGCGATACGCTGGTTGTGGACACGACCAATTTCACCGACAAGACCCGGTTCCGAGGCGCGAGCGAGGACATGCACGTTGTCGAGCGCTTCACGCGGGTCGGTCCGAAGGCTCTCCTTTATCGCTTTACGATCGAAGATCCTGCGACATGGGCGAGGCCCTGGACCGGCGAATACACCTGGCCGGCAACCGATGAGCACATTTACGAGTACGCCTGCCATGAATCCAATTACGCGCTGGAAAATATCCTGCGAGGCGCCCGGCGGCGCGAAGCGGATGAAGCGGCAGAGAAGGCGAGGCAGTGATGCGGATGAACCTTTATCTTGCAGTTCTTGTTGTTGCGCTGTTGCTGGCGGCCAGTATGCCATCGATCGCTCATCACGCCTTCGGGAGTGAATTCGATCCGAACCGGCCGGTCCTGCTGAAAGGCAAGGTGGTGAAGGTCGAATGGGTGAATCCCCACACCTGGATCCACGTGGAGGTCACGAATCCGGATGGCAGCAGGGAAGTCTGGATGATCGAAGGCGGAAGCCCGAACTCACTGCTACGGCGCGGCGTGACGAAAGACTCGCTCCCGGTGGGAACCGAGATCGTCGTCGATGGCTATCAGACGCGGGACCACACGCTCAAGCGGGCGAACGGCCGCAATGTGACGTATCCGGACGGCCGCAAGCTGAATCTTGGCTCGTCAGGACCGGGAGCGCCGCCGGAGAAGTAGATTTTGATATTGACGAAACCGGGGATAGCCGCGTAATTCGCGGCTATCCCCGGCTTGTGGAGGTTCCAGTGTTGAAACATTGCATCGGCGCGGCGCTTCTTGCATGTCTGTACCTCGCCGGAACGGCTTCAGCGCAACCCAACGACTATAGCAATCCTAAATCCTGGCTGTGCCGGCCGGGCGGGCACGACGCCTGCGACATCGACCTCACGACGACAGTAGTACAGGCCGACGGCAAGTTAACCAGGGAGAAGTGGACCGCGGATCCGAACGCGCCGATCGACTGTTTCTATGTGTATCCGACCGTGTCAACCGATCCCACGCAGAACAGCGACATGACCGCGGATGCGGCGGAGTTGAACGTCATCCGGCAGCAGTTCGCGCGGTTCGCGTCGAAGTGCCGTCCGTACGCGCCGCTGTATCGGCAGATCACATTGGTAGGACTTCGCCGCGCTCTGGCCGCGGGTGGCGGGGGCGGCGCCGGCGCGCTGGCCAGCGGCATCCAGTACGACGACGTGCGCGATGCGTGGAACTACTATCTCGATCACGACAACA
>WNFT01001410.1_pt1 | contig 20312 bp, 19 predicted proteins | sample 5400191 | NCBI WGS metagenome assembly WNFT01 (sample SAMN13153359, study PRJNA577476) | soil metagenome | isolation source: 80 cm saprolite under Madrone tree | place: USA:California | collected 2016-06-14 | reverse complement strand
AAGTCGTACTGCATTTTGCTAACGTCGGATAAATCCAAAGAAACGGCGGCAAAGCTCGCTGTTTTGGAACGAACAAGCAACGGCTTTGAAGTGGCCGAAGCGGATTGGGATTTGCGTGGACCGGGTGACGTGCTTGGCACGGCGCAGAGCGGTTTGCCCGCGCTTAAGATCGGCAATTTGAAGACCGACGCAGACTTGATGCGACGGGCCCGCGCGGCGGCGATGTCGATCTTCGATGCTGATCCACGTCTGGAATCGCCCGAGAATCAACGTTTCCAGCGTTTGATTGTCGAACAACAGGGACGAACTTTTTCGAACGTCAGCTGATGAAAAATCTCGCAAGATTTTTGATTTTTGTCCTGCTGGTTAGCGCGGGAATTTCCCTGCTGTATGATTACCGTCTCAAACACGGAGGGCTGAATTTACCTTCCGTCCGAACGCCGGAAAAGTACACGCTGGCTTCAACTCCGAGCGTGGACTCAAAGCAAGTCGCCTCGCTGGAGGCATTGAACCGGGAACGGCGCGCACTCGTCAGTAGCGTGATCCCGTCCGTCGTCGCGGTAAAAACATCCAAGAAGATTCCCGTACGGCGGGAACGCGGGCTCGATCTCTTCGAATTTTTCTACGGCAATCAGCGACGATTTCGGAATCCAAATGACCAAGCTTTGGTGCAAAATTCGCTCGGTTCCGGCGTAATTGTGACGAATGAGGGACACATCATTACGAATAATCACGTTGTCGATCAGGTGGATGAGATCGAAGTGCAATTGAGCGATGGCCGGACGAAAAAAGCGCGCCTGGTGGGTGCGGATTCTCAGGTTGATCTGGCTGTGCTCAAGATCGACGATCCCGGCGTCAAACCGCTTAAACTAGCCGATTCAGACACGGTGCAGGCCGGAGACTTTGTTTTGGCCATTGGCAATCCGTTTGGATTCGAAGAGACGGTAACAGATGGCATTATTAGTTCGAAAATGCGGCCAAACCGCACCGACGCTTTCGGGGATCTCCTGCAAACAAACGCAGCAATTAATCCCGGAAACAGCGGAGGCCCATTGATTAATCTTCGCGGCGAAGTCATTGGGATCAATACGGCCATCATTTCACCTAGCCAAGCTTCCGCGGGCATTGGCTTTGCTATTCCGTCGAACATGATTCGTACCGCCCTCGAGAGCTTGTTGAAGCAGGGGCGAATCATTCGCGGTTACCTTGGCATCCAGACGCGAGGATTGCAGCCGGGACAAAGCAGCACCGACAACGAAGGTGTGGTGGTTGACCAAATAATGCCGGGGTCGCCCGCAGCTCAAGCGAAATTGCAACGCGGCGACGTGATCCGCAAATTCAATGGTCGCGAAGTGAAGAATATAAATGCTCTGAGGAGCATGGTGGCGCAGACAGAGTTGAATAAGAATGTTGAACTCGAAATCGTACGCGATGGAAAACCGCTAAATGTGACGACTCAGGTCAAAGAGCAGCCAGCCAATTACGGAACCGCGCGGGTTACGCCACGGCAAGGCCAGTCTCAGCCCGAATCCCCGGAGCAACCGAACGATCAAGAAGGAAGCAGCGGACCGCTGGCGTCGATTCACGTCGATGAGTTGACTCCTCAGATGGCGCGTCAGCTTGATCTTCCTAACAATGTGCAGGGTGTATTAGTGACCGAGGTCGATCCTGACAGCGGCGCGGCGGAATTGCAAAGAGGCGATGTGATCGAGGAAATCAATCAGCAGCCAATCACGTCCGTCTCGGATTACAACAAGATCGCTGCCTCAATTGATCCGAGCCAGCCGCAAGTCTTATCGGTTTGCCGGCATCGGATGCGGTCGTTCCTAGTTCTGCGATCGCGCTGATGTTGCTGTAGCCGCCTCGCTGTGTCGAGGCGCTGCCTGCGCGTTAATGTGCACGGCGACACAGCGCCGTGGCTACAACCCTCGAGCGAAACGCCTCAGCACGCGATCGCGTGTCGCCGGCAAACGCCGGAGAGCATTTCCCAAAGCGCGTCGAGAACGCGGTTCACTGATGCCTTTATCGACTCGAAGTTTTGCCCGTTAACGTAGGCGTCGAGCATTCTTCGCTCGGCAGCAGAATGTTCGCGATCCGCTTCGATGTGAACCGCGAAATACTGGTAGTGCTTCGGATCGGTGAAGCCGTAGTGTTTCTTCAGTCCGTCGATTTTTGATTCACAGATCGCTGGAATTTGGCTCTCATAAGCGTAAAGCGCGGCCAATCCTTCCGCGGTCGATCCATCGCGGCAAACTGATCGAAACGTGTCGATCAGATTCTTCGTTTTGGGCCATTGTTCATCGCGTTGCGCGTCCGAACGAGAGACGCCGAGGCCTTCGGCAAAGTTGAGCCAAAGCTCAGGATGATTCGGCGAGCCAGCTTCTTCATCGATCAAATTGTTAAGCAATTGCTTCCGCGTGTCTTGATCATCGCACTTCGCATGCACTGCTGAGAGATACGTCGGGAACGCCGCGACATGGTGGTAATATTGTCGCGCATAATCTGTGAGTGCCTCCTTGCTCAATTCGCCGCGAGTCCATGCGAGATAAAACGGATGCTTTAGGAGATGCTTGGCAGCGATGTCATTGTTGATTTCGTCCAAATAATTTTTCATTATTCAATTCCTTGTTTCATGAGCCACAGATTTACACAGATTTTCACAGATGTGGAAACAGAATCGTTCATCTGTGTTTCATTTGTGTCGCATCCGTGGCTTAGGCTTAGACCGCCTGCAAAATGTGTTTGATGCCACGAATCGGAATGACGACCCAGGTGGGACGATGGTTTAGCTCGTAGCCGATTTCATACACCGCTTTGTCGAGCAGGTAGGCTTCGAGCATGATCTGAAGGTCCTCGCTGTTTTTCGGGATGAAGATCGCGCCGGTCGTCGTGTTCAAATAGCTTTGCAGAAAGACGCTGCTCATCTGGCGATACCAGAGATCGGCCCAGCGCTCCAGGAAAGGCACGTCCTCATGGCGCATCGCCGGCTGCCAAAGGGCGGTATAAGCGGCGTACTGGAAGGAGCGCATCATTCCTGCGACATCACGCAACGCGGAGCGTTTTAGTTTGCGTTCGCTTAGCGCTCGGGCCGGTTCGCCTTCAAAATCGAGAATGACAAAATCTTTTCCGGTATAAAGCAACTGCCCGAGATGATAGTCGCCGTGAATCCGGATTTTCGCGGCGTTCGTGCGGCGATCGAGCAGTCGTTTTTCGCGCGCGAGTATTTCCTGTTCCGCGGTGAGCACCTCTTTTGCTTCATCTCGAAACGCTCGGGAGAGGTCTGGCAATTTCTTTTCGAGAAGAATAAACGTCCGCCGCAACGTTGTGCGCATTGTCTGGTAAACAGAACGCTGCGCCATCGCGTTGAATGGCTCAGGCCGGAACGCAGGATCTTCCGGGCATGACGCCAGCGCGAGATGCAATTCTCCGGTGCGTTGCCCAGCCAGCTTTACTTTTTCAGGGTAAACCCCGCCGATCAGCTCATCCAGTAGCGGCCCCGGAGGCGCGCTTTCATTCTGAAGATCGGCTTTCCGCTCCAGCACCCGCTCGTAATAGCGACCTACCGCGTCCACACTGCGTGTCCAAACGTCGCCTTCATTGGCAGCGGCGGTTTGTAACATGCAGACGACAGCCGGCTCTGCTTTGGCCCGGCGATATTCAATCGCTCCGATGAATGCTGGCACATTTGGAAAATCCGTCTGTTCTGTTAGGAACCGGTTGATTTCGACATCGGGATTTACGCCGTCCTCGATCTTCCGATAGAGTTTAAGGAAAAATTTGTTATCGAAGAGCATCGACGAGTTGCTCTGCTCTCCGCTTACCACGTGTGAATCGCCAGAGAGAACGGTTTGATCTCCGTCGAATCCGCTGGCGATAACGCCTACAAACTCGCCAGCCCGCGCCTTCAGCGCGTGGCGGCGGGCAATCGCTTCGAATAATTGGGAGCGAAATGCTGCGTCCCATATTGCGTCGAACAGAACTGCTCCATCCCTGCCTCCGAAACGTGCAATGATCGCATGCGGGGCATTTTGGGAAACCGAGCGCGCCACGTCGTCCGAGGCGATCTTTACCGGGATGGCATACGTTTCCGTAGGAGCATCCAGGTAGTTGGTCTCAATGAACCAGAGTTGCGCGCCATTCGCATCCGATGAAATAGGAAGCTGCTCGATCACTCTGAGATCGCGGAAAGTCCGCGCCTTCGAACCAAACCAGCGGCAGTTGCGGATATACGCTGGCAGGATTTCGCGCTCGAGCTGATCTCGCTGACCATCGTGAAGCAGGATTTCCAGCTTAGCCGGTGCTTTCAGCGTCGGCACAACACGTTTCTTTTGCGCGCGACGAGCCTCGGTCGGCGCTTGCAGCGCGAACCAGTAATACGCATGGGGGCCGAGCGTGATGACGTAGCGCGACTTCCTGATCGGCCGAAACAGGTTACGGCTAAAAACTTCCATCGGCACGCAGCCGGCGAATCGCGATAGATCCAACTCCGCCGACTGCGCGAACCGCGAAAGATTCGCCACCACCACTATGGTCTCGTTTTCCCACCGGCGAAGGAACGCCAGAACTTTCGCATTATCCGGGTACAGAAACTCAAGAGAGCCGCGTGAGAACGCCTTGAAATTTTTTCGCATGGCGATGACCCGCCGCGTCCACCACAGCAGAGAGGAAAGATTTTTCTGCTGGTTCTCAACGTTGACGGCTTCGTAGTGATATTCAGGGTCGATCGTGACCGGCAGATAAAGTTGCTGCGGATTCGCTCTCGAAAATCCCGCGTTGCGGTCCGGGCTCCACTGCATTGGCGTGCGGCAGCCATTGCGATCGCCCAGATAAAAATTGTCTCCCATACCGATCTCATCGCCGTAGTAGATGATGGGCGTGCCAGGCATTGAGAACAGCAGCGTGTTCAACAGCTCGATTTTGCGGCGACTGTTTGCAAGCAGCGGAGCAAGTCGCCGGCGGATGCCAAGATTAATCCGCGCGTGCGGATCGGTGGCATAAACCCGATACATGTAGTCGCGCTCCTCATCCGTGACCATCTCGAGGGTGAGCTCGTCATGATTGCGCAGAAACATCGCCCACTGGCAATTATCGGGGATCGGCGGTGTCTGCTCCATTATGTCGATGATCGGAAAGCGATCTTCCATCTGCAGCCCCATGAACATGCGCGGCATGAGCGGAAAATGAAAACTCATGTGCGATTCGTCCCCTTTGCCGAAATAAGCGGCTGCGTCCTCGGGCCATTGGTTGGCTTCTGCAAGCAGCATACGGTTCGGGAACTTCGCATCGACATGAGCGCGCAGCCTGCGCAGATATTCATGCGTCTCAGGCAGATTCTCACAGTTGGTGTCTTCCCGTTCGTACAGATACGGAACAGCATCGAGACGAAGCCCGTCCACGCCCATGGATAACCAGAAGTCGCAGACCTTCTCTACCGCATCGTGCACGGCCGGATTATCAAAATTCAGATCCGGTTGGTGCGAATAAAACCGGTGCCAATAGTACGCTTTTGCAACAGGGTCCCACGCCCAGTTCGACGTTTCAAAATCTTTGAAAATGATTCGCGCATCCTTGTACTTTTCCGGAGCGTTGCTCCAGACATAGAAGTCCTTGTAGCCAAGGTCGTCACTGTAGCCGGGGTCGATGACCCCGGCGGCTGCCGCGGCTACAGCACGTCGGGACTTTTGGAACCACGGATTTTGATCGGAAGTGTGATTAATCACGAGTTCCGTAATGACGCGCAGGTTACGTTGATGTGCAGCGTCCAGGAGCGCACGAAAATCATCGAGCGTCCCGAAGTTTGGATTGACGTCGAAATAATCGGCGATGTCGTAGCCGTCGTCGCGCAGAGGGGACGGATAGAATGGCAGCAGCCAGATAGCAGTGACCCCCAGTTCCTGCAGATAATCCAGCTTTTCGATTAGGCCGCGGAAGTCACCCATCCCGTCGCCGTCGCTGTCGCAAAAGGTCTTAACGTGCAGTTCGTAGATGACGGCGTCCCTGTACCAAAGCGGATCAACGGATGTGTTATTCAGCCCCTGTGCCATGCGATTAACTCTTGACGCACAAAACGCGACGCGCAATCAACCGATTTCGCACTTGGAAAAATGGTGGACGAGGTCGCCTGTGCAGATTAAGACACGCGATTGCAATCCTGCGCTCGATCTTATTTCTAATTCTTGCAATTCCTGATCACACATGGGACCACCCAAACTAGTTGCTTCCGCGCGACCTAAGCCAAAGAAACGCGTGCGCATCTCGAAGTCGCGTACGCGACCGCGCACTGTTGTGCCGCAGCTCGAGCCTGGAGCGCCGAGTGATTTCGAATTGATGAAGGCGATCCAAGCAGGCGACGCCGACGCGCTTTCTCAGCTCTACGATCGATACAACGGCATTTTGAAGGCGCTTATCCTAAGGGTGATTCACAACGAAGCCGAGGCCGATGATCTGTTGCAGGAGATTTTCATGGAGATTTGGAACCAGGCGAAAAATTTTTCTGCTCAAAAAGGCAAACCTCTCGGTTGGATGGTGACACTGGCCCGGCGCCGCGCGATCGATGGCCTGCGGAAGAAGCAGGCTTATGCGCGTGCAGAGGAACGCCTGCAAAACGAGACTGAACAGCAGCCTGACGCGTGGGTGCATAATGCAACTGAGGAAGAGATCGTGCTGAGCGACACGCGCCGCCTCATTCGTAAAGTCATAAGCAGCCTGCCACCGCCCCAGCAGCAGGCAATCGATCTCGCATTTTTTAGGGGCATGAGCCAGCGCGAAATCGCGGCCAAAACGAATACACCATTAGGCACAGTAAAAACTAGGCTTGAACTTGGGCTCAAAAAAATCTATGACGGCCTGAAGGAGTTGAAAGATGAACTTTAGTGAATTCCAGAACCAGTCGCGGCTCTATGTTATCGGCGCACTGGAGGCAGAAGAATTGGAGGAATTCGAGAAAGCGCGGAAGAAATTCGGGAAAAAGGGCGAAGAATTCATCACCAAATGTTATGCATTGCATGAAGCATTTGCTCTGAGTTTGCGTCCGGCAAAATCATCTGCCGCAATCAAAAACCGGCTGATGGCGATGGTCAAAGCAAGACAGGAAGCCTGACCACTCGGACCTGCGTTCTCTCAACCCTCCAGCTCGCGCAGGATAAATTCCTGCAGAAAACCGTAGAAGTTCACCTGAAACAGACTCAAGTCCCGGCGCGATCCGATGGGTGAGCGAAAGTGGTCGTTCAGTTCGTTTTCGGTGAAGTTATTTTTTGCGGCTATGACGAGGCGCGCCTGATTAAGTGCGCTCAACCAGGCATCGGCATGTTTGGAGGGAATACGCAGCGTGCGGTTTGCGAAAGTTTCTTCATTGCCATTTAGTTGCTCCAAATCAGCCGCCACAGTCTCTGTCGCCGTCTGAAAAAGACGCCGTAACTCAGGTTCGACGTACATCTTCCACTCTCCGCAAATCTCGGATTCTTTTCCAGTTGTTGGGGGACTGAAGAGGCGTTGTTCGGCAGCCGGTACACCGCCTGGGTCGGCGCTTGTGGGAATCTGCCGAAGCAATTCGGCAAGGAACGGGTCGAGTTCGGAGAGTTCGATCTGGTCGTTACGCTGGCGAATTTCCATATCAGCACGCCTTCTCCAGGGTGGCGAGCAGGAGGTAACCATGCAGTTGTTGCACATATAGCTCGGCCCGTTCCCGCATGCCACTCCACAAAATTGATCGACCGTTGTGATGTACTTCCAACATGTGTCTCTCTGCTTTCTCGCGGGGATAACCGAAGACCCGTTGGAAAACCATTGTCACATAACTCATCAAGTTCACCGGATCGTTGTGGACCACCACCTGCCACGGAACATCGAGATCTTCTTCCGAACGCGTTTCTTTTTCGATCGTAGGCTCCGCCGTCGTTAGGGTTCCCGCCTTCTCGTTGGAGGTGTGAATGATCCCCTCGTTTTCTTTCATCTGCGCCAGCCACCCGGTGTCCTGCCATGGCCCGCAACTCATGGTTAAAAGGCTAACATACGGCGCCTTCAGTTCAAACACCTGCGGGGCCTTCCGCGCTCGCGATAGGCAAAAGCTGTACTGTGTTTTTAGGCACTCACGCAGTGCCGCTATCTGCGCCCAGAATTTTTGCCTGCATTTTCTCCATTCTCCGCGCGCCGGGCTCCGTTCGATCATCGAATCCGTGCAGATGTAAAAGGCCATGAATGATGTACAGCTGAAGCTCGCGCACGAGCGAGTTTCCAAACGCACGAGCGTGTCGTTTGGCCGTCTCAACGCTGATAAAAATTTCACCGTGTTGAAACGTTAGCACGTCAGTCGGTCCCGTTTGGCCGAGAAACTGCCGATGTAATCGCGACATGCGGCCATCGGAAATTAGCCAGACGAAAACTTCCTCTAATTTGCTCAAATGCGTCCGTCGACGTTTTCGCAATGGCAAACAACGGCACACCGCTCTACTTGCGAATTCTTGAAGGTCGGCTGTGTTGACGGGAATTTTTCGTTGGAGATTGCGCACACTGATTTGTGGGGGAGGCTTTCGCATTTAGCGATTTAACGATTCAGTGATTTAGCGATTGCGCTTTGCCGTCGCGAGCGAGGCAGAAAAAATCTTCAAGAGCTCTTCACATTCATTCATCAGTGGCTCGAACAACTTCCGTCTGAGCAATTCGGCTTCTACTAACAACTCGACCAGAACAGTGTCGTTAATTCCATTTTCACGCCGGCGGTCTTTGCTCCGATTGAAAGTTGCGCGTGATTAATCGTGCGCCTTTATCGAACGTAAGATATGCCCATGCCCACTGGAAAAGGACGACCAGCCGGTTGCGGAAGCCGACCAGAAAAACAATATGCACGAATAACCACGCCAGCCATGCCGGCAGGCCGCTGAGATGCATGAACTTTAAATCCGCGACTGCTTTGTTCCGCCCGATCGTCGCCATTGTTCCCTTGTCCCAATAACGGAAGCGTTGTGGTTTACGTCCTCCTATCATCGCAAGTACGTTGCGCGCGGCGTGGCGTCCCTGTTGCATTGCCACTGGCGAGATTCCCGGCAACGGCTGTCCAGTCTGATACGGAAAATTTGCAAGATCGCCAATCACCTGAACTTCCGGGTGCCCCGGAATCGTAAGGTCGTCGTTTACGATGACGCGGCCGCACCGGTCAACCGGTACGCCGAGAGTCTTGCCGACGAACGACGCATTGTTGCCAGCCGCCCAAATTTTCACGCGACAAGGAATAAATTCGCCGTTCACTTGCACTCCTTCCTCGGTAAGATTCGTTGCCCGCGCGCTGGTGCGCACTTCCACGCCGAGATCCACCAGCTGTTTTCGCGCGCTCGCAGATAAATCCTCCGGATAAGCAGCTAGCAGACGTGGCTCGCCTTCTATGAGAATGACGCGCGCCTCTGATGGATTGATGTGGCGAAAATCCTTGGCTAGCGTGTGCCGGGAGATTTCTGCGATCGCGCCGGCCATTTCAACACCGGTCGGTCCACCCCCGATGACGACGAAATTCAACGCCGCACGGCGCGCCGTTTCATCTGTGGTTTTTTCGGCATATTCGAACGCCAAAAGAATCCGGCGGCGCAGCTCAATCGCGTCCTCGAGACTCTTCAATCCCGGGGCAAGTTTTTCCCACTCGTTATGGCCAAAGTAGGAATGCCGGGCGCCCGTCGCGAGGATCAGGTAGTCGTAATCAATATCCTGGTCGGCCGTTTTTATTTTTTTGGCATCGACATCCACGGATTCCACTTCTGCAAGGATCACTTCCACGTTCTTGCACCTGCTCAAGATCGCGCGCACCGGGGCAGCAATGTCGGCGGGTGAGAGTGCGGCCGTGGCGACTTGGTAGAGTAGAGGTTGAAAGAGATGGTAATTTGTGCGGTCGATCACCGTGACCTGCACATCTTTACCAGCAAGCTTTTTGGCTGCCTCGAGCCCGCCAAATCCCGAACCGACAATAACGACGCGCGGCACTTCGTTTTGCGACTCCTTCATTCTTGGAGCTTCAACTCCGAAAAGATTCAGAGCAAGCGCTCGACACTCAATGCGCAAATTCAATTCGCGCTGTAGCGTCCGCTGTCCTCAGCGGATAAGATTCAAAGCTCTGGACCACTGCGCTGAGGACAGCCGATTACGTAGCGCGGGTCGGGCCAGACGCGCCAGGCAAAACGACGTTGTCAAAACGTCGTGTCGAATTATCTTTGCAGCCTTATGCCGAAGCCAATTGCGCGAAGCAAAACACGCAAAGCAGTAGCCAAACGTTTTAAAATCACAGCGCGCGGTAAAGTGTTGCGAGCGCACTCTTCGCGACGCCATTTGTTGTCCTCCAAAAATGCAAAGCGCAAGCGCCGGCTGAGTAAAGCAGCGCGCGTGGACGATACGGATGTGGCGCGAATCAAGGCAAACCTGCCTTTCGGCTAAACACTGCGCGCCAGTTTTCCTGATTTAGTATTGGGGAACGTCTGGCGGCGGTAGCGCTTCTGCGCTTGGCCGCCTTGTTCTAGTTGTCGTGCTCGTGCTCGTGGTGCCGTACCACTGCCGGGCAGCCTCTAACGAATCGGGTGCGGGTTCTGGACTGTAAAGATCGCGCCGATTAACCAGAGTTGTGCAGGAGTTCGACGCACCGAAAAGAACAATAACCAGAAGCAACGCCAGCCATTTCACGGCGTCGATGCAAACAGAAGCCTGATGCCTTGTCAATGCGCCGATTTTCTACCGAAAGCTTTTGGAGTTCGGGGTTGCGCGTTCCGATTCTTGCGAGGAAATTTGCTTTCCGTCAGGGGCTATGGATTGAGGACTTACAAATCCCGCCAGGGCAGGAATGCAGCAACGGTAGTCTGATCCTCCTTGCCGTAGTTCTCTGGCGGACTTTTCAAACCGCGCAACGACGGCCTGCCCCGAGTGAACTCGAAGGAGGCACACTGCTTGGTATCAGTTATGAAACTCCTTAAAGTAAAAACGGCGCGGTTCTCGCGAGTCGTCGAAAAATGCGGTAAGCCGCAGGCTTATACACTCTGGCAAAAGCCGGCTGCGGATCGTTATCTCCAATCGCAAATAAAGAAAAATCGCGTGATGACAATCCTGAAGAGCGAGAGCGGGACCGACTTCGGAATCGTCGGGTTCAAACAAAGAAAAGGCGCAACCTATCTCGTTTTTCCTAAATCGCTGAAACGCTTCGCGGACAAGCGGATCATTGGAATCGACTGGTCGCTCATTCGCGAGTAGCCGTTTAGTAAACTCGACGGCTTAAAGCCGTCGAGTTCTTGGATAGATTCGCGGTTGCACGAAGCGCTGTCGCATACGCTGGGCTCAGCGGATTTCTTCGACCCCGCGCAGTCAATGTGCCGGGGAGGCCAGACTTTCCAGCTTTACCCTGGCGGCCAGGCGAGCGCACGCTTGCCCAGCAAATGGACATGCAGATGTGGCACACTTTCACCCGCATCGGGCCCGCAGTTAATCACGACACGATAGCCGCTCGACAACTCCAGTTTCTTCGCCATGTCGCGCGCGATAAGCAGTAATTTGCCAAGCAGCGCGCGATCGTCATCGGTCGCGTCCGTTAAACGCGGGACCACCTTTTTTGGCACGATTAGCACATGCACGGGGGCTTGCGGGTTAACATCGTGAAAAACGACTGCGTCGTCATCCTCCCAAATGATTTTCGCCGGGATTTGTCGTGCGATAATTTTTTCAAAAATGGTCATGGTTCTTCAGAGCTTGGAGTGCCGGTCACCGGATTGCTGTAAATCTGCGCAATCTGATTCTAATTCAAATCCGAAAACTGGAGCCGTGTCGGCGTGTCTCGCAAAATTTTTAACGCACGGAGCAATCCAACCGCGCAAAATCAGTCGTCGCTGTTAGTCTTTCACGGACGAAGCAGACAATTTCCTCGCGCAGCGCGTCGCAGGCGCGCGTCCAGGTTTTCACGCCGCGAAGATGCTTCACACAAGGCTGAAGCGAACAAAGCCGAAGATTGTCGGCGCCGGTTTCGATCAAGCTGCTGATTCGCTTTTCAAGAAGATCAAAAAACGCGAGTTCATAACCTGTGCCGGCATGATGCGCGATATCCAGTAACGAAATGGAAATTGGCGGTGGCGAGGGTGAAAAATGCGGCACAATTTCCTTGTAGCCGATCGCTCTCAGCACGTAACGCACAGTCTGCGACAATTGGTTAAACGCCACCACGTTTTCGTCATTTCGCAGGTGCAGATAAAAAGCAATGCTCTCAGTCACGTGATCGGTGAGCCACCAACTGGGATAACCGGCTTCATCAGCTGCCCGCGTGAGCGCAGCATGCAGCCAATCACGGCTAAACTCGAAGAGTTGTCCCGAGTTTGTGCGGAGATATGGAAATTCTTCCTTAAACGCGACCATGATTCTTGTTCTGGATGTTGCGTGATCCTGGCGTGGAATTCTGAGCGGCTTCAGGCGGAAATAATTCCCGCTGGAGCGCATTGGGTTTTACACGACGTCCCAATGTTTGAATGGCATCCACAAATTGATCGACGTCCTGAAATTGCTGGTACACGGAGGCGTAACGCAAATACGCCACCTCATCGATCGCCCGGAGTTTTTCGAGTACTTTCGCACCGATTACCGACGAAGGAACTTCGCGCCCACCGGTTTCCACTTCGTGCACAATCTCGTCCACAATATCCTCCAGCGTAAGAAGACTCGTGGAACGTTTTTCAAACGCTTTCGCGATGCTGGCAGCCAGTTTGCGACGATCAAACGGTTCATGTGTTCTGTTACGCTTCACCACGCGGAGGTCAGAGCGCTCGATCTCCTCATAAGTGGTGTAGCGATATTTACACTTCAGACATTCGCGGCGGCGGCGGATGCTGGAGGCATCCCGCGACTGACGGGAATCGATGACTTTGTCATCACGAGACCCGCACTTGGGGCAACGCATAGTGTTAAGAGGCTAATTACCACACCATAAGTTGTGGCGTCAATGGTTCTTTGAAGTTTCTGCCTCATTCCTTCTCATTCAATAAACGACCGAACTACTTGGTCGGGCGCGACCGCCGGGCGCGCCGTGGGATACATTGACTCGCCGAGGCGTTGACGCAGCAATGCCCCAACGCTACACCGATTCAGGATGCAAAGCCGTACAACTCGCAGCGCAGCTTACGGCCCGTGGCTCGTCGGCCTCGGCGCGGCGCTTTGGGGCACAGAAAGCGCGTGGCGCATCCCGCTCAATGAGCTTTTCGACGCAAAGGTGATCGTCTTCTGGGAGCATGTGCTTATCCTCATCATGTTCCTGCCGATCTTGATCCCGCGTTTGCACGAGATCCCAAAAATCCGCGCACGCACATGGGGATTCCTGCTTTTCTCCGGGTTCGCCGGCTCAGCGGTCGGCGCAATTTTTTTCACGTTGGCGTTGAAATATGGGAACCCAACGGTGGTGAACGTGATCCTGAATATCCAACCCGTTATCTCTACCATCGGCGCGTTCGTGCTTTTTGGTGACCGGCTTGCGCGGCAATTCTCTCTTTACGCTGGCATCGCTATCGTTGCTGGCATCTTCGTCTCTGTTGCGCATCCAACCATGATCGCAGTCTCCTTCGAACGCGCTGGCCTGAATCTCGGCACGGGCTACGTGCTCGTGTGTGCACTATTCTGGGGACTTTCAACCGTTGCAGGACGCGGCGTCATGATCGGCATGTCTCTCCGACTCGCCTCCAGCATGCGCATTGTCGTCGGCCTTACCTGCATGGCGCTGATTCTTTTGGCGTACGGCAAACTGAATGGCGCGGCGCTCTGGCCGGGGGCGGCGCAGGCGCACCCCACCAAGGCAATTGTTTGGCTGATTCTGCTCGCTTCAGTCTCAGGCGGAATTCCGCTTTTGATTTATTTTCAAGGGCTGCGTCTCACGCGCGCATCGACGGCGGGTTATTTCGAAATGATGCAAACGCTCGCTGCCGTATGCATCACGTGGGGTTTCTTCCACGCCAGCCTTCACCTGCACCAAGTCATTGCAGCCATCGTACTGATTGGTGCCGTCGCCATGGTGCATCATGTCCAGCGAAACGTCGAACAACACCCGCTCCCCGCAGGGTATCACGCATCGAAAGGCATTACGGAGGGATGACCCAATAATTACTTGGACTCTTATTCTCGCCGTACTTTAACAGATGCCGTTTCGCAGCCGGATAATCGTGAATTAACCAATATAAGTCGTCGACGACGGGCCTCTCGAGAAAAACGCGATGCTTCCTAAGAGAGTCTTTCTTCGAGAAAAATGAAACATCGACGAGATCAATTTTATCGGGAAGCTGTTTCTTATAGTAGAGAAACGTTTGAATTTCATCCAGGTTCGTATCTGGAGAGAAGTGTTCTGTCAGGCCAATTGAATCAACATTGTACAGGAGTTTAGCCAGCAATAAAACGTTGTCGTCAGAAGCGACGTAGATCGTGATCCTGTTTACCAAGCTTTGGAGCTCAGATTTAAAGTCTTCATCAAATTCTTCTCTATCAACGTTAGGCATCAAAAATATGACATGGTCCAACTTTAGATTCTTAGCGTTTGGATCGTTATATAACTTGTGGAGCGCCAGACATACCAACCGACAGCCAAGACTGTGTGCGACGACAATTATCTTTTGCGGCTTAACTTCATTACTAATCGTGTTCAGCAAGTTTACGAGGTGCTTTGTGGACCGAGGCACTTGTAAGAGGTCGCGCGTATAGCCAAGGACCGATTCACTGCTGGTCCAATCGAAGGTGAGTATATTCGCATCAATGTTTAAGTCGTGCGCCAGTTGAGCGCAATGTATAGCGCTGAGGTTAAATGAGGGTCTATAGCCGTGGATCCAAACAACTAATGGCTTCGCTGCCTGATCCTGAAGAAGCCTAATGAAATTCTCATAAGGAATCGACTCCACTTTCTTGATAATGTCGTCGTTGATTTGAGAGCCTGCTAGACGATCCTCGGGTATTTGAACCTTTATGAATCCATACGAGACTTGTCCCGCATAGTCGCTAGCATAGGTAGCGTTGCCATTGCTACGGGGACCTTCTTTTCGGTCGGTTACGTAATAGATCGTTTCGTTGAAGTTTCTCCTGACTATAAAGGGCTGAGCTTTTCCGTGAAGTAGCCTAGTTATAGCTGTGCCCAGATGGGCGCCGTGGAGAGTGAAATAAGAGGCTGTAACCAATCCAAGTATGTAACAAAGCGCCACGAGGAGAATGACAACGACAGCATTTTTTCGCACGAGCTTGATCTTTAGTTTTGCGCGGCGCTCGTGTGAAGCACAAAGTCGTTGCAGTGCAATGCATTCGCTTCGGCACGCACGGTCACCCGCAACGGCTGAGCGTAGCGCCGCCGGCAGAGCAGTCGCGCTTGTACCAAACTAACTAGCGTGCCCAGATTCTCTGGCTGGTGCCGTTTTCTCCGGGAACTCGAAACCAACCTTCCCGTCTTCCAACTTGAGATAGGCGGAGAAGGGCCGTCCTCTTTTTGAAATGAAGCCGTCGAGGAGATCGGTTTTGCCCAACACGAGGAGTTTCTGCGCCTGCTCTTTGGGAATGTCGCGGCCAAGAATTGTTTTGCTTAGCTTGAATTTGCAGGGCTTTCGATCTGCCTGGGAACGCTCGCAAATATAGCTGTTCTCAGTTTCAAAAATTTTCCCGCCGCATTTTGGACATTTGCCGAGTGACTCCTTGCCTGCGAAATCGATCTTAGCGACCGGCTCTTTGGGCTTTCGTTCTCTTTTTGCCTGCGGCTCGCGCTTCTCAAATTCGAAGCCGACGTCTTTTTTGTCGGTCAACACGAGATACGCTTTGAAAGGTCTGCCCTTGCGCGAAATGAACCGCTCAAGCAAATCGGTCTTGCCGGTTTCGAGCAGTTTGTTCACCTGTTCGCGGTCGATCGAGCGTTGCAAGATGACTTTGCCCGATCGAAAGTCGCACGTTTTATTCGGCCCGGTTGAATTTTCACAGACATAACTCATTTCGAATTCGAACACGCGCCCACCACACTTGGGACATTTGCCAAGCGGTTGCTGCCCTGAAAAATCGACTTGTTGCGCAGCGCCGTTCTCCTGTCCATTTGATCCGAAATCGAATTCTGCTTTGAAGTCGTCGCTCAGCTTAAGCAGGGCATGGAACCGTTTCCCTTTCCTGCTCCGAAAGCCGCCCAATGGCCCCACGTGTTTCTCACGGACAAGAGTCTCGAACTCTTCGCGGCTCAGCAATCGACCGGCAATGGTTTTCCAAATCGTGAAATCGCATTCGTCATTTGTGCATGTGAAACTCTTGAACCGCTCGACAATAGGCGAACCGCATTTGGGGCACTTGCCGAACGGCGCGCTCTCCGGCATGTGTTCGTCAGGGTGAAAGTGTTTGGCCTTCCCGACGATGTCGTTCGTGAGCTCGCGTATGTCGCGCATGAACGCGTCACGCGTCAGCTTGCGATGCTCAATCTCATGCAGGCGAAATTCCCATTCTCCGGTCAGTTCCGGGCTGGTCAACTCCGGCACCGCATTTTTCAAAAGCGTAATGGTTTGGATGGCCTTCGCTGTCGGCTGCAGCTCCTTGCCGTGTCGCACCAGATAGTGCGCTGAAATCAATGTCTCGATGATGGCCGCGCGCGTCGCCGGCGTGCCGAGCCCTTTCTCTTTCATTGCCTCGCGCAATTCTTCATCTTCGACAAGTTTCCCCGCTGATTCCATCGCGCTGAGGATCGTCGCCTCGTTATAGCGAGCAGGCGGTCGCGTCTGCTCCGTTTTTATTTCAATGCGCACCGTTTCGACGCGTTCGCCCTGCGTCACGGCGGGCAGATTTTCTTCCGGCTTCTCACTTGCGGCTTCGCGTCCATAAACCTCCAGCCATCCGGGCGCGACCAGAATTTTCCCCTCCGTTTTGAACGGCTCGCCTTCTACGCGGGTGATCCGAGTCGTGTTCTCGTATTGCGCAGGCGGAAAGAATACAGCCACGAAGCGCTTGGTCACCATGTCGAAGAGCGCCTGCTCGTGATTGTCCAGCGATCGAGGAAGGGTGCCGGTCGGAATAATGGCAAAGTGATCGCCCACTTTCGCGTTATTGAAGATGCGCTTGTTTGGCTTAACCCAGTTATTGGCGAGCACTTTTCTCGCGAACGGATTGTCGATCTTACCCAATGTCGATCTAACTGTCGCAAGATAATCTTCCGGCAAAGCGCGCGAATCTGTACGCGGGTAGGTAATGGCCTTGTGCCTTTCGTAAAGTCCCTGCGCGATTTGCAACGTGCGTTTCGCGGAGAGCCCGAGGCGATTATTCGCCCCGCGTTGCAGGCTGGTGAGGTCATAGAGTTGAGGAGCCGCTTGCGTGCTTGGCTTCTTTTCTTCGAACTCAACGACACCCTGCTTGCCGTTGCACTTGCGCTGGATCGCCTCAGCGATTTCGTGGTGCCACAATCGCGCCGCGGCGCGATGCTCGTCCCAGAGCGAGCCATTTCCAGCGTCAAGCCGCTGCTCCGCATCGGGCAGATTCAATTGCAGCCGGTGGAGCAGTCTATTCGTTCGTTCAGTTTCATCCTCGTCCTTTTTGAATGCTTGATCGAACCACCGGCCCGGATATTCGCCGGCAGCGGCGCCGAATGTGCCCATGATCTCGTGCAAGTCGCGCGGCTTAAACTCCTGAATCTTGTTTTCGCGCTCGACGATAATTGCCAGCGTCGGCGTCTGCACGCGGCCAAGTGAAGTCACGGTGCTCCCGCGGCCACCGCTCAGTCGCAAAGTAAATGCGCGCGTTGCGTTGATGCCGACGAGCCAGTCCGCTTCGTTTCGGCTACGGGCCGCGCTGGCCAGCGGTTGCATCTCAGCATCGCTGCGCAATCGCGCGAAGGCTTCGCGGATGGCCTCGGACGTCATGGATTGTAGCCAGAGACGCTTGATCGGCTTTTTCGTCCCGGCGTATTGGACGATGTAGCGAAAGATTAATTCGCCTTCCCGGCCGGCGTCGCATGCGTTAATGATCTCCGATACATTCTTGTCCCTGATGAGCTTGCGAAGAACGTTGACGCGACCGCTCATTTTGTCGGCCGGTTCGAGCTCGAATTCGACCGGCATGATCGGCAGCTTCTTCATGTCCCATTTGTCCTGCTCTTTCATGGAAGCAGGCACTGCAAGCTCAAAGAGATGACCGACCGCCCAGGAGATCACATATCTCTCGTTGTCGTAGTAGTCTTTGCCTTTTTTGAAGCCGCCGAGTGCCTTGGCGATGTCGCTGGCAACCGAAGGCTTCTCTGTAATTATGAGGGACTTGGACATGGGGCAGGAATCGAACTCAGTTGGAGCGTGTTTGCAAGTCGGAGCAGTTTTGGCTGGACCGTGAAGGCGTAGTAAGTCTCTGGCCTAGCCCAGCTTGACGAAGTATTTTCCGGGCAACTGCTTGACCAAGCGTTTCAATTCCAACTGCAACAATGTGGATGAAACGGTCGCGCTCGGCAATTGGCTTTTTGCAGCAATGTCGTCAATGGACGTCTCGGCCGCTTCAATGGCGTCATAGACGCGGCGCTCTTCGTCAGATAGCGGCGGCAACGGGCGCGCAGCGGCCTCCTGCGAGGGCTTCGTTTCGGGAAGAAGAATCTGCAAATCGTCCAGAATGTCGCTGGCATCCATAACGAGCTTCGCGCCTTGCTGGATAAGGCGATTCGATCCCATTGCGCTCGGCGCGTTAATGTGACCCGGGACGGCGTAAACGGAGCGGCCCTGTTCCAGCGCTTGCGCCGCGGTGATTAAAGCGCCGCTGTTCAAACCGGCTTCCACCACGAGAATCCCGTGGCTCCACCCAGAAATGATCCGGTTGCGCATCGGAAAGGTTTGTCGATCTGGCTCAATTTCCATTGAAAACTCAGACACGATTGCGCCATTTCCGTTTCGAATTTTCTCGGCCAGCGCGGCGTTCTCGGGCGGATAGAGCTTCGCCAACCCGGAGCCGATTACTGAGATAGTGCGTCCTTTTGCTGCGAGCGCCCCTTGATGGGCAGCGGTATCAATTCCGCGCGCGAGGCCGCTGATTACGGTCAATCCCGCGTAAGCCAGTTGGTAGGACAGCTTCTTCGCGGACTCCATTCCGTAGTGCGTGGTTCGCCGCGCGCCGATAACTCCAATGGCGTGATGATCGCGCTCCTGCAATTCTCCCCAAACGTAAAGCACGATGGGCGGCGCATGGATTTCGCGCAATGGACGCGGATACGATGGCGATTCCTGCATGATGACAGTTGCCCCAAAATCGCGAACGCGTTTAAGCTCTCCGGCGAGGTCAACAGTCGATTCCCAGTTTGAAATCTGGTCCGCCACCTCGTTCCCGATTCCTTCGATCTTGCGGAGCTCGCTCCGTTTTGCCCCGAGGATTTGTTGCGGTTCCTTAAAAACTTCCAGCAATTTGCGCAGGCGCACGGGTCCGACAGTCGGCAGCATGTTGAGCGCGATACAGGCTTCAGTCGCGTTCACGTTGAAATTGTGGCATGGGCTTCCAGCCCATGTTCTATCGGCAGGATGCCGATGCTACGCCTAAAACGGGATCTCGTCCTCGTTTGCCTCGGTTGCTGCTGATGGTTTGGGTGGTGCCTTCGTTTGTCGATTCTCGCCACCGACCTCTGCGGCGCCACCAGCTCCACCGGGACGACCCCCTAGCAACTGCATGCTCTCGCCCACCACGCGCAGCTTGGTCCGCTTCTGACCGGTCTGTTTGTCGTCCCAACTGTCCATCTGCAAACGCCCTTCGATGAAAACTGGCCTTCCTTTTTTTGCATACTCGCCCGCGACCTCCGCGGTTCGTCCCCAGAGCGTGACGTCGACAAATGTAACTTCCTCGCGTTTCTCGCCGCTGTCCGTAGTGTAATTGCGGTTGACGGCAATGCCGAGGTCACAAACTGCGCTGCCCTTGGGTGTGTAACGCACCTCGGGATCGCGCGTGACGTTTCCAAGCAACAGAACTTTATTGAAGTTGGCCATGTGGCGGTTATAGCGAAATCATCTCGCTTTGGCCAACTTTTTCGGCTTCTCCTTTTTCTCGGGCAAACGTTCGAAACTTTGGCGATACACTTCCGGATCGAGCTTAAATTTCGCCCGGAGCTTCGCGACCAACGTCGGATCGGCATTGAAAACAAAGTTCACATAATATCCGGAATCCAGCGCGCCGGCCACGTACGAAAAGTGGCGTTTATCCATTTTTTGCACCTGTTCGATCTGAGCTCCTTCTTTTTGAAACTCCGATTCCAGTCGCTCGATAATTTCCCTGACGGTATCTTCTTTGCCCTGAGCATTCAGTACCAGCAGAGCTTCGTAGCGGCGGTTCATGTTTCTTCGGATTCGGTTTTGTTGAAAGTGTTC
>WNFT01006463.1_pt1 | contig 20313 bp, 15 predicted proteins | sample 5400191 | NCBI WGS metagenome assembly WNFT01 (sample SAMN13153359, study PRJNA577476) | soil metagenome | isolation source: 80 cm saprolite under Madrone tree | place: USA:California | collected 2016-06-14 | reverse complement strand
CGCCTATCTTTGCGATCAGGAGGCGAGGCCATCGCTTACCGCGGTAGTGCAGACCGCACTGCGGCAATCTCCGAGCGCGGATACGTTCGCCCGGCCAAACGACTTCGCATAACCCCAGCGCCGCGAGGAAGCGGGCCGCAAGGACGTTAGCGAGCGGCACGATCGAGACCTTACGGAACGATCCTAGTAATCAGCCCACCTCAACGAATACTTCGTCGTTGACTATCTTCACCGGATAAGTCTTGAGAGGCTTCGAGGCGGGCAGCGAAAGCACGTGGCCGGTTTTAATGTCGAAGAATGAGCCGTGGTAGGGGCATTCGACCGCGCATTCCTCGAGGTCGACGTCGCCCGCCGCGAGCGACGCCTCCGCATGAGTGCAGGTGTCGTCGGTCGCATAGAAACCGTCGTTCAACCGGTACACGGCGATCGGCGGCTTGTGATTTACGCGAATCGCGCCGCCCGGTTTGAGGTCGCTGGTCTTGCATGCCTTGACGAGTGCCATACCTTCTCCCTTGCGCGTCTCTCCCTGCGATGGGAGAGGAAATAAAAAGGTAATCGCTCCGCGTCGATCCCTCGACTCCGCTCGGGATGACACAAAGCCGCTCGAAACAAAAATTCTTAGCTGCGCAGCGTGGTCATCGTCAATGAGACAGCGGTAACACAACATTATGTGTAGCCCACTACTTGAAAATGAAGGGCTTAAAGTCGAGCAAAGGGACACCGAAGTACGGACGGGTGCATTCGCCTACCAACACGATCCCTCTGATGTTCGTTACTTCCTCGCAGAACTCCGTTGTTCTCTGCTGATTGGTGAGAACGTCCGCATACCGTATGCAGCCATGAATCGAGAGAATTTTTGCCTTCTCATTCCAATTTCGTGGGAGGCTCTGCAACGTCAGTCGAAATTCATCACCTGCCAGCAGCAAGGATTCGCTAGTTTCCCAGACGGTCTTTTTGAGCGTAGCGCATCCCGCGTTGAACGGCCCGCCCATCAAGTCAACCCTATATTCTGCGGTTCCCCTAATCCGCAGAGCCGGACTCTTCCCGGCATTTGTCCAGTCGAGTTCCACTGCAAGGAAGCTATTGGCCCACCGAGCCTTTCCGAGGTTGCCAGCGCTTGGCATGATCCATGCCCTGCTGGCTGCGACTGCGGCATCAGCCGATTCTTTAGCTGCATCGGCGGATTGTCTAGTCAGCTTGTTAGACTTCAGCATCGCGCGCCATTGCCGATATGCGACGATGCCATAGAAGACGACAGCCGCCAAGGTAAGAGCTTCCAGAGCGAGCTTCCCCCGCTCTATCCAACGCTTTTCGCCATTGCAGGGTTTGCGACCATATGTTGTGGGCTGGGATTCACTAAGTTCAGTCCGCGCTGGGTAATCGGTTGTGTCTCGCTGATTTGCGGGATCATCACCTTTGCCTATGGGGTCAATCTGATTGTTCTCTGGAGCGCTGGACTCTCTTGCTAACGGTGCGGTCTTTCTTGCCATTCCTTCTTTCCCGCTGGCGCTTTAAGCAGCGCCTTTACGACCCTTGCCGCAACCGATCCTGGCGTGTGCTTATCTTTGCCGTTAGGCATGGTTCCGCAGTATAACCCCTTCGGTCGGGAGAGGCGAAATCATCCGAATGCGAGAGTGCGTCCTTGAGAATAACCGCCAATAAAGTGTCTATCGGGCTTCCATATTGAGCGTTCCGCCTCTGATCTCTTGGTATCTCGATCACTTTCCTAGCTTTCATGCTCAGATGCCCGCATAGACGGCCTCCGTATCCTTAACTGTGGGCGTTGGCATGGCAGTTATGGCGCTCATTGCCAATGCCATCGCGCATGCGAATCTCGACCGCTTGCTTAAGGACCGCGAACATCCGATGCCTAGCCAATCACCGTCGGCGCATGAAGCAATCGAAGCACCTGGCGAATTGACGAGACAGCTGACCGCGATTCTATACCCTATGATGACGGACCAGCCTGCCGGTGAGCGGCTATTTGTCAATAAAGCACCGCAAGACCTAACAGGAATTTTTAAGACGTTTATTAATACGCAAGCGGAGAAAACTGATTCAACCATATCTCGGCAAATGGTTAAGAGTGGCCGGGTCAGTGAGTAATGCTTCTTATTACAAACACAACGGGCTCTGGCAAGTTTTCCTTCAATTCGACGACAGTTCATTCTTCGGTGTTCAGATTACGCTCTATTTCGACAATGCTGGACCGAGCATTTATCCTTGATTACGCGCGGCTCTAATATCACCGCGAACGGGCGAATTAGTAAAGTGAGTCTCAGGCGGATTAGAACTTCAAGCTCGTGAGTTGGTAGTGAAGGAGGCTCAGCAGTAGCGCCGTGCTCGTGGGAACAATTTCAGTTGCGTTGGTTTGCTGGCACCCTCTTTGATGCTACACTGGCGATCCTTGCGGCACGGATAGGTATTGAAATCTGGACGTATGACCATCACTTCGACGTGATGAGCGCACCAGTGTGGCGCTGAGGGCGACACGCAAGGCCATCATCCCACCTCAACGAAGACTTCGTCCTCGACCACCTTCACCGGATAAGTCTTGAGCGGTTTCGAGGCGGGGAGCGAAAGCACGTGGCCGGTTTTAATGTCGAAGAATGACCCGTGATACGGGCATTCAACCGCGCATTCCTCGAGGTCGACGTCGCCCGCTGCGAGCGACGCTTCCGCATGAGTGCAGGTGTCGTCGGTCGCATAGAAGCCGTCGTTCAACCGGTACACGGCGATCGGCGGCTTGTGATTTACGCGAATCGCGCCGCCCGGTTTGACGTCGCTGGTCTTGCATGCCTTGACGAGTGCCATACTTTTTCCCGCGCTGTCTCTCTCTGCGATGAGGAGTTTTGCATAACTCGCTCTCCGCCTCTTGAACCTCTCTTTTACCCTCTCCCTGTCCGTTCTAGATCCCTCGCCCTTTTCAGGGAGGATCAAGGTGAGCAACTGTATTTAAGGACGAGGAGGGCGCGTTGCTCACAGGGTCCACAGGCTCTGGGATCGGGTTAAGCATCCCGCCTGTGGACTTATGGACAACGCGCCGACTTTTTAATTTTCCCGGACGCTGACGGCCAAGCATGGCGGCCTCCACATGCTATTGGTTTTGAGCATGGCATTGAGGGTCACGATGAGCTTGCGCATCACCGCTACCAGCGCCAGCTTCTTGGGCTTGCCGCGCGCGACCAGCCGCTGGTAGAACTTCTTGAGCACCGGGTTGGCGCGGCTCGCTACGAGCCCGCACATGTAGAGCTTGTTGCGCACTTCGAACCGTCCGCCGGCGATCGCCCGTCGTCCATGGCGTGTCCCGCGGTCGTCGGGCACCGGCGCCACTCCCACCAGTGCTCCGATCTGCTTGCGGTTAAGCGCGCCCAGCTCCGGCACTTTCGCCAGCACCATCGAGCAGAACACTTTGCCAAAGCCCGGGACGCTGCGCACGATCTCGCTCTTGCGCCGCCACCCAGCGGAGCGGCGCACGGTCTTGTCGATGTCCTCCGCGATCTGCTTAAGGCGCCCCTCCAGATAGGAGATGTGATGGCGCAGTTCCTTGCGCACCGGCCCTAAAGCGTGCGTCAGGCGATGCTCTTCGGCCACCAGCATCGCAACCAACTGCTCGCGCCGCATCACCAGTTCCTGCAACGCCTGGGTCTCGGCGTCGGCCGGTGGACGTACCTGGGGCCGTTCCCGTTCCGCATACAGCGCCAGTAACTCCGCGTCCTTGCGATCGGTCTTGGCCCTCAGTCCGCGGCCTTTGGCAAAGTTCCGCACCCATGACGGATTGACCGCCGCCACCGCGATCCCCGCCGTCCACAGCGCCGCCACCACCTGGCGCTGCAGCCCGCCGGTCGCTTCCACCACTACCAGCCGCGGCTTAAGCTCACTCAGCCGCCCCACCAAGCGCTTAATCCCCGCGCGATCGTTGGTCAGCGTCATGCGCTCACCGCCAGGACGCGCCGCCACTACCAGCTCCGCCTTGCTCACATCGATCCCAACGTACACTTCCTCCGCCATCGCCCGACTCCTTGCTGGGCGTCCTACCCTTCCTTGTCCAATGCGGGCTCGTGCCTGCGGCACGGCCCGGTCAACTGTTCGGGTTACGGACGCGTTAGCTAGCGGACGCGGCGATCCTTGCTCACCTGCGGCCTGCTCCGACCCTGGGTCATTCGGTCTGCCGCGCCCGCTACTATCTTGGTACGCTGGTTCGCAGATACAAGGGTCCCTATCAGTCATGCGCTGCATATCCTGACCAGCGCATGACGTTGAGTTTTTTTCATTCAATGTCCTCGCGCCCAAAGAAAACGCTCCGTTTCCGTTTGCTCGCGCCGCAGTCTTCGCGCGCGTTCGCGAGGAGTGGATGGCTTATCCACAAAAGTCAACTTTAACAGGATCCACACATTTCGTGCTTCTCGCCACTTCGCTTCAAGATACGCCGCGCGCGGGATTGCGTACGCAACGTGCGCCCGTCGCGCGCGGCTAACAATGACCCTCACCCGCGCGCGCCAGGCGCGCTTGCCCTCTCCCTGATAAAAGGGCGAGGGATCTGGAATTGGACAGGGAAAAGGATCGGAAATGGACACGGAGGCGGAATCGCAAAAAAAAATCACAAACTCTCGGGATGACAGACACCCTATTTGCCTCGCTGCGCTGGGCTGCGCACTGATTTCTGAACGCAGCTCGCGGACTCGCTTGCTCGGTTCGCTTCGCTCACCTAGCGGCAGACTCCTTGGCTCGGCTCTTAATCTCCGAATCGCGCGCTGTGCGCACGTCGCAGACTGCTTAGCTCGCTATGCCTTCGGCTTCGCTAGTGTGCGGTCCGCCTAGTGTTTATGGCGTGCTCAGCAGTTCGGCCCAGCGGTGGTAAAAGCCGCGCGCGGCCGTCTCCCCATACACGTGATTCGTTTTGCCCGGAAAGCGCGGATCGTCGGTGCGCTCGTGGCCGAGCCCCATCTGGATATTGAGCAGGTTGCGCCGCGCCATGTAGCCGCGCAGCACGCGCTGGATTTCGAGCCAGTTCTCGCCGTCGTCCTGCTCGAACATCCCGCCGGCGCTGAACGTACGCATCACGCCGAGCCGGATCGCGTCCTTCTGCTCGGGCGACATCCCCTTGTCGACCAGCGCCCATGCCCACACCTCGATTTCGGCTGGTCCGCGCGGATGCCATACGCGCATCGTGTACGTCCCCGGCAGAAACGAGAAAGTCGGGAAGACATTCATATGCCCGCCGAAAATGCCCTTGCCACGCACTTCGCCTAGCCGGCGTATCGCCTGCTCGCGCTCCGGACCGCGCACATACTCGACCGCCGTTCCCAGCACTTTTCGCAGCGCGCCCTTGTCCGGGACGGTGAAGAAGCCGGTGCCGTGTCCCTGCTTGGAGGAAAATTGCCGTCCCTCCTGCGCGAGTCCCGCCTGTGCGACGTCCATCCCTTCGGGGATCAAGGCGGTAATCGCCGAGGCGTGGCTGACTTCAGCGTGATACATATCGCTCGTGAACTGCTCGGCGGCGAACTTCCAGTTGCAATTGAGCACCCATTTATGGAGTCCGACGACGACCTCGGTCCCTTCGTCGGTGCGGTCGAAGTAGGCGTCGAAATACCATTGCATGTCGCCAAGGTAGTCGGTGAAGGCAAGCGCTTTGGCGTCCCAGTTGCCGAAGATGAGGCCTTTGTAGTTCTCGAGGCGCGGGACTCGGAGCGGACCCCATTGGCTCTTGTCGAGTTCGTTGTGGAAGCCGTCCTGCTCGTGCGGCACCGAGACGAGATTACCCGCGATGTCGTAGGTCCATCCGTGATACGAGCACATGAAAACTTTCGCGTTGCCCATGTCGGCGCGGCAAAAGCGCATCCCGCGATGGCGGCATTGATTCATGAACGCTGCGACCGAGTCGTCGCGCTGTCGCACGACGAGGACCGGATCCTCGGCCATGTAGGTCGCAAAAAAGTCGCCCGGCTTCGGAATCTGGCTCTCGTGACAGAGGAAGAGCCACGAGCGGGCGAAAATTCGTTCGAGTTCGAGCTGGTAGATCGCGGGATCGGCAAAAATCGAGGCGGAGAGCTTGCCGGTTTCGACGTCGACCAGGCTTCGTACGGCGAGCCCGTTGCTGGTGGCGCCTTTCGCTCGCGATTTCTTCGGCTTCACCTTGCCGTTCGTCTTCATTGCGAATCTACCTCGTTCGAAAATATACCCTCGCCCTCGCCTTGATCGTCACGCCTAGTCATCTATGCGTGGCCGCCTGTCAGATCATAGACCGAGCGCACCTGCACCGTGGCCGCCTGTCAGATCATAGACCGAGCGCACCTGCACTTAATAGAAGCGGGGCTCGCCCGGTGGCCGCGTCTTCCATCGGCGATGAATCCAGTTCCATTGTCCGGGATGACGCCGAACCATCGCCTCGATGGTCGCGGTGAAACGCTGCGTGTTCTCGCGCACGGATTCGAGACGGCCGCCGGTTTTGACGACTTCGATCACCGGCAGAATAGTTATCCGATGGCGCGCAATATCCCCCTCGCGCACCATGAAGACCGGTAGCACCGGCGCCCCACTCGCCATCGCAACCCGCGCGAGCGCGTCGCTGGTACTGGCCTTCATCGAGAAAAAATCGACGAACACGCCGTGGCGTACATCGAGGTCGAGCGGCACGGCGACCATCCAGTTGTCGCGCAACAATCGGACGATCTCGCGGCCGGCGCCCTTGCGCGGCACGGCGAGATTGCCAAAACGGATACGGCGCCCCTCGACTGCGCGGTCGATGAACGGATTGCGGTTGGGCCGCTGAACGATTGCAATACGATTGCCATAGATAGAATGTGCCACCGATAAAAGCTCGAAATTGCCGACATGGCCGGTAAGCACCAGAATACCGCGGCCCGCGGACAACTGCGCCGCTGCGTCCCAATGTTCGCGCCCGTCGTACGCGACGTAGCGCTCGATATTGTGGCGATTCAGGTCAAAAAAATGCACCCACTCGGCCGCCATGCGGCCGAAGTTGCGGTATGTAGACCGTAGTAGACGCAGATTTTGTTCGCGGCTGTCTTCAGGGAACGCAATCCCAAGATTTCGCAGGGCGACGCCGCGGTTCATCTGGTCCAGCGACATCGCGAGGCCGCCCAGCGCCGCGCCAACCTTGACGGCGTGTTCGAGCGGGATTGCTCTCAAGACCGCCCATGGCAGGGAGAGCCCTGCGAGCTCGGCCCATGCTCTAAGGGCGCCGACCTGTCGCGGCATAAGAATGGGAGATTTTCAGACCAGGCGGCGACGCGCAAGCGCGTCGCCGCCTGGTCTGAAACACCGGTCCGGGGCTGCGGCATACGCCCGCCGCAGCCTGTGACGGTGTGCGCGGCCCTGCCGGGACGAGGGGCGCGAACGCGCCCCTCGTCCCGGCAGGGCTTTCGGATGCACCGCCTGCGGCGCAGGCGGTGCATCTGGCGGGGACGGTTTCGCGCGGCTGGCCGCGCGAAACCGTCCCCGCGCCGAGCGTCTGAGAAAATCAGTGCGCCGTGGCAGCCACGCTGGCGGGCGCTCCCAGCACTCCGCCGCCGACGGGGGGCAGGGCTGCCGGATCAGTAGGTGGAGCCGAACTCGTTACAGGAGGAGCCGAAGCCACCGACGACGCATACGGCAGCGCATTCTTGCGACTGGTCGGTCCAATCTCCTGCGTACTACCGGGTGTCGACGACCCTTGTGGTTGTGCAGCTCCCGGTACCGGAGCGATTCCTGCGGGTGGCGGCAGCTGATACTGCATTATGTCGCTCTGAGGGGAGACCTCTTGGTTGAATGACGGCTGGTAGAGCTGCTCGAATTGACCCTGCGGCATATTGTTCACTTCTGGCCGGCCGAGGGCGCGAACAAATTTTTGCCGCTCGTCGAGCGCCAACGCCTGCAGGTCGAGACGCGACCGAATGATATGTGGCGTCAGGAAGACCAACAGGTTTTGCTTCGTCGAACTACGCGAATTGTCGCTTATGAGATTGCCAAGCACCGGAATGTCCGAGAGAAATGGGATGCCTTGACGGTCTTTCTCGGTTTGGCCAGACAGCAGCCCGCCGATCACCGCAGTGCGATTGTTCTGAACGAGCACCGTGGTCGAAGCCGACCGAATCGTCGTGGTAGGCCCTAGTGGGTTGTTCACCGTGCCGTTGACTACGTTAGAAACTTCCTCGTACAAGTCCAACTTGACGTACTCACCCTGAGAGACCTGGGGCACGATATCGAGCGTAATTCCGACGTTCTGACGATCTACTGAATTGAAAATCTGCCCCGGCAATCCGGCGTTGGCGGACGACGATCCCACGAAGGGGACGTTTTCACCAACTACGATGCTCGCTTCTTCATTGTCAGCGGTGAGAAGCGTCGGCGCCGACAGGACGTTCGTATGCTGATCGGTTTCGAGCGCCGTCATCAGCGCGACGTCGCACGGGACCGTCGTGGTTGTAGTCTTACTGGTCGCGCTCGCGACCGCCGAGGCGGCTGCGGAAGCGATAGCGCCCGGGACACTGCACTTGCTGCCTGAGGCAAGCCCGATACCCAGACCGCTCAGGCCGAGCGGATTAGCCAAAGCATTCTGCAGTTGGCCGAAATTGAGCGAGCCGACACCCAGCATATTGCTGGCGAGAGCGCTCGAGGACTGGAAGTTGACGCCGATGTCCTTGGCGCGCTGTGCGCTAACCTCGACAATGATCGCCTGGACGAAGACCTGGACGCGCGGGACGTCGAGCTGATCGATCACCTGCTTGAGCGTTTCGAAATCCTGCGGCGCGGCGCTGACTACGAGAGAATTGGTCGCCGGGTCGGCAGTTACGGTCACGGGATTTTCGAAATCAGGCGATTTTCCATTGCTGCTCGCGCTCGCCCCAGCCGCACTGTTCTCGCCACCGCCACGGCGCATGCCGGTCGGTGAGCCGAGGCCACCGGCGCTCGAGGCGACGCCGCCGCCACCCATTCCGCCGAACCTGCTGCTAAGCCCGCCTCCACCTTCGCCGCCGTATCCACCCCCGTACCCGCCGCCGTATCCACCCGAGCCCATGCCAAACGCCGAGCCGTTGAGCAGCCCGAGCGAGCTACCGCGGCCGAGGGAATTGCGCCCGGTTGTCGGCGACAGAACACCCGGCGCGCCACTGCCGCCGAGCAAACCATTCAGCACCTGCACCATGTCACCAGCCGGGGCGTATTTGAGGTGATAGACGTGGATCCGGTACATCTCATTGGGCGAGCGAATATCGAGTTTTTGGACGAGATCCTTGATCTCGTCCATTTCGAGCGGACTTGCCAACACGATGAGCGAATTGGTCCGTTCGTCCGGTACGACATTAAAGGTCGACGCGCCACCCTGCGCGGCGGGCGCCACCACCCCCATCCCGGGTCTGACAAACTGCATCCCTGGATGGGTTATCGCCTCGCGCGCGCCCATGATCTTTTCGATCTGCTGCGCGAGGTCGGCGGCATACGCGACCTTCAGCGGAATCACGACGAGGTTTTGGCGCATTCCCTGCGTGTCGAGACTGCCCACGATCCTCAGCAAGCGTTGTACATTGTAGGCGTCGTCCGTGACGATAAGCGTGTTGTCCTGCGGGAAGGCCGCGACCAATCCGTCGTGCGAGATCATCGGCTGGATCACGCTCATCACCGAACTCGCGTCGATATTGCGCAGCTTCACCATCCGCGTGACGTACTGGTCGCCATGGACTTCCGCCGGCACCTGGGACTGGGTGAGTTGGGCCGAATTGCGGACATCGCGCGAGGGAATGATTTTGATTACGGACCCGGCCTGGGTCGTGGTGAAGCCCTTTATCTGCAGGACAGACTGGAAGATCTGATAGGCCTGGTCCGGGGTGACCTTGGTCGGCGAAATGACGCTGACCTTGCCCCTCACGCTCTCGTCCAGGATAAAATTCTTGCCGGTGATTTCGCTGATGAACTTGGCCAGGACGGGAAGGTCGACATCCTGAAAGTTCATCGTGATGTCGCCCTGGCCGGTTGCTACCGGCAGGTCGGCGGGCACCCCTGACGGCGCGGCAGCGACGGCCGGCGCAGCAACGGCGGCCGGGCTCTCAGTGTCAGAGGCGGCAGTTGTTGCGGAATCGTCACCGTCAGAAGCATCGTTGTCGTCGGCAGCGTGGACGTTGGCGCCCATGATGCACAGACAAATTGCGATCGCGAGCGCTCGCGCCCAGATCCGTTCCATTGCGGTATACCCCCGAAAATCTGACGTTGCGTGCGAGTCTAGCTATCCGTCGTCCCCGCTTCAACCGCGACATGATTGCAAAAGCATGAATGCTTCGCGAGTATTAATTTGGCACGTCGTCGCGCATTCACTCCCGATTCGTATGAACAAGACCTTTCACAAGACGAGAATGCACGCCCGGATATTCATCGCGGGCGCGCAGGCTCGAGCCATAATTCAACCGTGCGCTTCGAATATCGTATAGGAATACGCTACCTGCGCGCGCGCCGGCGCGAGCGCTTCGTCTCCGTCATCGCGCTTATTTCACTGATCGGCGTGACGCTTGGCACCTTCGTCCTCACCGTCATGCTTTCGATGATGAGCGGGTTCCAGGAAGACCTGCGCAACCGGCTCCTCGCCTTCACCCCGCACGTCACGATCGAGCATACCGACGCCAAGCCATGGGATGCTGCCGCATTGGAACGCCAAATCGCGGCCGTTCCAGGCGTCGCGGGTGTCGCACCCTTCATCTCGTCGCAGGTAATGGTGGTTTCTACCACGAGCGCAGGCGTGCCGGCCTACGTCTCGGGCGGAGTGGTGAGGGGCGTAATCCCGCACGGCAATCCGGTCTTGACCGAGCTGCAGCAGACGCTCACGGCGGGCAGCCTCGACACGCTGGCCAGGACCCATCCAGTGGTCGTCGTCGATCACGGCAAGAAACGCGCGGTCAATCTGCCGGGCGCGATAATTGGAAAATCGCTTGCGGAGGAACTCGGCCTCAGAATCGGGGACCCGATGATCATCGTGTCACCCGCAAGCCTCGGTGCAGGAGCCGGAACGCCGCGTCTGCGGCGCTTCGTGCTCGGAGGTTTCTTCGAGTCAGGGATGTACGAGTTCGACTCCTCGCTCATCTTTGTGTCGCTGAAGGACGGACAGGCGCTATTGGGTAACGACCCCGGATTTGAAAGCGGACTCGAGCTGCGACTCGACAATATTTTCGACGCGCCGGCTATCTCGACGCGGATAAAAACGATGACCGGGGCTGGGTTCGACGTGGCGAACTGGACCCAGGCGAACGCGCCGTTGTTTTCGGCGCTCAAGCTCGAGACATTTGGTTATTTCCTCTTCCTGTTACTGATCGTGCTGGTGGCCGCCTTCAATATCGTGGCGACGCTGGTAATGGTCGTGATGGAGCGGCGCAAGGAAATAGCAATCCTGCACGCGATGGGGGCGCGGGCGCGCTCGATCGCCGCGATTTTCCTTTCGCAGGGGGCCGCACTTGGCGCTGGTGGCACCCTTCTGGGCGTCGGACTCGGTTTCGTCACATCGTTCCTGATTGGGAGATACCATCTAATTCATTTGCCGCCCGACCTCTTCATGGTGAGCGCGGTGCCGATTAAGCTCTCCGCGCTGAACTTCATCCTGGTCGCGGTCGCGGCGATCATTCTGTGCCTGTTTGGAGCGCTTTACCCGGCGCTGCAGGCCCGTTCGCTGTCGCCGGTCGAGGTGCTCCGCTATGAGTGACGGCGCACTCAAGGCGCCCTCCGTCGTTCCGGCTTCCCAGGCGGCCCTGCTGCGCGCGAGCGACGTGCACAAGAAGTTCTACGATGCCGGGCGCGAGGTCGTGGTGCTCCACGGCCTCAATCTCGAGGTCAGCGCCGGTGAACAAATAGCGATCATCGGACAATCGGGCGTAGGCAAATCCACTCTTCTTTACCTGCTGGGAAGCCTCGAACGGCCGACGGCGGGCAAGGTCTTTTTCGAAGACCAGGACTTGTTCGTGATGGATGAACGGGCGCTGGCCGAATTTCGCAACCGCAAACTCGGCTTCGTTTTCCAGTTCCATTACTTGCTCGCCGATTTCAGTGCGCTCGAGAACGTGATGATGCCGGCGCTCATCGCGCGCCTCTCCGATAGCGATGCCCGTCAACGCGCTGAGGATGTGCTTGACGTGGTCGGGCTCAAGGATAAACTCCATCGCCGGCCCGCGGAGCTTTCCGGAGGCGAGCAGCAACGCGTCGCCGTGGCGCGCGCCGTCGTGCTCGGCCCAAAGCTGGTTCTGGCCGACGAGCCGACCGGTAATCTCGATCCGCAGACCGCCGAAGAAGTTAATCAGGTATTTCAACGGCTCAACCGCGACCTCAACGTTACCCTCGTGGTCGCAACACATAATGAGCGGCTCTCGCGCAGCATGAGCCGGACTCTGCGGCTCAGCGACGGTAAGCTTCACGAGGAGAAGAGAGCTTGAGCGCGAACGCATCGCATAAACGTTTCCGCTGGGCGCTCTCTCAAGAAATCGGAGGCGCTTCCCAATGCACCTCGCGCGGGGAAGAATCTCTCCGTCACGCCGCTGCGAAGGTATGCGAACGTGTCGCGCCTGTTTCAATTCGACCGTGCTGCATCATGCCTTTCCAATTTATTTGCCTCGCTTCGCTCGGCTGCGCACGTCGCAGACTCCTTAGCTCGCTCCGCCTTCGGTTTCGCTAGTGTGCGCTCCGCCTAGTGTCCGGCATGATTGTTTACTTCACGGCAGCGATTGGTTAGCGTGGTCGCCGCTTCGGGGTGGATGGTGACGGCGGAAAAATTCCACGCGCTGGTCGAAGGCGCGCTTCGTTCCCGCTTGCTGTGGACGGTTGCGGCGCTATTGCTGGGTCTCGCGAACGCGTACGCGCAGCCGCCCCGTCCGCTTATCTCCGAAATCCGCATCGTCGGCAACCAGCGCGTCGAGCACGACGCCATTGCGCTCCATGTTTCCTCGCGCGTAGGCCAGCCGCTTGACGATGCGGTCGTCGATCAGGACGTCAAGGCTATCTACCGCATGGGCTTTTTCGAGCATGTCGGCGCCGAAATCGAGCATCCCGGTGGCCAGACCGTCCTGGTCTTCCGGGTTACCGAGCGCCCACTCGTCAGCGACGTGCGGCTCGAGGGCATGAAAAAGGTCAAGCCCACCGACGACAAGGTCATCAACGCCGTCAAGCTCCATTCCGGCGCGATTCTCGACGGCAACCGGGTCGAGGCTACGATCAAGGCGCTCAAGGCGATCTATGAGGATGTGGGCTACCTTGACGCGAAGATTACGTTCTCGAGCACGCCGGGACCTAACAACACGGCGGTTGGGACTTTCCATGTGACCGAGGGCCCGGTGATCCGGATCTCGGACGTTAAGTTCGTCGGCAACCAGCATTTCTCGGCGAGCCGGTTGCAGAGTGTGATCGCGACGCGGCGCCATACCCTGTTGAGTTTCATCTTCGGCACCGGAATCCTCGACCAGAAGAAACTTCAGAACGACACTGACCGTGTGACCGCTTTTTACTACGACCACGGCTACCTGAACGTGCACGTCACCGAGCCGGAGGTCGCCCGGCACGACAGCGCGCTCACCGTCACTTTCCATATCGACGAGGGGCCGACGTACAAGGTGGAAGCGGTCGACGTGGCCGGCGATCTCAAGGTCCCAAAAAAAGACCTGCTCAAGCAGTTGACGCTCAAGGCCAAAGAAACCTTCAGCGGCACCTCGATGCAGCATGACGTGCTGACGCTTTCGGACTTTTACTCGAACCGCGGTTACGCCTACGTCAACGTCGACCCACGCACCGCGGTCGACCCCGCCACCAAGACGGTCAACGTCACGTATGAGATCAATCCGGGCCGGGAAGTGGTGGTCGACCGGATATTTATCACCGGTAATACCAGGACTTCCGACAAGGTTATCCGGCGCGAACTCACGATCCAGGAGCAGGAACCATACTCGACCGATAAGATCCAGGAATCCAAGCAGCATCTCGATGCCCTCGGTTACTTCTCGAACACACGCGTTACGACTCAGCCAGGACCGACAGCCAGCAAGATTGACTTGAATGTAAACGTCCAGGAGCAAAGTACCGCGTCTCTGCAGGTCGGCGGCGGCTACGACAGTTACGCCTCGTTTTTCGGCAACTTTTCCATCGGCAACTCGAATCTGTTCGGCGGTGGCGAGTCTGCGTCGGCAACCGCACAGATCGGCTTCCTCTATCAGAACTATAACCTGAGTTACACGGAACCGTGGTTTCTCGACATGCCGCTCAGCGTGAACCTGGAATTGTTCCTGAACAAACTCTTCCTGTTCTCGTTCGACCAGACCAACGCGGGCATCGCGATCAATACCGGCTATCCGCTCACGGACCTCGGACTCAAAAAAATTGGGCCCCTGCCGCTCGACAACGTCGTGGCCGGATTGGGCTACCAGTACGAAAGCGTTGGCATCGGCGGATTGAGCGCATTCACAACCTTCGACATCGCCCGGTACAGGGGTTACACGCGGGTCTCCGAATTCCTTCCCAGCCTCAAGCGCTTTACGGTCGATAACCCGACCGATCCGCGCAGCGGCTCCGTGCAAAACTTCACCATGGAGATCGCGGGGCTCGGTGGCCAACCGTTCATCAGGGGCCTCGTGCACTCGCGCTTCTTCATTCCGTACATCAAGAGTCCCCGATGGGGCGAATGGGTGTTCTCGCCGGGCGTGACTTATGGAATCGGCAGCTCTCTAAGGGCCGGGGCGCGCGGAGAGTTGCCACTTTACGAACGATTCTTCCCGGGCGGTGTGGGTGGCGAAGGCGACGTGCGCGGTTACGGATTGTACTCTCTGGGTCCGCAGGTTACCCTCTTCGATCAGCAGGGAGTTCCGATCGCCATCGAACAGGTCGGCGGCAGCCAGGAGTTGCTGCTGAGCGGCGAAACCACGTTTCCGATATGGTCTGCAATTGGATTGCGCGGCGTCGCCTTTATCGACGCGGGCAACGCCTTCCGGTTGCGCGACTCGATCTCGCTTAACAAGCTGCAAGCCGCATATGGAATCGGGATAAGGTGGAAGTCGCCATTCGGACCCATCGGAATCGATATCGCGCGGCCTATCAACCCACGGCCCAACGATCAGCACACGGTTTTCGACGTCGGCGCCGGGGCACCGCTGTGACAGGTTGTCGAGAACAATTTTTTCACCTTTCCGTGCGGCTCCGTTGTCGCCGCACCAGACTCAACCTGGCGGAAGTCGGAGTATCGGCGGCAAGCGGACGAGCTCAGCTAAATCCGCCCCCGCGATCGCCCCGAACAGTCGTCCAGTCCGAGCCCGAGGAATAGGCCTTGCGAATTTCAATAGCCTTGCAGCCTCAAGTTTTTCTCCACCGAGGCAGGAGAGAAGTTTAGGAACGAAGCCGGTTTACGCAGGGTCATTCAGGTTTCTTGGAGGTTGCTCAACACCCTGCCATAGCTCAATGGTTGAAGCGGCGTTCGATATTCGCCAAGCTTTAATGAAGTACGCCGGCCACTTCGTCTGCCCGGCGCGGTCCAACACGAATCCGACGGGAGGGTTGCAGTAAAGGTATGAGGAACCGTTTGATTATCGGCGTGATCCTGCTGGCCTTGACCACGGCGGGCACGGCCCGGGCGGATGTCAGGCTGGCTTACGTCGATATACAGCGTGCGCTCAACTTATGCCGGGCTGGCAAGGACGCCAAGGGTGATTTCCGAGGCCGCATCGAGCGGCTTCAATCACAACTGGAAGGGCAGCAGAGCGAAGTCGAACGACTCAAGGATGAGCTTCAGAAGAAGGGAGCGCTGATGCAGCCCGATCAGCGCCAGAACCTCGAGGACGAGTACACGCGCAAGCTGCGCCAGTTCGAGGACAACTACAAGAATTCACGCGACGAGTTGCAACAGAAAGACAGCGAGATCACGGGCGCAATCGTGCGCGACCTCGCCACCGTCGTTCGCCAGGTCAGCCAGAAAGACGGCTACACGATGGTGTTCGAGAAGGGCAGTCTGCTGTGGGCTATCCCCTCGATCGACATCACCGACGAGGTCGTCCGCGCCTACGACGCGATGAACGTCAAGCCAGGCTCGCTTTCCGCCGAAACCGCGGACGAGCCATCGGTCGGGCGTTTCGGCACCAGCGGACTGCGCGCGCCCCCTTCGGCGCCTCGCCGGTCCGAGTCGGCGGTGCCTCCCCCGTCCGAGTCGGCGGCCCCTCCCCCGTCCGAGCCGGCGCCTCCCCCGTCCGCGAGTGAGCGTGGCGGTGGCGGCCGTTCAACCATCACGAAGTAGACGAAATTGGCTCCAGGAAAGAAAGACGACCTCGACCGCATCCTACGCATGTTGCCGCACCGGTATCCGTTTCTACTGGTCGACCGTGTGCTGGAACTCGAGGTCGAACGGACGGTCACACTCAAGAACGTGACCGTCAACGAACAATTCCTTGCGCAGTCGGCCGCGATCCTCGCGCTCGGATTAATCGGCGGGCGGCGCAGCCTGTTCATGCTCACCGGAGTCGACAAGGTGCGTTTCCGCCGCCCGGTCGTGCCTGGCGACCAACTCAAGATGGAGGTGCGGCTCGTCAAGCATCACCATCCGCTCTGGAAGATGCGCGGCGAGGCGCGCGTTGACGACGAGTTGGCGGCCGAGGCAGAGTTGTCGGCGATGGAAGTCGAGGAGCAACTGCCATAATCGGCCGGACTCATCCCACGGCAATAATCGATTCGCACGCCGAAGTCGATCCTTCGGCCGTGATCGGCCCCGGCGCGGTCATCGGCGCCAAGGTCAGCATCGGACCCGAGACCACCGTAGGCCCGTACGCGGTTATCGAAGGCGAGACTGCGATCGGCGCGCGCAACCAAATCTTCCAGTTCGCCTCGGTCGGCGCCGCGCCCCAGGATCTCAAGTATCGTGGCGAGCCCTCGCGCCTCGAGATCGGCGACGACAACAAGATTCGCGAGTTCACGACGATTCATCGCGGCACCGAAGGTGGCGGGATGGTCACGCGCATCGGCAACGGCGTGCTGCTCATGAACTACGTCCACGTCGCGCACGACTGTTCGATTGGGGACCACTCGATAATCGCCAATTCGACCGAAATCGCAGGCCATTGCGTGCTCGAGGAATTTGTCGTCACTGCCGGCATGTGCGGCATCCATCAGTTTAGCCGCATCGGCGCGCATGCGATCGTAGCCGCCGGCTCCAAGGTCGCGCAGGACGTTCCGCCCTATTCGATGGTCGCCGGAGGGGACCGCGCGCGCCTGGTCGGGCTCAACACCATCGGCCTCGAGCGCCGCGGCTTCAGTCCCGCGACGATCGCCGCGCTCAAGGGCGCGTTTCGCACGCTCTTTTACGGCAAGCTCCTGCGCGAAGGCGCGATCAAGCAGGTGCTCGCGGAAAATGGACACTTCCCAGAAGTCAGCCGCCTGGTCGAGTTCATCACCAACTCCGAACGCGGCGTCGTCGGCCGCGGCCGTGAATAGACTCGGACTCATTGCCGGTAACGGCGTCTTCCCGCTCGAAGTCGCGGCAGCCGCGCACCGCCGCGGCGTCAAAATTATCGCGCTGGCCCATATTGGCGAGACCGACGAGGCGCTTGTCCCGTATGCCGACGAAATCACCTGGATCAAAATCGGCGAATTGCAGCGAATGATCGACGTGCTCAAAACCGCGAAGGTGGACGCGGCCGCGATGGCGGGCGGTATCTCGCGCGCTCACCTCGGGACTTCGTTTGCTCCCGATCCGCGAGCGCTCGCAATGCTCCAACGCGTCGGACGTTTCAGTGACGACGCGGTGCTCCGTGCGGTCGCAGCCGAAATCGAGGCCGACGGCATCAGCGTGATCGATCCCGTTCCAATGCTCGAAGACGCCCTCGCCGGTGCGGGTCTTCAGGCTGGACCCGAGCCAACTGCCGCGCAACTAAAGGACCTCGACCTGGCGTTCGCCGTGATGCGTGCGCTGGGTGGCTTCGACATCGGACAGGCGGTCGCCGTGCGCGACGGCGTCGTGGCCGCGATCGAAGCCGTCGAGGGGACCGACGCGGCGTTGCGCCGCGGTGCCGCACTCGCCGGGCGCGGGTTGGTGGTCGCGAAGGCAGCAAAACCCGGGCAGGACCTGCGCTTCGACCGCCCCGCGATCGGGCCCGCGACGATCGAGCTGTTGAGCGAGCTTGGCGCGACGCTTATCGGCGTCGAAGCGCATCAGGCTCTGGTGCTTGAACGCGAACGTACGCTCGAACGCGCGCGCACGCTCAACGTCACACTCTACGGCCATGCCTGAGCTGCGCGCCGCCGTCGTTGGAGCGGGACGCCTGGGCGCGCTCCATGCGCATAAGTACGCCTCGCTTCCCGGCGTCAAACTTCGCTACGTGGTCGATATCGACGCGTCGCGCGCGCGCAAGGTCGCTCACTTAACCGGCGCGACTCCGCTCGACGACTTCCGCAAAATCGCCGGTGAGGTTGAACTCGCAAGCGTCGCCGCGCCCGGCGTAACGCATCACGCAATCGCGTCGGCATTGATGATGTCCGGGGTCGACGTATTACTTGAAAAGCCGATGGCGGCGTCGCTCGAACAGGCGCGCGACCTCAAAGCCATCGCCGAGCGCAGTGGCCGCATCCTCCAAATCGGCCATCTCGAACGCTTTAATCCCGCAATTGTGCACCTGCGTTCGATTCTCAAGACGCCGCGCTTCGTCGAATGCCATCGGCTGGCCCCGTTCACCGAGCGCGGCACCGACGTCGACGTGGTGCTCGACCTCATGGTCCACGACCTGGACGTAATCTTGAGTGTGACGGCCGCCGAGGTCGTTTCGCTCGAAGCCGTCGGCGTCCCGATTTTGACCGACCGTATCGACGTCGCCAACGCACGGATCCGCTTCTCCGACGGTCTCATCGCGAACCTCAACACGAGCCGTGTCGCGCCGCGCCGGGAACGCAAAATTCGCTTTTTCCAGCCCGACGCGTATATCTCCGTCGACTACGAGGCGCGCCGCATCCAGGTCTATCGCCGCAGCCCGCCTCCGCCCGGTTCGGTCTACCCGGTAATTTCCGGCGAACAAATCGAGCTTGGCGAAGGTGATCCTCTGATGGAGGAGGTCACCGCGTTTGTCGAGAGCGTGCGCACGCGCACCACGCCTCCGGTTACCGCGGCCGACGGGCTTCGGGTGATGGAGGTAAGCGAGCGGATCCGTGCCGCGATCGAGAAAGAGACCGTCGTATCGCGCAGTTGACCGCGCTCCCCCTCGTGCATGAGCATTACAGAAGCGGCATTTCGCCGTTCGACACGCTGAATTAGTCCCGAGATGAGAAAGTTTTTCAGCCACGTGATAGCTCACTGCCCTGCCTGCGTACTGCTCCTCATCGCGCTCGCGGCCTTTTCCGCGTGCGAGAAAAACACGGCGCCCGTGCCTGCCGTAAGCATGAGCGCAGCCGGCTCTTACGCCGCAACGAATACCGCGGACTGCCTGCCAGACATCAATCTCGTTGATCAGTACGGCCGCACGGTTCCGCTCGCGTCGCTCAAGGGCAGGCCCGTGCTCATCGACTTTTTCTACGCGACCTGCCCCAACGTCTGCCCTATGCTGACCGCCAAGTTCGCATCGATCGCGAATCGATTGGGCTCTGAACTGGGCTCGAAGGTGACGATCTTATCGATCACGCTAGACCCTGAGAACGACCATCCCGGGGATCTTCTCAAATACGCGAGGACGCACGAGGCCGAACGCGCGGGATGGATTTTCCTTACCGGCAAGCCCGGGCAAATCGACGCGGTATTGAAGATTTTCCATCTCAAGCGCGAGCGCGACCAAAACGGCAGGATCATGCACGTTGCCATGGGCTTCTTGCTCGGCCCCGACGGACATCAACTCCGCATCTACAATGCACTCGACGTTCCGCCCACGACAGTCGTCGCCGACGTTGGTCACGCCCTCCCGCCCGGCTTTTTCGATTGACATTCCTCGGTCCCGTCGCCGAGCGCATTGGCGGCTGTTTACTCCGCGTTTGAAATATTCAGAGGCGTAGCTTCTCCTCTTCATCAATAGTTCCTCCCTCACTCCCCGCGCAAAGCCTCTGGGCGAAGCGTTTTGACATGAGGGGCGGGAGAAGGTGCAGGCTTCGTTCGCTTTTCCACTCCCGCACGTGTGGCACAAACCCCCGTCTTCCATCACAATCCATACTTCGATGCATCCCGATAGCGCCGAAAAGACGCTCGAATCCTCGCGCCCGCAAACCGATCCGCGCCGGCGGCGCGTTTTGATCGTTGCCGGCGAGGCCTCCGGCGATCTCCACGGCGCCGACCTGGCCGCACAAATCCTCGCGCGCGATCCCAAATGCGAAATCTTCGGCGCCGCGGGCGTGCGAATGCGCGCCGCG
>WNFT01002258.1_pt1 | contig 20329 bp, 21 predicted proteins | sample 5400191 | NCBI WGS metagenome assembly WNFT01 (sample SAMN13153359, study PRJNA577476) | soil metagenome | isolation source: 80 cm saprolite under Madrone tree | place: USA:California | collected 2016-06-14 | reverse complement strand
GAGTGGGCGCAGGCTTTCCCCTAGACGTCTATGCCTTCCAGCTTCCCGGTCTGCCTGAAGGCAAGGCCTTCGCGGAGGCGGTCAGCGGCTACTGGGAGAAGATCGGTATCAAGCCCAAGCTCATCCCCGTGGACTATCCGGCGTTTCGCAAGAACTGGGTGGACCGGAAGACGCCGGGCTCGGTCGGCTACTTCAACATCGCCAACCGCGACTGGATCGGCACGTACGCGCTGCTGGAAAAAATGGCCTACTCGCCGTCAAAGCCCAACGACACCGTGAACGATGCCGAGGTCGACGGCATGATCGCCCAGGTCATCCGGCAGACCGACCGGGAGAAGATCAACACGCTCATGCGGAACATCTACACGCGGATCAGGAGCGAGCACCTCGGGATGCCGATCGTCTACCTGCACTCCGCGTACGCGACAGGAAAAAAGCTGGGCAAGTGGAACACGGGCACGGTCATGTACGATCTCTTCTTCGACGAGCTCGCCTCGTCGAAGTAGAGCGTTGATCCGCTTCGTCCTCGCCCGGCTGCTCCAGTCGCTCGTGGCGCTGGCCATCCTTTCCGTTGTCGTCTTCATCCTGGCCAGGGCCACGGGCGACCCGCTCCAGCTCATACTTCCCATGTCGGCGACGCCCGAGGACTATGCCGAGGCGAGGCAGTACCTCGGTCTCGATCGGCCGTACGTCGAGCAGTACCTGTCCTTCGTCGGGCGCGCGATCACGGGCGACTTTGGCATGTCGCTGCGCGCGCGCAAGCCGGTCAGCGAGCTGATCCGCGAGCGTCTGCCCAACTCGCTGAGCCTCGCCGCCTTCGCCATGACCATCTCGATGGCCATCGCCTTTCCCCTGGGCGTGCTGGCCGCCGTGAAGAAGGGCACCGGCCTCGACAGGACGGCACAGGTCATCGCGGTGCTCGGCCAGTCGCTGCCGACGTTCTGGGTGTCCATCGTCCTCGTCGAATTCGTGGCGGGACGGCTCCAGTGGCTGCCCGCCGGCGGGAACGACGGCTTCACGAGCTATATCCTGCCCGGGTTCACGCTTGGCTGGTTCGTGGTGGCGGGCATGATGCGCCTCCTGCGCTCGGCAATGCTCGAGGTGCTGGACTCGGAATACGTCAAGCTGGCGCGCGTCAAGGGCGTGGTGGAGCACAACGTCGTTTGGCGCCACGCGCTGAAGAACGCGCTCATCCCCGTGGTGACCTTCGCCGGCATCTACTTCTCGATCCTCGTCACCACCGCCATCGTGGTGGAGACGGTCTTCGCGTGGCCCGGCATCGGGCGGCTCGCCTACGAGGGCATCAGCTCGCGGGACTTCCCCGTGATCCAGGCGGTCGTGCTGACCACTGCGGCCATCGTGGCCGTGGTCAATCTCGGCGTCGACTGCCTCTACGCGGTCATCGATCCCCGGATCCGTCATGCCCGCTGAGCCCGCCGGCCACGCCATCGCTCTGCCGGACCCCCTCGTCTCCGCGACCCAGACGTCGGGCGGCCGGAGACTGCCCGTCATCTCGCTCGGCATCATCGCCGTCTTCGTGCTGCTGGCCATCCTCGCTCCGCTCCTGAGCCCGGCCGACCCGCACGACCAATCGCTCCGAAACCGCTTCAAGCCGCCGGTGTGGCAGGAGGGCGGCACGTGGAAGTACCCGCTCGGCACCGACCGGCTGGGCCGCGACATGCTCTCGCGCATCATCTGGGGCTCGCGCGTGTCGCTGGCGGCTGGGGTGATCACCGTGCTCGTGGCGAGCGCGTTCGGCGCGGCGGTGGGGCTCGTGGCGGGCTACTACGGAGGCCGCGTGGACGCCGCGCTCATGCGCGGCACGGACGCGACGATGTCCTTCCCAGTGATCCTGCTCGCGCTGATCCTGGCCGTCACCGTCGGCCCGAGCTTCACCAACGTGGTGGTGGCCATCGCCGTCATCCTGTGGGCGCGCTTCGCCCGCGTGATCCGCGGCCAGGTCTTGACGCTGATGCAGCTCGACTTCATCGCACAGTCGCGCATCGCCGGCGCCGGCGCGTGGCGCATCATCACCCGCCACCTCTTCCCCAACACGCTCAATACGCTCGTGGTCCTGGTGACGCTGCAGATCGGCTACGTCATCATCGTGGAGGCGTCGCTGTCCTTCCTCGGCGCCGGCATCCCACCGCCCACGCCGGCCTGGGGATCGATGATCTCAGAGGGACGCGAGTTCGTGACCAGCGCCTGGTGGGTGTCGATGTTCCCGGGGCTCGCCATCATGCTCGTGGTGCTCGCCTTCAATCTCCTCGGCGACTGGCTGCGCGACACCCTCGATCCGAAGCTGCGTCAACTCTGACCCGTGTCACGCCCTGTCATCGAAGTTCGAGACCTCCGCACGCACATCGTCACCCGGTGGGGGACCGTCAAAGCGGTCGACGGCGTGTCGTTCGCGGTCTCCGCGGGCGAGACGCTCGGCCTGGTCGGCGAATCGGGCTCCGGCAAGAGCATGACCTGCCTCAGCATGATCCGGCTCGCGCCGCGGCGGGCCGCGCGCATCCTGGGCGGATCGGTCCTTCTCGACGGCGAGGAGCTCCTGACCAAGAGCGAGCAGGAGATGCAGCAGATCCGCGGCCGCAAAATCGGCATGATCCTCCAGGACCCGATGAGCTCGCTCAATCCGGTCTTCTCCGTCGGCATGCAGGTCCGCGAGCCCGTGGCCTTGTATCACGGCCTGCGAGGGCAGTCCCTCACCGAGCGCGCGACGGCGCTGCTCGCCTCGGTGCGCATCCCGTCCCCGGCAACGCGGCTGCGCGCCTTCCCCCACCAGCTCTCCGGCGGCATGCGGCAACGGGTCGTCGGCGCCATGGCGATCGCCGCGCCTCCCCGCCTGCTGATCGCGGACGAGCCGACGACCAGCCTCGACCTGACCATCCAGGCCCAGTACCTGGCCCTCCTCAAGGAGCTCCAGCAGACGCATGGCCTGGCCATGATCTTCATCACCCACAACCTGGGCATCGTCTCGCGGATCTGCGACCGGGTGGCGGTGATGTACGCGGGGCGCATCGTCGAGACGGGGACGGTGCGCCAGATCTTCACGGCGCCAAGCCATCCCTATACGCAGGCGCTCTTGGCTTCGGTCCCGCGGCTCGGCGTCAAGACCGACCGGCTCACCGCCATCGAGGGCCAGCCCCCTGACCTGGCGAGACTGCCGGCCGGCTGCGCCTTCGCGCCCCGCTGTCCCAGCGTGATGGAGCGCTGCCGTGGCGAGGCGCCGCCCGAATTCGCCGTGGCCCAGGGGCAGCTCAGCCGCTGCTGGCTGCACGAGCCGGCCTGACGCCAACGCCATGCCCACAGCGTTGCTGGAGGCATCGGGCCTCACCAAGCATTTCCCCGTCCGTCAGGGGGCGCTCGGCTGGTCGACGGGCCTGGTGCGGGCCGTCGATTCCGTCTCCTTCCAGATCGACGTGGGGACCACTCTCGGCCTGGTCGGCGAGTCGGGCTGCGGCAAGACGACCACGTCCAAGCTGGTCTTAGGCCTGGAGCGGCCCACCGCGGGCACGATCCGCTTCGAGGGCGCAGACGTCTCGACCCTGGGCGCCAAGGCGGATCGTCACTACCGGCGCTCCGTCCAGGCGGTGTTCCAGGATCCGTACGCTTCGCTCGATCCGAGGATGCGCGTCGGCTCCATCATCGCCGAGCCGCTGGTGATCAACGAGCGGCCGTCCGCCACGGAGCTCCGGCGCCGGGTGCGGGAGCTCCTCGATCTGGTCGGGCTGCCCGAGCGCTCGGCTGAGCTCTTCCCGCACGAGTTCTCCGGTGGCCAGCGCCAGCGCATCGCCATCGCCCGCGCCCTCGCGCTGTCGCCGAAGCTCATCGTGCTCGACGAGCCGGTGTCCGCGCTCGACGTGTCCATACGCGCGCAGATCCTGAACCTCCTGCGCGACATCCAGAAGCGCCTGGGCGTGTCCTACCTCTTCATCGCGCACGATCTTGCCGCGGTCGCCCACATGAGCCACACCATCGCGGTGATGTACCTGGGCAAGATCGTCGAGCTGGGCGAGGCGACGGCGGTTGCGCTCGACCCCAAGCATCCGTACACGCAAGCGCTCTTCGCGGCGGCGCTGCCCATCGACCTCGACCGCCGAGGCGACGACATCGTGCTATCCGGCGAAGTGCCGAGCCCGCTCGATCCTCCGAGCGGCTGCCGGTTCCACCCGCGCTGTCCCTATGTCATGCCCCGGTGCGCGTCGGAAGAGCCGCAGCTCAGGCCCGAGGCCGGCCGCCTCGCCGCCTGCCACCTCTACTGACGAAGACGCTCAGGGCGCCGATCCGAACACGCCCAGGACGTAGTCCCGGACCGGCGGGTACCAGAGATTCCCCAGGTGCCCTCCATACGGGTACACCACCATCCGGGAACCCATCGCCTCCTTGAGCTCGTCGAGCGATTTGCTCTCGGCGAGAAAGTCATCGGCGTTATGGATGATGTACACGCGCGGGTTGCCGCGCAGCTCGTCGAGAATCGGAGCCAGGGATCCTTGCTTGGTGAACGCGTCCAGATCTGCCTGTGAATCCCCGGTCTGCACTCTCCACACCGGCACGCCGATCTTTTCGCTGTATTCCGTGAACGTGAAGCTCTTGGCGTCTTGGATGCGCTTCCTGGCCTCGGGCGGGGTCACTTTCCCGGTGCTGCGATCCTGGATGACCTCCGACACGTAGACGAGCTCGGGCAGGACCAGCTCCAGATACCCGGCAATGAGAAACTGGAGCTCGTCGTTGGTGAACACGGTAAACCCCTTGACCAATTTGCCGAAATCCGGATTCTCCCGCCTCTCCTCGGTGAAGGGCTCGGCGACTGCCATGGCCTTCTGCATGATGGCTTCGGATTTGGCCCGGCCGAACTTCTCCCGCAGCGCGTCCATCTCGTTGAGCTTCCTGATGGCGAACGTGAGGTCGGCGGGCGGATTGGCCAAAAGATACCTTTCGATGCCGAGCTTGCCCTCCTTCGCGTCCAGCACGCTCAGGTAGGCGCCCTCGAGTGCTCCCAGGCTCACCCCCATGAAGACGATCCGGGTGATGCGGAGGCTGGACCGGTTCTTCAGGACCTCGAGGGTCCTCTGCATGGCGACGTAGAGATCCCGCGCATCCTCCGGCACGTAGCCCGGCGCGCCGCTCCGGCTGGCCGCGAGGGCGAAGTTCCAGCTCATCGGCGAGGGCAGGATGGCGACGTGATATCCCCTCCGATGAAGGAGGCCGGCGAAATACGTGGCGGCCCCAAAGTATGGGTTGGACCCGATGCCCGCGACGATGAAGAGTAGGGGCGCCGGGCGGCTCTGTCTATAGAGGGCGACACTCAGGTCGCCGCGTCCTTCCAGGGTCGGCAGGGCGTTTCTGCCAGGGAGGACCGGCACGTGGACCACCTGCCGCTTGAGGCCGGGCACGTGGCCTTCCGCGTTCAGGATGGCGGTGGTGATCGACGCGAGATAAGGGTCACGGTACGGATACTTGTAGTCTTGGGCGCTCGCGGACCCCCACAAGAGGCCGAGCACGCTCAGGACGACGAGAGAGAACCGCGCCGCGCGAAGAGTCACCACGCCCGCCGAAGCCCCCGTCCCATTCCGCGTGTTCGGCCCATGGCGCTCTCCCCCGAGCGTGGATTGTGAAAATCGCGCGCCCGATACTATCAGCGCGCTCGAAGCGCGTCGAGCGGTTTGTTACCCGCGGGCGGCCGCGTCCTTGCGCACCGCCTGCACGGGCGTCGGCAGCTCGTCGGGGTCGATCGGGATCTCGATGACCGCCGGCTTGCCCGCGCGCAGGGCGGCGCGGAGGGCGTCGCCAACCTGGTCGGGATGATCCACGTAGTAGCCCTCGGCGCCGAAGAGCCGCGCGAACTGGTCGTAGCGCGGGTTGCCGATGTCGCAGCCGATGTAGCGGGCGCCGTAGAACGCCCGCTGGTAGGCCTTCTCCGAGCCCCAGCAGTTGTTGTTCATGACCAGCGTGACGACGTTGATGCGGTGGCGCACGGCCGTTTCGATCTCCTGCGCGTTCATCAGGAAGCCGCCGTCGCCGTGGATGGCGAGGACGGGCGCGGCGGGGCGTCCGAGCTTGGCGCCGAGGGCGGCCGGGAACGCAAAGCCGAGGCCGCCCAGATCGAGCGGCGTGAGGAATGTTCGGGGCCCAGCGAACTGCAGGCGATCGTAGCCGTAAGCGGGCGCGGCGCCGGCGTCGAGCGCGACAATCGTATCGGGCGGTAGCGCGCGCCGCAGCTCCGCGTAGACGCGCTGGGGCTTCATGGGGTTGGCGTCGAGACCGGCCTCGGCGGCGAGGCGGGCCTGGCGCTGGGCGCGGAGCGTTTCCGCCTCGCACAGCCAGGCCTCCCGCTTCGGGCGGGCACCCGTCGCGAGCGTCTCGAGCAGGGCCCGGCACGCCTCCCGGGCGTCGGCCTGGATGCCGACGGCGACGGGATAGTAGCGGCCGATGTCCCGGCTCTCCACGTCGATCTGGACGATGGGCGTCCCGGGACGGATGTAGCGATCGTCGAAGTGCGTCGTGAACTGGGCGAGGCGGGAGCCGACGGCGAGGATCAGGTCGGCCCGGCGGCAGGCCGCGGCCGCCTCCGGCGCCCCCGCGCGTCCGAGCGGGCCGACGTACAACGGATGCGTGTTGGGCACGGCGTCATTGCGCCCGTAGGCCGTGATCATCGGAATCGAGTCTTCCTCGCTGAGGCGGACGACGAGATCGCCGGCCCCGGCCCAGTTGACGCCACCGCCGGCGAGCAGGAGCGGGCGCTGCGCGTCACGCAGGAGCCGCGCCGCCTCGCGGATGGCGTCCGGATGCGGCACCGGCGGGTGCGTAGACCGATAGCTCGAGGGGGGGAGCGCCGACGACGACGAGACGGTGTCGTTGAGAACGTCGCGGGGGATCTCGACCAGCACCGGACCGCGCCGGCCACTCATCGCGGTGCGCAGCGCGGCGCGGAGCAGCTCCGGGATGCGGTCGGGCTGGGTGATCTGGACGGCCCACTTGGTCACCGGCCGGAACATGCCGAGCAGGTCGAACTCCTGGAACGCGTCTTTCTGGTAGTGCTCGACCGCGATGCCGCCCACGAGGACGACCACGGGCGAATGGGCGACGTACGCCGCCGCCACGCCCGTGAGGAGATTGGTCGCGCCCGGTCCGCTGGTCACCAGGCACACGCCGGGCAGGCCGGTCACGCGCGCGAGGCCATCGGCCATGAAAGCCGCGCCCTGCTCGTGCCGCACGTTGACGTACTCCACGCTGCGATCGTCGTAGAGCGCGTCCAGCACGTCCAGGAATGTGGCGCCCACGATCCCGAAGATGTAGCGCACCTGCTCGGCCTTGAGCAGCTCGACCACCGCCCGTCCGCCCGTCATGTCACCCATGCCCGAGGCTCCTCACGGTCGCTCTTGCGGATCCAGTGTCGATGATGAACCCTATGCCACAGGGCACGATACAACATGACCACGCCAGTGGGCCGGCGCATTCCGATCTGGGTAAAGGTGGCGTACTTCGCCTACGTGGTCGTGCTGGTGCCGTGCTACTGGGTCGCCTATACTCCGTGGAACTTTCTCTACTTCTGCGACATCGCGCTGCTCGTCACCGCCGTCGCGATCTGGATCGAAAGCCCGCTGCTCGTCAGCATGCAGGCGGTCGCGATCACGGTGCCGCAGCTCTTGTGGGTGGTCGACCTCCTGTGCCGCCTGGTCGCGGGCGTACACGTCACCGGCGTCACCGGCTACATGCTGGATGCGAGCATTCCCCCGTTCCTGCGAATACTCTCCTCGTTTCACGGGTGGCTGCCCTTCGTCCTTCTCTGGCTGCTCTCGCGATTAGGCTACGACCGGCGGGCGTTCCGCCTGCAGTCCGCGGCCGCGGTGGTGGTCCTGCTCGTGTCCTACCTCTTCGCTCCCGCCCCGCCGCCCTCCGCGAGCCATCCGAGCTGGGCGGTCAACCTCAACTACGTGTACGGGCTCGATGACAAGCATCCCCAGGCGTTCATGGCGCCCCGGCTCTGGCTGCTCTTCCTGATTGCGTTTCACGTGATCGCGATCTACCTCCCCACCCACCTCGTGCTCCGGCGCGTCTACGACCCACCCCCCTCATCCTAATGTTTGCGAGGAAGCGGAGGCACCCGTATGCTGGGAAACGGGGGAGGATGGGAATGAACGTGACCGTGGCCAGCTACAACATCCACAAAGCCGAGGGCCTCGATCGCCGCGTCGACCTGGCTCGCATCGCCCGGGTCCTCGGCGAGATCGACGCCGATATCGTGGGCATCCAGGAGATCTACCGGCCCCAGGCCGAGGCGCTGGCCGCCGAGCTCGGCATGAGCATGGAGATGGGTGTCACGCGGCACTTCGAGAACATGCCCTACGGCAACGCCATCGTCACGCGCTTCAAGGTCCACGGGTCTCACACCTTCGACCTGACGTGCCCGCCCCGGGAGCCGCGCGGGGGTCTCCGCCTCGACATGATGGTAGGTGAGCACCCGCTTCATCTCTTCAATGTCCACTTCGGGCTCAAGATCCGCGAGCGCGCCGAGCAGGTGGAGGCGCTGGTGCGGGAGCAGGTCCTCCGGCACGATCTCCCCGGCTCCCGCGTGGTGATCGGCGACCTGAACGAGTGGTTCCCCGGCCCCGTGGGTCGTGCGCTCCGCCGCGAGCTCCACGGGCCCCGCATCCGGCGCACCCATCCGGCGCCGCTCCCCATTTTCCCGCTCGACCGCATCTACTGGGATCGCGAGCTCCACGCCGACAGCTACCGCGTGCACCGAAGCCAGCTTGCCCGCATTGCCTCAGATCATCTTCCGGTGGTTGCGCGGCTTCGCCTGGCTCCCGTCCCCAGTCTGCGCTAGTCTCTGAGCCCATGGCCGACGCCACATCGACCGCTTCCGGGATACCCAAATGGCCCGGAGAGACCCGGGCCGCCTGCGCCTTCACCTTCGACATGGACGCCGAGACGCTCTGGATGGCGCGGGGTGTTCAGGAGCCCGTGACGCTGTCCCAGGGGCGCTTCGGCCCGATCGAGGCGCTGCCGCGCATACTGGCGCTCCTCGAGAAGGCCGAGGTGCGCGCGTCCTTCTTCATCCCGGCCTGGGTCGCGTCGCACTACGCCGACGCGGTCCGCGCCATCGCGGCGGCGGGGCACGAGATCGGCTGCCACGGCGACCTGCACGAGCGCGTGAGCGATCTCGATCCCAAGCAGGAAGAGGCCATACTCGAGAAGAGCCTCGAGGTGCTGACGCCGCTCGCCGGGCGTCGGCCCGTCGGCTGGCGGGCGCCGGCCTGGCAGCTCTCGGCGAAGTCGCTCGAGCTCGTGGCCAAGCACGGCTTCGAATACTCGTCGAACATGATGGACAGGCTGGCGCCGTACCTGCACCCGGAGACCGGAGGCCGGGCGCTGGTCGAGATCCCCGTCTCGTGGGTGCTGGACGACGCGCCCTTTTTCATGTTCACGGGACAGCGGAGCATCCAGGCGCCGGGGCCGGTGTTGCAGGGCTGGATCACCGAGTTCGACGGCATCACCGAGGCCCACGGCGTCACCAACTTCACCTTCCACCCGCAGATCATCGGCAGGCCGTCGCGCCTCGCGTGCCTGCGGGAATTGCTCGACCACGTCAAGCACACGCCGCGCGTCTGGACCGCACCGCTCGCCGAGATCGCCGCCCACTGGCGGGCGACCCGGCAGGCCTGAGCGGCGCGAGCCGCACGTCTCAGATCACGCGGAGCGGCTCTTGAAGTAGGAGCTCTTCACGGCGATCTTGCCGTTCGAGAACGTGAAGAGGTCGCAGCCGTTGACCTCGACCTTCCTGCCATCGGCCGCCGTGCCGGTGAAGAGCCACTCCGAGACGCCCCGGTCGCCGGAGACGAAATGGCGCGCGTCGCCGAACCGCGCGTCGGGGAACACGCTGAACACCTTGGCGAACGCCTCGCGGACGCGCTCGCGCCCGCGGTGACGCGTGCCACAGGCCTCCGGCCCGGCGGTGGTCTCGAATACGCACTGGTCGGACATGAAGGTCATCAGAAGGTCGACGTCATGACGGTTCCAGCCGTCGCGAAAGAATGCTTCCAGGTCCTTGGTCGTCACTATGATCTCCTCTGCGCAGCCGTTGAAAAACACTTCGGCCGGAATACCGCCCCGGTGACGGCATCCGATGCGCGTGAGGATGGTCTCGAAGACAGCGCGAGTCAATTCCCGATACATCTGGTAGCGCGCGCGGACCGGCCCCATGTATGGGGTCGGGGCGGAAGTCGTGTCCATACATCCGTGACACTGCGTCCGGAACCACTACATCTTGACGCGAAGATCCGGAGTGTTATCCCGCCGAGGCGTCGGAGGCGGCGAAGCGCTCCAGGTGGTGCTCGGCGTCGCCGAAGGTCTGCCCGATCATGGTCAGCCGCCGGAACGTGTGGCTGATCTTCAGCTCCTCGGTCATGCCCATCCCGCCGTGGAGCTGCACGGCTTCCTGGCTGACGTGCCGGCAGGCGTCGGCGACCTTGATCTTTGCGGCCGAGACGACCTGGCGGCGCTCGGCGGCGCCGGCGGTGTCGACCTTGACGCAGGCCAGATACGCCATGGAGCGTGCCTGCTCGTAGCTGATCACCATGTCCACCATGCGGTGCTGGAGCGCCTGGAAGCTCCCGATGGGCACGCCGAACTGGCGCCTGTTCTTGATGTAGTCGAGCGTGGTCTCGTTGGCGAAGCGAATGGCGCCGACGGCCTCCGCGCAGAGAAGCGCGGTGGCGTAGTCGGCGGCGTCCTCGATCGCCGGCAGCGCCCGGCCTTCCGTGCCGAGCATCGCCTCCGCCGGCACGACCACACCCGAGAGCCACACGTCGGCCGCCCGCAATTCGTCGATCGTGCGGTAGTCCTTCACGGTGAGACCGGCGGCGCCGCGATCCACCAGGAAGAGGCTGATGCCGGCGGTGTCGGTATCGGAGCCGGCCGTGCGCGCCGAGACGATCAACGTGTCGGCGCCGGCGCCGTGGAGGACGGCGCGCTTCTCCCCTTCCAGCGTGAAGCCCTGGCCGGAGCGCTTGGCGCGGGCACCGACGTGGCGCAGGTCGTAGCGCGCGGTGCGCTCGGTGTGGGCGAAGGCGAGGCGATGCTTGCCCTGGATGAGCGCGGGCAGGATGCGCTTCTGCTGCTCGGCTGAGCCGGCGCGCGCGAGCAATCGGCCGGCCAGTCCCACGTTGACCCAGTAGGGCTCGACGACGAGCGCCTCGCCCATGGCTTCCATCACGAGCATGACGTCCACCGCGGTGCCGCCGAAGCCGCCGTGCTCCTCGGGAAAGGGCACGCCGAGGAGCCCCATCTCGGCGAACGCGGCCCACACCGTCTCGCTCCAGCCCGTCGGCGAGGCCACGATCTTGGCGCGGGCGTCGATCGAGTACTCGTTGTTCAGGTACCGCTTGAGGCTGTCGGCGAGGAGCTGCTGCTCTTCGCTCAGATCGAAGTTCATGACGTCACAGGCCCAGCGTCGCCTTGGCGATGATGTTCCGCTGGATCTCGTTGGAGCCCGCGTAGATCGTGGCTTTGCGCATGTTGCAGTAGCGCGGGGCCAGCCGCGCCGTGAAGTGGTCGAAGTCCATGGCGTCCACCGGCCGGAAGGCCTGGGCCAGGGGTCCCGCCGCCTGCATCATCAGCTCGGTGATCGCCTGCTGGATCTCCGTGCCCTTGATCTTGAGCATCGAGACGTCGGCGCCGGGCGGGCGTCCGCTGCGCACCATCTGGTCGAGGAAGCGCAGGTTGGTGATCTCGAGCGCCATCAGCTCGACCTCGACCCTCGTCAGCCGGTCGCGGAATCGTGTGTCCTCGAGGAGCGGCCGCCCGTCCTTCATGTAATCGCCGGCCAGCTCCTTGAGCCGGGCCAGCTCGCGCTTGGAGTGGCCGATGCGGCCGGTGCCCATCCGCTCGTAGCCGAGCAGGTACTTGGCCACCGTCCACCCCTTGCCCTCCTCGTGCACGAGGTTCTCGACGGGAACCTTGACCTCGTCGAAGAAGACCTCGTTCACCTCCTGGCTGCCGTCCAGCAGGACGATGGGCCGCACCGTGATGCCGGGCGTGTGCATGTCGATCAGCAGGAAGGAGATGCCGTCTTGGCGCTTGCCCGTATTCGGGTCGGTGCGCACGAGGCAGAAGATCCAGTCGGCGTGGTGAGCGAGCGTGGTCCAGATCTTCTGGCCCGTGACGACGTAGTGGCCGTTCTCTCGCTTGGCGCGCGTCTTGAGCGAGGCCAGGTCCGAGCCCGAGCCAGGCTCCGAATATCCCTGGCACCAGAAGTCCGTGCCGTCGTAGATGCGCGGCAGGAAGCGCTTCTTCTGGGCCTCCGTGCCGAACTGCAGCAGCACGGGCGCGCACATCCGGAGCCCGAACGGCACCAGCGGCGGAGTCGCCGCGTAGCCACACTCTTCCTCGAAGATGTACTTCTGCACGGCGTTCCAGTCCGTCCCGCCCCATTCCTTCGGCCAGTCCGGCGCGACCCAGCCCTTCTTGGCGAGGATCCTGTGCCAGCGCAGCAGATCGTCCTTGGACAGCTCCTGATAGCTCTCCATCTTCTGGCGCAGCTCGCCGGGCAGGTTGGCGCGCAGCCACGAGCGCACCTCGTCGCGAAACGCCAGCTCCTCGGTCGTGTAGTTCAGGTCCATGTCACGGCTCCTCCCTGCGCGGGTCGACGATCACGAAAGAGACCGCCATGCTATCGCAGCCTCGCGATAACGTCCAGCGCGGAGGCGCTGGCGGCCCCGGCCTGTCTGGGCTATTCTCTGAGCCCCATGCCGGACGCCCCAGCCGGACATCAGAGTCAGGCCGCGGATCACCACACATCCCTGAGAGGAGTCTCCCCCATGACCTTCCCGCTCGAACGTGCCACGCCAGCCTCGCTCGACCTCGACCCGAAAGCGCTCGAGCGCCTGCTCGAAACCGTCACGCGCCACATCGCCGAAGGGCGATACCCGGGCGCGCAGATAGCGATGGCCCGCCGCGGCAAGCTGGCGCTGTTCGAGACCATCGGTGACGCGCGCGTCGATCCGGCGCGGGCGCAGGCGTCAGAGGACACGCTCTGGCTGCTCTACTCGAACACCAAGGTCGTGACGGCCTGCGCGGTCTGGCTCCTGATCGAGCGCGGAGCGCTCTCCTTCACCGACAAAGTCGCCGAGCACCTGCCAGGCTTCGAGCAAAACGGCAAGGGCGACATCACGATCATCCAGCTCCTCACGCACCAGGGCGGATTCCCCAACGCGCAGATGCCCAAGGCTGCGTGGACGGATCACGACCTCCTGCGCAAGACCGTGTGCGCCTTCACGCTCGAGTGGACGCCGGGTTCGCGCGTGCACTATCACGGCCTGGCCGCCCACTGGACCGCGGCGGCGATGATCGAAGCGCTGACCAAGAGCGACTACCGCGACTTCATTCGCGCCAACGTCGCCGAGCCGCTGGGGCTCGGCAACGAGCTCTTCGTCGGCCTGCCCGAGGCCCAGCACGGCCGTTCGGTCGACATGCACGAGCCCGCGGCGGACAGCGGCAGGCAGGTGCGCCGCGCGGATGAGAACAACGCCGAGTTCCGCAGCGCGGGCACGCCAGGTGGCGGCGGCTACGCCACGGCACGCGCCATGGCCGCCTTCTACCAGATGATGGCCCACGGCGGCGCGCTCAACGGCGTGCGGCTCTTGTCGCCGCGCATGGTCCAGTACGTGACGAAGAACTTCACGGGCGACCGCGTGGACGGCTACATGGGCATGCCGATGCACCGGGGTATCGGCCCGCACTCCCGCGGGACGACGGACAGCATTCGCGGTCTGGGCTCGCTGGCCTCCCCGCGCACGTTCGGGCACGGGGGCGTGGGCTCGTCGTATTGCTGGGCCGACCCCGACTCGGGCGTGTCCTTCGCGTACCTCACCAATAGCCGCGTGCCGGATCCCTGGCACAGCCAGCGGATGGACGTCGTCTCGAATCTCGCCCATTCGGCCATTCGCTAGCGCGATGGCGAAGTCTCGCGTCCTCGTCACGGGGCTGAGCGGCCTCATCGGCCGCGCGTTCCGGAAACAGGTCGACGGGCGCTATGACCTGCGCGCGCTGAACCGGAGCGCCGTCGAGGGCCTACCCTGCCAGCAGGCCGACATCGCCGACCTCGGAGCGATCAGGCCCGCCTTCGCCGGCGTCGAGACCGTCGTGCACCTGGCGGCCCAGGTGGGAAATCCCGCGTGGGAGGCCGTGCTGCGTCACAACATCACCGGGACCTACAATGTCTTCGAGGCCGCGCGCGAGGCCGGCGTCAAGCGCGTAGTCTTCGCCTCGAGCGGCGCCGCCGTCAGCGGCATCGAATCCGACAAGCCCTACAGCGACCTCGTCGCGGGCCGCTACGAGGGGCTGACGTCATGGCCCATCCTGACGCACCTCTCGCCGCTCAGGCCCTCGGGCCTCTACGGCGCCAGCAAGGTCTGGGGAGAAGCGCTCGGGCGTCACTACGCGGACGCCCACGGGCTGTCGGTCATCTGCGTGCGCCTCGGGCGCGTGCACGCGGAGGACCGGCCGCGGTCGGCGCGCGAGTTTTCCGTCTGGTGCAGCCAGCGCGACATCGCGCGGTTCCTCGAGAGCTGCGTCGAGGCCCCGGAGGCGGTCCGCTTCGAAATCTTCTTCTGCGCCTCCCGCAACAAGTGGGGCTACCGCGATCTCGAGCACCCGCGCGCCATCCTGGGCTGGGAGCCCGTCGACGCCGCCGAAGACCACCGCCAATAAGGAGACCTGACCCATGGCCCTACAGACCCGCTACCTCTTCACCGCCGCGATGGACGTCGAACCGGCGCAGGAAAAGCTCTTCAACGAGGTCTACGACACCGAGCACGTGCCGCTCCTCCTCAAGGTACCGGGCGTCATCGCGGTGGCGCGGCTCAAGAAGACGACGCTGACCATGATCATCGGCGGCGAGAAAAAGACCATCGTGATGGAAAATGAACCGACCTACTCGGCGACCTACGAGATCGAAAGTCCGGAGGTGCTGACGAGCCCGGGCTGGGGCGCCGCGGTGGACCAGGGGCGCTGGCCGGGGCAAGTTCGCCCCTTCACCAAGAACCGCCGCCACGTCCTCTACCAGCGGATCCTGCCCTAGCCACTTCGCTCTCCTCGCCCCGGAGGGGAGAGGGATCTGGGAAATTTCCCTCGCCCCCGGAGGGGGAGAGGGTAGGGTGAGGGGCCGCAGGGACGGGCAACGGGTCATGAATACTTCAAGCTACCGGTTGGGGCTCGGGCGCCGCGCGGCCAACGCGCTCGTGAGCGTCCTGCTCCGCCTGGGCTTAGGACCCGCGCGCACGTATCTCCTGACCGTCGCGGGACGGCGGAGCGGCACACCCCGCACCACGCCCGTCACCCTCGTAGAGGAGGGCGGCCAGCGCTGGCTCGTCGCGCCGTATGGCGAAGTCGCGTGGGTACGCAACCTTCGCGCTGCCGGCAAGGCAACGCTCTCACGCGGCGGGCGCACGGACCCGATCAGGGTACGCGAGATCGCCAACGACGAGGCCGCGCCCGTGCTCAAGCTGTACGTGACGCGCGTGCCCATCACCCGCCCCTATTTCGACGCGAAGGCGGAGTCCGACCTGTCCGCCTTTCGCGCCGAGGCCTCGCGGCATCCCGTCTTCGCCATCGTGGGCTAGGCCGTGCGCCTCATCGCGGTCGGACTGGGAGTCGTCTCAGGGTTGCAGGTCGTCGCCGCTGCCGCGGCCTACCCGATCTTGACCCTTGGTGTCGGGCTCGCGGTCAGCCTCTACGGCACCCTCGTCAACCCCGATCAGAGTGCGCGGACGGTCTTCTTCATCGCCGGCTTGCCGATGGCCTTCGGCGCGCTCTTGATGGGCGCCGTCTTCGCGGTGATACCGCTCGCGGTATGCGTGATGAGCGCGGTCGTGCTCGGACGCCTGGGCAGGCGGCGCTGCGCGGAGGCCCCGGTGGGTCAGCTTCTCGCGTTCGGCGCGGTCCTCGTCGCGCTCAACATGGTAGCCCTGACCGTGGGCATCCTGATCTGGCCGCGCTGGTGGTACAGCGAGAAGCTCGCCACGCTCATGCCGCTCTGGCCGCTGACCGCGTGCTTCGCCCTGAACGCGCTGCTCGACGCCGCTCTCGTCGGCATCACGCTCCGCTCCCAGCTCAGGGCGCGGTAGGCGGCTTCCTGTCGAACCAGGGGCAGGTTTTCTCGAGCTGAGCGCCGAGGGAGAGGATGGTGCCTTCCTCACCGTAGCGGCCGGCGAGCTGGACCGCGATCGGGAAGCCTGAGGCGGAGCGGCCGAGCGGGAGCATCAGCGCCGGCTGGCCGGTGAGATTGAACCAGACGGTGAAGGGCGAGAAGGTGAAGACGCGACGCCAGTACTCGTCCACGTCTTCCAGCATCATGTCGATCCAGCCGAGCTTGGGCGGCAGCGTGCCGAGCCCCGGTGTCAAGGAGGCGGTGCATCGTCTGTGTCGCGCGCACGTAGTCGGCGGACGTGATCTTCTCGCTGCGCTGTGCCGTGCCCCACGTGACGTTCTCGACCTCGCCCTTGCGCGCCGTGCGCCCCGCCGTCGGATGGGTCCCGAGGTTCACCATCGTGTTGACGGCGGCCAGCGTGAGGAAGGTCGGCACCACGTCCGCGCGGTCGATCTCAGGATCGGCTTCCACGACCTCGTGGCCGAGGTCCTTGCAGAAGACGACCGTCTCGGCAAGGGCCTTCAGATACTCCGTATCGACGGGCGCACCGTTGGGCGCCACGGTCGTGTAGGCGATGCGCAGCTGCTTGCGCTCGGCCTGGGCCTCGGTGAGGAAGGGCCGCGGCGGAGGCGGCGCGGTATATGGATCGCCGGGGCCCGCGCCGGCCGTCGCATCGAGGAGCGCCGCGGTGTCGCGCACGCTGAGCGTTACCGCGTGCTCGGTCGAGCAGCCGCCCAGCCCTTCGCCCGTCGCGGGAGCGAAGGTGTTACGGCCGCGCGTGGGCTTGAGCCCGACGACACCGCAGCAAGCCGCGGGGGCCCGGATGGACCCGAAGCCGTCGGACGCGTGCGCCATGGGCAGCATGCGGGCGCCTACCGACGCGGCCGCGCCGCCTGATGATCCGCCGGAGATGCGCGTGACGTCCCACGGGCTCTTGGTCGCACCGTGGAGCTGGGGCTCGCAAGTCAGCGAGAGGCCAAGCTCGCAGGTGTTGGTGCGGCCGAAGATGACGAGGCCCGCCTTCTTCAGCCGCTTCACGTGCTCGGTGTCGAACGTGGCCGGAGGAGTGTCAGCGAAGAACTTCGAGCCGCGCGTCATCTTGACGCCCGCCAGGTAAGCGCCCAGGTCCTTGAGAAGATACGGCACGCCCGTGAAGGGCCCCGCGGGCAGGCCGTCGGCGATGGCCTTGCGCCCGTAGTCGTAGAGCTTCATGGTGACGGCGTTGACGGCGCCGTTGCGCGCTTCGACGCGCTCGATGGCGGCCTCGAGAAGCTCAGCGGGCGAGACCTTGCCTTGCTTGACCAGGTCGGCCAGGCCGAGGGCGTCGTACTGCTCGAAGTCGGAGAAGCCTTTCAACGTCTTCCCCCTCACCCTGCCCTCTCCCCCGAGGCGGGAGCGAGGGTAATAACTACGTATGGAGAGAGTTGCTAGCGGAGCGCGGGGGCGACCTTCTCTATGAAGGCGTCGAGCGGCTTGAGCTGGTCCTTGCCGAGGAACATGGTCGGGATGAAGAGGAGGCCGACGCCCGCCGCGCTCAGCTTGCCGAGCTTGTCCTGCATCTGCGCGGCGCTGCCCACGAGCAGCGTGTCCTTGGCGGAGGCCTCGTCGCGGCCCATGCGCTTCATGAAGATCTGCTGCATCTTGTCGATCTCGGCGCGGTCCTCGGAGAGGAGCGGCACCATGACGGCCGAGCGCAGGATGGTCTTGGCATCGCGCCCGATCTCCGCGCAGTAGCCGTCCAGGATCTTGCCCTTCTTCGCCAGCGTCTCGGGGCCGCCCCAGACGTTCCAGTGGTCGGCCCAGCGCGCGACGATCTTGAGCGTGACCTTCTCACCGCCGCCGCCGATCATCAGCTCGGGGCGCGGCTTCTGCACCGGCTTGGGCATGAGCGGCGCGTCGTCGAGCTGGTAGTACTTGCCCTTGAAGGTCGAGCGATCCTGGGTCCAGAGCATGTTCAGCACCTGGCAGGCCTCGTCGAGGCGCTTGAGCCGCTCGCCCATCGTGTAGAACGGGATGCCGTAGGCCGCGTGCTCGTTTTCCTGCCAGCCGGCGCCGATGCCGCAGATGAGCCGGCCGCCTGAGATGATGTCGATGTTGGCGGCCATCTTGGCGAGCACCGCGGGATGTCGGTACGTATTCCCCGAGACGATCGTCCCGACGCGCATCCGCTTGGTGAGCGCGGCCAGCGCGGTGAGCGTCGTCCACGCCTCGAGCATGTCGCCCACGCGGTCGGGCGTGTTCGGCATGAAGTGGTCGGTGACGCACGCGGCGTCCCAGCCCGTTTCCTCAGAATGGCGCCAGAGCGTGGCGACGTCGTTCCACGTGGTGTTGCCCATGCTAGAGAAAATGGCGAAGCGCATGCTGTCTCCTTACGGAAGGGTTTCCTGCTTGATCTTCCGCGCCTGCTCCGCGCGGAAGGCGTGGAGCTTCTTTTTCAGGTCGGGGCGTGTATTGGCCAGGATGGCGACGGCGAGGAGCGCGGCATTGATCGCGCCCGGCTTGCCGATGGCGAGCGTGCCCACGGGAATCCCCGCAGGCATCTGCACCGTGGACAGGAGCGAGTCCATGCCCTTGAGCGCCTGGCTCTCCATGGGCACGCCCAGCACGGGCAGGATGGTGTGGGCCGCCACGACGCCGGCCAGGTGCGCGGCGCCGCCGGCTGCCGCGATGATGACCTCGATCCCGCGCGCCTCGGCTTCGGCCGTGTACTCGGTAGTCAACGCGGGGGTGCGGTGGGCGGACATGACCTTGGACTCGTGCGGGATGCCGAACTGGGTCAGCGTCTCGTCGGCGTGGCGCATGGTCTCCCAGTCGGATTTGCTGCCCATGATGACGGCGACGAGAGGCGCGCTGGCGTCAGGCATACGTTGGAGACCGAACGATGCCGCACGCTATGCGGTTAGTCAAGCGCTTTCGGGGCGCTGGGCCAATTTGCTTCGCCATACTTCGTTCTCGGTCGCCAGCGACGCTCAACGTACACCCACGTACGCTTCGCGCCGCTGGCTCCCTCGGGCCTCGTCTGACTCGCAACTTGGCCCAGCGCCTCAGTCGGGGATAATAGAGCGCCATGGCCAGCGAGCCCATCGACACCCTCGTGATTCACCCGGGCGCGCTCGGCGACGTTCTCCAGGCCGTGCCCGCGCTCGCGTCACTCGGGCAACTCGGCCACCGGATCACCTTCGCCGGCCAGCCGAGGCTGGGCGAGCTGCTCGTGGGCTCGGGCCTCGTGCTTGCTTCGACGTCGTTCGACACCTTCGGCATCGAAGCGCTCTTCTCCGACGCGCCGGTGCCGGATCGCCTCGCGTCGCGGCTGGGGCGCTTCCGGCGCGTCATCTCGTGGTTCGGCGTCCGCGAGCCCGACTACGGAAGCCGGCTCCACACGTGTGTCCCCGAGGTCATCGTAGCCGCCCCGGTTCCCGGCGACGATTCTCCGCTCACCGTGTGGGAGCACCTGGTCGAGACACTCGGCAAGTGGGGCGTGACGCGCCCGTCCGAGCATCACGCGCTCCCGACTACCGAGCGCTGGCGCATCGCGGCGCGCACGACGCTCATGTCGCTCGGCGTGGACGAAAGCCGCCCGCTCCTCATCGCGCATCCGGGCGCCGGGGCGCGCTGGAAAGAAGCGCCGGCCGCGCGCTTCGCCCAGGCGCTCGAGCGCATGGCGGCAGACGGCGGCTTTGAAGTCCTGATCCACCAGGGTCCGGCCGACGGTAACGCGGTGAACGCTCTCCTCCGCGGGCTCACCATCCCGACGCAGCTCCTCCTCGAGCCCTCGCTGACGGAGCTGGCGGGCGCGCTGGCGCTGGCGCAGGCCTATCTCGGCAGCGACTCGGGTGTGAGTCACCTGGCCGCCTCCGTGGGCACGCCGAGCGTCATCCTCTATCCGCCCGAGACGATCAGGCAGTGGGCCCCGTGGGCGCCCTCCGCCGTGGCGCTGGGCGTCGGATCGGAAGGAGACCTCTCATGACGGGCGACATGGAGCTGCGCGCGCCGAACCGGCGCCGGTGGGGCAAAGCCTCGGCCGATCCCGACGACAAGCGGTTCCTCGCGGGCCCACGGCCGCGGCTCCGCGAGCTCGGGTGGGCGATCAGGATCTTCTGCGAGTTCATCCGCGGCTTCCGCGCGCTCCATTTCGTCGGCCCGTGCGTCACCGTCTTCGGCTCGGCGCGCTTTCGG
>WNFT01001409.1_pt1 | contig 20329 bp, 17 predicted proteins | sample 5400191 | NCBI WGS metagenome assembly WNFT01 (sample SAMN13153359, study PRJNA577476) | soil metagenome | isolation source: 80 cm saprolite under Madrone tree | place: USA:California | collected 2016-06-14 | reverse complement strand
GTCTCCCGCTGGGATCCGCATACGTGCCAACCCATACCGTTCCCCCGCGATCCTCAAGAAGCGTCTCGACATTCTGCCCAGCAGTTTCCCCGTAATGAGTCAGCTTGCCGTCCTTCCAACTGGCTAACCCTTTAGGAGTCCCAATCCACAGAGTCCCATCGCGCGCAGCGAGCAGGCTCCGAATATAGGTGCTAGGGAGTTGCTGACCTGCTGGTGGTTGCCACGGAACTGCACGGACACCATCAAAGCGATACAACCCGAATTCAGTGCCCAGCCAGAGATAGCCGTCGGGTGTTTGTGCAATCGAGTCGATGACACCTTTGGTAAAGCCGTCGCGAATCTTCCACGCTGTGTGCGCGTACTGACTCACGTCCAGCGCCGGATTCAACGCAAACGCACACGGCCCCCACGCCAGCAGCACGCCGGCCAGCAAAAGGCTTAGCTGGACTGTGCGCAAACCAGCTACGCCAAGGCGCAGCGCCGCGTATCGTCCTTGTCCGTGGGGTTTTCCCATAGAACCCAAATGTTACTCTCATTTATCTCAGCAGAGGGGCCACTTGCATCCCTCTTTTGAGGTGTAGGGAGGCGACCCCTTTGAGAGTCACTGAGCGACCCCTTTGGGTGTTGACCCAATTAGCAGGCGGAGAGTACGCTCACGGCTTCCGCGTTTCCTTGGGGTGAGACTATGAGTGTCCCCGTCCTCGCCGCGTGCCTGTTACTCGTTTTCTCCTCGTCTGGTCTGCGCGCACAATCCACGAATGGGTCTCTTTCCGGTCGCATTGCTGATCCCTCAAAGGCAGTAATCGCCGATGCGAAAATCTCCGCTATCAACACTGCCACCAATTTCCGCTACGACACCTCCACCAACTCCTCCGGCGAATACTACCTGACCAATCTCCCTCCGGGCCTCTATCGCCTCGAAATCGAAAAACCCGGCTTCAAAAAACTAATCAAGCCGGACGTCACCCTTCACGTCCAGGACGCCATGGAACTCAATTTCGCGCTGACCCTTGGTTCCACGTCTGAGACCATCACGGTCGAATCCGGCGCGCCGCTGCTGACTACCGAGTCAGCGGCAGTCGGCACCGTTGTGGATCGGCAATTTATTGAAAATCTTCCCCTCAACGGACGCAGCTTTCAATCTCTGATCACGCTGACGCCGGGAGTTGTGCTGACCAAGGCCAACGAACTCGAAGCTGGGCAGTTCAGTGTCAACGGCCAGCGGCCGGACGCCAACTATTTCAACGTGGACGGTGTGTCCGCAAACATCGCCGCTGTCGCGGATACCGTTCTTGGCCAAGTCGCAGGAGGTACTCTTCCGGCAACCACAGTGGTTGGAGGTTTGAACAATCTCGTCTCCATCGATGCGCTGCAGGAGTTTAGAGTCCTCACATCTACTTATGCTGCCGAGTTCGGGCGCACGCCTGGAGCACAGGTGTTGATTGTCACCCGATCTGGAACCAACGCGTTTCACGGCACAGCGTTCGATTATTTTCGCAATGCCGTCCTCGACGCCAACGATTGGTTCGCCAACGCCAAAGGGCTCCCGAAGCCCGATGAAAAGCAAAACGATTTTGGCGGGGTCTTTGGTGGCCCGATTCTCAGGAACCGGACTTTCTTCTTTTTCTCTTACGAAGGTTTACGCTTGCGCCAGCCGGTAACGTCGATCACCCAAGTACCGTCCGTGGCGTCGCGCACTTCGGCGTTGCTCCCAGCCAGCATCCGTCCCTTCTTGAACGCCTTCCCCCTCCCGAACGGTGCGGATACCACAAATGGTCTTGCGCTGTTTTCGGCGAGCTACTCAAACCCGACCTCCCTCGATGCCACCAGTATCCGGATCGATGAGAAAGTCGGCGATAAGCTGACGATTTTTGGAAGATATAACTACGCTCCCTCGAGCCTCACTACACGCGGACCCTTTGGTGGCGCCCTCAGTGGAATAGGCCACGTCAATCTCAAGACTCAGACCCTCACCATCGGAGCGACTACGACGATCAGTCCGAGCATGGTCGATGATCTTCGGTTCAATTGGAGCAGAAATGATACAACCAATAGACAGTTGCTCGATAACTTTGGGGGCGCAGCCCCTATCCCTTTGTCTCAGTATTTTCCCCAATCCTTTGGCTCTGCCACTCCTGTAAACTTCGTCTTCGCAATTGGTGGGTCCTTCATCCAGCAAGGAAATGCGAGTCTTGACAACAACGCGCAAAGGCAGCTGAACTTCACTGATAGTCTGTCGATTGCGAAGCGGTCGCATCAACTGAAGTTTGGAATTGACTATCGAAGGCTGTTTCCGGAGTTCAATGTACTCAGGTTCAACGGGAGCGCTATTTTCAATAGCGCAGCCGCAGCAGACACTGGACAGATCAATTTTGGCCAGCTACTGTCCTTTGCTCCCCCGCGATTCCCAGTCTTCCTAAGCACCTCGACCTATGGCCAAGATACTTGGACAATCACACGACGCCTTACAGTGACCTATGGCTTGCGATGGGAGATCAACTTCTATCCGAAAGAGCAGAACGGTCTCGACCCTCTGACGGTAACCGGCCTGAATAATCCTTTTTCGATAGCCTTTGCACCCCAGGGCACGCCACTCTGGCATACCACTTACGGAAATTTCGCTCCGCGCGTCGGGCTTGCTTATCAACTGCTTGAAAAGCAGAACCTTCAGACCATTTTGCGCGGCGGCTTTGGTGTATTCTATGACCTTGGCTGGGGTGGCCAACTGCAAGCCTTCGCTAGCTCTTGGCCCTTCGCCGTCAGAAAATTTCTGCCAGCTGGGACCGCATTTCCATACGACGCCACCGTTACGACTCCGAGCCTGACCAACCCAAGCCTTCCTGCCACCACCCTCATCGTCACGGTTCCGGATCTCAAACTCCCTTACACGTACGAATGGAATTTCACTGTCGAACAAGCCCTTGGCTCCAGTCAGAGCTTGACAGCGTCCTACGTCGGCGCTCTCGGGCGTCACTTACTTAGGCAGGAACTCCTGTCGAATCCGAATCCCAATTTCGTCAACCTGTTCGTTACAACCAACCTAGCTACTTCGGATTACCATGCCCTGCAGCTTCAATTTCGACGCCGGCTCTCAAAAGGCCTACAAGCGCTAGCTTCCTACACCTGGGCGCATTCCATCGACACCGCTTCTACCGACGAGGGCTTTGGAGCCAGTCCGCCGGCGGCGAACGTGAACCCGCAAGTGGACAGATCTTCGTCCGATTTTGACGTGCGGCACGCCTTCAATGGCGCCGTCACGTACAACGTTCCAAGTCCATTTGCACGTAACTTCGGAAGAGCCGTACTTGGTGGTTGGGCGGTCGACACGATTGTGACGGCGCGCTCTGCAACACCGGTAAACGTCCTGGTCTCATCATCAGCAAATCTGTCGTTCGGCGGTTCGCTCGCATTGCGCCCCGATGTTGTCCCTGGCATGCCGCTTTATGTTAGTGACCCAACAGTGGCCGGAGGCAGGCGATTTAATCGCGCCGCGCTCGTTCCAGGGCCACCCACCCGCCAAGGGACGCTGCGCCGCAATGCATTCCGTGGATTTCGCATGAGCCAAGTAGACTTGGCGATTCTTCGACAGTTCGAGCTTTCGGAACGGCTTAGGCTGCAGTTCAGAACAGAGTTCTTTAATATCCTCAATCATCCCAATTTTGCTGATCCGGGTAATTTCCAAGGGAATATCCTGAGCAACGCTCTCTTCGGACAATCGACCCAAATGCTTGCAAGCGGTCTGTCAAACCCCGGCGGTGGCTCCGGCGGCTTCAACCCCCTCTACCAAATCGGCGGCCCCCGCTCCATCCAGCTCGCCCTCAAGCTCCAATTCTAAGCAACGAATCGGGGCCAATTGGCAAACGATCCACCGTCAGCGTTTGCACCCCTCCGGGGCTGAAAGATTGCTTGCAGGGCGGCGGACGGAGGCCAGCGCCCAACGGCGCGCCTCCTCCGACCCGACAATCGCCAAAAACGGCGCCCTAAGTCATGGGCAACTTCCATCGGGTTGCGGTCACGCACTCTAGCAACAATCGCCGAGCGCATTTCCCACAGCCATCCGGCGCTCACCGTCGCAGGTGCCACTCGAATCGAGCACCATTGTGGAACCTGGCGATCGTGACGCGACTGATTTTTTCTGTTCCGCTACTTGCTCACATAGCTCGGCCGATACCGCACCGACCTTCTCAGTTCAGTAGGCCAGCCTTTTTCTACCGCTCATTTTTCTGGGCACTGCTTCAGGCTAATTCCTGCGTCCGGCAGCTTCGCGGCTTCTGCTTTCCCGGTTCCGCCCTTACCCCATTTGGGTTCCCTCCGATAAAGCAGCCGTTAGCTTTGGAAGCAGAAGCCATCGCTTTTGGGTGCCCCAGGAAAATGGGGCAGAAAAAGGAGACATTTTCATGTCCTACTTGAACTCAGTAACGATCGTCGGATTTGTTGGAGCCGACCCCGAGCAGCGTCAAGCACGGAACAACGGTTCAAAATTCGCCGTTCTTTCCGTCGCTACACAACGCTCTTCGAAAAGCGCAGAAGACGAATGGGTCTCGAAAGTCGAGTGGCATCGCGTCGCGATATTTCGCCCTAGGCTGGCTGAGGCTGTTCTCACTAACATCAAGAAAGGCGCTCATGTCCTCGTCGAAGGCAGCCTCGTCAGCTCGACCTACGAGCAGGCGAATGGCAAAGGCAAGAAGGCCAAGACCGCGAAGATCACTTCGTGGTCGATTCGCGCCGATGTTGTCCGCAAGCTCGACCGCCGCGAGCCAGAACCGCAAGCAACGGTATCAGGTCCCGGCCCTGCCGAACTGTCGTCCGGCACGAGTGACCAGGCGCCGTTCTGACGCTTCACTTCAAAAGGCCCTCCGACATCGTCGGAGGGCCTTTTTTACTTTCCTCTGCAAATAGATAACTCAGCCGCTTCGCTCTCGCTCCTAGAGCTGTCACTCAGTTGAATCGGGGTTGGACCGCCCGGTGTCGGAACGTCAGCAAGACGTTTCAGCAACGACTCAAGTGCGGAGGCGCCATCGTCTACTGCCGCCACCTCTGCCTCGGTCAACGGAATTTCCTGCCTCATGCGCAACAAGTTGTTCTTGCCTTCAAGCAGCGCCGAGGCCGTTGAGCCTTTGGGCATGTAGAACGAGCACTTCGCACATGCCATGCGGTGCGGGCATTGGTCAAAGAAGTCATACGCGCAGTAACCATGGCCCAGATCGTAGAATTTCCATGCTTCTTGGGCACCCACCCCCGCTCGAACCTTTTCTTGATCAATGAGAACTTCGATGGCTCGCAGATTTCGACCAAAGTACCCAGCGTCTGAATACGATTTCATCAGCTTCGTGGGTGTGATCTTCGCATACCGCTGGGCGGACGATGGCAGTCGGTGCCCGAGCCACTCCTGCAGCTCGTACAGGCTCATAGGCTCCTTGGCATTAAATAACTGCGTGGCTATCGTCGATCTCGCTCGGTGACTTGTAATTTTCCCGCGTAGGTCGCGTTGCGGTACGCCGGCCTTTTTGCAGAGTCTAGGGATCAGCCCGAGATTCAGGTAGTATGGCCCGAGATGCTTCATACGGTGTAAAAACAGAAAGTCAGCCATCTCACCTGTTTTGCTGTCGCAGAGTTTTGCTTGAGCAGGTCGCACCTTCTCCCAAGCATTGATCGCTTCTCCAACCACCTTGTCCACCGGTTTCGTGAACGCTGCGCTCGTTTTGTTCACCGGAACATCCAGGAAGCACACAGAGGAACAATTTTCCTGCTGCCAGCGAACACACCCTACTCGCAAGCGGCGGATTTCATCCCCTCGCAGGCCGGCAAACAGCCACACCACTGTTAGGGCTCGCATCATTTCTATTGGGTAAAAGGTATAGATTCTTCCGTCTGGGTTTCGCCTGCCCGCGAAATCCTCTGCGGTGATATTGAGTCCTGCCCACAGAAGCTTCGCCCACACGTCATCGGCGATGACTCTCGGTGAGGAAGAACATACGAGTGCCTTGATGGAACGCGGCGGAGTCAGGCTACGGTAGGGATCGAATCGTGGAGGAATAACACCCCATTCTTGCAGATCCGCAAAGAACACGCGAACGGCGCTGTAACATTGCATTTTTCCAGACGGTGTCAGCGGCCTTCCGTAATGCCTTTTCTGGCGCCCCACACACGGAGCCCTCCAGTCCCCACACCGAATGTTGGTGATCATGGTCAGGCACTGCACCGCCAAGTTGCGGTCCCACTCCTCCGGTCCGTTAATCCCCGGATGCTTTGCGCCCAGCCATCGACCCACAGTGAGAAGAAGTAGTAGTTTTGTGTCCGGACGCGCCACGTGTGCCTGGCATTTTCGAACCAATACTTTGCTGCCTGTGCCCATTTCTCCGGTATTCCCGTCAAGAGATGAGGGTTCGGGTACCGCGGCCGTTCCATACGCTTGATTGGTGTGGAAATGATTTTGCGATTTGCCAGCACCTTCGAGACCGCCGACAAGAATATCGTGCGATTTTTCCCCGGCCGGCGGTCAAACACTTTTTGAAGTGCGTCCACTGTGAGATCTTCGAGCTGAGGACTGCGATTTGTAATCAGGACCTCACACATCGCCCGAGGAACATAGATTCTCGCGGTTCGGTCGCGATAGCCACACTTGACAAGCATCTCTTCGATCTCCGCGAACAAACTTCGAACGCGTTCACGGCCGAAGACGCGGTACGCAAGACCATAAAAAATGAAGCTCTTGCCTCCCAACTTATGCAGTGCGTCGAAACCGCACAACAGGTAGCCGACCGCAGCAACGGACGGTTTCTCGTGACCACCTTTCCTAATGCTCTCGACCCATTCTTCCTCGGTCCAGCCCCAGTAGCTCCTCCCGCGAGCTGCAACATCGCACACCATCATCGCCTTCAAGTTCGCCCAGTATTTTCGCTGAAGCTCAATGTAAGTGCAGACATCCTCGAGCGGCTTCATCAGCCGTGGGAGGGCACAGTTTTCGAGCACCACTGAGGGAGGAACACCACTTGCCAGCCTTGGTTGATTGGCACGCATAGTTTGCGCTTCCTCTGGCTTCAGATCGGGACTCCGGTCGTACTCGTCGAGCTTCACCGGCCAGGTCCATGAAGGCGAGGCACATGCTTTGTCGCTCATGCCAGCACCTCGCCCATCACTGCTACTCGCCGTGCATGTATCTCTGCCATCCCACGGGCGAGCTTATTCGCCAGGTCGCGACCACTCAGGTGAACGTAAAGTACGGTTGTCTGGATACTGCGATGCCCTGCAAAAGTGGCGATCTCATGGATGTCCCAGTTCGCTCGGGCGAGGTCGGTGAGGCAGAGATGCCGTAGGCCGTGTGGCGTAAAACGAGGCAGATTGCACCGCTCGGCCACGCGCGCGATTGCTTTGGACCAGGTCCAGATGGAAATCGGTTGCCCATGATTGCGGCACGACTCAGAAAGGAACAACGGGCCTCGTTCGCGACTTAGTGCCCGGCGGATGAGCAGATATTTGCCGAACAGCTCACTCGTTGCTGGGGAATATGGAACGATTCTCTCTGTACGATTCTTTGTCTTCTCCGCCCGAATGCGCAGCATTCGATGCGCTGGGTCAATGTCTGTCGTTTCCAGGGAGCAGATCTCTTCACGACGAAGTGCCGCGTCGTAGGACATTGCCAGCATCAGCCGGTTGCGTAGCGGCTTTGCAGACTTCCAGGATGGTCTGCCAGTCTTCTTCGTCTGGAATCCACGGAAGCCGGTGCTGTCTTTGAATGAAGCTGCGCCCGGCTACAGCCGGGCGCAGAGGGTTCGCGTACAGATTCTCTCTTCCACCAAGAAGTCATGAAAGAGCCGAACCACTGTCAGATGCTGTTGCAGAGTTGCGTGCGCGAGCGTTGTCCTCGCTTGCAATCCCTTTTTCTGAACCCCGGCAACGGCCAGATCGGTAATGCTCCGGACGTAAGCTCCGATGGTCGGGCGAACAACGGATTCGAACGAAATCTCTTGCGATTCGAGGAACGCGAGGTACGAGTCTAGGTCTCGCCCGTAGGCTTCGATCGTATTTGCTGCCAGGCCGCGCGTGGCCTGAATGTCAGCCATTCCCTCGCTTGTGGATTCTCTGAAACTCTCGGATATCGCTCCCAGCGGACTTCGCAAATCGTAAACTCTAGGGCCATTGGTTCCTCCATGTTGGGTTCGGCCCCCTCGGGGGCCGAACCCAACGATACGTCTGGCGGGAGAACCAGTCCTATTCCACATAATCCAAGAAGATTTCAGTAATCGGTCTCCTGGTGCAGCGAATGGCGGAAAACTCAGGGTGAAGTGCAATCTGGCGAGTTTGCCATCACCCCGTGATAGCCTAGACCTTCGATTAGGGAGAGGGATGCTCGGCCCCATCCGAATGAGTAAAGAACTGTGGCCCCAATCGGCTTGCTTGTTAATCTTTTTGATCCCTCTTGTTCCAGCACATACCCATGCGCAAACAAAAACGCCTTCGTCGGCTGATGGACGCAAGCATTCTGAAGCAAGAGAGAAGGACAAGCAGCCGCAGGTCGGGACCTTTGTCCTGGTAGGCGCTGGCGATATCGCCAGTTGCAAGAACCCAGAAGGCGCCCAGGCCACGGCAAAACTGATCGAGCAAATCCCCGGGACAGTTTTTGCCGCAGGCGACCTGGCTTACGAGAGAGGGAGTGCCGAGGAATTCAAGAATTGCTACGACCCGACTTGGGGGCGATTTAAGGACCGAACGAGGCCGGCTCTGGGGAACCATGAGTATGTTGAGCCAGAGGCCCACGCCTATTTTGAGTATTGGGGCACGCAGGCGGGACCATCGGGTAAAGGTTACTACAGTTACGATCTGGGCGCGTGGCACATCGTAGTGATGAATACGAATTGCGGCGCAAGGAACTTGGGCGGCTGCTCCGCCGGCTCACCACAGGAGATGTGGTTGAAGGAAGATCTCGCGAGGCATCCCAATGCCTGTACTTTGGCGTACGGCCACCATGCGCTTTTCAGCAGCGGCGTCTTCAAGAGGCATGCGGTGCATCGAGAGTTGAAGCAACTCTGGGAAGACCTGTATGCCGCTCACGCCGACTTAGTTCTTGCCGGGCACGAGCACTCCTACGAGCGCTTTGGTCTGCAAGATCCCGAGGGCCATGCCGACACCGAGCACGGAATCCGGGAGATCGTCGTCGGGACAGGAGGACGCAGCCATGATCCACTTGGATTTGTCACCCCGAACAGTGAAGTCCGCGAATGGGAGACATTCGGCGTGCTGAAGCTCACGCTCTCGCCGGGGAAATACGACTGGGAATTCATTCCTGAAGAGGGTAAGCCATTTCGTGATTCCGGCAGCGGGGCTTGCCACAACCAGCCTGCCGAGCAAACTAAGTGACCGTTTGCGTGAATGAAATACGCGTATGTCATCTTCTAAGACGTAGGGGCTGAGCAGGCGCCAGCCGCAGTGGCCTCGATTAGCTTCTGTATGGCGGCCGCGGGAATCAGCAACAATTGCGCCTTGGGCTTTTTGACCTGCTCGATGATGGAGAGCTGCTGCGCTTTCCAGGCATCTGGCGCTGGCTGCCCCTTTGCGATAGCGTCGAGGGCGGCGAGCCCCGCCGCCCCGAGGGCGGAGAGATCCTGCGAGTTTGCGGCGACTTCCTTCACCAGGAAAGAACGCTGTGCGAGCAGTTGCAGCCTGGCATCATTGTCGCGCCAAGCCGTGAGTTGCGCGCGGAGCCTTTCCCTCGCATCACCGTCCAGGCACGACGTCGAGACGAATTTGTTCACGAGCTCGCCGAAGCGCCTTCCCGCATCGCTCTCTGGCGGCACCGCGTCCACCATGTGGTTCAAAGGAGTAGTTGTGATCGACTGATAGGATGTGGACTCCCCGCGGGTGTAGTCTTTCACCGGTTCCAACACGTCCACAAGAGTTACCAGCGCCGCGAATTCTTCGGAGGTTGCCGGCCCGGCAATGCGGTGAAGCATTTTGCGGGGTTGGCTGCGGTGCGTTAGTCCAAGCCACTCCAGCCTCTGGCTGATAATGTCCAGTCGCGCGTACATTGAGTTGGCATCCGTCACCGATTCTGGCGACCAGTAGCGCTCCGCAATGGCCGCTGTCCGGGGCCAGATGCGGCCATCGATATTTTCCCAGTTGACGTATTCCGACCACATCGTCGCTTCGCCGCCCAGCACGAGCTGCTTTTGTTCGGGCGTCAAATCAGCCGCGGCGCCTCCCAGCGGATCCACCGCGTAGTGCCGCGCGGCGCTCCACATCAAATCAATGTAATACCCGTTCGAAAGAATTCCGCGATAGCCCTGCTTGGCCGCGGCCGCAAGCGCCTGTGTTCCACGCCAGGAATGAATTACGATGTCCTTTGACACGCCGGGAACGAAAATCTCGTCCCAACCGATGGCCGCTTTCCCGTGCTTGTTCACGAGCCTTTGCACGCGCTGGCTGAAATACGACTGCAGCTCTTCGTTGCTTTTGTAATTGCGGGTCTTCTTGAATTCCTGAATTTTCGGATTCGCGTCCCACGCCTTTCCGTTTACTTCGTCTCCGCCGATGTGAAAGTAATGATCTGGAAACAGCCTGGCCATCTCGCCGATGAACGTGTCGAGAAACTTGTAAGTCTTCTCGTTCGTTGGATCCATCGCGGGGTCCATGACTCCCCATTCCTCATCGATCTTGAACGGCCCCGGAATGCTGGCGATGTCAGGGTAGCCAACGAACCAGGATGAACTGTGGCCAGGCATATCGAATTCCGGCACGACGCGGATGCCGCGGTCGCGTGCGTACGCAATCAGATCGCGAATCTCTTCCTGTGAGTAATACTGACCGCCTGAGCCCAAACCGGTCAGCTTTGGAAGCTTCTTACTCTCCGCGCGGAATCCCTGATTATCGGAAATGTGCCAATGGAAGACGTTCATCTTCACGGCTTCCATGCCGTCGAGATTCCGGCGGATGACATCGAGCGGGATGAAATGGCGAGCGGAATCGATCATTAGGCCGCGCCAGGGAAAACGCGGCTGGTCTTGAATGGTGACTGCTGGGACGGCAAACCCTTCGGGCGACACGTCCACAAGCTGCAGAAACGTCTGCAGTCCGTGCATCGTTCCAAGCGGTGTGGATGCGCGGAGCCGTGCTCCCGCCGTGCTCACGTCAAGGATGTAGGATTCATCCTCGCCAACTTCCTGAATCTCCTTGCTGGGGTGATCGGTCTGAATCACGAGCGTCGCTTTGGCCATCTTGGCCGGTTTGAGGGAGAGCGGAAGACCGGTCTGGCGCGCGAGTTGCCTCAGGAATCGCTCGCCAGCGCGCTCCAACCGCGGTTCCGTATAGCCAGTGAGAGCTATCGAAAACGACGCGTCCACTTGCAGGCTCCCCGTCCCGGATCGAGTGCTCCCAGGAAGAGGCATGAGATTCAAAGCGGACTGTTGGGCGGTGGTCATCGCCGGGTACGACAAAATACAAAGAACAAGTATGCCAAGATTTTGCAACCGCGCATTCTGAGCCATTGTCCGGAAAATCCTCCCAAGCAGAGCGCCAAATCTCTAAGAGTGCTATGTAGCACCAGCCTCCGCATACTGTCATACCTTCAGCGTGGTGCGAAGCGGATTCCGTGCGAGGCAATCGAAGTCCACATTGGTCTCTCCAAAAGTTTGCAAAGCCAGGTTTTCCCGGCCTGAGTTAGAATAACTTCTGAAGTGTAGCGCTCTGAATCCACGATGAAGACATCGATCGCTATTTATCCCGGCTCTTTCGATCCGGTCACCAACGGCCACCTGGACCTTATCGAGCGCGGCGAGAAAATGTTTGACCTTTTGATCGTGGCGGTGCTGCGGAATACGGAAAAGCAGCCGCTGTTCACGGTGCCCGAGCGCGTAGAAATGCTGCGCGAGGTCACGGGAAAATGGGCCGACGTGGAAGTGGAGGTGTTCGAAGGCTTGCTAGTCGACTATGCACGGAAGCGTCACGCGGGAGTCATTCTGCGGGGCATTCGCGCCGTTTCGGATTACGAATATGAATTGCAGATGGCGCTGATGAACCGCAAGCTCGAGCAACGGCTCGAGACAGTGTTCATGCTGCCGGGCGAGCCGTACAGCTACTTGAGTTCGAAGCTGGTACGCGAAATCGCGCAGCATGGTGGCCCACTGAACGGGCTGGTGCCCGCGATCGTCGAGCAGAGATTGCGCGCGAAATTCTCGTAACTGTGGACTGATAATTAAAAACTGTTATCTTCTTTGAAGGAGCCAAGGTGCAATTAACGGACCGCATCAGCCGCATACAAATCTCGCCAACGGCGGCGGTGATCGCCGAGGCGGACAAGCTGAAATCGCGCGGCGTGGACGTCGCGGACTTCGGGCCGGGGGAGCCGGACTTCCCGACGCCCGACCACATCAAGAAGGCAGCGATCAAGGCAATCGAGGAAAACAAATCGAAATACACGCCGACGGGCGGAATCATGCCGCTGCGGGAAGCCATCTGCTCATGGCACAAGCGCGAGCTCGGCTCGGCGTACGAGGCGAAAGAATGCGTCGTCAGCGTCGGCGGCAAACATTCCATCTTCAACGTGATGAGCGTGCTGATCCAGCAGGGCGACGAGGTCATCATTCCCGCTCCGTATTGGGTGAGCTTCCCGGATATCGTGAAATATGCGGGCGGGACGCCGGTCTTCGTGGAAACGAAGCCGGAAGAGGGCTTCAGCGTGAAGGCGGCAGCGATTGAAAAAGCCATCACACCGAAAACGCGATTGCTGATCCTGAATTCACCGAGTAATCCCACGGGCGGCGTGGTGCCACCGGATGAGTACGAGCACATCCTGGCGGTCTGCAAAAAGCACAACGTGTGGTTGATGGGCGACGAGTGTTATTCGCATTTTACGTACGAGCCGCACAAACCGTACTCCATCGCCAGCGCGGCGGCTTCGAAAGAAAATGTCATCATCATCGGCTCGGTTTCGAAAACGTTCGCGATGACCGGCTGGCGGATCGGCTACACGCTGGGGCCGGAAGCGCTCATCCAGGCGCTCATCAAACTGCAGAGCCAGTCCACTTCCAATGCCACATCGATCGCGCAATATGCAGCGCTGGAAGCGATGCGCGGAACGATGGAGACCGTTCCGGTCATGCTGGCGGAATACGCCAAGCGGCGAAAACGCATCGTGGAGGGCTTGCGCGCCATCTCTGGCGTGACCTGCGAATGGCCGGGCGGCGCGTTCTACGCGTTTCCCAATATTTCGGCGCACACTTCCGGCGCGTCGGGCAGGCCGGCGCTCGCAAAGTCGTGCACGGAAATTTCAAAGTTGCTGCTCGAAAAAGTGCACGTGGCTGTCGTCCCTGGCGAGGCCTTTGGCGCGCCGGGGTATCTGCGCCTGTCCTACGCCACGTCCATCGAACGAATCGAGGAAGGTCTGCGCCGCCTCGAGCGATTCTTTTCGCGCGCCGAAGCCGCGGCCTGAATCGTGAGTGCCCGGCCGACAGCTCCGGAGCCCTTCCGCATTGAACCGATCTTTTCCGAACGCCTTTGGGGTGCGAGCTCGCTCGCGCCACTTTTTCAAGAAATGCATGACCTCACGCCGCCGATTGGCGAAGCTTGGTTGACTGGTCTTGATTGCCGCATCGCTAACGGCCAGTTCGAGGGACTGACGCTGGGCCAAGCATGGAAAGAGATGACGATTCCGTGGCGTGGCTCGAGACTTCAGCACGAAGCGGAATTTCCCCTGCTGTTGAAATTCATTTTCCCTACCGACAAGCTCTCCATTCAGGTTCATCCCGATGACGCCTACGCTGCGGCGCACGAGGCAGCCGCTGGTGGTCGCGGCAAGACCGAGATGTGGCACGTCGTTTCAGCGGAACCCGGTGCTCGATTGCTCGTGGGCCTGAAACGGGGCGCGACAAAGGAACGAGTGCTCGCAGCGATTGCCGATCACACACTGGAGGACCTTTTTCAATCGCACGAAGTTCACACCGGCGACACTTTTTTCATTCCGGCCGGGACACCGCACACTATCGGCCCCGGCATGATCATCTGCGAGGTGCAGCAATACTCTGATCTCACCTATCGCATCTACGACTACGACCGCCGAGATGCCAACGGTAAACCACGCGAACTCCACATCGAGAAAGCTTTGGATGTCATGAACTGTGGTCCGCCCGCCGGCGGCAAGGTTTCGACCCAAAGAAGATCCTTGGCTGAAAAGGTAGTATTTGAACATCTTGTGAGCTCGCCTTATTTCAAGACGGACCGGTGGGAAATTGGCAGCACGTTTGAGATCCGCCGACTTCCGGGTGCCGCGTTCAAGCTTTGGATTTTTCTTTGCGGGGCCGGAAATGTAAGCTGGGTGACAGCCAGCGAGCAGCCTGACCAACCAAGCGATTCTTCCGGAAGTTTCCAGTACCTACAAGGAGAGTGCTGGTTCATGCCACCGAACGTCGCGAGCTTCGCAATTCATTCGGAAGCACGGACGGTCTTGCTTGAGACGCAAGTACCTGACTGATTTCGAGAGTTGATTCACCTCTAGAGCAAGCACAAGAATTAGATAGCTGAAATTTGAAGGTATCGTGTGGTGATCGATAAGAAAGACCCTAAGCGACAGAGATCTCGAACTGGCAAGACTCATGCCAACTGAACGAATACAGATTCATGCTGTGATTCTTGCCGGAGGGCGGGGGACGCGGTTCTGGCCGCGCAGCCGTACGAGCGCACCGAAGCAACTGCTCAACATCGCCGGCAAAGATACGATGCTGGAGCAAACCGTCGAGCGTTTGCGGCCGCTGATTCCCGCCGAGCGCATCTGGACGGTCACAAACGCGGAGCAAACTGCAGCGGTCCGCAAGCAACTTCCGGCCGCGGCACGCAAGCGCGTTCTCACGGAACCTCTTGGGCGGAACACTGCGGCGGCCATCGCCCTCGCGGCGATACATGTTCGCCACGCTGCGGACGGAGATGCGCTGATGGCCGTTCTACCTGCCGATCATTTCATCGCCGAGCTGGAGAAGTATCGCCGCATCGTAAATGCCGCCCTGCAGGCGGCTCGCGAACAAGAGCGCATGGTCGTTCTGGGCATCCCTCCGACCCGGCCGGAAACAGGCTTTGGCTACATGGAACGAGCGAACGAGCCAATTGCTTCGAGGGAGTTTCCTGTTTTTGCTGTGCGGCGCTTCACGGAAAAGCCGGAGATGGCTCTGGCCAAAGAATACGTCTGGTCGGGGAGCTACTTGTGGAATGCCGGAATGTTTTTCTGGCGCGTTTCGACGTTTCTCGGCAACCTTAGAAAATTCCTGCCCAAAACTCACGCGGCGCTGGAGAAACTTGCCGCCTCGATTGGCACGCGGGCCTACGAAAGCAAGTTGCGCGCCATTTATCCAAAGCTCGAAAACATTTCCGTGGATTACGCCATCCTCGAGCCAGCCACTCGCCAGGAAGGGCCAGCGCGGGTTGCGGTGATCCCCGCGGAGATCGGCTGGAGCGATATTGGCTCATGGGCTGCAGTCTACGAACTCCTCTCGAAGCATCCGCGCGAAAATGTTCTGGCAGGCGAAGGTCATGCGCTTGACGCCGAAGGCAATTTCCTCTGGAGCCCCTCGAAATTCGTGGCGGCGATTGGTGTGCACGACCTGATTGTGGTCGAGACAGGTGATGCCTTGTTAATCTGCCCGCGAGACCGCGCGCAGGACGTCGGAAAAATCGTGAAATGGCTTGAAGAACAAAAATTAAGAAAGCTTTTGTAGTAGCCGCATGGTGCTTGGCCGCAGTCCTCAGGGAATGAGCGTCCCCAGTGTCCAGGCCAATCCGGCTGTTCAGCGGAGATATCGCTTCGCGTATACTTTCGTCAGCCTCCTATGACTGCCATCAAATTTGGGACCGATGGCTGGCGCGGCGTGATCGCGGAAGATTTTACTTTCGCGAATGCGCGAATCGTCGCGCACGCCATTGCCCGTTATGTGGTTCGCGGTGAGGATGCACGCAATGGCGTGCTCATCGGCTACGACCATCGCTATGCGTCGGATCGCATCGCCGCAGCAGTCGCCGAGACCATCAGCAGCACAGGAACTCCCGTCTGGCTTACGGACAAGCCCTGTCCCACGCCGGCGATTTCCTATCTCGTGAGGCACCGCGGCGCGGCCGGCGGCATCGCGATCACGGCAAGCCACAATCCCTATCGCTGGAACGGCATCAAGTACAAAGCCAGCTACGGCAGCAGCGCGCTTCCCTCGATCGTTGCGCAGATCGAAAAAGAACTTGAAGTGGTGTTGCAGAAGGGCGAGCCGCCTCTGCCCGTGCGCAGGGAGCTGGTCCACTCTCTCGAACCACGCGCGCCGTATCTCGATGCGCTCGAGAAACTGGTGGACTGGAAACGTCTGCGTGATGCGAAGTTCCGCTTCGTCTTCGATCCCATGCACGGCTCGGCGGCAGGCTTGCTGCCGGAGCTCTTCCGGCGCAACGGAATTTCCTGCGACGAAATTCGAGGCGGGCGCGATCCGCGCTTCGGCGGGGTGCATCCGGAACCGATCGAGCCACACATCGAGGCTCTTCGGCAAGCTGTGCGTGCCGGAAAATACGACGCCGGCTTCTGTGCCGATGGCGATGGCGACCGTATCGGGGCCATCGATCGCGACGGCGCGTTCATCAACCCCCACCAGATTTTAGCGCTGCTCGTCTGGCACCTTGCGGGCACACGCGGGTTACCGGGAGACGTCGCGAAGACTTTCTCTGTTACCAAACTCATTGACAAGCTCGCAGCAAAATTCGGACGAAAACTCCACGAAGTGCCCATCGGCTTCAAGTACGTCTGCGAGCTGATGCTCGAACAGAACATTCTGATTGGCGGTGAAGAAAGTGGAGGAATCGGCACCAGCCTCTACCTGCCCGAGCGCGACGCCACGGTTTCCGCGCTCTTCCTGGCGGAATTGATGGCCTGGCACGGCAAGCTGCTCAGCGAGCTCCTGCGCGCGCTGCACGCGGAATTCGGCGAATACCATTATGGCCGAGTAGACCTGGAGGTGACCCAACAACAAAAGGAAAGAGCTGTGGCACACTTTTCTGACGGCAACCTGAGCCGTATCCTCGATTGGCCGGTTGTCCGCCGTGAGGACATGGACGGCATTAAGGTGTACCTCGGCGAAATCGGCTGGGTGATGGTGCGTGCTTCAGGCACGGAGAACGTCTTGCGCGTTTACTCGGAAACGTCCAAGCCGGAAACGACGCGCCGCGTTCTTCAAGCCGTAACCAAACTTGTACAGAATCTGGAGGTGTAACCATGAAAACCGTCAATCTAAGAGAAAAATTCCGCAGCTTTACCGATCAGTGGAGTCCGAAGATCATCGGCGAGATCAATGACTCGTACGTGAAAGCAGTCAAGCTGCAAGGCGAGTTCGTTTGGCATCATCATGAGCAGGAAGATGAGATGTTCCTGGTCGTCAAGGGCGCCTTGCGAATGAAATTCCGCGATCACGAAGAGGTTATTCGCGAGGGAGAATTCATTATCGTGCCTCATGGAACAGAGCATCTGCCGATTGCCGATGAGGAGGCGCAGGTATTGCTGTTGGAGCCAAAATCGACTCTGAACACCGGCAACATCACCAACGAAAGGACAGTCGCCCAGCTCGAGCACATCTGAACCTGCAATTCGCTTTTTTGGGGGGCGATCTACAGCCATGGAACACCGCTTCTACACCCTCGACGTTTTCACCAACAGCCGCTTCGAAGGCAATCCGCTCGCCGTATTTACCGACGGCGACGGCCTCTCGGACGACCAAATGCTCGCCATCGCGCGCGAAATGAATCTTTCAGAGACGGTCTTCGTGCAGAAGCCGACGGACGAAGAAGCGCTCGCGCGGCTGCGCATCTTCACCACCAAGGAAGAGCTCAAGCTCGCAGGACATCCCGTGATTGGAACATGGTTCTTGCTCGCGGAACTGGGCGTCGTACCTGCGCAGGATGGCGGTGTTCATGTGCTGCAAGAAACCGGCGCTGGCGTCTTGCCCGTCGAAATCCGCTTCAAAGACGGCCGCCCGCAGCGCGTCACCATGACCCAGAAAGAAGCGATTTTTAAACCCGCGAGAATCAACAAGAAGAAACTCGCGTCCTCGCTGGGACTTTCGCCGAAAGATCTCGATCCGAAGCTGGAGCCTGAGTTCGTGTCTACAGGAATCTTCAATCTCATGGTGCCTCTGCGCAATCGGGCCGCGCTAGGCAAAATCGTCATGAACATGACCGAACTTCGGCGCCTTCAGGGGAAAAACGCCACGATGGCGTACTGCTTCGCGCTCGGAGGCAATGGCAAGGCTTTTTCGCGCGGCATGCTGCCATGGGAACTCTACGAAGATGCCGCGACGGGCTCCGCTGCCGGTTCGCTGGGCGCCTATCTGGTGCGGAACGGAAAACTCGCGCCGGGCCACACTTTGAGTATTCTACAGGGCGTGGAAATGGGGCGGCCCAGCCAGCTCGAAGTGGAAGTAAGCCAATCCGGGAAGAATCTCGTCCCTCGTGTAAGCGGTGCCGCCGTGAAGGTTTTTGAGGGCACGATTCGCGTTTAGGTCAAATCATCTCCTATTCAAAACGAAAAAGGCCGCACAGTTTTCCCGCGCGGCCTTTCTTCTTATCTCAGCAAATCTTACTTGCGTCCTTTGCGATCTTGTCTCAAGTCCTTGCGGTCCTTGTGCAGATCTTTCTTGTCCTTGTTGATGTCCTTCTGATCCTTGTTGCGATCCTTGCGGTCTGTGGACAAGTCCTTCTTGTCATGGTTGATGTCGCGCTGGTCCGCGTTGCGATCCACGCGGTCCTTGTTCAGGTCCGTGCGATCGTGATTGATGTCGCGCTGATCCTTATTCCTGTCATTGCGGTCGGTGCGAAGATCCTTGCGGTCGGCCTGCGCCTGTGCGCTGTTGGCGCCGTACTTCTGGTCGTCTAGCGCAAGCTGATTTTTGTCGTGATTAATGTCGCGCTGGTCCGCGTTGCGGTCCGCGCGGTCCTTATTCAGATCGCGGCGGTCGTGGTTAATATCGCGCTGGTCCTGATTGCGGTCGGCGCGGTCCTTACTTAGGTCCGTGCGATCATGATTGATGTCGCGCTGGTCGGCAATACGATCCGCGCGGTCCTTCGCCAGATCTTTCTTATCGTTTCGAATGTCTTTCTTGTCGCTCTGAACGTCCTGTTGCTGCGGAGTCGCATCCTGGGTCTGCGCATACGCACCACCGGCGAACAAACCTGCAAAAGCAAACGCGAGCACACCTCGACGGACCATGATTTCTGCGTTCATGTCTTCTCTCCTTATAAAATTGTTCCTGGAATCACCACCACACTTACAAAACTAAACACCGGAAGCGTCTCAAAGTTTCGCCGGCAGGGCCGGATTCTTTTGATCCAGCCCAAGAAGGCGACGTGAAGTGTAACTATTTTACTTGCAACGACTTATGGAGGGCGTCGAGGATCCCATTGACGAATGACCCGGCCTCTTCGGAGGAATACTTCTTGGCCAGCTCGACGGCTTCGTTCAGGACGACTTTAGGCGGAGTCTCCGAGCCGCTCATTTCATGAATCGCCAGCCGCAAAATGGCGCGATCGATGGCCGCGAGCCGTTCAAACCGCCAGTTTTCAGCATGCTTGACGATGATCGCGTCCAGCTCTGTGACGTCTTTCGCAGTACCTTCGAAGAGTTGGTTCGCGAATGCGCGAGTCTTGTCCGCAGCTTTCGCGCTTTTCCAGAATTTCGCTTCCAGTTTGGCAAACTCCTGCTTACTCATGTCCCACTGAAACAGCATCTGCATCGCAAACTCGCGGGATTTTGTGCGCAGCGACACGTTACGGGCGCCGCGGCTTTCCGGCAGGCGCCGATTTCGAATTAACGCCGCGAAGCTTGCGTGACAACTGAGCCATTTCGATGGCCGCCAGCCCCGCCTCAAATCCCTTGTTGCCGCCCTTGAGTCCTGCGCGGTCGATGGCCTGCTCCAGCGTGTCGCAGGTCAACACGCAAAAAATAATTGGCAAGCCGCTGTCCATTTGCGCAAGCTGCAATCCGCGTGATGTCTCCGAGCAAACATAATCGTAGTGCGTCGTTTCGCCCCGAAGGACGCAACCGATGGCGATCAGCGCGTCGTACTTTTCCGTTGCAGCCATTTTTTTTGCAGCCAGCGGTAATTCGAAGGCCCCCGGAACATGCATGAGGTCAACATCCTTGCTGGCCGCGCCTGCTCGTTCTAGCGCATCCACCGTCGCGGTCAGAAGCCGCTCGGTGATAAAACTATTGAACCGGCTCACTACAATCCCAAATCGTAGCCCCGCCGCGCTCAGTTCGCCGCTGATCTTTCCGGGTTGTAGTTTCTCTCCCATCGCTTCTGCGCGCTGCTCCACGCTCCCCATCCCT
>WNFT01004247.1_pt1 | contig 20334 bp, 17 predicted proteins | sample 5400191 | NCBI WGS metagenome assembly WNFT01 (sample SAMN13153359, study PRJNA577476) | soil metagenome | isolation source: 80 cm saprolite under Madrone tree | place: USA:California | collected 2016-06-14 | reverse complement strand
ACCGCGTAGATTTTTGTGTTTGTCGCTTTTGCCTTGGCTTTTGTTTTGGGCATTTGCGATTTTCTCGCACGGGCCACAAAGATTCACAAGGTGGATCGGCTTCTCCGAAGACGATGTTGGAATAACTGCGGCTTTGCCGCCTGAATTGGCAACGCGTTGAGGACAACGCGTTCCACCTACACGCGCGAGCGGCGACGCCCGGCGTTGCGCGTGTATTTCACCAGCCTTCGCCTTGGCTCGATTTTCGAAATTCCGACGCCGCTTTTCACTTCCATGATCTGGTCGCGTAACAGCGCTGCCCGCTCGAATTCCAAATTCGCGGAGGCCTGTTGCATCTCCTCTTCAAGCTCACGCAGCAGTTCCGTGACGTTGAAATCGCTGCCAGCGTCCCGGATTACGGATGACTCAATTTCGCGTCCCCGCAAAATTGTGTGCAGGCTCTCCTGCACGGCGCGTCGGACGGTTTGCGGCGTGATGCCGTGTTTTTCGTTGTATTCCATCTGCTTGACGCGCCGATATTCCGAAATCGACATGAGCGCCTGCATGCTTTGAGTGACGGTATCGGCGAAGAGGACCACTTCACCGTTCACGTGGCGCGCTGCGCGGCCCGCCGTCTGGATGAGTGAAGTCTGGCTGCGCAAGAATCCTTCCTTGTCGGCATCCAATATGCAGACGAGCGAAACTTCGGGAAGATCAAGGCCTTCGCGGAGCAAATTGATTCCAACGAGGATGTCGAAATCCGCCGCCCGCAACCCGCGCAAAATTTCCACGCGCTCGATCGCGTCGATGTCGCTATGCAAATAGCGCACTTTCAGTCCGACATCGCGCAAATAATCCGCAAGATCCTCCGCCGTTCGCTTCGTAAGCGTCGTCACCAAGACCCGCTCGCTCTTTTCTACGCGCTGACGGCAGAGCTCAATTGTCTCGTCGATCTGATTCTTGAGTGGCTTGAGAGTAATTTTTGGATCGAGAAGACCTGTCGGGCGGATGATCTGCTCGACGATGAGCGGCGCACCTGGTGTGTGCACATCAAATTTTTCCGGCGGCTCGTCCGTTCGCGAAATATGCACTTTTGAATTCGACATTAAGCGTTGGGCGTTGTGCGTTGAGCGTTTCTCTCCGGCTACAGCAAACGGTATCAACTCCTCTTCGCCAATCCGCTGCCGCTTGTGCGGGACATATCCTTTGTTGCCGACCACGCTATTTTGAATTTCAAATTCTGCTGGTGTTGCGCCTACGTAGACGATCTGGTTCGTCACCTTCATGAACTCGTCGAAATTGAGCGGGCGATTATCCAGCGCGCTCGGCAGGCGAAAGCCGTAATTTACGAGCACGGTCTTGCGCGATCGGTCGCCTTCGTACATACCGCCGATTTGCGGAATCGTTGCGTGCGACTCATCGATCACCACGAGAAAATCTTTCGGGAAGAAATCGATGATCGTGTACGGTTTCGACCCCGGAGGACGTCCGGACAAATGGCGCGAATAATTCTCAATGCCGTTGCAGAAGCCCATTTCCTGCAACATTTCCAGGTCGTATTCGGTCCGCATCCGCAGCCGTTGCGCCTCGAGCAATTTGTTTTGCGATTCTAGTTCGACGATCCGTTGCTCGAGCTCTTCGCGAATTGTTCGTAGCGCCCGATTCAATTTATCCGCGGGTGTAACGAACTGCTTGGCCGGGTAAAATGTAATGACGCTGAGGGATTCATGCGCGTGACCGGTCAACGGATCGAACCGTCTGATCGCATCAATTTCGTCGCCGAAGAACTCCAGCCGAATGCCTTCTTCATCGGCACTCCCTGGATAAACCTCGACCACGTCGCCGCGCACGCGGAACCGCCCGCGCGCGAAATTGACGTCGTTGCGTTCATACAGCATGTCGATTAAACGACCGAGCACAGCCTCGCGCGAGATCTGTTGGCCACGTTTCACCGTGAGCAACATCTGTAGATAGTCTTCCGGCGAAGTGATCCCGTAGATGCAGGAAACGCTCGCGACGACGATGGTGTCGCGGCGCGAAAGCAGCGCGCTCGTTGCCGCCAGCCGCAACCGCTCGATCTCCTCATTGATGGAGGAATCCTTCTCAATGTAGGTGTCGGAGCGGGGGATGTACGCCTCCGGCTGATAATAATCGAAGTAGCTAACGAAATATTCGACTGCGTTACGCGGAAAGAATTGCTTGAACTCCGAGTAAAGCTGTGCGGCAAGCGTTTTGTTGTGCGAAATGACAAGCGTAGGTCGATCCAACTCCTGGATCACGTTGGCGATACTAAAAGTTTTACCCGAACCTGTGACACCCAGTAGCGTCTGGTGCCGATTACCCGCCTCGACAGACTTGATCAGCTTTGCGATTGCCTGTCCCTGGTCACCGCGAGGTTTGTAGTTCGATTCGAGCTGAAACGGCATTTAATAATCTAGCACAAGATCAGCAGGTAATGTCGACCGCACACGAGCAAACCGCGGCTCGTTCTTGCACTACAACCCAAGATCGACAATAAGCTGGAGTGATAAATCCAAAGCGATTCTTCGCCGAGCTGAAGCGGCGCAATGTTTACAAAGTGCCCGTGGCGAATGTGGTCAACTAATTCGCCTCGTTGAATCTCTGGTTTCCGGGTACAAATACATGCCAATGCTGTCCGAGTCTGCCCCAGACGTGAAATTCGAGATTGGCCATGTCTTGTTCATCGACATTGTCGGTTACTCGAAACTGCTCATCACCGAACAGAGCGAAAAGCTGCAAAAATTAAAACAGATCGTGCGCGGAACGGGGCAGTTCCGCCTGGCCGAAGCGGAAGGCAAACTGCTCCGTTTGCCGACTGGCGATGGCGGCGCGCTAGTCTTTCGCACCAGTCCAGAAGCGCCCGTCTTGTGCGCCTTGGAAATCAGTAAGGCGCTAAAAGTCATCCTGAACTTCGAGTCCGAATGGGTATTCACAGCGGGCCTGTCAGTGAAGTCGCTGATCTGAACGAACAAGCCAACATCGCCGGTGCTGGCATCAACATCGCCCAGCGGGTGATGAATTGCGGTGATGCGGGACATATTCTTCTCTTGCGGCATGTCGCGGAAGATTTGGACCACTATCCACCGTGGCGGCCGCAGCTGCACGATCTTGGTTCGTGCGAAGTGAAGCACGGGGTGCGCGTCTCGGTGGTGAACCTCTATAACGATCAATTCGGCAATGCGAGGCTGCCCCGGAAATTCGAGACCGTGCAGAAACGCCGGACGCAATTGCGCTGGGCGGCTATGGCCGTTGCGCTGCTGGTGACTTCCGTCCTACCTTAATGATGTATACTTACTCAAAGTGAGTACGGAACGCGCAGGCGACGTGATAGGCGCAACATCGCGTGAGTTTGCCGGCGGACAAAAAGTCTTTGGCCGTTACACGCTGGTCAAGGTGCTCGGGCGAGGCGGAATGGGAATTGTCTGGCTTGCGCGCGATGAAGAGCTGGAGCGCGATGTGGCGCTGAAATTTCTTCCCGATCTGATGATTCAAGATCACGCAGCGTTTGATCAGCTCAGACGTGAGACAAGACGCTGCCTCGAACTGACTCATCCGCATATCGTCCGGATACACGATTTCATCCGTGACGAACGCTCCGGCTGCATTTCGATGGAGTACATCGATGGCGAAACGCTATCCAATTTACGAGCTGAGAAGGAGCAGAAAGTGTTTGAGCCGAATGAGATCGCCCCTTGGATAAGTCAGCTTTGCGATGCACTCGATTATGCGCACAATCGCCGCAACGTCATTCATTGTGACTTGAAGCCCGCAAACCTGATGGTCAATCAACGTGGCAATCTAAAGATATCAGACTTTGGTATAGCGCGCAGTCTGACTGAGTCAGTCAGCCGGTTAACGCAGGAGCAAGGTCGAAGCGGCACGCTCATTTATATGAGCCCGCAACAGCTAAACGGCGAACGCTGTACGCACCTCGACGATATCTACTCGTTAAGCGCGAGCATCTACGAATCGCTTACGGGCAAGCCGCCATTCTATTCGGGCAATATCGATCGACAGATTTGCGAGCGAGTTGCTCCTTCGATGACCGAGCGGCGGAAAGAATTGGATATCGAGCCGGCATTCGTTCCAGCGGTTTGGGAAAATGCGGTCGCAGCTTGTCTGGCAAAGGATCCGTCGCGGCGTCCGCAATCGGCCGCCGAGGTTGCGCAGCGGCTGGGACTTACTGCAGCACAGACAAGAACAAGAGCGGCGCCTGGCAAGAGACTAAACAGGAAAGCGCTCCTTGCCGGTGGCATCGGGGCGCTCTTCCTTCTCCTGCTTGCTGGATTGTACTTTGGAATATTCAATCAGCACGCCAAACCAGTATCACAAGCGTCAGCGATTCCCGAAAAATCGATCGCTGTTTTGCCGTTCGAAAATCGCAGCGAAGAAAAAACGAATGCCTACTTCGCCGACGGAATCCAGGACGAGATTCTGACCAATCTCGCCAAGATCGCAGATTTAAGGGTCATTAGCCGCACGAGCGTGATGCAATATAAGAGCGATGCCGAGCGCAACCTGCGCGAAATCGGCCGGCAACTTGGAGTTGCCCATATCCTTGAAGGAAGCGTACAACGCTCAAGCAACCGGGTGAGAGTAACGGCGCAATTGATCGATGCGCGCACGGATACGCATCAGTGGGCTGAGAGCTATGATCGTGACCTCGCGGACGTGTTCGCAATTCAAAGCGAAATCGCAAAGGCGATTGCTGACCAACTCGAAGCCAAACTCTCGCCGCAAGAAAAAGCGCGCGTCGAAGAAATACCGACAGCAAACACGGAGGCGTACGCGTTCTATTTGCGGGCAAATCAAATCGCGCGAAATCCCGATACGCTGCTCGAGGACTACAAGACTGCGGAGCAACTTTACATGCAAGCGATCGCGCTCGACCCGGATTTTGCACTTGCCCACGCCCGGCTAGCATCCGTTTACGCTGGGATTTTCCACTATTACGAACCCACCGACAGTTGGAAAACGAAAGCCCGCACGGAGGCCGAAACTGCTCTGCGGCTCCAGCCCAATCTTGCAGAAGCGCATTTCGCGCTCGGCCAATACATTTATTGGATTGATCAGGACTACGAGCGCGCGTTGGAACAGTTCGACGTTGCGTCTCGTTTGTCCCCGAGCAATGGAGAAATTCCCCGGTTCGTCGCGGCGATTAAACGCCGGCAAGGCAAATGGCAGGAAGCGCTCGAGGCATACGAAAGAGTTGCCAAGATCGATCCGCAAAACCCGAACACTGCCCGCGAGCTTATGCTTACAAACACCTCAATGCGCCGTTGGCCGGAAGCGGCGCACTGGGTGCAGCGGTGGCGCGCGATGGCACCTGGATCCCTTGTGGCAAAAATTCAAAGCGGCTACATCGATTTCTGGTGGAAGGGAGAGACGCAACTGCTGAAGTCGCTCGTGGATCAAGTCCCGCCCGATAACGATCCAGATGGCGTCATCACTGCCGCTCGATGGGACGTGGCCATGCTGCGACGCGATTATTCCGCAGCAAAAAAGGTCCTCCAAGCTGCGTCCGTCAATGAGATCTCTTATACCACCGCTGGATTGACTCCGAAAATTTTCTTCGACGGCTGCGTTCACTTCGTACAAAACGACAATCAGAACGCTCAGAAGGCGTTCGAAGCGGCAAGACCCGCTTTTGAAGCGGCCCTGAAAGAAGCGCCAGCGAGCGCCGAGCGGCACGCAATTCTCGGCTGGTTTTACGCGTTTATGGGGCGCAAAGAGGACGCCATCCGCGAGGGCCGCCGGGCGGTCGAACTCAAACCCGAATCGAAAGACGCTCTTGACGGCCCGATCATGAGCGCTTATCTCGCGCTCATCTACGCTCGCGTCGGTGCAAATGATCTCGCTATTCCCCTGATCGCGCGCCTGCTCAAAACGCCGGGCGCAGTCGATAGCGCTGACTACAGTATTACTGTCAACGATCTCAAATATCGCTGGGAATGGGACCCTTTGCGCAGCGACCCGCGTTTTCAGAAGTTGATCTCGGCCCCGTGAATGCGAGGCGCATCGCAATGACTTCTAGGGAATAGGGTTAAGATTGGCGTGGCAAATCCATTGCCAGCCGTGCGTTCCTTTCTTCCACACGCTCAAGCGCGGAGTTTGCTTGGCCGGCAATCGTTTTTGGTCGATCGTCTCCTGCACCGCGATCATGTAGGTGACCACGATGTTGTCCCCCGTTGACCGTGGATTTGAAATTGCTCAACGTGAATTCACCCAAGTTGAGATGCTCGATCAGCGAAATCTCGCCGACTCGGTCGCGCGGGCCATCCGGATGAATCGACTGAAAACCTTCGGCGATTTTACTTTCCACCACCTTCCACTCCTTCGCTTTGAAATCGGCCCACATTTGCCTTTCCATTTTTTCTCCTTCCGATGCTCCCGCTGCAGTGGGAGTCTCCTGGGCGCGGAGGCAAACGGCTGACGCAAGTAACGACAATGCAACGCTCAGAACAACATTTCTGCAAAGAAATCGCGTTTTTGATGCTTGGCGTACGGCATGGAATTGATAGGTGATTGGGGTCACGGTGAGCCGATGTTATTTGGGTCTGCGGACTCAGTCAAAGCTCAAACTTGTCGATTGTTTATCATGAGCGAAATACAAGCTTAATCCGATCGATTAAGCGGTGAACCTGAAAAAGTTTTTTGCCGAGCTAAAGCGCAGGAAAGTTTACACCGTCGCAGTCACGTACGCGGTGGTGGGCTGGCTGCTGATCCAGGTTGTAACGCAGGTTTTTCCGCCCTTCGAGATACCCAATTGGGTGGAGCGCCTCGTCATCGTGGCCGTCGTGCTTGGTTTTCCGATCGCTCTCGTTCTTGCATGGATCTACGATTTCACAGGTCATGGAATTGTTCGAACAGAAGATGCGCAACCGGAGACGAAACTCGAGATAACTGACTCTGCGAACTCGGCCGAAAAATCGATCGCTGTTTTGGCTTTCAACGATTTGAGCCCGGAAAAAGACCATGCGTATTTCGGAGAAGGCATCGCGGAGGAGCTTCTCGGAGCGTTGGCTAAAGTGGATGGACTGAAATCGCGGCGAACCTAAACGTTGACCACGTGGTTGAGGGCAGTGTTCGGCGTGATGGGAATCGGGTACGCGTCACGGCGGAACTGATCGACGCACGCGGCGGATTTACTATCTGGTCCGAGACGTATGAGCGCGAAATGCATGGCATTTTCGCGCTGCAGGATGATATCACGCACGCTATTGTCGATACTCTCAAGCTCAAGTTGGCAATATCGCCGCCGCCTGCGTCACGTAGCACGGATGCATACGACGCTTACTTGCAGGGTCTGTTTTATTCCGACAAAAGCACCGAAGAGGCATTGCGGAAGAGCCTTGAGTTCTTCGAGCGGGCGCTGGAACAGGATCCCAGATTTAGCCGCGCGTGGACGGGAATAGCCAAGGCTTGGCTGTGGCTCGCGGACGCTTATGTGCCGCCGCTTGAAGCGTATCCGAAAGTCCGTGATGCCGCTGTTCGTGCCTTGAAGCTCGACGACCAAGAGGCCGAAGCGCACGTTTATCTGGCCGAGTCCAAACGCATACTCGACTGGGACCTTGACGGTGCTGAAGCGGAATTTAATCGCGCGGTCGCAATTGATCCGAATTCGACGCCGTCGAATTACTTTATCGCCGCGCTCTATGCCGTGCGTGGTGACCGGGACAAAGCGCTGGCTTATTTGCAGCGCACATCGAAGATCGATCCGGCTTCACTGTGGGTGAGCAACTTCGCCTGCGAGCTGTACCGTTATTTCGGTCTTTACGATGAAGCGATCGCGGCCGGAGAACGCGCGTTGCAGCTTGATGGCGCAAGGAAGCGCTGGAAACTCTCAATGCAGCGGTCGCAGGCTGGGGCTATCGACCAGGTGATGGCATCGCGCACGTGTATATAACGCTTGGCGCGCATGATGACGCAATTCGCGAACTCGAACGCGCGTGCGAGCAACGCTCGTCATCCTTGCACAGCGTTGGGATCGCACCTGAATTCGCGCCGCTTCGTTCCGATAAACGTTTTCTGTCGATCCTGAAAAAAATCGGACTCGAACCGGAGAAGGTTTTTGCGGCGACACCGCATTGATTATTGCACGATCACGTCTCGGCCGTGGCCGTGGGAACGCACACCGTACTTCTGTAGATCCTGCTGGGCCACGTGCATCCCGAAGAGCAAAACCGCGATCAGACCGAAATAGAGTATCGACATTGTCCAGCGCTGAGATGGTGTGACTTCAAAGTAACGCTGTTCTTCTGCGGTGCGTTTACGGAATAGCGAGTAAATCCGCGGCAGTGACAAAAGCACAATCAACCAGATAATGAAATTCGGATATTTCCACCCGAACCAAAGAAGCAGGGCGAACCCGGGTAACCAAAGCCAGCGGGACAATGCCGTAACAATGCGTCCGCCATCCAACATTCCTACTGGCGTCAGGTTAAACAGGTTCAGGAAATATCCGAACCATGCCAGCGCGATGAACAGCGGCGCCTGGAACAGTTCACCCAAGACATTGCAGATTAATGCGCCCAAACTCCCAACCATCGGGCCGCCAATGCCCACACATGCTTCGATCCAGGCGTTGCGTGGCGCTTCTTTTAGCGCAATGAACGCGCCCATGAAGGGAATGAAAACAGGCGCGCCGACTTTGAGACCGAATTTTTTGGCAACAAGCAAATGGCCGCTTTCATGCACGAACAAGAGGAGGACGAAACCGAGCGCGAATTGCCACCCCCACATCTGCGTATAGATCCAGATCATCAGCAGCATGGTGCCGCCGGATTTCAGCAAGATTGGAAGAAATTTCAGGAGCGGCAGAAGAACGAACTTGAGCTTCGCGAAAAACTTCGCGATCACGACGCCAACTACTGCGAGTGGCCCGAGCGCTTTTTTTACCCGGCTCCAGGCTGTCTCTTCGGATGGCGCTTTGTACTCCTCGGTTCTTTCCGTTTGAAGATTCATGGTGCGTAAGCCCTCGCCCTGTATTCTAATCGACAAATTGCAGGGCGTTGCTGTGAAAGGCCACTTTTCCGGCGTCTGACACAGACGCCCTACAATTCGTTGAACGCTGCACCCAGACGTTCGAGAACGTCACGTGGCAACAGCGACTGTTCGCTCTCGCCGTGATTAAAGATCGCGATCTCCGCGGCGCGCCCGCACAGCCAGGCACCGATTCGCGCCGCATCGTAGAGAGACAGTCCCTGTCCCACCAAACCGGCGCAAACACCTGTGAGAATATCGCCCATTCCGCCGGTGGCCATTCCCGGATTGCCGGTCGTGTTATAGCTTAATGGGCGATCACGTTCGGCCACGATGGTGCGACTGCCCTTGAATAAAAGTGTCACTGGAAAACGATGGCAGAACTTCGTCGCCCTTTCGGCGCGTGGCTCTTTGCGGTCTGGAAAAAGGCGTCTCATCTCGCCCGGATGCGGCGTGAGCAGTCGTTCGCCTTTGCAGCGTCTGAGCACAGAGGTTTTTTCTGAGAGTATGTTCAGTCCGTCGGCGTCCACCACCATCGGTTGCTTGGCTTTTTCAATCAGTTCGAGAACCTCAGCTGCGCGTGATTTTCCGAGACCAGGTCCCAAGGCCCAGATATCCGTTTTTTCTTTGAGCAGGTCGCGGTACGACTGGAGCGGCTTCACCATCGCTTCCATCGGCGCGGCGCTGGCAACGATCTCGTAAATTTCTTCGGGCACAAAAACCTCCACCAGCCCCGCGCCTGCCCGCAACGCGCTCTGCGATGTCATCAGAGCAGCGCCGATGAATCCTTTGGAACCGGCAACGATGCCAATGCGACCGAATTGATTTTTGTACGCACTGTATTGACGTCTCGGGAGCAATCCGTCAAAAGCCGCTGGGCTGGCGATGATTTGTTTCGTCTTCTGGTCGGGGTGATGCAGATCATGCAGAGGTACAACTTCCAGCCTGCCAATAAAGTTCAGCGCGCCATCCGCGACCAGCCCGGTCTTTGCAAATCCAATCGTGACTGTAAAATCCGCGATTACACAGTCGCGATCTGTTTTGCCGGAGTCGCCGTCGAGACCGGTCGGAAGATCGACCGCAAATACATAGGCCCCCTTTTTCGCCCGCAACTGATTAATGGAACGGCATGCAGCGCGGATCGGCTCGCGGAGCGGCGGTTTCGCGCCCAGCCCAAGGAGTCCATCAAGAACAATCAGCGGAGCAGCAGTGCCCAAGTACGCCTCTGCCGCAATTTTTTCCTGCGCGGCCAATAACTGGTCAGCGACGTCTCCCCAAAGCTCGACCAGAGTAACGCCGGGATCGGTGACGCCGCCAGGCGATCGCGTCGAACCCAAAATCTCAGGCGGTCTGCGCCGCAGATCAGCGAGTTTCTTGCGCATGAGCTCACTGCAATCATCCTCTTTGAAAGCAAGCCGAATTTCGATTTTCCATCCGACGCGCCGTAACCGCTCTGCGGCAACCAGGGCATCACCGCCGTTGTGCCCTTTTCCGGCGAAGACAATGCAGGTCCCAGGCTTCGCGAAAAACTTCGTGACTGTCTGCGCGACACCGGCGCCTGCCTGGTCCATGAGCGCTTGGACTTGTACTCCTTGCGCAAAAGCAGCTTCTTCTGCGGCTCGCACCTGCGCCGACGTCAAAATCGGCAAGTCCAAATCAGCCCTCCCGACCTGTTGAGCCCGAGCGGGCCTCTGACCCGGCTGGTTTCGATGAGCTTTTCTTTTTGCGCGTGCTTTTCTTGTGTGAACGCTTCGACTTGCGGTGTTCAGAGCTGGCTACCTTCGTTTGATCGATGTACGGTTGAAGCGGGACTGTTTCGTTCGTCGCCACTCGCGTCGTCGACAGCGCACCGGTAACAGAATTGCGTCCGCGGACTCCTGCTGCAATCTCTTCTGCCAATTTCTGGCGGTAAGAAGCAGTTTGCGCGTACGCACCTTCGGTTGGGTTAGTAAGGAAGCCGCATTCCACGAGCACTGCCGGAATATTCGTTTTTCGCAACACGTAGTAGCCCCGGCGGCGTACTCCGCGATTAGCCGAAGGCGCACCGCCAGCGACGTAGTAATGGACGGCTGAAGCGAGAGGCAAGCTGTCGCGGCTGTAAAAGTAGGTTTCTATTCCACCCGCGCCCATCCGTTTTGTCGCGTTGAAATGAACACATACGAAAATGGCGTTGCGGTAGGAATTAGCGATTGCAACTCGCGTCCCCAACGGAACGGAAACGTCGCTGTCCCGGGTCATCACCACGCGATAGCCGCTGGCCGCCAGAACGTTTCTAAGGCGCTGCGCCACGTCCAGCGTCATATCTTTTTCCGCGATTCTCTGCCCGGGAATCCCGCCGCGGTCATGACCTCCATGTCCGGCATCGATGACTACCGTGATGGGCGAGCCGCTGTTTTCAGAGGCGCGCTTGGCTGGCGCTGCATAGGGATTGCCGCATTCCAGAAACGCCACCAGCAAACTCACAACAAACAAACTGGGCCGGCAAAAACCTATTGGCATTACTAATCCTCTTTAGGTAAGCCGGGCGGGCGAGCGGAAAGTTTCGGTGCCGTGCTACGCGAGGTCTGCGCTGGCGTCTCGATCACGCCGCCGCGGACTGTTACTTCGCCATTCGCCGAATGGACGAGGCGAGGCCGGGCCTTGGCTTCCATTAACGACGAGTGCTCCAGCAGTTGGCCGTTCAAGCCGATTCGCGAATAGGACCAAGCACGCGGCGCGGCGCAATGCAAGACATGCAATTGATTGGCGCGGTCGATCTCCGCCTGCGGCTGCTCGAAAGCAATGGTTCGGCCTAAGGGATACGTCGCATACACAATTCCTGTGTCCCTGTCCTGCACGCGTACGTATAAAGACGTATGGTCGGGGAATCGATTGGTCAGTAGCGAGTACGTGCGTACATCCCCGGACGCGGCGACGCCGTCCGGAATTCCCACTGTTTGCTGCCAGATCGGCCGCGCGTCGGTCACTTCGAAAACTCGCGTTCCAGAGTAAAAAAATTTTCCCAAATCCGCGAAATAAACATGCGTCCGCACATGATAGGCGCCGAAATCGTGCACGGGATAAAGCGGACCGAGATCAATCTGCCGCGTGACTCTCTGCCCAGCTTCGATTTTTAAAGGCGGCTGCGCATTCTCACTGTTCAGCGGCGCTATCGGCTGCCCCTCGTTTCCAGTTACCTCGAACCCAAACCAAGATTGCCCATTTGCGTCGTGAAGCTCGATATCGCGTCCCGCCAGGTTCGTAATTCCAAGTGTCGCTACCACCGGTTCGTAAGCGATGTACTGCAAGCGCTTGAATTTCAGCTCCACCTGAATTTGACCTTCCGCTGCTACGGCAAAAAGGAAAATACAGAACCACGGCAAACCGCGTCCTAACTTTGGCCAGCGCATGCAGATCGCGGCTAGAGTCATGCCGCCTCGCGGTCGATGATGACCGATGATTTCATTGTGTGACCGTACTCTTCGAAGGAGGAAAATGCTGTAAAAGCCGCGACGGCTCCGCTTGCACCGCTTGCAAGTCATCGTCGTAATAGACCTGAATGATGTACCCAAGGTATTTTCGCTGTCCACTATTTGCAGCAGAACCTTTGCCTCGGCCTTTTTGACCTGGCCGCACGGCTGCCGCGGCCTCGGAAAGCGATGATTCAGGCGAAGCGCCGGCTGTTTTTGCGCGGAGATACCGCACTGAGAGCACCTCTGGATTCGTTTCCGTCCAATCGTGTTTTGGCGTCAGCCATTCGTAATTCACGTCCGCGTCGGTGAGCTTAATATCCTTGTCACCAACCGTGTCGTAGAATTTTACGAAGATCTTCACTTTCTTGTGATCGATCGTCGCGCCGGGCTGTTTTTTTATACCGATCTGCAGCGCCATGTTCTTCTCCGCGTCCGGGTCTGGTGTTTCCATGGTTTTGACCTCAGCGATTCCCATTACGGAGCCTTCCGGCTTGCCGCCGATGTCCTTGGGTGGCGCGGCGTCAACTGCCGTGGTCGTGTTTTCCGCCTCGGGCGGGGGCGAGGTCGACACTCCCACTTTCAAGCGCCGATCGGCCAACTCGTAGGTTGCGCTGTCCGACGGACTGATTTCCTTAATTCTCTGCCACACTTCATTCGAGCGGTCGTAGAGCTGCATGGAATCGTACGTTTTCGCCTTTTCCGTCAGCACGGTTGTGTTGTCCGGTTCGCTGTCCAATGCTTCGTCGAAACGTTTGAGTGCCGTCGTAGTATCGCCCCGGTCGCGCAACTCCATGCCTTCTCGCACTAACTGAGCAACAAGCGACGGCGAAGCGCTGGGGAGCGCTGCCCCCGGCGAAACCGTCGGCTGCGCCGACGCTGCGGCAGGTATTCGCGCGGAAATCGACGCAGCGGGAGGGCGTGCCACAGTCGCGGCGACCGACTGTGCCGAGACTTGGGCAGCGCGAGATCGGCCAATATAATGGGAGCTTGCGGCGAAGATCTCTGCTACGGCCACAATCAGAATCAGGCTCAGCCCAATGTTGAACGTTGGATCGACTTGGATCGCGCGTGAGAGAAGAGTCCGCATACCCCAATAAACCCATTTCTGTTCGCGCGCTCTCGCCAAGCTGTCAACTCGCGACGGCATTCGGAGTCAACTCAGGCTTCGTCGCGTTAAATCGTTAAGTCGGATATCCTTTGTAACGATGTAACGTTTCAACGAATCACGAACGCTCTATCGCGTAATGTCGTCCTGGCTCAGGATTTTGAATCCTTCGCCTGTCAGCACCGAGGACGCGCATTCGGTATCGTCCAAATGCAGCGCGATCGCGGCAAAACCGCGCGGCCGGATCAACAACGGATAGGCGAAATGGACGTTGACCTCCGCCATCACCAATGCTGCGAGCAGTTTCACCAGTTGAGTAGCGACTTCCCGCATCTCCACCACCACCACCTGGCTAACGCCGAAAGGAACATTTTTTTCCCGGAACAATTTCTCCACTCGCGCGGGATCGCTCGCGATTATCCGTGCAATCGCCGAGTCAGTTGATTCCGACACGCTTAGGGCTACGACATGCGTGTTCTGCGTGTTGAGCAGCTTCACGACTTCTAACATCGCTCCAACCTTGTTCGGCAGGAACACAGAGAACTGCTTCACCAGCGGTCCTTCCATTTTTGAAGTTGTTTCCGGCAAATCAACAGTCATTTGAGTCGCAGCGCCACGACGAACGCGCCACATGAAGTATCTCATTCTAGGTCATTTGTTGGCAAACCTAATATATTCGTTGAAGCGGTGAACCGTTGAATGGGTTTTCGTGCCAGAGCTGAGCGTTTTGACCGCCACCTCGTTAATGCTTTAACGCTTCCACGAGTGAACACTTCAACGTTTGTCCCTTCATTCAGGCTGTTCATTTTTTGACAGCGCTTTACATTCGCTCTCCAAAGATGGACGAAGAAAATGAGTTGATCGCGCTCCGGCGCAAAAAACTCGACATGCTCCGGGCGAAAGGCATAGAACCGTTCGGTTCTGGCTTTGATGTAAGCGGGTCAATTGCGGAGGTGCGAGAGCAATTTAAGGAAGGCGAAACGCTTCGCGCTGCGGGCCGCATCACGGCGCATCGCGACATGGGTAAAAGCCACTTCCTCGACCTGCGCGACGCGACCGGGCGCATCCAAGTTTATATTCACGCCAAGGAAGTTGGTTCGGAGCTAATCGATCTTTTCCGCTTGCTTGATATTGGCGATCTCATCGGCGTGGAAGGAACATGTTTTCTCACCAAAAGCGGAGAGCCGACGCTAAAGATCCGCACGTTCCAGCTCCTTGCGAAAGCGTTGCGGCCGCTGCCGGAGAAGTGGCATGGACTACAAGATATCGAAGCGCGGTACCGCCAACGTTATCTGGATCTTCTCACAAACGAACGTTCTCGCGCAGTGTTCGAACAACGTATCGCAATTGTCCGTGAAACGAGGCGCTTCTTGGAGGAACGCGGTTTTCTGGAAGTCGAGACGCCAATCTTGCAAACAATTGCCGGAGGCGCGGCCGCCGAACCATTCAGAACGCATCACAAGGCGCTCGGTCTCGATCTTTATCTGCGCATTGCGCTTGAGCTCTATCTCAAACGTTTGCTCGTGGGCGGGTTTAACAAGGTATTCGAAATCAACCGTAACTTTCGAAACGAAGGCATTTCCAGAAAACACAATCCCGAATTCACGATGCTCGAAGCCTACTGGGCCTACGCGGATTTCGAGAAGATGGCGAACCTCGCCGAAGAACTGATTTGTTATCTTGCCGAGAAAATCTGCGGCTCACTCACAATTGAGCATCGAGACAGTGATGGAAAAATTATTCGCACGATCAATTTGCAACGACCCTGGCGCCGGGCGCGTTATCACGATGTGATGCGGGAAGTTGCCGGGAAAGATTGGTTCGAGCTATCCCCCGGGCAGCGACGTGATCGCGCCATGAATGAATTCAGATTGGAAATCTTGCCGCAACTAGCTGATTTCGAGGTAACGCACCATGTGTTCGAAAAACTCGTCGAGGAGAAGACAATCGATCCTCTGTTTGTGACGCATTGCCCCAAGGAGTTGGTGCCGCTGGCAAAACAAAACATAGCCGACAAGTCGCTCGTCGATGTTTTTGAATTGATCATAAATGGCGCAGAGATCGCGCCCGGGTATAGTGAGTTAAACGACCCGATAGTGCAGCGTCAGCGTTTGCTCGAACAGGCAGGCGAAGAGAAGCAAAGCATTGACGAGGAGTTTCTGCTCGCACTCGAGCATGGCATGCCGCCGGCCGGCGGCATAGGCGTCGGGATGGATCGGCTCACGATGTTGCTCACCGGCGCAGAGTCCATCCGCGACGTGATTCTGTTTCCGTTGCTAAGGCCGAAGAAACTGTAGCCGTCGCTCTGTGAGCAATGTGATCCAATTGCCACGCGAAAGTCGCGTTTCGCACACCGAAGCAGGCCTGCCTCAGCCTTCCGCCTCTAAATCAAAAGTGACCTTTGCGTTGATGCGATAGTTTGTAATTTTGCCGTTATCCACTTCAGCGGTGAATTCCTTGATGTAGATCGAGCGAATGTTCCGCAGCGTTTTCGAGGCTTCCTTTGCTGCGCCTTGCGCGGCGTCTTCCCAGCTCTTCGGCGATTGTGACAACAGTTCGATAACTTTAACAACTTTTGCCATGATGAAAATTCTCCTTTTCTCATTTATCGCGGATGATGCGCAAACTGCGCGTTCTGCAACGCGATATCAGGTATGGCCGTATGCGTTGTAGTGTCCGACTGGTCCGCCGGAGCCTGCGGACGCCTCTGCCTTCACAAGCGAGACGGGAGGGTGAGGGTTATTATTTGGGAATTCCTGCTTTGGATTTCAACCCCTCACCTCAATCCTCTCCCCTTTTAACAAGGGGCGAGGCGACAGAAGGCTGAAGGGACAAATGAGACCGAAAGGAACACACAACGGAGACAAATACGAATGAACACAAATGGGACCGCGTTGTTGCCAGGGACTTTCCTCATAAGTTCGTGTTTATTCGTGTCCATTCGTGGTGAGATTTGATATACAATGGAACCTTTCGAGATTGCCGGACTGCCGCGTGACGAGGTGAGCCGCTTCGTCCGCGGAATTCATTCTGATCCGTTTCGCGTCCTGGGTCCGCATCGAGTTGGCGATGATTTGGAAATCCGGGTCTTTCGCCCCGACGCGCGCGTGGTAGACATCCTCCTGGATCGACAACCAGAGGAGCCGATTGCAGCGGACCAAATTGAGCAGGACGGATTCTTTTGTGCGACTATCCCCGGCGCGCCGCGCGATCTCCCATATCATCTCCGGATCACCGGCCGGGACGGATCGCAGCAGGTCACGCGCGATCCTTATCAGTACGGGCCGTTCATGGGCGAAGTGGATCTGCATCTCTTCGCCGAAGGGCAGCACTGGAAAATTTACGAAAAATTTGGCGCGCATTTGCGCGCGATCGGCGATGCAGCAGGCGTTTATTTCGCTGTATGGGCGCCCAACGCGCAACGCGTTAGCGTCGTCGGCGATTTCAACAAGTGGGATGGCCGAGTGAATCCCATGCGCAAACTCATCGGTAGCGGTGTGTGGGAATTGTTTTTGCCTGGCATCAAACAAGGCGCGCACTACAAATTCGAAATCCGCGCTCAGACTGGAGCGGTGCTGCTCAAGAGTGATCCGTTCGCATTTTTCAATCAGCACGGCAAATCAACCGCGTCGCTGGTGTACGATCTGGAGCGTTACACTTGGAACGACAGCGCGTGGATGGAGTCGCGCCAGAAAAAGAACTGGCCGCAAAGTCCGATCAGCACTTACGAAGTGCACCTCGGGTCGTGGCGTCGCAAAACTGAAGAGGGAAATCGCCAGCTCAGTTATCTCGAACTTGCCGAGGAGTTGCTGCCGTACGTCCTCGAAATGGGTTACACCCACATCGAGGTGTTGCCGGTCGCCGAGCATCCTTTCGAAGGTTCCTGGGGTTATCAGGTCACAAATTATTACGCGCCCACCAGCCGCTTCGGCGCGCCTGATGACTTCCGTTATTTCATCGACAAATGCCATCAAGCCGGGATCGGCGTGATCATGGACTGGGTGCCTGCGCATTTTCCAAAGGACGCCCACGCGCTGGCCGAATTCGATGGCACAGACCTCTACGAACACATGGACCCACGCCAGGGCGAGCAACAGGATTGGGGCACGCTCATTTTCAATTATGGCCGCAACGAAGTCCGCAATTTTCTCATCGGCAATGCGCTCTTCTGGCTCGACAAATATCACATCGACGGCCTGCGCGTGGACGCTGTGGCTTCGATGCTTTACCTCGATTATTCAAGAAAACCCGGCCAATGGATTCCGAACGTGCACGGTGGCCGCGAGAACCTCGATGCCATCTATTTTCTGAAACGGTTTAACGAAGTTTGTTACGAGCGTTTTCCCGGAATCATGACCATCGCCGAGGAATCAACCGACTGGCCCGGCGTATCGCGTCCGACTTATCTGGGCGGGCTCGGGTTCGGTTTCAAATGGAACATGGGCTGGATGCACGATTTCCTGCAATACATGAGCATCGACTCGATTTACCGGCGATATCACCACGGTAACATCACCTTCTCGCTGCTCTACGCGTTCCAGGAGAACTTCATCCTTGTCCTCAGTCACGATGAAGTGGTGTACGGCAAGCGCTCGTTGCTATCCAAAATGCCGGGCGACGACTGGCAGAAGTTCGCCAATCTTCGGATGTTTCTGGCATGGATGTACGGGCACCCGGGTAAAAAGCTGCTCTTCATGGGCGGCGAATTCGGTCAGCGCAACGAATGGAACCACGACACGAGTCTGGACTGGCAATTGGTTAGTCTTCCCCGGCACGACGGTCTGCGCCGGCTGGTGCAACATTTGAATTACGTTTACAAAAGCGAACCGGCGCTTTGGCAGCTCGACGACAGCTACGAAGGATTTGATTGGATTGATTTTCACGACGCCGATAACAGCGTTGTTTCGTTCCTGCGCAAATCACGCGAAGGCGACATCGTCGCGTTCGTGGTGAACGCAACGCCGGTGGTGCGTTACAACTACCGGCTCGGCGTCCCTGAGTCCGGTTTTTATCGTGAGCTCATCAACACCGACGCAGAAACGTACGGCGGTAGCAACGTAGGAAATTTCGGCGGCGTCCAAACTGAGGACATTCCCTGGATGGGCCGCGAACATTCAATCCTCATTCACTTACCGCCGCTGGCCACTCTGGCGTTTAAGCTGCAAAGGTGATTCGTCCTTTCGCGAAGTTGAGGCTGCGATCAAGCAAGCTGACAATGGCGATGTATAGGCGTCGGGCGCGCGCTTCAACTACGCTTTCGCAAGGGCGATGGAAAACTTTCCGCACCGCTGAGCCTCACACCGTCAGGAGCGTAGAATAAAGCTCGACAGATTGCCGCCATGATGGTAAAAGCCTCCTCGACCTCGTCATCCGACAGTTTCACATTATCTTCGGCACGGCTGAATAAGGCGCACGTGCTGGATCTTCGCTGAGACACCGTTTTACGCGATCCCCCAGATCCAACTGGATCCCCCCGAGTCAGCCGAAGCGAGCCTGCTGTTCAAAGCGCCTCGTAAAGATGATTCCTGGTTCCTCGCGGAACTGGATTGCAGTTATTGCAGTTCAAACGGCAACTTTATGAAAAAACAACAAAATAATTCTACCCGCGCTTGGGCGCTCCAAATCGCTCTCTCGGTTGCTCTGCTATCTATTTCGGCGGTCTTACTGGCCTCCAGTTTCAAGGCCACTCCGGCGGCGAGCGGATTGAGCGCGCCCATTGAGGCGGTCGCGGCAGGCGATAACGACCTGGTGATTGCAGGACTAGCGTCGACCCGGAGCCTCTCTCCCGCCGATGCCCCGTTCACATTTAGCAATACGGGCAACCTCAACACCGTACGCTACGGCCACACGGCGACGCTGCTGCCCTCGGATCACTTTTCAAGAACTTCGTCCCGCAGATGCCGTATGGGTAAGACCGAGACCATGAAGTCCGCTCGCGATTTTGCTCGCCTTCCCTGCCGAAGACAAGCGGGTTTCATCAACCTGCAAAAACACCAGCCCGCGAAAACGGCTGCTAAACGGTCTCCTACGACCTCACGGCGCGGCTCAGCTTCGGAAATCAGGTCGGCGCCACGATGATCTTTGCGCCGTCGGACCCGGTTACAGTTTGAAATGCCAACTTTCGTGAACGTGACCCGACTGCCCCGATCTAGGATTGTGGCAAGCCAACCGTTTCCTCAGCCGACATGTTCCGATGCGAACTTGGAGCCGCCGGACGTAGACCGTAAAGGCAGTTGGGCGATGCAATCGCGACGTTTCTCTGGGCTGCCGCTCATCGGCATCTTGGCCGTCATCTACTGCATCGCCGGCAAACTCGGTTTGATGCTGGCGTCGTTGCACGCTAGTGCATCGCCGGTATGGCCGCCGGCGGGAATCGCGCTTGCCGGATTACTCTTGCTCGGTTATCGCGCGTGGCCGGGCATCTTTATCGGTGCATTTCTGGTGAACGTCACGACTGCGGGAAATGTCGCTACGGCATTTGCCATTGCTACCGGCAACACGCTCGAGGCGCTCGTGGGCGCCTGGCTGGTGAATCGATTCGCCGGCGGCACAAATGTCTTTGATCGTCCACAAGGCGTTTTCAAATTTGCGCTCGCGGCAGGGATCAGCACGATCATTAGCCCTGCTTTCGGCCTAACGAGTCTTGGAGTCGCCGGCTTTGCCGATTGGGCAAACTACGGCGCGATTTGGCTGACATGGGCGCTCGGCGATGTAACAGGCGATCTTGTCTTCACTCCCCTAGTTCTCCTGTGGAGTGTTGCCTCCAAACGACGCTGGAATAAAAAGGAAGCCGCC
>WNFT01001408.1_pt1 | contig 20335 bp, 16 predicted proteins | sample 5400191 | NCBI WGS metagenome assembly WNFT01 (sample SAMN13153359, study PRJNA577476) | soil metagenome | isolation source: 80 cm saprolite under Madrone tree | place: USA:California | collected 2016-06-14 | reverse complement strand
ACGAAGGACAAACCGATCCCGATGCGCCAATCCGAAGTGGACAACATGCTCGCGCAAATGAAAGAGCGCGAAGAAAAGGTGAAACCGAAAGTCAGCTTCGAAGTTGGCGAAACCGTCAAGGTCGCGGATGGCCCATTTCAAAATCAGAACGGCATCGTCGAAGAAATCGATCCCGAGCGCGGCAAACTGCGCGTCTCCGTCACCATCTTCGGCCGCGCCACGCCGGTCGAACTTGAGTACTGGCAAGTCGAACGCGGCTAATTCAGACGTCAGAAATCAGATATCAGAAGTTAGAAAATCTTTTTCGGTTTAACGATTTAACGAAACACAATGGCTAAGGAAGTAGTTGCTCAGATCAAACTTCAAATTCCCGCCGGTCAGGCGAACCCCGCGCCGCCGGTCGGCACCGCGCTCGGACCGCGCGGCGTCAACATCATGGCGTTCTGTAAAGAATTTAACGCCGCCACCCAGAAACAAGCCGGCGACATTTTGCCGGTCGTGATCACAGTCTTCAAAGACAAGTCGTTCACTTTCATCACGAAAAGTCCGCCCGCCGCGATCTTGTTGAAGAAAGCCGCGAACATCGCCGCCGGGTCAAAAGAGCCGAACAAAGAGAAAGTCGGCAAAGTCACGCGCAAACAAGTCATGGAAATCGTGAAAACGAAAGCCAAGGATTTAAACGCGCGCAACGACGAAGCCGCCTTCCGCATCATCGCCGGCACCGCCCGCCAAATGGGACTGGAGATCGTCGATTAGGATCGACAATCTCTCTCATCGTCGCCAATTTGCCTGAGCAGTGCGTGCGAGCTAAGTTCGCGCGATGTCAAAGCTGAACGCCGCGATCAAGTTTGATGGCAAATGGTTCGTTGCCCGCTGTCTCGACTTGCCCGTCACGTCTCAAGGCGAAACGTTTGATCAAGCCAAAGCAAATCTCGCCGAGGCTATCGAACTCTACATCGAAACCTGGGGAGCGGAAGAAGTCGAAAACTCAATCGGTGAACCGAAGTTGGCAAAAGTAGAAGTAACGGTATGAGCCGGCTGCCGGACGTCTCCGGCGCGGAACTCGTCAAGGCGCTGCGCAGAGCCGGCTTCGCCATGCGCCGGCAAAAAGGCAGTCACGTTTCAATGGAGAAGACGGACGCGACCGGTCGTTGGCGCACGGTCGTGCCGATGCATCGCGAGATCGCGCGGGGAACATTGCACGACATCCTTAAACAAACGGGATTGACAGGCGAGCAGTTAAGCAAGCTTTTGTAACGATTCGTGTAGCGACGAAGCGGCCTTCCGCATCATCGCCGGCACCGCCCGGCAGATGGGCCTCGAGATCGTCGATTAATCGACTTCGACTTCAATGCCGCCAATCCAGCGTGCAACTAGATTGTAGACGGCAGCCATAATAATGCCGAACACAAATCCCATCACCCCGTAGATGATTGGCATGAAAATGCCAAAGCCAAACATCATTGCGGTCATGAGCGCTGCCGGAGGGCCAGGAGTATTTTGAACTTGTTGAGCGTGTTGCGCAAACGCGCCGGCAACGCCAGCAAGCGCAAAGAACGGTAGAAAGATCAAGCCCATGCAGGCATAAAGTACGCCAAGCATTTTGCCTGCCTGTAACGGCGCGATCCGCTTGATTCGTCGCTTCATTGCCTGCGAAAGTATGACTGACTTCCTACATAACTGACAATCATGTTTTAGTAGCAGATGCCAGACGGGCGAAATTATCGTTGATCAGATCGATAGTTACTTTTGTCCGTTGGTGCTCGCACCAAGATACTCCCAGCGTTGCAACGCGATCGGGACATTGCCATTTTTCCAGACGAAATCGTGGAAGGCCCGAAGGTTGAATTTATCTCCCTCTTGCATGCGGACGTCGGCGAGGAATTTGGTGATCTGGAGTTTGCCGATCTGATAGGTGATGGCCTGGCCGGGACCGGTCGAGAAAGCGACGGCTTCCTGACGGGCGGTGTTCGCGTCCATTGGCACTTTTTCCTGCAAATATTTTGCGGCTTGCTCGAGTGTGAACTCGCCGAGCGCGAGTTTGACGTCCACTTCCACGCGGAGAGCGCGCAGGCGCATGAAATTGTAAATGATCTCGCGCGTGTGCGGGCTGTCGTCGAACAACCCGGCCTGCAACATCATTTCTTCTGCGTAAAATCCGATCCCTTCATTCGCGCCTGAGTCGTAATAATGACGGCGAATCGGGTCTTCATGTTTCCAGGACAGACACAGTTGGAAATAATGGCCGGGGATTCCTTCGTGCACGGTGATCGGTCGCGGATCCTGTGCAGTTGCGCGCCAAAAGTAACCGAGATTCCCTGAAGGTGGATCGACATAGCGAGTGCAATTCTCTTTCAAGCGCGATGGCGAAATGAAGTCATCCGCTTCGCCGAATCCTTCGAGCGCATGCAAATACTCCGGCATCGGACGCAGGGTGTAATGCTGAAGCCAATCGGGAACGGTGAGAATGCCGCGCTTATCGAGAAACTCACGAATCTGCAATTCCTTTGCGGCCGCGTCCTTTATCCAGCTGTCAGTATCCTTCGCCAAGCTAAGTGGTGATACGTCACGGTTCCGTTCCTTTTCAAATGCCTCGAATGCGACGGCGCGATTCCATTCCTGCTGACCCATCGCGAGAAGGTCCTCCGGTGAATACGGCATCAACGCAACGTTCTTGAGAAAAAAGATATAAGCGGTGCGACCGAGCGCCGTTTCTTTTGGAAGCGCCGACAATTTATCCTGAAGCTGCCGTCGAAACCCTTCGAGCGCGTCGGCCGCGCGATCGATCGCGCTGGTCAACTCCTGCTCTTTGAGAGTGGTCGATCCTAGCAGTGCGGCTGCCATTTTTTGCAGGCGCTCTCGCACGCTGTCCAGCGCTGTAATCGCCACAGTCGCGAAGGGCGCCGGCGGATTCGAGAGATTTTCTTCGCCCTGTTGCAAGATCGACGAAATGTTTTCGATGCGCGTCAGATTCTCGCGAGATTGAGCTGCGTTATACGGGCCCGGCACAGTGAGCGCTTCGACGATCGGCGTGAGCGTTTGCTCGATGTAAAAGTTGGGATCGCGCTTCCAACGCGGATTAATTTCCAATTCCCAGCGCACCCGCGACAAGGCAGAACCGATCAGCCGGTAATCGACCTGCTTCGGAACTGGCCATTCATTGACATCGAGCTTTTTCCAGCGCGCCTCGAACGCTGTGAGATCTTTTCGCCGATTGTCGATCTTAGCGAGGGACCAATCGCGGATGCCGCCCGGACGCTCGATCCGATTCACATCATCACCAGTGAAGGGCGCATACTTCGCGCGCCACGTCCAAAAATCATCGGCGAGCTTGTCGAGAGAACTAATATCCGCGCCAGCCATCTGCTTTTGCCCGTGCGCGCTCGGCGCTGCTGTAAACAAGAGCAGAAACAACGCAGCCCATGCGTTCTTGAATGAAAGCATCCGTGGCATTTGTGCCGGTTTGCCGAAAAGCGCTCGTCTTGTCAATCGCAGTCAGCCTTGCTTTGGCTCGAGAAATTTTTTATACCGTTGCGATGAAGATTTCCCAAAGGGTTCATTGTCGATCTTGCGTTCGATTTGTTTTTGCAGCGCTTGTTTTTCCGGTCTGCGTAATTTCCATCAGCGCGGCCGATCAAACCGTCGTGCTGAAAGCGGCGCGGATGTTCGATGGAAAATCGAAATCGCTTATCTCGAACGGCGTTGTCGTCGTGCGGGGCGACAAGATTGTCGATGTGGGCAGCAACGTTGCGATTCCGAGCGACGCGAAAGTGATTGATCTTGGCGACGTGACGCTTTCGCCAGGATTCATGGATGCGCATACCCATCTCACCCTAGATTACACCGGCAATTTCAACGAGAAGCGCCTGAAAGAATTTCAAACCAATGTTTCAGAGATGACGTTGATGGCGATTCCGTATGCGCGCGCGACGCTCGAGGCGGGTTTTACGACGGTGCGCGATCTCGGCAGTCGTTTCGCCGGCAGTCCGGAATTTGTCGATGTTGCGCTGCGCAACGCGATCAATCACGGAATCACACCCGGCCCGCACATGCTCGTGGCGACCAAGGGCATCGGCGCGACCGGAGGCCATTTCGATTCGACCGGCGGTTATCGCGACAAACTTTTCGGACGCGAACCGGAGCCGAGTGACGGCATCGCCGACGGTCCCGACGAAATTCGCAAAGCGGTTCGATTCGAAGTGAAGAACGGCGCGAATGTGATTAAAGCCGCGGTCTCGGGTGGCGTGCTTTCCCTCGCCGATGAAGTGGATACTCCGCAGTTCACGCCGGCGGAAATGGCAGCACTGGTCGATGAATCGCATCGTTTGCGCAAAAAAGTGGCGGTGCATTGTCACGGTGATCAAGCAGCGCGGGAAGCGATCGAAGCGGGTGTAGACTCCATCGAGCACGGTTCGTTTATGAAACCGGAGACGCTGCAATTAATGAAAACGAAAGGCACTTATCTCGTGCCCACGTTGATGGCGACCGAGTGGATCATGAGCAAGATCGACAGTTATCCGCCGGCTCTGCAGGCAAAAGCGAGAGCGGCAGGCGCGGCGCGCTCGGAAATGTTTCGTAATGCGGTGAAGATGGGCATAAAGATTGCGCTCGGGACGGACGCGGGAGTTTTTCCGCACGGCGACAACGCGAAGGAATTTGCGTTGATGGTGGGCCTGGGCATGCAACCGATCGATGCATTGAGAAGTGGAACTTCGAACGACGCGGATTTGTTAGGCATCGGGCAAGCCGTTGGCACGCTTGAAAAAGGGAAACGTGCCGACATCGTCGCGATGCCGGGCGATCCCACAGCTGACATTACCGCGACAGAGCGCGTTTCATTCGTCATGAAGGACGGCAAGATCATTCGCAACGGCCTGGCCACTCCGCGAACAGCCGCCGTGCAGGATGATGACGTAGATCTTCCCGCCGATTAACAAGATGAATTGACAATCCGCGCAGCGATAATTGTCGATCTATAGCTCGTTTAATCGGGGTGAAGTTGGCTTTGACAATGCCAGGAATGCCGCTAGTTTCGACGTCCCGCCGCTCAGCCGAGTGGCCAAAATTTTAAGCAGGAGGTCGCCGCGGCGACCGCTTGGACTGCACGAGATCATGCAACAAAATCGTAGCAAACGTTATCGCGCCGCGGCTGAGCAGGTCGACCGGAGCAAAGTTTACAACCTTCCCGAGGCCATCTCGGCGTTGAAAAAAATGCCCGCGACAAAGTTTGATCAAACCGTGACCGTTTCATTCCGGCTCGGTGTCGATCCAAAACAATCGGACCAGATGGTGCGCGGGACGTGTCCTCTTCCACATGGCAGCGGCAAGACCGTGCGGGTGCTTGTTTTTGCGGAAGGCGCGGCGGCGAAAGCAGCGCTCGAGGCTGGCGCGGAATTCGTCGGATTCAAAGACATGATTCAAAAATGTCAGGAAGGTTTTCAAGACTTCGATGTGGCGGTTGCCACGCCGGCGGCAATGGCGGAAGTACGTAAGCTCGGAAAAGTCCTCGGACCGCGCGGATTGATGCCGAACCCAAAAACCGGCACGGTCACGGAGGACACAGCGAAGGCGGTGCAGGAAGTGAAAGCTGGCCGCGTGGAATTTAAACTCGACAAGAACGGTAATGTGGCGGTGCCGGTGGGAAAATTTTCGTTTGAAGAAAAAGCGCTGGTCGAGAATGGAAATGCTGTGATCGAAGCAGTGGTGCGGGCGCGGCCAGCTACAGCCAAGGGGCGCTATCTCGAAGGCGTAACTCTCAGTGCGACGATGTCGCCGGGAGTGCATGTCGATCCAGCGCCGTATCTGACAACCTAATGCTTAGATCGACAATATGAGACCAGAAAAAGCCAGCATCGTTTCAGATCTTTCCGAGAAGTTGAAACGCTCTCCATTCATGCTCGTGGCCGATTATCAGCACATGAAGGTGGATAATTTTGGCGAATTGCGGACCCGGCTCGCTCCGGTGCGTGCGGAAGTGCACGTCGTAAAAAACAATTTTCTCAAGCGCGCGATGGTTGAATCCGGCTTGCCGGACGTGGGCGACAAATTGGTCGGTCAGACAGCGGTTGTAACCGGCGAGAAAGATGTGGCGCCGGTGGCGAAGATTTTAAAGACGTTCGCGAAGGAGTTTAAAATCGCCGCATTGAAGATCGGTCTGGTGGACCGCACGATTCTTTCGAGCGCGGATTTAGAAGCGCTGGCGGATTTGCCTTCACGCGAGGTCTTGCTGTCGCAATTGCTCGGCCTGCTTTTGTCGCCGGCAACGAAACTGGTGCGTTTGCTTAACGAGCCGGGCTCTGCATTGGCGAGATTGTTAAACGCCAAGGCGCAGAAAGAGAAGCCAGCGGAGGCAGCGACATAAGAGAATTTTCGTTCGGCCAATGCCGCACGAACAACAAAACAAAAACTGTCCGGGCCGATGGCTATCGGCCTTAAATATCCGAAAGCTTTCGGAGGCGGCAATTGGAGGAAACAAAAATGGCAGACACAGATAAATTGGTGGAGCAACTCAGCGGCTTGTCCGTGCTCGAGATTGCCGGTTTGGTAAAGCAGCTTGAAGAAAAATGGGGAGTGAGCGCGGCGGCGCCGGTGGCGGTAGCAGCTGGTCCGGCGACTGGTGCAGCCGGTGGGAGCGCGGCCGCGGCTCCAGCTGAAGAAAAGAGCACTTTCGAAGTCATCCTGAAGGAAATGGGATCAAATAAGATTGGCGTGATCAAGGAAGTCCGTACCGCCGTGCCTGGACTTGGTCTGGCCGAAGCGAAGGCGCTGGTCGAAGGAGCTCCCAAAACAATCAAGGAAGGCGTGACCAAGGAGGAGGCCGAAGAGATCAAGAAAAAGATCGAAGCGGCCGGTGCGAAGGTCGAGATCAAGTAACTGGCTTCACGGCCACCGCTGCGCACAAAACCACTTGCGCGGCGGCTGTTTTTGGTTAAGGTGGTTGTCTGTTAGAAGTAGGCAGACTTATTTTTAACCCGGCGCTCGACGGCAAAAGAAGGAACTGGCAACAAAACAGTGTGAGGTCGATTTGACAGACCGCTGTTTTGCTGTCATTTTTGTGCCCCTCGCTCGCCGTCGGTCGCGTAAAAATCTTGCCTGCGGCGGCCGCTATTTATGGTGGTCGGCGCGAGGTTAAACCCTTGGTCTAGTGATTATGTCAGAACGCAATTCGGAACGCATCCACTTCGGAACGATCAAAGAAGCTATTGAGCCGCCGAACCTGATCGAGGTCCAGCTCAATTCGTATGTCGATTTTCTCCAAAAGGATGTGCCGTCTTCCAAGCGGAAGAATTACGGATTGCAGGCCGTCTTCAAGGAGGTTTTCCCGATCGAAAGCTACGACGAGAAGGCTGTCCTCGATTTCGGCCATTATGAAATTGGCGAGCCGAAGTTGGCGGCACTGGAAGCTCAGCGCGAAGGCCAGACTTACAGCGCGCCGCTGCACGTCACGTTTCAACTACGCGAGGAAAGAGGGACGAAGGAAGAGAAAGTTTACATGGGCGAGATCCCGCTGATGACGCCGCAGGGGACTTTCGTAGTCAACGGCGCCGAGCGTGTGGTTGTAAGCCAATTGCACCGTTCTCCCGGCATCGCTTTCGAATCAAGCGTGCACCTCAACGGCAAAGTGCTCTACAGCTTCCGTATTATACCCGATCGCGGCTCGTGGATCGAAGTGCAATTTGATACGGCCGATCTGCTTTACATTTATCTCGATCGTCGCAAGCGGCGCCGGAAATTTCTCGCGACGACGTTTCTGCGCGCGCTCGGTTATGGCTCGGACGAAGAAGTCATCAAACTTTTTTACAACATTGAGAATCTCAAGTTGAGCGAGAAGCTCGACGAAGAAAAGCTCGCCACCAAGGTGCTCACCGCGGAAGTTCGCGACGGTGAAGTCACCGTCGCGCGCGCCTTCGAGCCGCTCACTCTGGCAACGGTCCGTCAGATCATGGCTCTGAAGATTCGCGAGGTTAAAGTCATCGATATCTCGCACGACGACACAGTGGTGAAGGCGCTCCGGAAAGATCCGGCGCACGACCAGGAGGAAGCGCTCAAAGATATTTATCGACGCCTTCGGCCAGGCGATCCACCGACGGTGGCGAATGCCCGCGCTTTACTGAAACGGCTCTTTTTCGATCCGAAAAAATATGATCTCGGTCGCGTTGGCCGGTACAAGATCAACCAGAAACTCGGGATCGACGTCGATCTTGGCGAGCGCATTTTGACGGACAAAGATTTTATTGCCGCGATCAAGTATTTGATCAATTTGCGCCGGGGCGAAGGCACGCTCGACGACATCGATCATCTCGGGAGCCGTCGCGTGCGCACGGTCGGCGAATTGCTCGCCAACCAATGCCGCGTCGGTCTCGCGCGCACCGAGCGTCTCGTTAAAGAACGCATGACGCTGTTTGACATCAATGTCGATGGGATGACGCCGCAAAAGCTGATCAACCCGAAGGCGCTGAGCGCGGTCATCCGCGATTTCTTCGGTCGTTCCCAGCTTTCGCAGTTCATGGATCAAACGAATCCGCTCGCCGAGTTGACGCACAAACGCCGTTTGTCGGCGCTTGGGCCGGGTGGCCTTTCGCGTGATCGCGCCGGATTCGAAGTGCGCGATGTTCATCCTTCGCATTACGGGCGGATTTGTCCGATCGAAACGCCGGAAGGTCCGAACATTGGCCTGATCAGCTCGATGAGCACGTTTGCGCGCATCAATGAGTTTGGTTTCATCGAGACGCCATATCGAAAGGTCGAGAAGGGCCGCGTGACGGACCAGGTTGATTACCTGACGGCCGATCGCGAAGAAAATTTTCTCGTTGCGCAGGCAAATGCGCCGATTGACGGTCGAGGACATTTCACGGGCGAGAAAGTTTCGGTGCGCTATCGAGGCGACTTTCTCGAAGTCGACCCGGCCAAGGTGCACTACATGGATGTGTCGCCGAAGCAACTTGTCTCAGTCGCGGCCGGCCTTATTCCCTTTCTCGAACACGACGACGCGAACCGCGCGCTGATGGGTTCCAACATGCAACGCCAGGGTGTTCCGCTCATTGTTTCGGAGACGCCGCTGGTGGGAACCGGCCTGGAAGCAAAGGTGGCGCGCGATTCACATGCCGTCGTTCTCGCCATCGAAAGCGGTAAAGTCGCTTCGGTCACGGCGGACCACATTATCGTCACCAAAGACGGGCATCTGCCGGAAGGAAAAAGAAAGTTAAAGACGGATGCAGAGGCCGGAGTTCACGTTTACGAACTGCGAAAATTCATGCGCTCAAACGCGGGCACGTGCGTCAATCAGAAGCCGATTGTCCACAAAGGCCAGCATGTGAAAAAGGGACAGATCATCGCAGACGGTCCAAATACCGATCAGGGCGAGCTCGCCCTCGGGCGCAATGTGCTCGTCGCGTTCATGCCGTGGAACGGTTACAACTTCGAAGACGCGATCATGATCTCGGAGAAGGTCGTGAAAGAGGACATCTACACGTCCATCCACATCGACGAATTTGAAATTGGCGCGCGCGATACCAAGCTCGGCCCGGAAGAAATCACGCGCGACATTCCGAATGTCAGCGAAGAAGCGCTGCGCAACCTCGGCTCTGATGGCGTGGTGCGTGTCGGCGCGGAAGTGAAGCCGGGCGATATCCTCGTCGGCAAAATCACACCCAAGAGCGAGACCGAGCTGGCCCCGGAAGAACGCCTGCTGCGCGCGATTTTTGGCGAAAAAGCTGCCGATGTGAAAGACACGTCGCTCACTGTGCCGTCGGGCACTTATGGAATTGTCATGGACGTAAAGGTTTCGTCACGTCGCGAAGTCTCGCGCGAGAAACTCACACCGACGGAAACGAAAAAGCAGCTCAAAACGATTGCCGAGGATCATCGCAAGAAGAAAGAAGAATTGACCGAGCAACTGACCGATTCGCTCTCGAACATTTTGTTGGGCGAAAAAATTCCGCTCGATGTTGTCAATGCTGTGACCGGCGAGATCATCATTCCGGCCAATCGCAAAATCACCAAGACGCTGTTGCGGAAACTGGCCAACGTTTACGACCATATCGAGATCGACCCGAGCCCGATCCGCAACAAGATCCGGGAGATCATCGCTTCCTACGAACATAAGTTCGCCGAGCTTGAACTCGAACGCGAGCGCTCGATGGATCGCGTCGAAAGCGGAGATGACATCGATCCTGGCATTATCAAGCAGGTCAAAGTTTACATCGCAAGCAAGCGCAAGTTGAGCGTCGGCGACAAGATGGCCGGACGCCACGGAAACAAGGGCGTTGTCGCGCGCATTGTCCCCGAAGAAGACATGCCATTCCTCGCCGACGGAACACCGGTGGAGATTGTGCTCAATCCGCTTGGCGTACCGAGCCGAATGAATGTCGGCCAGGTCCTCGAGACGCATCTCGGCGTTGCCGCGAAAGCACTCGGATTCAAAGTCGCGACGCCGGTTTTCGATGGCATTAAGGAAAGTAAAATCCGCGATTACCTAAAAGAAGCGCGCAAAAAGGAAGGCTTCAGTTGGATCCAGGAAAATGGCAAAGCGCGCCTGTTCGACGGCCGCACCGGCGACGCTTTCGATCAGGAAGTTGTAGTTGGTTACATCTACATGATGAAGCTCGGCCATTTGGTAGCGGACAAAATCCACGCGCGCGCGGTTGGTCCGTACTCGCTGGTGACGCAGCAGCCGCTCGGTGGCAAGGCGCAATATGGCGGCCAGCGTTTCGGAGAGATGGAAGTATGGGCGTTGGAGGCCTACGGCGCGGCTTACACGTTGCAGGAATTGCTTACCGTGAAATCCGACGACGTGCAGGGTCGCACCCGCATCTACGAATCCATCGTCAAAGGCGACAACTCGCTCGAAGCGGGCACGCCTGAATCTTTCAACGTGCTGATCAAGGAAATGCAGAGCCTCGGTCTCGACGTAAAAGTCGGTGGCCAGGCACCGAGCGGTTTCCTAGAAAACGTGGCTTAAATTTAAGATCGACAATCATATTTGGAGAATAAATGAACGAACATTCCTGGCGTGAGTTAGTGGGCGAAGAGCGCCCCGTGGGCTTCGATCAAGTCGCCATCGGCGTCGCCTCGAGCGACACGATGCGTTCCTGGAGCAAAGGCGAAGTCAAAAATCCCGAGACAATTAATTACCGCACGTTCAAGCCGGAAAAGGGCGGTCTTTTTTGTGAGCGAATTTTTGGACCGACCCGCGATTGGGAATGCTCCTGCGGAAAATACAAGCGGATCAAACATAAGGGCGTCATTTGCGACCGCTGCGGCGTGGAAGTCACGCTGGCGCGGGTTCGTCGCGACCGGATGGGCCATATCGAGCTGGCAGTACCGGTTTCTCACATCTGGTTTTATAAATGCATGCCGTCGCGCCTCGGACTCATGCTCGACATGAGTGCGCGCCAGCTCGAGCGCGTCATCTATTATGAAGACTACATCGTCATCGATCCGGGCAAAACGCCGCTGCAAAAAACGCAGCTTTTGAACGAAGTCGAATACCGCGAAGCGCAGGAACAATATGGCGAGGGGTTCCTCGCCGGGATGGGCGCGGAAGCGGTGAAAAAATTGCTCGCCGAGATCGATCTCAATAAGCTCAACAAAGAGCTCGAGCAGGCGATGGGCGCCACGAAGAGCAAGCAAATTCGTAAGAAACTGGCGAAACGACTCAAGCTCATTCAAGGCTTCCAAAATTCCCACGCCCGGCCTGATTGGATGGTTCTCGATGTTCTCCCGGTCATCCCGCCGGATTTGCGGCCGCTGGTTCCGCTCGAAGGCGGACGATTCGCCACCTCAGATCTGAACGATCTTTATCGCCGCGTCATCAACCGCAACAATCGTCTCAAAAATCTGCTTCAACTCAAAACTCCGGATGTGATCATTCGCAATGAAAAGCGAATGTTGCAGGAAGCGGTCGACGCTTTGTTCGACAACGGGCGGCACGGGCGCGCGGTGACCGGAGCGGGCAATCGTCCACTCAAATCGCTGAGCGACATGCTCAAAGGCAAAGGCGGGCGTTTTCGCCAGAACTTGCTCGGCAAACGCGTCGATTACTCGGGGCGTTCTGTCATCGTCATCGGTCCGGAATTAAAACTGCATCAGTGCGGTCTGCCGAAGAAAATGGCACTGGTTTTGTTCGAACCGTTCATCATCCGGCGGTTAAAAGATCTCGGTTATGTGCACACCGTGCGCAGCGCGAAAAAAATGATCGAGCGCCAGACGCCGGAGGTCTGGGACATTCTCGACGAAGTCACCAAAGGGCATCCAGTGTTGCTCAATCGGGCGCCGACGCTGCATCGATTGTCGATCCAAGCGTTTGAACCACAACTGATCGAAGGCGAAGCGATCCGCATCCACCCACTCGTCTGCACCGCTTACAACGCGGACTTCGACGGCGACCAAATGGCCGTGCACGTGCCGCTCTCCGTAGAAGCGCAAATGGAAGCGCGCATACTCATGCTCGCGCCGAATAACATTTTCTCGCCTTCAAGTGGCAAGCCGATTACTACGCCATCGCAAGACATCACTCTTGGCTGCTATTACCTGACGCAAAACCCGCGGCGCGCCAGCGGAAGTGATGCCGACGGCCGGCTTCCACTCTTTGTCGATGCCGTTGAAGTGGAATTTGCCATGGCCGAGGGGAGCATTCGAACCCACGACCGCATCCGGATCAAGAACCCGGATCACGGCCAGCAAACAGTTTATGGAAACGCCGAGGCAAAGACGATCGAAACGACGGCGGGCCGGGTTATCTTCAATCAGATTTGGCCGAAGCAGCTTGGATTTTTCAACAAGCCCGCCGGCAAGAAGCAACTGAGCGACATCATCTGGCGCTGCTACCAAACCGCTGGCCCGGCCGAGACGGTGACGACGTTGGATAAATTAAAGGAGCTTGGGTTTACCGAAGCGACCAAGGCCGGTCTCTCGATTGGAATTTCGGACATGATCATTCCGAAGGAGAAACAGGCCGAGCTCGAAAATGCATACAAGCAAATCCGGCAGGTCGAGCAGCAGTATCGCAAGGGCATCATCACCGACGGCGAACGTTACAACAAGATTATCGACATCTGGACGCACGCTGGAGACGAAATTTCCAGCGTCATGTTCCGGACTCTCGAACACAACGAGGGACGCAAGGAATTGAATCCGGTGTATCTGATGGTCGATTCCGGAGCGCGCGGTAATCGTCAGCAGGTGCGTCAGCTCGCCGGCATGCGTGGATTGATGGCGAAGCCTTCCGGTGAAATTCTCGAGCACCCAATCACCTCGAACTTTCGCGAAGGACTGAGCGTGCTGGAGTACTTCATTTCCACCCACGGCGCGCGCAAAGGTCTTGCTGACACTGCGCTCAAAACCGCGGACTCCGGTTATCTCACCCGCAAGCTGGTCGATGCGGCGCAGGACGTGATTATCAACGAGGCAGATTGCGGGACCGTAAACGGCATCGTTGTGCGCTCGATTTACGAGGGCGACGAGGAAGTTGTCGATCTTGCCACACGCATTATCGGCCGCGTCAGTTGCGAGGCGATTGCGGACCCGGTGGAAAAGAAAAAGAAAATCGTCAAAGCGAATCAACTCGTTGATGAAAAGATCGCCGCGGAACTTCAGCGCATCGGTGTGGAGCAACTCAAGATTCGCTCGGTGCTGACTTGCGAATGCGGCCGGGGCGTTTGTGCCATGTGCTACGGACGCAATCTCGCGACCGGCCAGTTTGTCAAACTTGGCGAAGCAGTCGGCATCATCGCCGCACAATCGATCGGCGAGCCGGGCACGCAGTTGACCATGCGGACGTTCCACATCGGCGGCACCGCCAGCCAAACCTTCAAGCAGCCGATTATTAAGGCGAAGAACGACGGCAAACTTCAATTCAACGATCTGCGCACCGTGCAAGCGCTCGATGGCAGCTGGATCGTCTTGAACAAAAACGGCTCAATCGGCGTACATAACGCGGAAGGGCGCGAACTGGAACGGTATAACGTCGTTATCGGCTCAGTCATTTCGAAGAAGGACGAGTCGCCGGTTAAAAAGGGCGAAACCTTCGTGCAATGGGACCCGTACAACGTGCCGATTCTGACCGACAAGAGTGGCAAAATTGAATTCCGCGACATGATCGCGGGCGTGACGATCAAGCGTGATGTCGATGAAGCAACCGGCCTCATGGGCACCGTGATTATCGAGCACAAGGAAGATTTGCATCCGCAGATCGTCATCGTGGGCGACAAGAAAGAAGTGCTGGCGAACTATTCCATTCCCGCCGGTGCGCATGTGATCGTCGAATAAAATCAAAAAATTCGTGCGGGCGCATTACTGGCCAAGACGCCGCGAAAAATTGCGAAGACCAAGGACATCACTGGTGGTCTGCCGCGCGTCGCGGAATTATTCGAAGCACGCCGTCCGAAAGACGCGGCCGAGATCGCGAAGATCGACGGTGTTGTCGAGATGGGCGGAACTGTTCGCGGAAAGCGGAAACTGATTCTGAAAGATCCGGAAACCGGCTCCGAAGAAGAACATCTGATTTCGCTGACCAAACACATCATTGTGTTCAAAGGCGACTTCGTGAAGAAGGGTCAGCAGCTGACGGAAGGTCCGGTTGTGCCGCACGAAATTTTGGAAGTCTGTGGTCCGCAGGATTTGCAGGAGCATCTCGTCAACGAAGTGCAGGAAGTTTATCGACTGCAAGGCGTGGAGATTAACGACAAGCACATCGAGATCATCGTGCGGCAAATGTTGCGCAAGGTGAAGATCACCGATCCCGGCGACACATCGTTACTCTGGGGCGATCAGGTTGATCGGTTGAATTTCGAAAGCGAGAACGAGCGTGTGGTCGAGCAAGGCGGCAAACCGGCCGAAGCGACGCCGGTGCTGCTTGGCATCACCAAGGCCTCGCTCGAAACAGACAGCTTTATTTCCGCGGCATCGTTCCAGGACACGACACGCGTGCTCACCGAAGCGGCCACCATGGGCAAAGTCGATCGTCTCCGCGGATTTAAGGAAAATGTGATCATGGGCCACTTGATCCCGGCAGGGACGGGATTCCCCGCGCACCGTGAAATCAAGCTTGTCGAGAAGGGTGAACCGATTGGCGCCGCGGTCATGGAAGAAGCCGAACCGCAACCAGCGATCGGGTAAATATTTGCTTGCTAGGGCGAGACTCGGTCGAACCGGCAATTCTTCGGCTCCGCAGAGCGTCGCCCTACCGATGGACCGATGTCGATCGTAACCAAAACTGGCGACGAAGGCGAAACCTCGCTTATGTATGGGCGCCGGCTTTCGAAAGCCGATCCGCGCGTCGATGCTTATGGCTGCGTCGATGAGCTTAATGCTGCGCTTGGTCTCGCGCGGTCGATTTGCAGCGAAAAATTTGTGTCAGAGTGCATTTTCGCTGTGCAAAAAGAATTAATCATCGTGATGGGTGAACTCGCCACCGCGCCGCAAGATCGACAACGTTACGTCAAAGAAGGATTTCAGTTAACCAGCGGGGAGATGGTTAATCGAGTCACAGCGATAATTGTCGATCTTGAAAAAGATAAATCGCTTTATCCGAAAGATTGGGTGATTCCCGGCGCAGTCCCCGTTTCCGCTGCGCTTGATTTCGCTCGGACAACTTGCCGGCGCGCCGAGCGGCGTGTCGCGATGTTGATTGTCGATGAAAAAGATTTCAACCCAGAGATTCTGCGCTATCTCAATCGCCTTTCCGATCTTTGCTGGATCCTTGCCCGCTATGCCGAGAAATCGTCCGGGAACCGTAAATCGGAGGCACCAAATGCTTAACATTCCGTTTGCCTTTACTCTGGGCGTATAGCATCTTTCCCGTCCCGCGGCGGCACCTTCGCCGGCGCGTTTTTGTTTTATGGCGAATACGATAGAACTAGTGCCTGAGCTTCTCGAAGCGGGCGTGCATTTCGGTCACCAGACCAAGCGCTGGAACCCGAAGATGAAGCCTTACATTTTCGAAAAACGAAACCAGATTTACATCATCAACCTGGATGAGACCGTCCAACAATTGCATCGTGCGACGGAGTTTCTCCAGGAAGTGACGCGCCGCAGCGGCAAAATTTTGTTCGTTGGTTGCAAAAAGCAAGCGCAGGAAGCGGTGAAGGAAGCGGCGGTGGCTTGCGGACAATTTTATGTGAACCAACGCTGGCTCGGCGGCACTTTGACCAACCTGTCGACGATCCGCAAGAGCATTGGGCGATTGAAGTTCATCGAGCAGATCGAGCAATCGCCTGATTACAAAAAGATGGGCAAACAGGAGCTGGCCGCGCTCAATCGCGAGGCCGCGAAACTCCGTCGCAACCTTGACGGCATACTCGAGATGTCGCAATTACCCGACGCGATGATCGTGATCGATACGACTCGCGAGCAAAATGCGGTCAATGAAGCGCGTCGCCTTGGGATTCCAGTCGTTGCCATTGTCGACACTAATTCGGATCCCGAAATGGTCGATTACCCCATCGCAGGAAACGATGACGCGATCCGCGCCATTCGGGTGATACTTCAAAAACTGGTCGACGCCATTGTTTCGGCCAGCGGCGAAGCGCGAATTCGCGAGCGAGTCGAGATGGCGGGCGTTTCCGCGTGATCGGCCGGGAAGATTGTCGATCTTCGTATTTCGTTCGTTCTTAAACATTCGGTTCCAATGAAAGCAACGGCAGATGTTGATCCGCAACTGGTAAAAAAACTGCGCGAAAAAACCAACGCGGGTATGATGGATTGCAAGCGCGCGCTAGCCGAAGCTGGCGGGGATTTGGAAAAAGCGGAGACGATTTTGCGCACCAAAGGAATTGCGGGCGCGAGCAAGAAAGCATCACGTGCGACCAGGGAAGGGATCGTCGCGTCCTACATCCATTTGCAAGGGAAAGTGGGCGTGCTCGTCGAAGTAAACTGCGAGACGGATTTCGTTGCGAAGAACGAAATTTTCCGCGCGTTCGTCAAGGATATTACTCTGCATATCGCCGCGGCGCATCCGCTTTACGTCAGCCGCGAGGATGTTCCGTCGAAGACGATTGAGACCGAGCGCACGATTTACCAGGCGCAGGTGACAGACAAACCGGCCAGCGTCGTGAATAAAATTGTCGATGGAAAACTGGACAAGTTCTACAGCACCGTTTGCCTGCTCGAGCAGGGTTTTATAAAAAATCCGGACCAGACGATCAACGATCTGGTAAAATCAAAGATCGCCGAGTTGGGCGAAAACATCGTGGTCCGGCGTTTTACGCGCTATCTCGTCGGCGAGCCGCTTCCGAACGAGTAGTGTTGTAGTCGCCGCCGTCTTCGCGTTCATCTGCTGCCTGCACTGGCGGAGGCCGGTAATCGGCAGTTAGTTTAAGATCAATGGCTCTGAAGACTTACATCTCGAAACGCGACTTTTCGAAAACAGCTGAGCCGAAAGGCGGCAAGCCGTTGCCAAAAAAAGTAAAAGGCGCATCGCGATTCGTCATTCAGAAACATGACGCCAGCCGGTTGCATTACGATTTTCGGCTGGAGATGGACGGTGTGCTGAAATCGTGGGCAATTCCGAAGGGTTTGCCTTGGGCGCAGGGCGAGAAACATCTCGCCGTCGAAGTGGAGGATCATCCACTCGAGTACGCGACTTTCGAAGGAATAATCCCGGAGGGGCAGTACGGCGGTGGCACGGTCATGGTGTGGGACCGCGGCAACTATTATGTCTACGGCGAGCAGCCGGTGAAAGCGCTGCGCGAAGGAAAGCTCCATCTCGTGCTGGAAGGCGAGAAAGCAAAGGGCGAATGGACGCTCGTCCGCATCCGCAGCGATGAAGCGAAAAACCAGTGGTTGATCTTGAAGACCGGAGCGAGCGCGAAGCCGCTTTCGAAAAAGCGCGAAGATGAATCAGTCAAAACCGGCCGCACCATGAAAGAGATTGCCGACGAACGTGACGCCGAGTGGGAATCGAATCGCGAGGAAAAGGACGCCAGCGCAAGATCGACTTTGAAAGCGCGCATCAAGGCGGCGCTTAAAAAAAAAGAAAAAGTAGGGCGCGATAACGGCGAAGAAATTGTAGGGCAGGCGCATCGCCTGCCGAAATCTGGCAACCGGAGCGGTCGCCCTACAATCAAATCGTTACCATCTGCGAAGCCGCGCTTCATCGAGCCGATGAAACCGCGGCTGGTGGAAAAACCGCCACCTAACGGAGAGTGGATTTACGAACTCAAATTCGACGGTATCCGCGCGATCGCGGTCAAAGACGGTGGCAAAGTGAATTTGATTTCGCGAAACGAGAATGAACTGCACGCGCGTTTTCCCGAAATCGCCGATGCGGTGAAGAAATTGTCGACCCGGGAATGCGTGATCGACGGTGAAGTCGTCGCGCTTGACGAAGAAGGCCGTTCATCGTTTCAACTCTTGCAAGCGCTCGAACTGGAAGGAAGAAAAGCGCCGGTCCGTTTTTACGTTTTCGATTTGCTCCAGCTCGACGGCAAAAGCTTGATCAAACTGCCGCTCGCGCAACGCAAGGAACTGCTCGCAAAACTTTGCGAAGGCATCGGCGACCCGATCCGCTTTTCCGGCGAGATCAGCGGCGACGCGAAATCGTTGTTGGTCGAAGTAAAGCGTCGCGGGCTCGAAGGTTTGATTGGCAAACAACGCGACTCGGTTTACGAACCGGGACACCGCAGCGGCGCATGGATCAAACTCAAATGCGTGAACGAACAGGAATTCGTCATCGGCGGATTCACCCCGCCCGGCGGCTCGCGCAAATATTTCGGCGCGATCCTCGTCGGCTATTACAAAGATCAGCGTCTTCTTTTCGCCGGCAAAGTCGGCTCAGGATTTACGGGAAAGTCATTGTCGATCTTGCATAAAAAATTTCAGAGCCAATCGGGTGACGATTGTCCCTTTGCGGATCTGCCATCGAAACAAGGAGGGCAATGGGTGCAAGGCATCACGCCCTCGATGATGCGCAAAATGCATTGGATAAACCCCGTCTTCGTCGCGCAAATCAAATTCGCCGAGTGGACCCGCGACGGAAAACTGCGTCAGCCGGTTTTTCTCGGACTACGGGAAGACAAAAATCCCAAAGAGATTATTCGGGAAGCGTGACGCTGGAATCGCATCAGTTCCCTCCGGCTTCGAATAAAACTATGCTCGCGGCAGAGCGGCGCTCGGTTGTTCGCGTAACTTTTCAGCCTGCGGCGGCGGTTTGATTTTGCGGAAGATGATCCAGACACCGGCGAGGACGAAGCCGGCGCCGAGCAGCGACCAAAGGGAGAAGGTTTCACCGCCAAGAAACCATCCAAAGGCGACCGCGCCGGGCGGCGTGATGAGAGAGATGGTTTGCAGATTCGTTACGGTCATGCGCGGCAGAAGCCAGTAGAGAAGGAGAAAGGTCAGCGCTGATCCGATCACGGCCAGATAAAGAAGGCAGAACCACGCCATTGCGCTCCAGTGGAACCGGACCGGGTTGCCGTCGACGGCGAACCCAATCGCGATCAACGGAATGATGCCGAAAAACATCTGCCAGGCGGCGATCATGGCCGGGGCGAGCTCGAGGGCGCGCCGTTTCAGGAGGACATTCGAGTATGCCGCGCCGGCCGCACCTAACACGATGCCCAGGCCGCCCCAGAATGCCAGCATGCCGCTGCGGTCGAGCAAGCGGCCGCAGATAAGCGCGACGCCGCCGAGGGCGAGCACTGCGCCAGCCAGTCGTTGCCAGCGCATCGGCTCGTCAGGCAGAAGCAAATGGGCGAAGAGCATTCCAAAGATCGGGATGGTGGCCTGCAACACCGCGGCCAAACCGGACGACACATACTTTTCTCCCCAAAAGAGGAGGGGATAGTTCAGACCGAACATGAGCAGACCGGTAAAGGCGAGAAGGGAGTAATCAGAGCGGCGAACGGGCAGCAAACGCACGCGCCCGATTGAAACCGCCACGAGCACCACGACGGCGATGACAAACCGAATTGCGACGAAAGAAATCGGCGGCAAATCGCGCAGTCCGACTTTGATGGCCAGCCAGGTGGAACTCCAGACAACGCACAGGACGGCGAAGGCGGCGACGATAGCGAGCTTTCGCTGACCGGGCATCGCTTACCAGCGCACCAGTGGGTGGATATTGCAACCCGGTGTTTCGAAAGACCACTCGTGCGAGACGGGAGACGTTGCGACTGCTGATTGCGTCTTGTTCCAGGGGCGAGTTGCGTTACCGTGGTCGCAGATGAAAGCGAAAGTGATTGTGACGCCGAAAAAAACGGTGCTCGATCCACAGGGCAATGCGGTGCGGGATGCCATGCGACACCTCGGAATGCCGGAGGTGCGCAGCGTACGGATCGGGAAATATCTCGAGATCGATCTCGATGGAAAAGATGTCGATCTTGAAACACGTTTAGAC
>WNFT01001407.1_pt1 | contig 20335 bp, 20 predicted proteins | sample 5400191 | NCBI WGS metagenome assembly WNFT01 (sample SAMN13153359, study PRJNA577476) | soil metagenome | isolation source: 80 cm saprolite under Madrone tree | place: USA:California | collected 2016-06-14 | reverse complement strand
CTTTGCGGCTAGTTCTTTCTCGGCTTGCTCGCCCAACGCCAGTTCCATTTCCGTAAACCGAGGTAAAGCCTGCCGAAGAAATTCATGCCGCTTGTGACCAGCCAGGCTCCACACCCCGATGCGCTCCGCGTCTTGTGGAGCGTATGCCACGAGGTGGATTTCGACCGGCTTGATCACGGTGTCGGGAAAACGAATCAACAGAACAGCGCGCGCCGATCCTTCGGCAACCATTTCATCCGGCGCGCCGAATTGATACAAACCAGGCAGCAGCTCGGGATCGACTTCTGCCAAGGCGCCCGATCCCCATTCGCCGACGCGACCTTGGACGATCGGGACTCGGCGGGCCGTCGACTCCCCCTCTCGAATGTAGGCTGCACTGGCAGCGGAAAGATTCTTGGCGAGCCCCGTCTTGCCGGACGTGCTCTCTGCCGACGTGGCATAAACAAGGAGCAGCTTAGACTTTGTTCCAGCTTTCATCGTGTAAGTGTGCTGTACCGGCATGACGTTCCTCCTATGAATGCAACTCAGAATGTTTGGTCTCGATAAACTTAGTCAACGCTCGTAGCGTTTGAAAATTTTCCTGCATGATGTCGGTATCCTCAACCTTGATACCAAAGCGCGATTCGACGAAAACGATCAACGGCCACAGGCTCATTGAGTCAATGACTCCGCCTTCCGAGTCGAGCAGGGGTTGGTCCAGTGTCGGCAATGGCTGCCCATTCTTTGCAACCACCTCTCTGATGTAGTCAGTCAATACTTCATGCACATTCATGAGCCACTCTCGTCTTTTCGGCCCTGCTCATTAATGGCCCGCATCGCCAGAAGGCCGGGTAAAGGAGTTTCAGTGTACACCCTGCCGGCGAACATATGGATGACGTCTTCGGGATATCGATGGTGCGCGAGCATGGAAAACGCATAGGGATGTTCCCAAAATGCATCGATAAGCTCCTGAACATTGTCCTGCCCACGATCACAGAGTCGCTGGTAGTCCGCAAATGGGTTCGGCTGCTCTCTCTTTGAGTCAGCGAAAAATGATGCGATAGAAGAGGCGGCATACTCGGCTTCTTTCATCGCGAAAAAGACTCCAAACGAAAAGACCGGATCAATGAAGCGATGGGAATCGCCCACGCAGAGGAATCCCTTCCCGGTGAAATTCGAGATACGGTAGCAGTAGTTGGAAATACCACGCACCTCCTCGACAAACTCAATTTGCGGAAGACGTCGCGTTAGTTCCGGGTTCAGCTGGTGAAGCTCGCGCAACAGGAACTGATGTTTGCTCTCATTTTTCGAGCGGTAGTAATCGGCGGGCACCACGACTCCAACGCTGACGACCTGGTCGTCTAGCGGAATGAACCAGGCCCAATGATGTTTTTGGCGATAAAAAATCAGCGTGTTCCCGCCCGCCGCACCCGGATCGCGGATACCTCCGATGACCTGCGAGAAAACCGCCACTTGCCGATGGTAATTGCCGCGAACTTTTTCGCCAATCATTCCAGCATTGGAAAGGAAAGTAGCCTGCCCTGAAGCATCGACCAATACTTCCGATGCGATGTCCTCGACCGTGCCGCCGTTTGTGCGGACACGCACTCCGCGAACCGCGTCGCCGTTCAAAAGCGGCACGACGGCGTCTGCTTGCATTACCGAGACACCGCGCGCCGCGGCCTCCGTGAAAAGCATGTGGTCAAAATCACTCCGCCGCACCGACCATGTATGCGTATCGAAAAGGCCCGACTCCGGATGCCATCCTTTGACGGGAACCCAGAAGGCATTTTTGCCCCGCGGCCCATAGACGGTGACGCCGTACTTCACCGGATGCCGGCACGCAGTCATTTCTTCCTCGAGCCCGAGAGCTCGCAGGCAATTACCGCACTCGCCGGTGAGGGATTCGCCGATATGGTAACGAGGCGATTGTGCTTTCTCGATCATCGTTACGCGCAGGCCGGTTTGAGAGAGGAACATGGCGGCGGCGGTTCCGCCGGGACCGCCACCAATAATCGCGACATCGGTTTTCATCCAACCCCCCTGCTAGAACAACTCCCGGACGCGATTGGTTCCATTTGAAGTTTTTGCAGACATTGTTGCAGGACCTGCGCCGTTTCTTGGAGCCGAGAATCTTCAAGAATGCCGCGCTGCCTGCCGGGGATTCTGTAGCATCTTTGTCGTAATCGCCCCAGGAGGCGCCCCCGCTGGGGGGTGGTGATGCCGGGGAAGGCCGTCGCCGTCACGTCGATGAAGGTAGCCGTGCCGGTCTCGGTGAGCTGGTTTTTCAAGAGCACGTCGTCATCGCCGTTAGCGAGGTAGATGTCGAGGTCGCCGTCATTATCGTGGTCGGCCACGGCCACGCCGGAGCCGTCGTGCGAGGCATCAGCCGCGCCCACGGCAGCGGCCACATCGACAAAGACGCCGCCGCCGCCGTTGCGCCAGAGATGGTTTCCTCCTACACGGTTGGTCATGTAGATGTCGAGGTCGCCGTCGCGATCATAGTCGAACCACGCCGCACCCGTTCCAATCCGGATGTCCGCGGTGGCCGAGCCCGTGTGAGTCACGTTGCCCAAGGTCGAGAGGGTCACGTCGGTGAAGAGGGTCTGGGCCTGGCTGGTCTGTCCGGGGAGGCAGGTCCAGCCCAGCAGCAGGATACTGACATAAGCAGCAGCGGAGCGCATCACGATAGCCTTTAGTGTTTTGAATTACTAGCCCAGGCCACGCCTCTCCGGCAAACACAGACGACGGGCAACGGCTGGAAATTATGTGGGATAATACTTTATGTGGGATAATACTAAATCCGGCGGTGCATGGGAAGTCCGAAATGCGAAGATCAAGAATCTAAGGCTGCGCGCGATTCCGATCTGCAACCGGCCAGCTCCCGAATTACAAAGGGCGGTTTGGTCGTGCCTTTAGCAGCAGCATCTCCAGCGCGGAACTTTATGATCCCGCGACCGGAGCCTGGACAACGACCGGAAACATGGTGGTAGGGAGATATCTCGCTGCAAGGCTTCGCGCCCCGCCGCAACTGCCATGTTGGAGGCGTTTCGCTGGCCTTGTCATTGCGGATGGGAACTTGCCCAATCCCAAGCCGGGCTGCGATCTCGCTGCTCAGGGCAATACGTTCTTGCTGGAACAGCTCTTCGACCGTGCGCTTGCGTGCCGGCAGATGGCAAGCAGCAGCCAAGATTCCCACAGGTTCTTTCATAAGATTGACGGGGAGCACAGGGATATTGCAGGGAAGGCGTCCGGGACGTCAAAGCATATTATTACCCATGTAGTTGATGGCTCGTATTCTCTTCTGCAGTCAGGAACAGTAGGCGATTAAGAATTCGCCATTCGCTCCCGAGTTAGCGCGGCCCGCTGGCGATCCTTAACCGCACGCCGCCATTTACCTCCAAACAGCTACCGGGATGCGCCCATGTCACTCGATGTAGCCGAGAGCCTTAAGCCTCTCTTCCACTAGCTCGGCTTCCTCCTTGGAATAGTCGCCACCGCGCGGTGCCACAATGTCCTCTAAGCTGCTGTCGTAACGGATCGGGCGGGACTCGATGAACTCAGATTCAAATAAATCGATGAGCACTCTCCCATCCATGTCACGCGGCACCGGTTGATCAAGCAAATAAAGCAAGGTCGGAGCAATATCAATCAATCGTGCGCCTTCGATCTCGGCTCCGCGTCTTAGGTGTGGCCCTTTAGCCACCAGCATGCCACGTAACCGATGTGTTCCTCCCCACTCCGAGCCTTTTGTCGGGCGTTTCGGTATGATCTTTATCGGTGGTTCATTCTGATCATCGGGAAAGCTGGGGCCGGTCATAAAATGACTGGCTTTCCACCAATCTAGAATCAGATCAGGAGCCTCTGCGGCGAAGGGTCCATGGAAAATCTCCTCCCGCCGTACGACCCGTTTAATTACCGGTTCGCCGGTGCGGGGATCTCGCAATTCGCTGATCTTCGTGATTATCTCCTCGCGCAGGTTCTCATATTCAGACTCGTCGACGATTCCATGCGGCTTGCGACCCTTGAGATTAATCCAAACGCTCGGCGGCGACGCCAATACTTCGCTGCAATAAGCTTTCGTTTGCGACCAGTCGATACTGGTGAATGATGTATAAAAAGATTCTGTTTTCATTCGAAGCTGCGGCAGCAACGCCGCCAGCCGGATCTTTTGCCTGGAACTGAGATTACTGTGCAGAAAGGTGTAGCCGAGACGGAGAACCGCTCGTAGAATCTTCCGCAGAGGATTACCGGTATCCTTCCGGTAGCAAAGCAGGCCGAGTTGCCCAAGGTAACGATTTAGATAAACCACCCGATCCGAAACTGGGCCTCCTCCGTGGTCGGAGACAACAAATACCGTGGTTTCATCGTTGGTGTACTCGAGCAACTTTCCGAGGCTTTGATCGAGCCGCTGATAAACACTTCGGATAGCGTCACCAAACCTGGCTTTGGCTGCGGGATCGTGGAGAAAATGGTTCTCGTCCATGAACTGCCAAAAGTAATGCTGCACTGTATCGATCGACATGAAGACAAGCATCATGACATCCTGAGGTCGATGTTTGAGAAGGTGAAGTCCGACCCGCGTCCATTGCTCGTCCATCTGCCGCATTTCATCGAGGACCTGATCGCGTCGTTTGTTGGTAGTCATAGAACCGAGAAACCGGATATCAAGCTTCAGCGGTCCGAGTTCCCTTTCTAGCTCTTCTCGAAGCTCAGGCGGATGGATAAACGCGCTCTTTTCGGACGGAGTATCCAGTCCAGATATCTGGTAACCATTCAGTCGCTCCGGTGGATAGGTGAAAGGGATATTGGCCGTGCCTGTCGCGACCCCGGCCTGATTGAGAATTTTCCATATTGTCCGGGTGCGGCGCGAGCTGGCATTAGTATAGCGCAAAGCATAGCTGTCAGGAGTTGATTCCATGAAATGGAAAACACCATGTTTGCCGGGATTCTTGCCGGTCGTAAAAGAGGTCCAAGCTGGCGGCGTGATCGGAGGCAGGATCGATTCAAGTTGCCCATGGGTGCCTTCAGCCATCAGTCGAGCCAAATTGGGCATAAAGCCTTCTGCGACCCAAGACTTGGCAAGATCCCAGGTTGCGGCGTCAAAGCCTACGATCATGACTTTCGGAGCTTTCACAATAGTCCTTGGTTGGTCGCATGTCGCTCCGCCGAAGAAGAAAGCGGTGCCGCTGCCTTGTGGCCGGCTACCCTTCTCCGGCTTAACACGCCACGATAAACAGTCTCCACCTCCTGGGCGATTTCACTCCAGCTGAATGTCGTTTCGGCCAGGCGTCTGGCATTGGTGCCTATATGCATAGCGAGAGCACCATTGTTAAGGAGACGAATCATTCCCTGGGCGAATTCGGCGGGATCCGGACCGGCCAGCCATGCACTCTGCTGATGCACAAGAAAAGCGGCAGAACTTTGATGACAAACAATCGCTTCTTGCAATCCCTTCACGAGGGCTAATGCGGGGAGAGTAACCCAGCAGCGCTTTCGCTCCAACTGATAGCAACGCGCTTGAATTTCGGCCAGGCGCTTGGCCCACCCGTAGCCATAACCGCTCATCTCCGGCTCGGCTTCGAATCCATCGCTTTCTGGCGTAGGCACAGAGCAGTCACCAGCGTAAATGCCAACCGTGCTGACGCAAAGGAAGCGCTCACATTCGTCTCGCCGCTTCCATCATATCCAGATTCATAAGTGCATTCGAGTAAAACATCTCGGCATGATGCTGCACATTATAACCGACTCCCCTGATCTTGGCCGCTAAGTGCATAACGATCTCGCGACCGCGGCATGCGATCTTACAGTTGGCTGGCTCTAAAAGGTCGGCGACAATCAGTTCGATGTCGTCCTTGACCCCTTTCAGATTTTCACCGTTCCCTCGCTTAAGATCATCCACCACTGCCACCTTGGCACCCCCTTGAAGTAGCCGTTCCACCAAGTGCAAACCGATGAATCCACCGCCACCCGTGACTAGGACGGATTTATTTTTCCAAAAGGAACCCATGCGTAGCGTATTCAGTATCGAGTCAAGAGAATCGCTGCCGGGTTGTCAATACTTTTCGCCGCACTCCAGTGTTGAGCGCCACCGTCATCCTATGTAGGCCACATTTGCAATCCGTGGCGCCGCCCATAATCATGATCTTCGAGAAGCAGGCAATGATCGCCCGCCGCCTTATCCACTGGGATTTCTTGGGAGCTTTATGGAATAAGTAGGATCACCACAGCCAGTTACTCGCCAGGCTATCAACAGCTTTGGTAGGTATGAGCAAACGAGCATAGTCATTAATCTCTTAACACCGTCGAAACGCTCTTTCAAATGAACTAAGACCTTGACGAGACTTCAGATTGTAGATTTCCGACCGCTAAGGCCAACTAACGAGACAAGGGTGAGATAGTGTACCGGTGTCGTGGTCGATTTCATGAACCGGGGCGCATAACAAGCGCAAAATAACCAAACGAGTCTCCGTTCCAGAGGAGAGCTGCGGCGGCCTAAGACACTTTTGGATTTCCTGGCGATTGGCGACGGAGGAGCAATTCCGAGATGTCGAACACCTTCACGTTTTCCCCTCCTTGGGTGCCCGCCATGCCGTCGCTCATCATGTTCAAACAAAACGGGCAGGCCGTCGCGAGCGTGCGCGCACCGGTCGCGATAGCTTCCTGCGAACGCAAGACGGAAACGCGCTGCGACGGTGCCTCCTCAAACCACATCCGGCCGCCGCCCGCACCGCAGCAGAAAGTTTTCTTTCCGCAGCGAGGCATTTCGCGAAACTGCGCATTGCTGGCAGCGCCGACCACGGTGCGAGTCGCGCCGACTTCCCCGTTGACACGAGCTAGGTAACATGGGTCGTGCAAGGTGATCGGCTCACTGTTGTGGGCGCCGTTGCCATTGCTCAATCGTCCTGCGCCGATCAATTCTGCGAGTAATGCCGAGTGATGTTGTACTTCGTACGCTCCGCCGAATTGCGGGTATTCATTCTTGAACGTGTTGTAACAATGTGGGCATGGTGTCACGATCTTCTTTGCCTTGTGGCGCGTCAGGGTCTCGACATTGGTCTGTGCGAGCTGTTGGAACAACAACTCATCGCCGATCCGACGCGCGGGATCGCCGGTGCAACGCTCCTCCGTCCCCAGGACGGCGAAATTCAGTCCCGCTTCCTTGAGTAGCTGGGCGGTCGCACGCGCGACCTTCTGTGCGCGCGGATCGAATGACGCGGCGCAGCCGACCCAAAATAGATACTCGAAATCGGGATTCGATTCGACAATCGGCACGTCGAGGCCTTCCGCCCAGGCTAGGCGGTCGGAGTTGGGCCGACCGTAAGGGTTGGACTGGCTGCTGATCTGCTGCAGCGCTCGCGCCGGCGGCCCAGAGATTTTCCCTTCGCCGACCAAATGCCGACGCATGTCGCTGATCAAATCGACGTGCCCGATCAACACAGGGCACTCCTGGACGCACGCCTGGCACATCGTGCAGGCCCAAAGCGTTTCGGCCTTGATCGTCTCGCCGTGCAACTCGCCGCCTCCTCGCGCCATCAATCCGCGCAAGTCGATCACGACCGCTTTGGGCGAAAGCGGTTTGCCCGTCGCGGTCGCCGGGCACGCGTCTTCGCAGCGACCGCACTCCATGCAGGAATCGAGGCTGAGCAGTTGTTGACGCGTGAAATGCTCGATTTCGCTGACGCCGATGAGGCCCGTTCGCTCGACCTCTTCCATCTTCAACGGCACAAGCTTGCCCATGGGCCGCTCGGGACGGGCGGCGATGTTGAGCGGGCCAGTGATCACGTGGAGAAACCGATTTACCGGAATCGCGGCGAAGAAGACTGCGACTAGGATTGTATGCAGCCACCAAGCCCCCAGGTGCATCGTTTGGGCGGTTACCACGTCGATATCGCGCAACAAGGTCACATCGATCAGCCAGCCGACGATCGACCAGTGCGCGACCGACGGTTGCACCTGGGTGTAGTGCATGCGCAACGCTTCCACCACGAAACCAGTAATGCCTAACGAGAAAAGCAATCCCAACAGCCACCAGTCGCTCTTGTTGTGACCGAGGCTCGGCTTCCGTTGAAAGGCGCGCCGATACATGGCGAGCAAGCAACCGACGATGAATGCCACGCCGAAGACGTCCATCGTCAGTTCGTAGATCAGGTAGTACCAGCCGTGGTGAAAGTAGTACGGCCCATCGTAGGCGATCATCAATAGCGTCGTGCCGATGGTAAGCACGACGAAACCACTAAAGAGCAGCAGGTGGAGCAAAGCGCCAAGCGACTTGCGATGAACGCGTTTCTGCGCCAGCGCGTAGGTGACGAGTCGGCGAATCCACACCCGCCAGTCACGCTCAAACCCGCCCGGCTGACCTTTACGCCAGATCCGCACGTGGGTCATGACTTGCCACACGAGCACGCCAATACTCGCCGCGATCATGACGAAGAACACGACGCGCATCCATGGCGCGATGTTGCCGAACACTTCGCGCGTCGTGTTATTTACATCGGTCATAGCGAGAACAAGATCATCTGCGACTGGCAGAGGCGCGTGCGGATTGCAATGGGGGCGTTTTCATTAGTTAAAGCGAAGCACTACGCCTGCGTGCCGTCAGATACATCGTCTCGCTAGATAGTTTGTCCTTAAGACAGTAGCGACATGTCAGTAGGAAACTGCCGCGAACGACGAAAATCTTCTGCACACTGGTTTGTGGCCTGCTCCAACGCGTCACGCGCGTTCCATGCTGAGTTGATGTGGTGACATTGCTGAGTCGATGTGGTGATACAAGTGCTCCATGTCGACCCGATAATTGCCGAAGTCGTAGTTGGGATCGGGAATGAAGATCCCGGATGAATTCCTCGAGCGCCTTTCGCGCTTCAGACAAATGAAAGAGAATATGTTTCTTGTTCATCTTCGCGGGCTCTCATCATCTAACATCCTGGCTCAGGGTTGGCGAATCGATTCGATGAGCTGGGGGACGATCTGATGCAGGTCGCCCACCACCCCGTAAGTCGCTATCTGAAAGATCGGCGCGTCGGGGTCTTTGTTGATCGCGACGATGATCCGCGAATCCTTGATGCCCGCCAGATGCTGAATCGCGCCGGAGATGCCAAGCGCGATGTACAGCTCAGGTGCGACGATCTTGCCGGTTTGTCCGACTTGATAATCGTTGGGCGCCATGCCTGCATCGACAGCCGCGCGGGTGGCACCGACCGCGCCCCCCAACGCGTCCGCCAATCCGCCAACGAGTCGCTCGAACGTTTCCTTGTCCTTCAGCGGCCTGCCGCCGCTTACCACGACGCGGGCTTCGGTTAAATCGGGCCGGTCGGACGCGCGTTCTTCGCGCGAGATAAATTGCATGCCGTTGGGAAGCGACGCGGCATCGAACGCGAACCGCTCGGTGGGGCAGGGCGCAGCGTTCGCCGCAGGCGCCTCGAATGCGGTGGCGCGGACCGTGAGCACGCGGCGGTCGCCCTCCACCGTGACCGTGGCCAACATGCTACCGCTGTTGATGGGCCGTCGGTACAAAATCGAGCCGTCCATTTCTTCGATCGCGACCACGTCGGTAACCATCGGCGAATCAAGCAGCGCGGCGGCGCGCGGCAAAACGTCTTTGCTGAACGTCGAGGAAGTGCCGAGGAGAGTCTTCGCGCCCTGTTTTCGCGCCACTTCCGCAATCACTGTCGCGTAACGGTCGGCCAACGGTTCCTCCAATGCCGGGTCGTCGGCGACAAGCACTGCACACGCGCCGTAGGAAACGAGAGACGCGGCGATCTCGTCTAGGCCGTGGCCGAGCACGAGCAACGCGTATTCGCTGCCAAGCTGTCGCGCGAGCGTGATCGCGTGCAACGACGGACGCTTCACCTGTTGGCGATCGAGTTCGATCAATACAAGGGTCTCGGCCATGCTCAAAGCACCTTCGCCTCCTGCCTCAACTTGGCGATCAATTCTTCGACCGACTCCACGCGTGTGCCGGCGGCGCGCTTGGGCGGACGCGAAGTGGAGAGCACGGTGGTTAGTGGCCGCACCGTCACTCCCAGTTGATCGCAGGTTAGGATCTCAATTGGTTTGCGACGCGCCTTCATCAAACCGGGCAGCGAGACGTAGCGCGGTTCGTTGAGGCGAAGGTCGGTGGTAATGATGGCGGGCAGCTCGATCGCGACGACCTCGAGGCCGCCGTCAGTCTCACGCGTGCAGCGGGCGCGCGTCTTGTTGTCCAGGAACTCGATCTGCGAGACGAACGTCGCCTGCGGCCAACCCAACAAGCCGGCCAGCATCTGCCCGACCTGGTTCGAGTCGTCGTCCACGGCTTGCTTGCCCATGATCACGACGTGCGGCGCTTCCTTCTCGATCAGCGCACGGAGAATCCGCGCCACTGCATACGGATCGAGCGCGCGAGTATCGTCGATGCGAATAGCGCGATCGATGCCCATCGCCAGCGCGGCGCGGATTTGTTCGTCGACCGTCGGCGCTCCGATCGTGACACCCACGATCTCCGTCGCTTCGCCGCGTTCGCGAATCCGTAACGCTTCCTCGATCGCGATTTCGTCGAATGGGTTGATCACCCACTTGGGTGTCGAAGCCGCTGCGCCCGCGACCGTGAAGTCGTTGGGGTCGGGTACGCTCTTAAACGGAACTAGGATCTTCTCGACCGACTGGCGTTGCGTCACAATCCGAGCATCGAAGCGATGATGTTGCGCTGGATTTCGCTCGTGCCCGAGTAGAGCTTGCTGCCGATCGCGTCGCGCAATTCCCGCTCGACCTCGTACTCGGTCATGTAGCCGTAGCCGCCGTGGATCTGGATCGCGTCCTCGCAGCATTTGACCCAGCAGTCGCTAATGTGCAGCTTGGTCATCGCTGCCTCCAGGTACACGGCCTTACGGTGACCGCTCAGCCACCCGTAATGGTAAAGCATGTGCCGGGAGCTCTCGACGCGCAGCTTCATGTCGACGATTTTGGTCGCAACGAGCTGAAACTTGCCGATCGACTGACCGCCTTGTTTGCGCTCGTTCGCATAACGAATACAGGTCTCTAACAACCGCTGCATCGCCCCGACTGCGCTGGCCAGGATGCAACCGCGTTCCCAAGTCATCGATCGCGTAAACAGAAAAGCCCCCCCACCTTCTTTGCCGAGCAGATTTTCTTCCGGCACCTCGCAGTTTTCGAAAAACACTTCCGCCATTGGCGACGTGCGCAGGCCCATCTTCTCGAGCTTGCGCGCGACGTTCATTCCCCGCGAATCTTTCTCGACTAGGAACGCGGTGATTCCATCCGGGCCGCGCGTTTTGTCCAGTGTGGCAAAGACGATGAGCAAGTCGGCGATCGGGCCGTTGGTGACAAAGATTTTGCTGCCGTTGAGGACGTAGCTGGAGTCTTTCTTGATGGCGGTCGTGGCGAGAGCGAATGCGTCGGAGCCGCTATTCGGTTCGCTCATGGCGTTGCCGCCGATGAGCGTGCCGTTACAAAGGCCGGGCAGGTATTTTTTCTTTTGCGCCTCGCTGCCGTTGTAGACGAGCGGAATGACCGCCGTCCACAGGTGAGCGTTGATGGAGAAGAGCAGGCCGTTATCCTTGCAGGCGTACCCGAGTCGCTCAAGGGCCGCCACGGTGGTGAGTGGATCCATGCCGAGCCCGCCGTACTCCGTGGGGACGGGCAAGCCCTGGATGCCGAAGTCACCGCACTTTTTCCAGGCGTCGTGGTTGAAAACGCCTTCGCGGTCGTTCTCGATCACGTCGTAGTTGAGCTGCTGGCTGGCGAAACGGCCGACCGCGTCCAGTAGCTCTCGTTGTTGGTCCGACCAGGCAAAGTCCATCGCGTTGAGTTTTTGTTTCGGCCTGTGAACCGGTTCTCCCGTCTCGAACAGCTTCAGCAAGGCTGGTGCCGTGTGCTGCGAGCGTCCCGCGGGAGACGCGGTAAGCGGCCATTCTAGAGGCGAGCGGCGGAGCGGTCAAGCAAACGCGCCGGAGCTAGATACGACTTGACTAGTTCTGCGAGCCCGCTCAGATGCAGCGCTGTGGATTTTTCATGGACTAGGGAACAGATCGCTTTTCGTGATTCGGCGCGCCATATTTAATTCGAGCATGGAATGGGAGCACGCATTCATCCTGGCCCCTGCCGTTGGCGCAATGCAGCGGGAGTTCTTGAGTAGCTCGCTGTTGACGAGTTCCCGCAGAAGTGGTGGACCCTCAGACCCTCACAGAGGTACCATATCCGCGCGGCATCATCGATCTGCCGGGAAGAATCTCCGCGCACAATCTTATCGAAACGATCGTGAACGCGCGTTGCACGTCCGGCCTGTCCCGCATGGCTGAATCGCCTCCTGCCTGGTAAACGATAGACCATTGTGCATCAGGCTGTTGCGAGCCGAAGGCCCTAAAATTTCGAAAGATTGCTTTTTTATTTTATATGAACGCAAGCCGGAATACTAAATGCTATAATTACGATGTTTACCATTACCTCAGGTTTGCAAGCCCGTGATAAACGCCCTTCGCATACTCAGTCTCTTCGCCACTCTTGTCAGTGCCACGTTCGCCTTCGGCAAACCATATCCGGGCGGCATCATTGATCTGCCGGGACAAATCTCCGCGCAAAACCCGATCGGAACACTCATTGACCACCCCTGGCAAAATATAAACGTGGACGGCCTCCGGATCAGAACGGGCTGGGACAATACCGAACTGGGTGACGGAACCTATAACTGGGCACAGATCGACGAATGTCTGGCTAATGCCGTTACTAGCGGAAAATTTATCGGCCTCGGGGTGATCTCTGGCCTCGAGGCCCCGCCGTGGCTTATGGGCGGTGTCACTTTCACAGATGGCTCGACTACACTCGATACGGCAACGCTTACCTCATCCACGGCCAATTTCATCACTCAGGATGTTGGCAAGGTGATCGTTTCTGACAACTTTCCAGCGGGCACAACTATCGTTTCCATAACCAGCTCAACAGTGGTGCAAACGTCCGCCGCTGCGACCAAAACCACTACCAGTAGGAAACCGGCCGTCTTTTCCATCCTGGCCCGCAACCCAGGAGGAGCCGCATTTCGTGTGCTCACCGCACCCGACCAAGGGGTGATGCCGGTACCATGGGATCCTCTTGCCAAGGCTAAATGGAAGGCGTTCGTGAGCGCTTTAGGAGCCAGGTATGACCGTAATCCGCAACTTGGATACATGGTTATGACGGGCTTTTGCCAGGCCGGTGAGGCTTATCTTGCGACTACGCAGGCTGACATCGATTTCTTTAACGCCAGTGCAATCGCCGCTGGGTATGTCGCGACCCCGGATTTGCCTGCCGGGCTGGTAGCATGGGAGGCGACAGTCAAGGAGATAGTGGCGCAATACATGATCTCATTCCCGAACACACCGTTGCTCATCACCGGAGCACGGCCCTATGGCGGAGATTCGCAGGCTGTCGGACAGAAGGCGATGAATGATATTTTTGCGTGGGGCGTAGCGACATATCCCAGCAGGTTTGGGATTATGAACTCCCAGTTGCATGTAACCTCTTCACTCGGTTATTATCTCAACGCTGCGATTTACAACAACCATCTGACCGAGCCGGTTGGAATTCAGTTCCTTTGCTCCAGCAATAGCGCCGACAATGTTGCACGCCTGAGTAATTCTACGCCATACGGCCCCAATCCGCTTCTCTCGGCTTTCGACGCCATGAACGCTTCTTTTACGGCGGGCGTCAGTTTCGGATGCGGATTTATTGAGGTTTACGAACCGGATGTCGAGAATCCCGCATATCAGACGATGTTGGCGACACAGAGAGCAGCCTTAAAATCGAACCTCCCCATGCAGGCTCCGACAAATCTGCATATACTTTAACTTGCCTGATTCCTAGCCCGACGAGGCCCAAGTTGTCAACCAAGCCTTGCGGCACCTGGCCTCCTTGATCCAAAGCGTCGAATCCGGCCCAGACGCCTTTGGGATATGGTATCGTAGTGGGGCTGGGAGTGGCAGTAGGAGTTGGACTCGGAGTAGGAGTGGGACTGGGAGTAGGAGTTGGAGTAGGAACTGGGAGTTGGATTAGCACTCACGAGTTCTGCTGTGGTGCTGATAGCTGGGCTGCTTATACCACCGGCGATGGACACCTTTCCCACAGTCAGCACCGTGGCGGCTACCTCAGCGTGTCGGTATCGGTTGCGCTGTTGTTAGCTAAGTTGGGATCGGTCACTCCGCTTGGAGCCGTCACCGTCGCTGTGTCCGAAAGTGTCCCGGTTGCCGATGGGCTGATCGTCCCGGTCGCTATGTAGGTGATGACGCTGCCAGCGGGCATTGTGACCGTATCATTGATGTTGCCCGTGCCGCTGGCGGTGAACCCTGAAGCCCCACCACTCTGCGTCGCGGTGAAGGTGACACCGGTAAAAATGGCAGGGAAATTGTCGGTTACGACCGCGCCGGTGACGTCACTCGGCCCGTTGTTAGTTACCACAATTGTGTAGGTGTCGTTCTGGCCCGGAACGTACCTAGACTGTCCGTCAGTTACGGTAACCTTGAGGTCAGCCTGGAACGTGATTGTATCCGTATCGGTCGCGCAATCATCGTTCTCGGGTAGTTATGATGGCTTCGAGTGTCAATTCCTGGCGGTGGTCACTGCAATGACATTGGAGTTGTCGCTCATCCTGGAGCTGTCGTAGGCACGCACACGGTAATAATAGTCCTTGTTTGCACCTAGTCCAGTAACGCTCCAGCTTGTCACGTTGCCGACATCCAGTCTCCGGTATCCGCCTATGTATTTCGTAAAGGAGCTGTTGGGGGAGACGTCCAGACTGTAACCGGTTGCCCCGCTCACGGCAGTCCAGTTGGCGGTAAAGCTGATGTTGGTCACGTCTGTCGCAGAAGTGGCAGTGGGCGCAGGCAGAGGCGGCGTTGGGGTCGGAGTGGGCGTGGGCGAGGGCAATTGTCGCAGCGTTCCACCCATTGCGATCGTTGCTGCTGTAACCATGTTGTAGAAGTCCGGGTCCACCGCATCTTGTGTCCAAATTTCGATGAAATCTGTGCCGTACGTGCGCGCTACATCGAGCGAGGCTTGCATGACGCATACCGGAGGACAGGTGGGGCCGCAGGGGCCAGTTGGCCCGCCGTCTTGCCGGCAATTGGTCGTCGCGCCCAGGGTCGCTGCGCCGACCATCTGCAACCCTGCCTGCCCGGGAGTAGTCCATGGCGGATTGGGATGGGCGTGTGCACGGATCATGTATTTGATGTAAGGCTCGCCATTGAAGCCAGGGGTGTAAGTGTCGTAATAACTGCCATCCGTCCAATTGGCGGCCATCGTGTTGCGCTGCATGAAAAATCTGTTGGCGTAAGGTTGAGGCGGTATTCCCAGCGACGCGTTTCCGTAAACATAATTCTCGATGTCGCGGCACAGCGTCGTGTAAGTGCCTCCGCTAAAATCGGGATAGGTTATATCCAAACCGCCGATTGGCAGTTTGATGTTCTGATTGGGGAATGCCGCCGCCGCGGCGTCGCACATCTCTTTCCCAACCTGGAGCATCAGTTGCTCCGTCCATCCGGCGGCGAGCCATTGTGCGGGCTGGTCAACATAAATATTGCCGCATAGCGTTGGCGGCGGTTGCGGGCAGTCGGGGCATGCGATGGTGCCAATCGTGTCCTGGATGTTCCAGTCATTCGAGTCATGATTGGCGAAGGCGGCCATGTTTACAGCGACAATGGCCGGATCGCTGGAATATTTTGCTCCCGCGGCGGCAATCAAGTCGAGTTTTGCCTGATGAAAAGTAGGATTCCAATATAAGGCAGTGTGTATCAGTTGGCAGAAAGTTGTGTGGATTGAAGCGACGTCAAGCAAATCAATCTTTTGATCGGCTGGAAGCGAATCCAAAACCCAGGTCGGCGTGTCAGCCGAGCTGTCGATAATAGCTAGGGCGATATAATTGAACCCGGCAGCTTTGGCTTGCGCGATCCTGTCATCGACTGTGTGCCAGTCATATACGCCGGGAGCTGGATTAACTATGTCCCAGTCCTCGGCTATGGTTATCCCGACGATACCCAGGTTATTAACCAAGCCGGGGGGAATGTCGTGACCAACTCCAAATGGGCCCCATACTCCAATTGGGTATGGCGGTGGCGATTGTGCCTGAGCGATTGCGGCGCCGAGTGAGCCGAAGAGTACCAATGCCAGACAAAGTCTTTTCACCAGGCGGCCGGTTTGGATACAAATCGGGTGGGGGTTGGTGGTGTGGTGTCCTAATTTGAAGCGAAAAGGATCAGACCGCCCATTGCTCCGATGAGAGTAATCCACCATTGGCACTCTCCAATCGACGGCATTGACGCGGCGCACGCTTCGCCAACGCGCACACCGAGACGCATGATCCGTGTCGCGATGAACGCTCCCGATGCTCGCGCCTTCGGCGAGCGCGCTGATCACGCCAGTTTGTTTTTCCTTGTTGATCAACATTTGTCTCCTAGTTTGATCTTGGGGCCGGAATCAAACGGGCACGCTTGGGGTGTACCTCTGACGTGTTATCATTACACCGAGCGCCATTTGAGCCGACGGCTGCAACTGTCGGCTCATTTGTTTCTGTCTCGCCCGCTTGGTACGGCTAAAGCAACACAGCAACCAAGGGCAGAACCAGCAACCAAGGGCAGAACCTGAGAGGGTTGAGTAATTATTTCCACAATTCTCATAATCACCAGCTACGACAGCCGCTTCTGTGCCAAATGAGCCGTTGGGGGCAGTAGTGAGTGACGGCTCGGAGAGGTGGCCCTACCATTCTAAATAATAGGCAGCGCCGGAAATTTTCGTCCGAGCACAACTTGGCTCGGGGCGCGCAGCCATTTGTCGAGCACAGTCCCGTAAACGCTACGGAAGTCGGTGTTGAATTTCAGATCGTCGTAATCCAAGTCGGACAGGCTCGGGTATTTCCCGAATAATCCCGGCTTCACCGCACCCCCGACGATAAACATCGGCGCAGCCGCGCCGTGATCGGTGCCGCCATTTGCATTCTCCACCAAGCGCCGTCCGAATTCGCTGAACGTGATCAACAGCACACGATCGAAATTGCCTTGCTGTTTGAGATCGGTCGCGAAGGCGCTGAGCGCATCGTTGAATTCGCCCATCAACCGTTCGTGCGCGTTCACCTGGCCGGCGTGCGTGTCGAATCCGCCCTGGCTCACGTAGTAAACCCGCGTTGGCAACCCGCCGGCGATCATGCGCGCAATCATGCTCAGGCTCGCTGCGAGACGCCCCTGTGGATACGGCACGGTTGATTTATATTTGCGCGCGATGGCGAGAATTTTGTCCGAACTCAATTGCGCATCGAGCGCGGTCCGTTGCAGAAAATCGATTGTACTCAGATCAGTCTTCGATTTGCCAGGAATCGCGCCAATCGAACCACCTTCCGACGCGGTCAGGAGTGTCTCTTCGCCGCCGCCCGATCCATTGAGCTGCCGGAAGAAGGATTCCTCAGCGCTCATCCGGCCCTCGACTTTTCCCGATGGCCTCCAGCGGAACTGCTCCGGCTGCGAAAACGTGATGCCAGTTGGAGTCTTCGCTGCAAAGGCCTGCGGCATGTCCTCACCGATCGCGACGCCGACTGTCGGATCGGCGCCGGCGCAACAATTATCGAAATAGCGTCCAAGCCAGCCTTCGCTTTCATTTCGGTCCGCGTCCGAAGCGGTCTGCCAGATTTCTGTCGAACGGAAATGCGAGCGGTTCGGGTTGGGATAACCAACGCCTTGCACGACACTCAAGTGACCTTCGTCAAAGAGCGCTTTCAATCCGGTAAGTTTGGCGTTCAATCCCGCGTAAGAATTGAGCTTCAGAATTTTGTCTGCGGGCAGACCAAGCTTCGGCCGTGAACGGTAATAAATGTCGTCGGCATACGGAACCACCATGTTGAGTCCATCATTGCCGCCCGCCATCTGCAAAACGACGAGAATGGGACCATCTTTCCCGGTGGTGGTCTGAGTGAGCGCGCCGGCGGCCATCGCATCGAGCGCGAAAAAAGTCTTCTCAAGAAAAACCGGCAACGTCCAGGAAGCGGCGGCTCCCAACATCGATGTGCGAAGAAATTGCCGGCGTGTGTGCAATGTTTGTTTCATAGATCGTTTAGGTGAGTTGGAATTGTGACGTGCTCATCATGAGATGCAGCAAACCGCGCATGGTTTCGTCGCCAGTATCGGGGTTTCGCGCCTCGAGGTATCGAACAAAAGCGTCTGCTTCTTTCGCGGCTGCCTTGGCTTGAAAGAGGCGATTGCTCAAGTGCGACACAAGTTCCTGCGGCTTTTCCCGGAGCTCCGCTGGAATTAATTTCGAAACATCGATTGGGTCGCGGCGCATGTCGGCGCCCAGGGCTAAGCCTCGCCGAAATCCTAAATCGGGGCCCTTTTCTTTCACCGGATCAGGTGCCCACAGCATCTCGTCGCCGTTGATCAAATAATTCGCGAAATTGTAACGAAAAAGAAGCGTGGACGTGTTAATCCAGGCCCTGCCGCCGTCCCAGCCCTTCACGCTTGGCGGCGCGAAGAGAATTTGGCCCATCTGTCGCATCGAGTTTTGCGCGATACTCGGCGATGGCAACGGCGTCCCAAGTAGCTTTGCAGTCTGGACTAGAAACTGCACCGGACTCTTGATTTGACTTCGGATCACCCGATCGGAGTAGAAGTCAGCGGAACTAAGAATTTCGCGCAAGACGGGCCGAATTTCGTAGTCGTGTGTGCGTAGGCGACTCGCCACCGCGTCGACTGTCTCGGGCGACGGATCGTCCTCGACGAAATAGCGCCAGATTTTTCGTCCGATGAACTGCGCGCAGGCCGGCTTCTTCATTAACGTGTCGATGATGTCGTCTCCCTCCAGCGGCCCGCTTAGGTCCATGAACGTTTTCGAGCTCGCGTCGTGCTGGAAAGGCGCAAACCGAAATTGCTGCGTCCTCAAGTTGACGCGATAACCAGTAAACGCTCGCGCTGACTCGCGAATGTCCTGCTCGGTGTAATTGCCGATCCCGACCGTGAAAAGTTCCATTAACTCGCGCGCCCAATTCTCATTTGGGTGTTCCTCCTGACTTTTTTGAAGATCGAGATAAATCATCATCGCGGGATCGCGTGACATTTTTTTCGTCAACGTGGCGAAGTTGCCGAGCGCATTTCGCCGTAGCGTGTCGTTCTGCAACCACATCCAGTAACCGTCCCTGACTTTCTGCACGCTGGTTGCGAAATGGCCGTGCCAGAAAAGCGTCATTTTTTCGAGCAGCGGCGTGGGCGATGTCAGCATTCGTTCGAGCCACCAACGTCGAAGATCGAGAATATTTTCGCCCTCCATATCATGGAACTCGCGCTTTCTTTCTTTCCGTTCCTTGGGAGAGATTCTCTTTGACCGCATTTCCATCCGGATTTTACCGATCTTGCGAGGATACGCCCATGCGGGTGGCGGAACATTGGCGAAGTCATCGCTTGGATCGACCAGATCGTGGACCGTCGCCTCCAGGCCCTTTCCGTATGCCGCTTCGATTTCGGCGGGCGTGCCTCCGAACCCGGCACGGTTCAAGAGATGCGCGGCGGTCTCGTAGTTCCACTGCTGGGGCGATAAGGGAGTGAACATCGGTGCCTCAACGAAATTCTAAAACTAAGCTTGCAATAATTATGACAGGCCGAAGGCTCTTCCAGTTACAACTGAAAATCAAAAAATCTCGGCCGCAGGTGCCGCCTGTGAGTTTGTTCTCGTAGCTGGCGTAAGCAGGTTCTTCGCCAAGCAGCCCCCAACTCGATCTACGCTCCTGCCGAAACGTGATTAGCACTGCGTTCGTGCGCTCATCAACATCTTCGGTGATCTCCACGATCGCGGCTCCTGCGCTAAGACCGCCCCAATATCTTGCAGCCTGCGAGCCAGGATTAATCTTAGTGATTCGCGCCCGCAGGAGCAAAGATTCGCGAAAATTTAGGCTTGACACTCGCCTGCGTAATTGAAACTCTGCGGTTTGCGCTAAGTTCGTTAGGTGCCTCCAGCCAAGCACCTCACCCTCTTCCCGCAGGGAAACCGCGAACGACAGGGTTGCTCGCACAACTTGAGGTAGTAGCTATGAGAATCAGACAAGGTTCCTTACAGTTCGCGCCGGCGCGGCGAAAACAGGGAGTGACGCCGTTCAGGTCAAGGCCGGGAGGCTTCAACAAGCTGCGTATTATTAGCAAAGCTCTTCTGCCTTTGCTACTCATCGTTTGCGCTTTTGCTTCCTCGGCTTTGGCGGCCAACTTGTTTGTCGTCACGAGATTGTCCGACGCCGTGGCTGTGATCGACGATTCGACCGACCAGATCATCGCGAGAATCCCGGTCGGCGACGGGCCGGTTCGTATCACTATGTCACCGGATCGGCTCAAGGCCTACGTTTCCAACGGGGTAGCCGCAACGG
>WNFT01001406.1_pt1 | contig 20340 bp, 19 predicted proteins | sample 5400191 | NCBI WGS metagenome assembly WNFT01 (sample SAMN13153359, study PRJNA577476) | soil metagenome | isolation source: 80 cm saprolite under Madrone tree | place: USA:California | collected 2016-06-14 | reverse complement strand
CCTGAAAGTCGATGGCATTGTCGGCATGCACGCCGCCGTTGATGACGTTCATCATCGGCACCGGCAGCACCTGTGCTTTCGGTCCGCCGACATAACGGTAGAGCGGAAAGCTCGAGGCGGACGCGGCGGCTTTGGCCACGGCGAGTGACACGCCAAGGATTGCGTTGGTGCCAAGGCGGCTTTTGTTGGGGGTGCCGTCGAGCGCGCACATGAGTTGATCCAGCCGGACCTGGTCTTCGGCGTCCATGCCCGAGATGGCATCGAAGATTTCGCCGTTCACGGCCGCGACGGCCTTTTGGACGCCTTTTCCACCATAGCGCGCTCCGCCGTCGCGCAGCTCATGGGCCTCGTGCGCGCCGGTGGAAGCACCTGAGGGAACCGCGGCGCGCCCGGCGTCCCCGCTTTCCAGTTTGACGTCCACCTCCACGGTCGGATTGCCGCGGCTGTCGAGAATTTCCCGCGCCACAATGTCGACAATGGCGGTCATGCGATCTCCAATTCCGAGGTGCCGTTTCTAGGGAAGCTTGCCTCTTCCAGCAAGTCGAACAAGACGCGTTCGTGGAAATTGGCTAAGCTACGCGCGGGAAATTCATAAATAATCGGGGGGATCACCATGCCTGACGGCAATCATCTCGCGGCCATCGACACTCTTCTTGCGATTCTGGTCACGTTCTTCGCCGCCGGCCGCGTGGCGCAGATGCGCGTGAAATGCGGCATCCAGGCGCCGGCGACGGTCGGCAATCCGGGCTTCGAACGCGCCTTCCGGGCGCACATGAACACGGTCGAGAACCTGGTGTTGTTTCTGCCGTTGTTGTGGCTGGCGGCGTTTTTCTTCGGCGGCCAATTGCCGTTCTGGGTCGGCCTCGTCTGGGTCGTCAGCCGCGTCGTCTACATGCTTGGCTATGCCCAGAACGATACGCAGAAACGAGGGCCCGGCGCGCTCTTGGGCATTATATCGCTGGTCGGATTGGCGCTGCTTGCTATCTCGGGATTGGCCGGAATACAGGCTTAGTCCGCGCGGCGCTTAGCGATGCGGTCGATTTCGACGAGTTCGGCGAGCAGCGCCGGCAGATCCTTCAGCTTCAGCATGTTCGGCCCGTCGGACGGCGCCTTGTCCGGATCCTGATGCGTCTCCATGAAGACGCAGGCGACGCCGACCGCAACGGCCGCGCGAGCGAGCACGGGCACCATCGCGCGGTCGCCGCCTGAGCTCGTCCCCTGCCCGCCGGGCTGCTGCACCGAGTGGGTGGCGTCGAACACGACCGGCGCGCCGAAGGACGCAAGTACGGGAAGTGCGCGCATGTCCGAGACAAGGGTATTATAGCCGAAGGAAACGCCGCGCTCGGTCACGAGCACATCGGGATTCCCCGCGCCGGTGATCTTGTCGATGACGTTCTTCATGTCCCAAGGCGCGAGGAACTGGCCCTTCTTGACGTTCACAACGCGGCCGGTTTCCGCCGCGGCAATCAGCAGATCGGTTTGACGGCAGAGAAAAGCGGGGATTTGCAGCACGTCGACCGCTTGCGCGGTAGCCGCGCACTGCTCGCGTTCGTGCACGTCGGTGAGCACCGGCACGCCGATGCGTTCGCGAATTTCGGCGAAGATCGGCAGCGCGAGCTCGAGGCCCAGGCCGCGCTCGCTGTTGGAACTCGTCCGGTTCGCCTTGTCGAAGCTCGTCTTGTAGATGAGGCCGACGCCCGCTTTTTGCGCGATCTCCTTCAAGGCCGAGGCCATCTCGAGCGCGTGATCGCGGGATTCGAGCGCACATGGACCGGCAATGATTGAGAGCGGCTTTTTATTGCCCACTTCGACGGAACCGACTTTGACGACGGGATTGGGTGTGACCATGTTCGTATCGTAGCCGATTTGGCGCCGGCTGCTACGTCTTTGGCATCGGCGCAAGGTCGGGAAGGCTCACGCCGCGCTTGATCTGTTCCATCTGCCATTCGTCGAGGCGCTCTTGCTCGAGACCGGCTTGAGCGACTTCAAGGACCAGCGCCGCCGGGATGACGATCACGCCGTCGGCATCGGCGACAATGACATCGTCGGGAAAGACCGCGACTCCGCCGCATCCGATCGGCTCCTGCCACGCCGCCAGCATCAGCTGCGCCGCCGGCGGCGGCGCGGTTATCCCCGCGGTCCAGATCGGCAGTCCGATCGCTAGGAGGCCGTTGCGGTCGCGCACCGCGCCGTCGGTGACGATTCCGGCGACGCCGCGCTTGGCCATGCGCGCCACGACGATATCGCCAAAGGTGGCGGCCGCGGTGACAGCTCGGACATCGGCGATGGCGATGCAGCCCGCCGGCATGACCTCAACCGCGTCGCGATTGACGGGCAGTTTTCTGGCCATCGCGCCAGGTACGTCCTCGCGCACCGGAATGAAGCGCATTGTGAAGGCGCGGCCCACCGTGCGGGGAAAATCCGGCTTCAGCGGCATCGGCCCACGCACCCACTGATTGCGCAGGCCTGTTTTCATGAGGACGGTGGCAATGGAGTCGGTGCTGATTTTGCGAAGGGTTTCGAACACGGCCGTATCGGATTGCATGGGTCGTTCCCGTCTCGTTGTATCAGGCAACCAAAGTGAAACCGTCCAGGCGAGCAGCCTTACGGTCGAAGGTCGCCGTGCTCTCGCACTCCCATCCGCGATTGATTTCGCAGATAAGAACATCGGTAAAATCGGCATTGCTTTGTGAGTAAGCCTCAAGGGCAAGATGCACAATTTCGGGACGTTCCAGTGCGATGTGCGAATTTGACATCAGTCCGGCGACGGCTCGCCGCACGTCGCTCCGCTCGTATCCATAGAGGCTCTCAAGAACCCACATCGTTTCCACCAAAACAACGGCATTGATGAACCCGGGTGCACCAGGCGAGCAGTTTTCTTTAACGAATTGGCGCGCCTTGCGCGTTTGTATCGCGTCATCGTCTATAAACAGGCGCACAACCAGATTGGTGTCGAGGCCGATCATTTCCGGCCGCTTGCGCGGAGGTAGCGCTGGACCGCGGCCTCGCGAATGCCGTCCTCGATCTGTTCAATAGTAAAATGACGTTTCGGCTTGCCGAGAATTCCAAATAGGTCATCAATCGTTCCGGTTCCACGCACCACCGCGACACGCCCATCGGGCTCGAAGACAAAGCGAATCTTGTCGCCGGTAGGTGACATGCCAAGTCGTTCCCTCACCTCTTGGGGAATGGTGACCTGCCCCTTGGCCGTTACGGTGGCAACGAAAGCCGGTGCAGCGGGCCGCATTGCCCAATAGCGCGTCGTGCGGCCTTCCTTCCGGCTTCTGATCGTGTAGCCGCGGGCCTTCAGGCGTTCGAGAAGATTGTGCTGACGCCCGCCGGTTGCCGCCACGACCTCCGCCATCGTCGCGCCCTCGGGCCGGGCAAACAGGCGTTCGGCGATTTTGGTGCCCGGCAGATGCTCATTCATTGCATTACTTTTTGCTACAACACTTCTAGCAAATTTTCTTACTTTGTGTGACCCCTGTCAAGCTTCACACCAGCCGCGACTTCTGCACCGCGGCGCCGATGAAAGAGGCAAAGAGCGGATGGGGTGCAAGGGGTTTCGATTTCAGCTCGGGATGGAACTGCACGCCGATGAACCAGGGGTGGTCCGGGATTTCGACGATTTCAGGCAATATGCCGTCGGGGGAAAGCCCGGAAAACACCAAGCCATGCTCCTCCAATTGCCGCCGGTAACCGATGTTCACTTCGTAGCGGTGGCGGTGGCGCTCGGAAATGAAGGTAGAGCCGTACATCTGAGCGACGCGACTCCCAGGCTTCAACACCGCGTCATAAGCGCCGAGCCGCATGGTTCCGCCGAGGTCCGTATCGGCGTTGCGTCGTTCGACGGCGTTGCCTTTGGTCCATTCCGTCATCAGTGCGATGACGGGATGGCGCGGCCACTCGGCTTTGCTTTTCGAAAACTCGGTCGAGCCGGCGCCCTTGAGACCGGCGAGATTGCGCGCTGCTTCGATCACCGCCATCTGCATGCCGAAGCAAATGCCGAAAAATGGAACGCGCCGCTGGCGCGCGAACGAGACCGCTTGAATTTTGCCTTCGGTGCCCCGTTCGCCAAATCCGCCGGGCACCAGAATTCCGTTCATGTCCTCCAAATAAACCGCGGCGTCGTCCTTTTCGAAGACCTCGCTCTCGATCCATTCGACATCGACGCGGACATTGTTGGCGAGACCGCCGTGAACGAGCGCCTCGATCAAGGATTTATAGGAATCCTTGACCTGCATGTACTTGCCGACCACGGCGATCTTGACCTCGCCTTCGGGCTTGAGCACGCGCTCGACGACCGAGCGCCAGCGTGAGAGATCGGGAGGCGGCGCGTCCTTGATGCCGAAGACGGCGAGGACTTCCGTGTCGAAGCCCACCTCGTGATAGCGGATGGGCGCGTTGTAGATGGTATCGAGATTCATGGCCGGAATGACGCGTTCGGCGCGGACATTGCAGAAGAGCGCGATCTTTTTGCGGTCTTCGAGCGAAATCTCCTTGTCCGAGCGGCACAAGAGAATGTCGGGCTGGATGCCGATGCTTCTCAGCTCCTTCACCGAATGCTGGGTGGGCTTGGTCTTCAGCTCGCCCGCCGAAGTGATGTAAGGCACCAGCGTCAAATGGACGAAGCAGGTCCGGTCGGGCCCGAGCTCGTTTCCGAGCTGACGAATGGCTTCGAAGAAAGGCAGACCTTCGATGTCGCCCACGGTGCCGCCGATTTCGCAAAGCAGAAAATCGACGTCCTCGTGCCCCGCCATGACAAATTCCTTGATCGCGTCGGTGACGTGGGGAATCACCTGCACGGTGCGGCCGAGATAGAGACCCTGGCGCTCCTTGGCGATGATGCCCTGATAGATGCGGCCAGCCGTCACATTGTCGAATTTGGAGGAGGCAACTCCGGTAAAGCGCTCGTAATGACCGAGGTCAAGATCGGTTTCGGCGCCATCATCCGTGACATACACCTCGCCATGCTGATAGGGACTCATCGTCCCGGGATCGACGTTGAGATAGGGGTCAAGCTTTCTCAAGCGCACGGTGTAGCCGCGCGCCTGCAAGAGCGCGCCCAAAGCCGCCGATGCCAAACCTTTTCCGAGCGAGGAGACCACGCCGCCGGTAATAAAGATCAACCGCGCCATGGAATTGCACCATGATCCAAGCGCATGCTGTGCTCAAGCGCTTTCGTGCCGTATTCCCAAGAATTGTGACGGCTAACTCACTTAGCGGGTGGAACACCCGGAGCCGCGGGAGGAGGCGGCGCGGCTGGAGCCGCCGGCGCCGGCGCACTCGGCAGCGTCGGCGGTAGAGCCGAGGGAAGCGTCGGTGGCGCAGTGGGATTGGCGGGCGCGGTTTGTCCCGGTAGCAGCGAGGAAGCCGGTTGGCGCGTTCCCAATGTCAGCAATGTCAGCGACATGCTGGTGACGAAGAAAAGAACGCCGAGAATGATGGTGGTCCGCGTCAATGTGTTAGCCGCTCCACGAGGCGAAAACAAACCACCCAAGCCCGATCCGCCGCCGCCCATGCCGAGCGCGCCGCCCTCGGACCGCTGCAGCAGGATCACGAAGATCAACGCCATCGCGACCAGAAGATGAACAACGATCAACACCGCTTGCATGGATTCGCGAGACTTTCCGCTGCTGGCGCCCGAAGGGGCCTGGTTCAGATGGCGCGTCGATGAGGCCGCGTCAATAGACGAAAGCGAACGCCGAGGGAAGAGTTGGGGCACCAAACGGGCGCGCCAAGCCTGCATGGCACGGATTTTACTTTATCTAGGCCGCGGGACGTCGTGCGTCTCTGGCCGCTGATCGGTCATCAAGATGGGCCGGGATTGGAGGCATCTTTTCTCCCGGTGCGAACATTTGTCCGAGCGTCTGAACGGCTTGCCCCAAGAGATGAAGCGGCGGTCTGAAGTCGGCTCCGCTTTCCGCGGCTGCGCTGCCTTTCATTGCCGTGACGGTCTGAACCGAATCGATGATGGAATCGCACCACCCCGCCGCGGAATCCGCTTTGCTCCAAGCGGCACGTCGCTTGATGTCTTCGGCCACCGTCTCAAGTCGCGACATGATGACAAAAAAGTCGGACGATCCGGGCTGACGCTGTCCGAGCAGCCGCCACTGCATGCAAAGCTGGACCGCGTCGCGGCGCAATTTCTCGGCGTTTAGAGTTTCCTTCCCGCGCACGACCTCTTCGGCGATACGGTGCTCGGCCTGACTGTCGCTAAGGCCTTCCATCGCACGGATCCTCAAGGGGTTTGGCACTTCGAAGCCGTCGCCTTCGGAGCGATTGGCATCGCGCCTGCGATCGGGGCCGATGTAATCATGGGTTACGACGAAGCGTTTGCGCCGTTCGATCAGGGTTTTGATACGGTCGCCCAATTGAGTAGTGGAAAAGGGGCGCGCAACCAAATCGTCGGCGCCGGAATTGAGCACTTGGCCGATAACGCTGCCGTCGCGCCTCCAGGTCGTGACCGCGATCATTGTGAAGGGATTCCACGCCAGGAGTCCTTGGCGAACCGATTGCATGACTCGGCAGATTTCGGTTTCCGTGCCCGCGAGTTCCACCAGCAAGAGGTCCGGCGAATGCGCTTTGAGCGCGGCTTCGAGGATGTCGAGCGAAGCGGCGAGTTCGATTTTGCGGAAGCCGAGCGAACTGAGCGAGGCCCGGGTCGCGTTTCGGTTGGAAACGACCGGGTCGTAAACGAGTGTTTGCGCGGATTCGTAAAGCCGCTTTTTGAACACGCAACCGTCCCCTGCCTCTGATTTATCTCGGTATCACGCGGGCTTTTAAGCCGAAGTGGGGTAATTGCAGCGCAATTGCCGGAAAATTGGAGAAAATTGGAGACAATTCGTCGCCAATCCGGCGCTCGGCTCAGCGCCGGGGTGCGGCACGAATGATGGCGAGAAAATCCGCGGCTTTCAGACTGGCGCCGCCGATTAGAGCACCGTCAACATTTGGAATGGCAAGGATTGACGCTGCGTTCTCGGGCTTTACCGAGCCGCCATACAAGATGCGAACCAGCGCAGCTTCTGAACCAAAGCGAGCCGAGAGAGCGGCGCGTACGGCCTCATGCATTTGGGCGATCTCGTCAGACATCGGTGTTTTCCCGGTGCCGATCGCCCATACAGGCTCATAGGCCACCGCCAAGTCGGCGGCTTCGACTTCGGGGGCAATGCTCGCCTTCAACTGGGCCGTCACGACGCTGATAGCGCGGCCTGTCGACCGCTCCTCCTCGGTTTCGCCGACGCAGAGAATCGGATGCAGCCCGGCTCGCCGCGCAGCCTTGGTTTTGGCCGCCACGGTCGCGTTGCTTTCGCCATGGTAAAGGCGCCGCTCCGAATGCCCCACGATGACCGCAGTCGCACCGGCGTCGCGCAGCATCTCGGCCGATATGTCGCCGGTAAAGGCCCCCGAAGCTTGGGCGTGGCAATCCTGGCCGCCGATGGCTATCGAGCTGCCCTCCGCCGCTTTGACTGCTTCGACGATCAGAGTTGCCGGCGGACAGACCAGCACATGGCCTTGGGTGGGCTCGTCGGCCAGGGCCCTGCCGAGCGCCCGGATTTCGCCGAGCGAGGCCTTCAGCCCATGCATTTTCCAATTGCCCGCAAGCAGCATGCGCATGCTTGACCCCCCGGGGATGTGTACCACTTAGGCTGGTAATGCTTGCCGTGCCCCTGGGCTCTCCCTATCATTCGCGGCCCTAAGAAGCCATTTGGTTTTGTCATGCTGCAACAACTCCGCAAGGCCTCGAAGTCACCGGCCGCCTCGGTCGTTATCGGGATTCTGGTCCTGGCTTTCGCGCTTTGGGGCGTGGCAGACATTTTCCGCGGCGGAGGCGACACTGTGGTGGCCGACGTCGGCAGCAGCCAAATATCGGACTCTCAGTACGATCTGCTGCTGAAGAATCAGATTCGTGCGCTCTCCTCGCAGACTCAAACCGAGATCACCATGGAACAGGCGCGCGCCATGGGTCTCGACCGCAACGTCTTGGATCAGGCGATCGGCCGGGCGGCCTTGGACGAACGCACGCGCGATCTAGGCCTGACCGCGACGCGGTCTGCCATTGAAGCGCAATTCACCGGAAACGCCGCCTTCAAGGGGGCCGGCGGCGCGTTCGACCCCCTCCTCTTTCAGCGTGCGCTGCAGGAGAGCGGTTATTCCGTCCAGGGGTTTTATGCGCTGACGGGTCAGGACATCGTCCGCCGTCAGATGGTGGATGCGATCACCGACGGCATGGCCGCACCTCCCGGCTTGGCGCGCCTGCTGTACGATTTCTTCAATGAAAAGCGCACTGCGGAGTACGTCGTGGTGACGCCGGAGGAAGCCGGTCAAGTGGCCGAACCGAGCGCCAGCGATCTGGAGGCCTATCACAAGGCGCATGCCGATCAATTCAGCTCGCCTGAATACCGCGCTTTCGATTACGTCCAGATCAGTCCCGAACAAGTGGCCGGTGAAGTCCAGGTTTCGGACGCCGACGTGAAGACGGAATACGACGCACACAAGGCCAATTACGAAAAGGCCGAACAGCGCGACATCGAGCAAATCGCCTTCCCGAACAAGGAAGCCGCCGACGCGGCAGCGGCGCGGATCAAGACGGCAGCCGATTTTGCAACGGTTGCCCGCGAGCGCGGACTGACCGCGGAGGACGTAAAACTCGGCACCTTCAGCGCCGCCGCTATGGATCCGAGGCTGTCGGCGGTCGCCTTCAAGGTCACTGCAGGCGGCGTGACGGCTCCCGCCCAGGGTCCGTTCGGCTGGGTCATCCTGCACGCGGCGCGCGTGGTCCCAGGCGAGAACAAAAGCTTCGACGATGTCAAGGACGAGATCAAGGCGTCACTGGTAAAGACGCGCGCCGGTGCAAAGCTTGCAGACGTTGCCAACAGTTTTGAAGATCAACGCGGCAGCGGCGCGACGATCGCGGACGTGGCGATGAAGCTCGGACTCACGGTGCGCCACGTCGTGGCGGCCGACCGCAACGGCATGACCCCCGAGGGAGCGAAGGCGGAAATTCCCGCGCAGCCCGTCTTCATGCAGCAGGTCTTTCAGACTGAATCCGGAGAAGAAAGCGATCTCTTCTCCACCGAGGACGGCGCCTCTTATGCAGTGAAGGTGAACAGTATTACTCCACCTGCGATCAAGCCGCTGGAGCAGGTCCGCGAACAGGTGCGCGAGGGCTTTCTCACCGATGCGCGCAACAAACTGCTGCAAAGCAAGGTACAGGCCTTTGCCGATCAAGCGATGAAAGCGGGAAGCCTTGCCGAAGTGGGTAAAGCGTTGCGCCGTGCACCGCTCACGAGCATGCCCTTGAAGCGCGCACAGACAGACGACGTCTTCTCTTCCAATCTTTCCACCGAGCTTTTTGCCGCGACGCCGGGCGCCGTCGTCACCGGTCCCGCCGGCAAGGGCAATGGTTACGTGATCGCGCGCGTCGCCAAGGTCGAACATCCCGAGCCTGACGTCAGCGGAGCCGAATATGCGCAGTTCCGCCAAACCGCGGCCCAGCAATTGAGCGAAACCGCGGTCGACAGTCTTGCCGCTGCCGCGCGCAAGAGCGTAGGCGTCACCGTACATCAGGCGACGGTGCAGCGCATCGTCGGCGAGCCGCAGCAGCAGTAGTTCGAATGGACATTGCGCCCGGCTTTCCCGCGTTCTCATCGACATACGAGAAGGGCAAGCCGCAAGCTCTCTACGCTCGCCTTATCGCCGATTTGGAGACGCCCGTCTCTGCCTTCCTCAAGCTCGGCGAGGGACGGGAGAACGCGTTTCTTCTGGAGAGCGTGCAAGGCGGCGAGGCCCGCGGCCGGTATTCGATCATCGGACTGAAGCCGGATCTCATCTGGCGCTGCCGCGACGGGAAGGCCGAGACCAATCTTTCGGCCTGCGCCGACCCCGACAAATTTGCTCCCGACAAAGATGCGGATGCACCGTTGAAGTCGCTCAAGCGCTGGGTCTCGGAAGCACAGATGACATTGCCGCCGGAATTGCCGCCGATGGCGGTCGGCCTGTTCGGTTATCTCGGTTACGACATCGTGCGCCATATGGAGCGGCTGCCCTCGCCTCCTTTGGATGTGCTCAAGCTTCCGGACGCGATCCTGCTGCGCCCCACGATCACCGCCATCTTCGACAACATTCGCGACGAGATCACGGTCGTAACTCCGGTGTGGCCTGACGCCAAGCTCGATGCGCGCGCGGCCTATGCGCGCGCGGCCGAGCGGATTCAGGATACGGTCGCCGACCTCGAGCGCGGCGCACAACCGGCTCCGGCGGCCAATGCAGGCGCGGAAACGAGCGCGACCGAATCCAATACCTCGCACGCCGATTATCTTGCGATGGTCGAAAGGGCCAAGGAGTACATCCGTGCCGGAGACATTTTTCAGGTGGTGCCGAGTCAGCGCTTTCGGCGCAAATTCGAGCTGCCGGCGTTCTCGCTGTATCGGGCTTTGCGGCGGCTGAACCCCTCGCCGTTTCTTTATTTTCTCAATTTTCCAGGCTTTGCGATCGTCGGTTCAAGTCCGGAGATTCTGGTCCGCCTGCGCGACGGTAAAGTCACCATTCGCCCGATCGCCGGCACGCGGCCACGGGGCAAGACGCCGGAAGAGGACAAACGCCTGGCCGACGAGCTCATGGCCGACGAGAAGGAGCGCGCGGAGCATCTGATGCTGCTCGATCTCGGGCGCAACGATGTCGGCCGGGTGGTGGAAACCGGAACGGTGACGGTCACCGACCAGTTCTTCATCGAGCGCTATTCGCACGTCATGCATCTCGTTTCCAATGTCGAAGGAAAGATCCGGCCCGGATTGGACGCCGTGGATGCGCTGGTCGCGGGCTTTCCCGCGGGAACGCTATCGGGCGCGCCAAAGGTCAGGGCGATGGAAATCATCGACGAGCTGGAAAAGGAAAAGCGCGGCGTCTATGCCGGCGCGGTCGGTTATTTCGCCGCCAACGGAACGATGGACACTTGCATCGTCCTGCGCACCGCGGTCGTCAAGGACGGCGTGATGTACGTCCAGGCGGGCGGCGGCGTGGTCGCGGATTCCAATCCTGAATCCGAATTCCAGGAAACCGTGAGCAAGGCGAAGGCCCTGATGGCCGCGGCCGACGAAGCAGTGCGCTACGCCTCCATGCCGAAACGCGGGCAGTAGACTTTAATCGCCGCGCGGCGGACTCAGTGCCGAAACTTTGCGCTGGGCGTCGCGCAACTTCAGAACATCCGCGAGGGGCAGGAGCTGGTATCCGCGGGACTTGAGCGTCTTGGTCCAAGCCTCAAGCGATTTCAAGGTTTCCGGATAGGGATGACCGATGGCGATGACGGTGCCGTTCTTCCGGGCATATTGTTCGACGCTCGCCAACTGGTGCTTCACTGCCGCTGCGCTCTGGTCATCGTCGAGAAATATGTCGCGGGCGCCGGTCAGCATGCCGAGCTCCTGCGCGACCGCTTCGGCCTTGGTCTTTTCGGTCGTGCGCGAATCGAGGAAGAAGAGGCCCTGTACCCTGAGCTCCCGCATGACCGGCAGGAGGTCGGCCCGCGATGCCGTAAAGCGACTCCCCATGTGGTTGTTGGCGCCGTCGTAATCGGAGACACGCGACAAGGCCCAGGAGGTACGCAACTGCAGCTCGGCCGGGGCAAGCCCGCTCATCAGAGCTTTCGCGCCTGGGTTCTCGTTGCCGATGGGCTGCATCGGCAAATGCACGATGATTTCGTGGCCCGCGAGATGCGCACGGTGAGAAAGCGCCTGCGACGCATCGGGATAGGGCAGAAAGGACATCGTGACATTGGCGGGAAGCGCGATGGCTTCCCTGGTGCGCGCCGCGTCCGCGCCGAGATCATCCACGACAATGGCAATCGCAGGCCCGCCCTCGAGCGAGGGCAGAGACTTCCGTCGCGTCTCCTGATCGCGATTGAACAGCCAGATCGGCCAATCGCCGAGACGAATGATGTTCTGTCGAGGCTGCTGAACCAAGTCCGCGAAGAAATTCGGCACTTGCGGGAAGGTCGAACCCGGATCCCCGGTCGTGCTGAGGTTCAAAGCAAACATCACGCCGAGAAGCAGCGCGAGAGTCAACGACACCGCTCCCGGTCCGCCGCGCTTCGGCGGATCGTCGTGCGGTCCGTCCATATTCCGCCGCTTGGTCATGTGCCCATCAGGCCGCCATGCGCGGTCGAAGTCAATCATCGCCCGCGTTCACGCTGTGCGCGGGAGCTTGGCGCATATTGGTTTCGAATTGGTGAGAGGAAAAATCCCGCCCCTAAACTCAAAATTCGAAAAGACGGAAGGGTTTAAGCGTTATTCGAATCAATATTTGCGGTTCACGATGAGACGCGTTGTATCGCCAATTGCCCATGCGCGAAAACGCTCCAGCCGACGCGGCGCTAGTCAGATCCTCGACGGCCTGATTCTCTTGGCTACCGAACGCCGCCGCAGGGCAGAGATGGAACCGCGCTGCGTCACTTTGCCGTCGAAAATCGGTGTGGTTAGTCCCCACAAAGCCGAACGCGGGAGCTTAAGACATCGATTTCTTCAGGAAAGGAGGGGTTTACCAAGCTGACCGCTTTGCGCGACAATGACTTTGGAACGGCTGCGCGCTATCTAGTCGCGCCTCAATCCCAAGGGACGCGGCCCTATGCTGCTTCTGATCGATAATTACGACAGCTTCACCTATAACCTTTTCCATTATTTGGGAGAGCTGGGCGAAGACGTCGTCGTCAAGCGCAACGATCAGATTTCGCCTGCGGACGCGCTGGCGCTGAAGCCGCGCTCCATCGTTCTGTCACCCGGTCCCTGCGATCCCGACAGAGCGGGGGTCTGTCTTGAGCTGATCAAAGCCGCCTTCGGCCAGGTACCGATTCTCGGCGTCTGTCTCGGACATCAGGCGATCGGCCAGGCCTATGGCGGGCGAATCGTGCGAGCGCCGGTTCCCATGCATGGAAAGCTATCCCGCATCCATCACACTGGCAAAAGCGTCTTTCGCGGCCTGGAGGATGGCTTCCTTGCTACGCGCTATCACTCGCTGACCATCGACCGCGCAACGCTGCCGGCGTGCTTGGAAATCACCGCGGAAACAGATGACGGCGTCATCATGGGCGTCGCGCACAAATCGCTTCCCGTGCACGGCGTGCAATTCCATCCCGAAAGCATCGCCTCGCAGCACGGCCATGCGCTGTTGCAGAATTTTTTGAGGCTGGCGCGCACGGCGTCACGCACCGCCGCGGCATGAGCGATCCCCCGGGCGATTTTGCTTCGTTCTTAAAACGTCTTGCGGCCGGAGAGCATCTCACCGCTGCCGATTCCGCGGCAGCATTTGCCGCCATGATGGCGGGCAGCATCAGCGAGATGCGGATGGCCTCATTCTTGACCGCGCTTGCCGTCCGCGGTCCCAGCATCGCCGAAATCACGGGGGCGGCGCGAGCGATGCGCGCGGCAATGACAAGCGTCGAAGCGCCCAACGGAGCGATCGACGTCTGCGGCACCGGGGGCGATGGCGCCGGCACGCTCAACGTCTCGACCGCGACAGCATTCGTGGTGGCGGCTTGCGGAGTCCCTGTCGCCAAGCACGGCAATCGCGCGATGTCGTCGCGCACGGGCGCCGCCGACGTGCTGGAGCTGTTGGGCGTTCCCATCGATCTCAACGCCGAGGCCGCAAGCAGCCATTTGGTGGATCCGGGATTCGCTTTTCTGTTCGCGCCCGCCTACCACCCCGCCATGAAAAACGTGGCGCCGGTGCGCCGCGAGCTCGGCTTCCGCACGGTTTTCAATTTGCTGGGCCCGATCTGCAATCCCGCCCGCGTCCGCCGTCAGCTGATAGGCATTTTTGCGCAGGAGTGGCTCGAACCCGTGGCGCATGTCTTGGCCGATCTCGGGACGGAAAAGGCCTGGATCGTCCACGGCGCCGATGGTCTCGATGAGTTGACGACAACGGGAGTTACCCACGTCGCGGTCTTGGAAAAGGGAGCGGTGAGCCTTCGCGACATCACGCCCGAGGATGCCGGCCTGAAGCGAGTGCAGCTTTCGGCGCTCAAAGGCGGCAGCGCGGAAGACAACGCAAGGGCGATCGTCGATCTCTTCCAAGGAGCCAAGAGCGCGTTCCGCGACATCGTGCTCCTCAACGCCGCGGCTGCTTTGGTGGTGGCGGACAAAGCTTCGAGCTTGAAAGAGGGCGTTGCCCGCGCGAGCGAAGCCATCGACAAAGGCCATGCCGCCGCGACACTCGTCCGGTCGCGCACGAGTGAACGCGCCCGGGCATGAACACCGTGCTCGACAAAATCGCGGCCTACAAGCGCGAGGAGGTAAACGCCGCGAAGAAGGCGCGTCCGCTTCGCGGCCTGATGATCGATGCGCGCGAGGCCCCTGCCCCGCGCGGCTTTCGGGCCGCTCTGGAGAGCGCAAGAGAGGCGAAGAAGCCCGGTCTGATTGCCGAGATCAAGAAGGCCAGTCCCAGCCAAGGAGTCATCCGAGCCGATTTCGATCCGGAAAAACTCGCGCGCTCTCTCGAGCGCGGCGGCGCGACCTGCCTCTCGGTGTTGACTGACAGCCCCTCCTTTCAAGGCGATCCGGAGGATCTGATGGCGGCGCGCCAAGCGACCCATCTTCCCGTGCTGCGCAAGGACTTCATGTTGGAGCCGTATCAGATCGTGCAGTCGCGGGCGTTGGGAGCGGATTGCGTGCTCGTGATCATGGCCATGGTCGAAGACGACGCCGCGGCGAAGCTCCTAGGCGCCGCGCGCGAGTGGGGCATGGATGCCATCATTGAAGTCCATGACGGCAACGAGCTGGATCGCGCGCTTCAGTTCGAGACCGGCCTCATCGGCATCAACAATCGCGATCTCAAGACCTTCGTCACCGACATCGAGACGGCAATCCGGTTGAAGCCGCTCGTACCGGCCGATCGACATGTCGTGGCGGAAAGCGGGTTGTCGAAGCCGGAAGATTTGACGAGACTGGCGGCGGCCGGCATTTCCTCGTATCTCATCGGCGAGTCTCTGATGCGCGCCGACGACGTGGAGACCGCCACGCATTCGCTGCTTTCGGGCGTCAAATTATGAGCAAGCTTTCGCACCTCGACGATTCCGGCCGCGCTTCCATGGTCGACGTGTCGGCCAAGGATGCGAGCGAGCGTGCGGCGAGCGCCGAAGCCATCATCGTGCTCTCAAAGGAAGCTTATGATCTGGTGCTCTCCGGCACGGCCAAGAAGGGCGATGTGCTGGCCACCGCCCGCATCGCCGGAATCATGGCGGCGAAGAAAACATCGGATTTAATTCCGCTCTGCCATCCCCTGGCGCTGTCGCATGCCAGCGTGGACTTCACACCGTTGCCCGAACGACACGCGCTCAGGATCGTCGCCGGCGCGCGGACCACGGGCCCCACGGGCGTCGAGATGGAGGCCCTGACGGCCGCGGCGGTTGCGGCGCTGACGGTGTACGACATGATCAAGGCGGTGGATCGGAGCGCCGTCATCGAATCCATCCGTCTACTGACGAAATCCGGCGGCAAGAGCGGAACCTACGTTGCCGAGAAGGATGAAGCTCCGGCGGCGCCGGAAACGTCGGTGCCGCAGGCACGAAAGGCAGTGCCTCGCGTGCTCATTCACGAAGTGGCGGCGCCCAAATTAGGGAATCCATCGTCGGAACGGGACGCGTTGCGCAGCTTCATGCTGGAGAAGCGCTTGCGGGCGACCGAGTGGGCAAAGTCGGCATCCGTACCGGTGAACGAGTTGTACGGATTCCTTTCCGGGCGATCTCGTGCGTTGCCGGCTTCGTCCGCCGAACGCCTGGCCAAGGCCGCGCGTGTGAGCGTCGATGCCATGTTCGGCCGCAAAAGCGACCGATGATGGGACCGCGATGATTTCCGTCGACGAGGCGGTTGCGCGCATCACCCGCGCTTTCACGGCGCTGCCGGCCGAAACGATCGCCGTTGCCGATGCAGCGGGTCGCGTGCTCACCGAGGACGTGGTCGCCGGCTTCGACCATCCGCCGGCGCCGATGTCGGCCATGGACGGTTATGCCGTGCGGGCAGCCGAGGCGAGAGCGGGAGCTGAGCTTATAATCATCGGCGCCGCGCCCGCGGGACGGCCCTTTGCGGGAAAAGTCGAAGCCGGGCAAACGGTGCGCATCTTCACCGGCGGCGTCGTGCCCGAAGGCGCCGACGCGGTTGTGATCCAGGAAGATACCGCGGAGGGTTCGCCCGGCTCAGTGCGCATCAAGGAGGCGCCTCGACCCGGCGATAATGTGAGAAAGCGCGGACTCGATTTCAAATCCGGCGAGATCTTATTCAAATCCGGACATCGCATTTCCGCCCGCGACGTCGCTCTGCTCGCCGCGGCCGACATGGCGATGCTTCAGGTCACCCGGAAACCAAAAGTGGCGATCGTCGCGACGGGAGACGAACTGTCGCGTCCAGGCGAGCCGCACGGGCCTGGCGGAATCGTTGCGTCCTCGACCTATGCCATTCAAGCGATGGTGCGGAATTGGGGGGGTGAAGCTATCGACGTTGGAATTCTACCGGACCGCGCCGAAGAGTTCGCCACCTTGCCTGAAAAAACAAAAGACGCCGATCTGATCGTAACCCAAGGCGGCGCATCGGTCGGTGACCACGATCTGGTGCAGAGCGCGCTCGCTCCGCACGGTTTTGCGCTCGACTTCTGGAAGATCGCGATGCGGCCAGGCAAGCCGCTCATCTTCGGGCGATTGAAGAAGACGCCGCTGCTGGGCTTACCGGGCAATCCGGTGTCGGCCATGGTGTGCGCGATTCTATTTCTTGAACCCGCCATCGCCGCGATGCTCGGAACGGAGTACCGCGCACCGCTAAGGACGGCCCAGCTTGCCTCGCCTCTCAACGCTAACGGCAAGCGCCAGGATTACATCCGGGCGAAACTGAGCTTGAACGAGGGTTTGCTCACAGCGGAGCCGTTTTCGCTTCAGGATTCCTCGATGCAGAAGATCTTCGCCCGCGCCGACGCCCTTATTGTGCGGCGCGTGGACGCCCCGGCCGCTCGTCAAGGCGACGCTGTCGAGGTGCTAATTTTGAACGGAAATTGAGGTCCAGCAGCCTAGAAATTGCGTGCTCTCGTTGACCTTCCCCGAGAACTAAAGTAGAACGATTCGCGTTGCGGCTTTGTTCGCCCCGGTAAATTTCGGGCCAAATTTGGGGGATGCCATGCTGACCAAGAAGCAATACGAGCTTCTGATGTTCATCCACCAGAGGGTGCGGGAAACCGGCGTGCCCCCCTCGTTCGACGAAATGAAGGACGCGCTGGATTTGCGCTCCAAATCGGGCATTCACCGCCTGATCACGGCGTTGGAGGAACGCGGGTTCATCCGCCGGCTCGAGAAGCGCGCCCGAGCGCTCGAAATCGTTCGACTGCCGGAAAACTCGTCCGAGGGCGTTCGCCCGGCGGCAACCCGCAGCCAAGCGCTCAGGCTGGCCCGTCCGGATCCGTCGGCCCGTGTCCTGCGCACGGACGCGCGCGATCATCGCATCGACAGTCCGCGCATCCCGGCTGATTCGCGGCAGGCGGCGAGCTTTCCCGCCCGTCGCGGCCACGATAGCGACAGCGTCACGTCGATCCCCATTTTGGGTCGCATCGCGGCGGGCACCCCCATCGAGGCTCTGCAAAACCGCGGAAACGAAATCCCCGTACCGCCGATGTTGCTTGGCGGCGGCGAGCATTACGCGCTTGAGGTGACCGGGGATTCGATGATCAATGCCGGCATTCTCGACGGCGACACCGTGATCATCCGCAAGGCCGAGACCGCCAACACCGGCGACATCGTGGTCGCTCTCGTGGACGAAAACGAGGCGACGCTGAAACGTCTGCGCCGGCGCGGCGATTCCATTGCGCTGGAAGCGGCAAATCCCGCCTATGAAACCCGGCTCTACGGTGCCGATCGCGTGCGAATTCAAGGCACGCTGGTGGGATTGATCCGCCGCTATTGAGATTTCGACGGGCGCTTGGACCAAGGCCTCGAGCCGCGTTCACCGGCGACGGTCTCGATGCGAATGCCCTTATCGGTGAAGGTCAGCGCCATCGCGCCGTCGCGCAATACGTCGAAGCGGTCACGCACGAATTCCGGCGCCGTGCAGGGACGGCGAATGGGAATCGCGCTGATCAGCACCTGCGCGCGCGTGCAATCTTCGATCAATCCCGCGAGCTTGAGTGAAAGAGCAACAGTCCGTCCATCCCTTGCCTTGGCAACGCAACCCACTTCGTCGCAATTTGCGCCGACGCGCGCCGCCTCGACGCCGCGTCTGTCGCCGTCGCGCAAGAGCCATTGCGCGGCGGTGTATTCGTCGGGATGCGGACCCAGAATCACGAGCTTGCCGGCAACGTTGCGCAACGCAACCGACTGGGCGTCGCGGGCAATGAACATGTCGGGCGCCGCGCTGAAATAGATCACCACAAACGCGCAAGCGATCGGCAGCAGCCCGAGCCAGCGCCAGCTTCTCCGCCAGAGCGCGATCCACAATGCTCCAAACACGATCGCAAGAAGAGCAGTGGAAGGCCAGGCACGCACCAGATTGGTCGCACCGGGCAAGCCAGAGACCCAGTGGGCGATGCCCGTCATCTGATGCACGCCCCAGCCCATGATGTGCAGCGGTCCGGTTTCGAGACCGAAAGGCATCAGCACGACGGCGAAGGCGGCCGAAGGCATGATGATGAAAGCCACCACCGGTTCCGCCAGCAAATTCGCGAGCAGCGAATAAGAAGCGGCGCGGTCGAAGTGATAGATCGCAAAGGGCGTGGTGGCGAGCGTGGCAACGAGGCTGGTGGCCAGCATGCCAAGAATGTAGCGGCGGGCTTTGCGCAAGACTGCGAGCACGCGCCCGCCCGTCGGCCCCTCGGTGCGGGGACGTGAGGCCCACCACTCCGCAAGGGCGATCAAGCCGACAACGGCGGCAAAGGACATTTGAAATCCCGGATTGATGATCTCCTCGGGATCGAAGGCCATGATCGCGAGAGCCGCGATCGCCACGGCGCGCATGGAAAGCGCCGGCCGGTCCGCGATCACGCCCAGAAGCATGGCGGACAGCATGATGTAAGAGCGCACTGCCGGCGAACCGCCGCCACTGATCATCAGATAGAAGCTAGCGCTGGCGAATGCCGCCACCGCAGCCCATTTCTTGATCGGCTGCGTCAAAGCGAGCCACGGCCACAGCGCGAGCAAGCCACGCAACACAAAGAAGATGCCAAGTCCGGCCAAAGCCAGATGCAGTCCGGATATGGAAAGCACATGTGCAAGCCCGGAATCGCGATAGGCGTCGGTGTCCTCATCGGGAATGCCGCCGCGTGTGCCCGAAATCAAAGCCGCCGAGATCGCGCCGTCGGGTCCGGGAATGGCTTTCTCGATCCGTTCCGTGAGCGAGAGCCGCAAGGCGAGTACGGAGGCGTTGATGCGATCGCTTATGGACGGCGGCGGGGCTCCTTCCACAAGTTTGGGAGCGCCATAGGTGAATCCGACTCCCCCGATCCCTTGAAAATAGGCCCAGCGCGCGAAGTCATAGCCGTGCGGCAGAGCGGGTTCGGGTGGCGGACGCAGCACCGCCAGCGCAGTGACGGAAGCGCCGGGCACCGCAGCTTGTACCGCCTTTGCGCCGATCAATGTGAGCCGCACACGGCGCGGCAGTGCGGCGGTCTTTTCCATCATCGAGGGAGCCAACACGATGCGAGCACGGTTTGGCGCCCGTATCTCCACGTCCTCGATGCGCCCGGCGATCTGCAGCGGTGCGGTATCGCGCGAGATGATCGGCGCGTCGACTCGCAAGGTGCGCAGTTTCGCGGCGGTAAATCCCAAACTCGAGGCGGCAATCAAGGCGCAGAAGAGCCTCGTCAAGGTGCTCGAACCGCGCAGGCCGGTCAGCGCAAGTGCAATGGCCGCCGATGCGATCAGCGCGGCGGCAAGCGATGAAGGTTCCGTGCCCAAAGCGAAATAGGACACGATGCCGGCGCCGAAGGCGACCACGCACCAGGGAAACCAGCGTTCCTGTTCCAAAGCGAGATGGCGCGACAGCGCTTCGGCAATCGCGCGCAGGAAAGGTACGACGGAAGATTGGGATTCCGGGCGGCCTTGCGGAACAGCGGCCGCGTCCATTGTCGACCGCTCCGGCCACAGCCGCGCGCCCAGCATCCGGGTGCGCAAATTGAGCCCTATCCGCACTGCCCCCCCGTTTGTTAGGAGTATGGAACAGCCATCAAAGCCTGAACGCTCAATTCACACTCAACATCATGACCTAATCATGACGCAAGTTCGCCCTGTCTTACGTTTCGCACCCTCGCCCACCGGATACCTTCATATCGGGAGCGCGCGCACGGCGTTGTTCAACTGGCTTTACGCCCGGCATACCGGCGGCA